>VFSW01011672.1_pt1 | contig 12312 bp, 13 predicted proteins | sample 5358111 | NCBI WGS metagenome assembly VFSW01 (sample SAMN11554181, study PRJNA540505) | mine drainage metagenome | isolation source: sediment from site ElyBrook_90M | place: USA: Ely Copper Mine, Vershire, VT | collected 2017
TTTATTTGCATGGTGGGCGATGCTGGGTTTGAACCAGCGACCCCTGCCGTGTGAAAGCGTTCAGATGGGAAGGGACAATTTATCGTCCCTTCCCTTTTCTTGCTTTTTCGTGCGGTTATCGCGGCGGCCTAGGAGGCTCACTTTCCGTATTTTCCGCCGGATTCCGTCCGCTACTGCACAACGGACTGCACAATATCCAGGGCCATAACTTACAATAGTCAGCAAGCTGCTACGGATTCCCCGCCGAATTCCCCGACCGCTCCATCTGTAAGGTCTTCTCCGCACCGTAATGTTTTATGTTGCTTTTGTGCTCCAATTCGCGCTGCCGGTCCTCGGCGGCATCCTTAGATCTTTTTTGGTCCGCCATTTTTGCATATTCATCCGCACCTATGCTGTCTGACTGCGGACCGAGATTGGTTGTAGCTACGTTTCCGTATTCCAGCGGATCGGTGTCCTCCGGCACTTCCTTCTTCAGCACAACATCTTGCTTTTTCACGCAGAGTTCTCCGAAGGATTTCTGCGTGCAGTATTGATTCCCGTTGACAGAGATGTTGTCCCAGACGTTTGCAGAGCCATCGCGGAATTTAAGCAATGTCGCTGAATTTGCCACCTGAGCGAACAGCACTAGAACTGCTACAGTAAAAAGCTGTTTCATGAAAACCCTCCTTAATATTGTTGATCTCACCGAAAAGTTAACCAGCAAAGCAGAAAATTTTAGCTGCTGCCAAGAATCAAAAATCCGGCCAACTCTGCCGTCTGTCAAGTGTCCATTTCACCGAAACTCATAGAAAAATATGACGCACACAACTACCAGCACTGCTACAATCTTCCCGATCTTCAACAGGGGCGGGATATTCTCTCGATAGGCGTACCAGAAGATTGCGGCCACGAATAGCCACTAAAAGGGACCGGGGCTGCCGGTTGGGTGGAGAATCGTGGGTAAGCCTGCGCTGTATGTTCAGATTCGAGAATCATCCCAAAATTCTGTGTCGGATTCATCAAGTCATCTCACGTACTCGTCGTCTTCGCCCGCCTACTCATCATCGTTGAATACATGGCTGGCTTTCCCTTCAACATCATGTCGGACTCGTGAAACATCCGCTTCTGCTCTATGGACGAGTAAAATATCTCACGTCCCCGTTCCAGCCCCTGTGCCCGCTGACGGAGTTCGCGGATATGCATATCGATTATCTGATCGTTCAGAGCCATATCTTCCAGAATGGATGCTATGTACCTGAGTTCCACCGCAGCATCGTCGAATTCTCTTTTGTCGGCGAGCATACGCGCCTGTTTTTTTGCTCTGGCGACGGCAAGATAGGCGGCTTGGAGTGTTACCTCGCGGTCTGCTTTTGATTTATCAAACTTATTGGCGCTCACGGCCTCTAGGGAAACCGGCACTGCTAGAGTTTTCAGTGTAACCGATCCTTTTGAGACGTTCTTGTATCGAAGCTCAAATTTGCCTGCTTGCAAGATACCTGATTTACGAGCCTTAACCGTTAATTCCAGAATGAGTCTTTTGGGATGTCCGTGGTACACATCTCCGAGAAAATAGCGATCGTCGATTACGGGGTAGGAGTGCAACTGTTCGACGGAAAGAACGCTTTTTGACGGTTTGAAACCGACTTCAAGTGATACGGCGGCGAGGGAACGCAGCGACGAGATTTCTTCAAGGAACACTTCCTCTGCTTCGTTGGGATTCTCGATATAGAAAGCGCTCCCTCCTCCGTTCCCCGCCATCGCGCCTAACAGTTCCTCGTTGTAACCTTCTCCGACGCCGACGGTGGTTGTCATGATGCCTTGCTTTCGCATATCGCCTGAAATTTCGGCCAACTCCTGTGGCGACGCAATACCCACATTCGCTTGACCATCGGTAAGCAGCATCACACGAGACACAGTGTTCTTATTCCGGCTTATTTCAGCAAATTTTCTGCCTTGTTCGTAGCCTCCGCTCAAAAAGGTCGTGCCGTCAGCGTTTATATTCTCGATGATCGCACGCGAGCCTTTGGTGTTCGATCCCGCAAGCGGCGGAATCAGGGGCGTGACATGCTCATTGAATGTTGTGAGCGAAAAGATGTCGTTTTCTCCAAGTTTTGAGAGTACACTTTTCGCCGCTCGCTTTACATACTTGATCTTCTCTCCGTCCATTGAGCCGGAACAGTCCAGGACAACGGCGAGATTCAAGGGAACAGGTGTATGGTTTTTGGGTTTCTCACTACTGACTGTGAGCATTAATTGAGTTATGAATTCTCTCTCTGCGGGCACCTTTGCAATAGCAAATCGGGCATCAGCTTTCATAAAAACCCCCTTTCACGATCTTTTGCAGTTTAATAACGATGTCCTTGAGGTCAGCCTCGTGCGCACGAGCGATGTCTGAGCGAACATTCATTTCTATCCCCTCGGCGATCTCGAAGCGCTCCCAGGACCGCTCCTTTGGCGCACCGGAACGGTTCACGAGGGACAGCAGGTTGACACGCTTGCTTGGCTTTTTCGTTGCTTCTGTCTTTTCTTTTTCAGGATGGAGAAGCGAATGGCCGGTCGCATCGGAATCGTGCTTTTCTCTAATAGAATAACGAGGGGAGAAGTCTTCTTCTTTCGTTGAATACATTATTGTCGGTCTGGGTTTATCAACGAGCCAGTTTTGTAGCGATTGCCGGTCCCAGGCGGCCAGTTGCCGTTTCTTTCCAGCTTGTGACAAAGCCCTTATTTCTTCGAGCGAGAGCCCGCCCAATGCTTCCTTGATGCCGGAAAGCTTGAGGTGGGATTGCTGCATCTGCTTTACCAGGGCGAGTCGGAGAACGTGATCCTCAGAATATTTTGCGGCACCGCCAGCGCCTTCGGGCGGGGGAATCACCTTTTCCTGAATGTAATAGTGAATCGTCCGCCTGTTCAGGCCGGTGAGTTGTTCGAGTTCGGTTATTGAATAGAATTTATGCTCCATAATGGCCCTCCTGAACTTAATATATAGCACTTGACACTTAACATGTCAACTGTTATATTCGTTTTAATTCTGGTCGTCCATGCCAGTAGTCAAACAAATAGAGACCGATTGAGGTTGATCATGAAACTCAGGTTTTTAAAGACAAGGCAGTTCGTAGTGGCAAGGTTGGTAAAACTTTTGAGAGAGGAGCATGGCAGCCCGCCGCCGATCACCCTGGAGCAGGCTTATCGGATTGCGATCAAGTACCTCGGAGAACAAATGAGAGGCCGGTTAAAACTCACTTCAATCCCGCCCGCAAATATCTACAATCGAGATCGGCTCAAAGGTGCGTGGGTTGTGCGCGTACCCTCATGCGGACCAGTATCCACTGGCGGCGTTGGCCGGATCATCTGTATTTCCCGGAAGGCTGGTGAGATCATTTATGATGGGAGTGATGGTGGCGAGTAAGCAGTGTCTAAAGCTATCTTTTCGCGGAAGCAGCCTGATAATTGGCGAGCGGCATCAAATCAAAATACATGGCCCGCGTATCTTGTCCTTTATCCTCTTCCGTAAGAAACTTGAAACCGTTTTTCTCGTAGAATTTAATCACGCAATCCGTATTGTAGGCGTCAACGGTGATGAACCGGCAGCCGGTCTTCTGCTGCTTATCGACAAACAGTATCTTGATGTAGTTCATGACATCGGTCCCGGTCTTTAGCCGCTGGTGGGTTTTATTCACCCCGAAACGACCCACCTTTGACCGCCGGATAGCTCCCATAATGTTTTCCGGGCGGGAGCGTCTTTCTGATACGCCTGAACGCGCCTTTAGTGTGGTCGTCTTTCTGGATTCTGTCGTTTAGCACGCTGAAAAAGGCGATGGTCTCTTTTTTATCTTCCAGGACGTAGGTTACGGATAAGAGTTGAAGGGCGTGGCCACCGGAGTCGTTCAGGAAAAAATCGTTCAGGTCTGTGTCCCCGCAGTCAAAGGGCTTTCGGTTCTCATGAGGGGAGAGCTTTTTGATCGTGTTTGCGGTAGGCACTATTTGATCTTGAACTTGTTGTAGCTCGTCATCAGCTTTTTATACTCGGCGCTGGAAACCTTTCTCGTTTCATTGGCCCGGATGTCCGCAGAAAAACGCTTTGCGTCCTGACCTTTCAATATCGGGGTGTCTTTAATCGGTTTAGCCATGTAAGCCGCCCCCTTTCTTACTGCGTGAAGCGTAGTGCTTTTTAACACAAGTATAGCGCGTTTGTCAAGGAAATCCGCGCCGGATTCCGCGTTGCAGATGTTTTGGAGCTGCCAAATCTTATAGACTTGCACATCGTCAGAGATTCCTTCATATCGGCTCATCGCATTTATTATCACGGATAAAAACCCTGATGATTGCATCTCGGTTCAGTGATTTTGCGTAGTCAAGGGCAGAAGTTCCGTCGGGACCGGCCTCAAGTGGATCAGCCCCTTGTGATATGAGAGCTGTTACAGCCTTTATATCGTTTCTCTTCACTGCGCCGAATAACTTGATTGTTGCCGCCTCAGCCCGTCGACGTCCCGCCTCCGTCTCTCTCCGTTTCTCTGCTTTCGCCCTATCTCTCTTTTGCTCTTCATAATCACGATGTCGTCTATAATATTCTTCTATTGATTTAGCTCCGTAATTTTGTGATCCTGATGGAAGCCATCCGTTGCCGCTATGGGCTAACATCCAATCTGCAAGATTGTCAGCTAAAAGTGCGAATTTCTCCCGATATATCCGGAATAGCCATATAGCTGGCGACACACTCCCCGCGCCCCAGCCAGAAAAAGATTCTTCCGCGACTGTAATAGCCCTTATTAAAGAGGACAATTCCCGTTCCGAAAGTGTATTGCCGACCTGTTTCCAGGGCGTGAGATATATTCGCATGAGGGGCGCGAATCTAACTTGTTCGACAGAGGATAGCTCCTGGTATAGAGCTTGCGATGGGTTTTCACTATTGCCCGCTCGTATCAGCTTATCGATGAGAATTGGCGGTATGCTCTGATCGTTCAACAGATACTCCTTTGCAACGATTTATGGAAAATCGACATCAAGGGGCCAGCTCTCTACTCCACCTCGTTATGCCCTTCTTCATGTTACTGTAATTTAGCAGAGATCAGAGATCTTTAAAAGTACGCCCGCTGATCGTGGTTTTTAGGAGCGATATGGTTTGCTCCAGACGTACAGATATTTTCTTCACCTCAGATTTGATTTTGCCATTTTCAGTATCTTGTCTTTGTGTGGATTGTTGAAGTTCGAGAGACGATTTTTTAACATAATCCTCCAGTGCTTGCATCTTCTGTTGCAGCTGATTCTGCTCCGTCAATAAAGTTTGAGAAGAGCGAGAATAGCCATCTATTTGCTGTGAAAGATTTTGAACCAGAATATTCTGTTTACTGAGAAATTCCGTTAGATGACGCTCGATACCTTGTTTGTGTTCTAAAACATCTTTTTTAACTTCTTGCTGCAAAGCGGACATATTATCCTGCAAGCCTCTGCTCAGTTTATCTGATTGTTCTCCAAAATCCCGGAAAACAGCCTGCTGTTTATCTCGGAAATCATTTTTAATTAGCTCCTTTGCTTTAACATACTCGTCCTGTATTTTTGCATAAAGGTCTTCCCGAATACTCGATAGCAGATGTTCCAATTGATGGGCTTGTTCCATAACAGAATCACGAACACTAATTACCTTTTCGGCATATTCACGGGACGATGTTTCAAGCCGCATGTGTTCTAGCAAAACCTCAGCGTTTTTCATTTGAAGTCGTTCTTCCGCCGTAGATAATCGATGGCCAATAGATATTCGTGCTCCATCAAGCTCTTTCAAAGCCTGCTGACGTGTCTTCCGGTCATCATCGAGTGTTTTCATTACATCGGCTTTCATTTTTTGCCATTCAGATAGAATATTGTTCAGCTGCATTCGTATTGCATCGCTATCCTGTCGCGTCTTTTGAATTGTTTCTTGAATTTGCTCCGATTCAGTTTTAGATCGTATTAGTGTTTTCGCTGCGGAAATAGCTCCAGCCATATATTCATCAAACTCACGTAATTTTATCAAAACATTATCTCTGCTTGTAATTTCAGCCATTGAGTATCTCCTCCAATATTGCAGCTTTCTTTCGATAACTTTCCGTGCCCAGAGAAATAATGTCTTCGACTATTAAAAAAAATTGAAGGCAATCATGCAGGCTCGCAATCTGTGCATCTTCGTAATGCAGCAAACATGCTGCCTCTTCTACCAGATATGCCCACCCTTCTGGCGAATCACACGTTGTGTCCTGATCATTCAAGAGCAGCAAAAGGTCGGCTTTGAATCTTTGGGCTGACGTTTCATACAACTCGCTCAGTTGAATAAGTGAAACCATCTGTTTGTTTGCCTTCTTTATCAACTCCTTGGTGTTAGCAGCTAACTCTGCTGGCGGGGAGAATTCACGTGTCAGATAAAGCGCCGGAAGATTGTTGGCATTACCTTCCAAAATGTGGCGGGCTCCGGCGTATGTCGCAGTACGGTAGTCACCAAAGACATCGCAAAGTTGGCGAAGTTTAGCAATGTCTAGGATGTTATGCTCCAGAAGTTCATCAAGCTCGCGTTTGCTTGATTCGACGCTAAGATTTTCGCGTCGCGGTCGGACACGGTCGAGAAAATCAAGTTGAGGAGAACATACGTTGCAGCATCCGCAGCGGTAGGTCTCTTCCACGCTTCCTTTTCCCTCAAAGTAGGGCAAGATCCGAACTCTCTGGCAGTGGTTATCTTGCCAGCTGTTCACCATGCCGAATAGGTTCCACAACATATCGTATCGCATTTTAACAACGTCTTCATATGTATGGTCAAGAAGAAGTAGCAATTGTTCATACACTGTATTGATAAAAGCGTACTGGTGTTTGTGAAGCAACGGGGTTAGTTGTGACAGTACGGCGTAGGTATCAATTTTTGTCTTATAGTCATCCAATGGCCGGTAGTTCTTAATCCGGCTCATTTTTGTCGGATATCGGACCATATAGTCGGCCAAGCATTTCTGCATACGCTGGCATAGATGTTCAGCCCCATCAGAAGTACTCGGCAGAGAAGCAAGCCTGAATGCAACTTCAAAAGATGGGGTACGGCCATATGAAACCGCATAATCATCTACCAAGCCCAAGACCATAAGGCGGTATAGTGAAAGCTCATGCCGACTGATATGCTCATGACTGGATCTAATGGTTATCGGACTTTCTGGTGTTGCGGAACTGGTTGCCAATAACCTGTCCAACATTCGCAAGGCGCTGATAGCGTCAGTTTCAGCCCCTGGATAACTTCGGGTGATAAACAAATGCTGTTTGCCATAATCACAGATGGATGCCCGATCATGCTTACAGCCACCTGTCCAACTGCATTGGGGCCGTTTAGCTCCATATTTCCCTTCAAGCTCTTTTCTGCATGAGTCATTAGGCGGATCGACAAGCAGAACAATATGGGCTCGCTCGTTGTCACGCCCGGCGCGGCCAACCTCTTGATACCAAGATTCTATTCCTGATGAAAGGGATGTGTGGATGACAAAGCGAACACTACTTTTATCAATCCCCATGCCGAAACCTTTAGTGGCGACAAGAATATCAAAGCGGCTGTTCTTAAAATCATTTTGGTTGTCCTTGATAAGTTTTTCCCAACCTGGAGGGGACTTCACTTTGTCAGCGGGGAAAGTCCTCAAACAGCGAAGGCACATTTTCATCCCTGCAACGTTGGGTGCGGGTTCGTCTTCATCTTCAAGGATAACATCATCATCATTCGCAATGACGGGGATATTACTACTACTGGTGTAAGCATAAGAATAACACTTCGGACACAACGTAGGTGGCTTGCTTGCGAAGGATCGCACTTTACCGCTCGAAAAGGCATCAAGATCGTACTTGGGGTAGTTCCCTCGTCGTGAAATGAAAATCCTCTCTGACTCAAGACTTTTCATTGTTTCAAACAGGTAATGACTCGTTCCATCATAGACCGTGTTTATCCCATGTGAGTCCGCATAAATGCAGAACACAATACCGACATCCTTTTCATCGCGGCTGTTGGTACGAGCAAGTAGTGAGTTGAGAGATTGCTGCTTGAGGGCTTTTGGTAAATCCTCTTTCAGTATTTTATGAAAAGCCTCTGTTTTGCTGTATCCATTACCGACAGGTACAATCTGATAGCTGAAACGCTCACGGTCAGCCACCGGTTCACGCATAACATCGGTTTCGGCAAACTTCAGAATGCCGCGCATATCCTTCTCAACCTGCTGCCCAGCCGTTGCAGTAAGGGCAATTAGGCAAAGTTCTGGATTTTTCTCTTTAAGCATCGTATGTATTGAAGGCAATTTTAAGTAAGAGGGCCGGAAATCATGGCCCCATTCGGATATGCAGTGAGCTTCATCAATGGCAATAGCATTAATAGGCACGAATTGCTGTAGTTCCTCAAGCGCTTCGACAAATTTTTTAATTCGAAGACGTTCGGGCGAAATATACAAGAGGCGTATATAGCCCAGTTTTGCCTCCTCCATGAAATGGCGATGCTCTATAGTATTATCGGAGTTGATGAATTCCATTGAGGCTATGCCGTAATTCTGAAGAGTCAGCCGTTGATCGCGCATCAGTGAACGTAACGGCGCAATGACAATGGTCAGCCCAGGTTTAAGCAGAGATGGCAGCCAGAAGCAAAATGACTTGCCACTACCAGTTGCAGATATTCCAAGAGTGTCCTTTCCATCGAAGATTCTTTCCAATACTTTGTCCTGAAATCGGTTTGTTCCTTCACTATATCCAAAAACCTCACGGGTAATATAATCAAGGCGCTGGTGGATCTCTTCTTTTTGCAAGCCTTTCCGAAAGGGAAAAGAATCTTTGCTGCTTACAGGCGCAGGTAAAGAAGCGGAGTATTGCTGCACTATACGCAAGTCTACTTTTATTGCACGCGCATTTTGTTTGATAGTGTCTATAATGAAAGGATGAAGGTGTGGTCGCCATTCACTTGATACAACAGCGCCGCTTATCGTGACAAGCGGCAATTTCAAATCTACATCAACAACTGATGTGACGGCATCTATAAATTGGTAAAGGGCGCTGAGTGCAAGGGCGACCATGGGAAAGGGAAACCCTGACTCATCACGCAGAGCTAATTCGTTTTCCGCATCCCCTTGGCCAATGACGTACTCCACAAACCAGTCCTGAACATGATAGAATCCGTTGACAAGATCAAAAACATTCGCTCCTGAGCCCGTCGTTTTAAGAATATCATCAAACAGTCCTTCTTGCGACTTGGTTAAGAGGAAATCCTGAAGATACGGGTCTGCGTTTAACATATCATGCAAAATCTTCAAGGTCATCGACGTTGAATGCATAATCTGCCCATATGTGAATCGGATAACTTTCCATCCCTGACAGGTTATAAAGTTCTGGCGCTCGATAAAATTATCAAGATCCTGTCGATGAGCAAACTTTCCAAAGCCGTCCACTTCCAGAACCAGTTTTACCGGACCGTCAAGTGCGAAATCAACATAATATGGTCCAATCTGTTTCTGTGGTTGAATGGCATTCAGTCCTGCTTCGTTCAGAAGAGGAGCAAGCACTTCTTTAACAAAGTTGATTTCAAGATATTTCTCCGAATTCTCGTAAGCTTTCTTACCTTGAAGAGCTATTTCGAAGTATTTATGGCTCCGGAAAAAGGCATTGGCACGTCTTGACTTGGTATCAAGAGGCACATCACTCAAGCATACTTGCTGACCGATAGCGGAGAAATCATCTGACAGCCTTGCACAGCGGCGAATTGGTTCAATGAGGGAATATGGAAGAAAGCGAAGTTTGTCGCTGACAAACTGAGAGTATGTGTATGTACCGCGGTCTATTTCTCTGAATGCGTCGTCAAAGCGATATACGCCTCGAACCTGTGAAGGAAGAAAGTATCTGACAAGTGGATTCATATTTATTATAGAAGTGCGCAAGATTGTCAATCGCCGACGCTGTTATTTATGTTGGCAATTTGCTTCTGTCTTTCGCGTTCTGCAATGTAGTGAAGAGAAGTCAGCAGCTAAAGGCCGGTCGTGTAAGCGACCCACCCGCTTCAATTGAGAGAGCTTCGGCGAGGTTCTTGGGGTCGTGGAATTGCGCCCAGTCGCGCTCATTTCGGAATGCGATGATCTTCTGCTGGATGGATGCCAAATCAGTCATTACCCTGAACACCACCCCTATCTCTGGTCAACTAGCTGAAGACTTTACTATAAATCGCCGTAAAGGGCAAGCCCCCTGACCTCTTCAATGTGTTATGCAATTATACAGATGACTTATGTCTGCAAATTTCCGTGTGTGACAACCACCTGAAGCCGATTGTTATTACCGCTCTTCATACGGGAATGCGGCGCGGCGAGATTTTAAAACTTACCTGGGACGACGTAGACATACAGCACGGGTTTATAACGCTTACCGATACGAAGAATGGCGACGGGCGGGAAATACCGATTGACAATACGCTGAGGGAAACGTTGAATAGACTTCCCCGCCTCTTTGTAGAGACGGGCGGGCAAAAGGAACTTGTGCCCTATGTTTTCTACGACCCGAAAAGCCTGAAACGCTACAAAAGCATCAAGCGAAGTTTTCACACCGCATTAAAAAACGCGGGAATAAAAGATTTTAGATTCCACGACTGTCGCCATACCTTCGCATCTCAATTGGTGATGTCGGGCGTGGACCTTACGACGGTCAAGGAGCTTTTAGGACACAAAGATATTAAGATGACCCTCCGCTATGCACACCTTGCCCCTGCACACAAGAGAAAAGCCGTCAATGTACTCGACACTCTCTTGAATGCGCCCCCGAACTGCACAATTACTGCACAAGAAACAGAAAAGGAGTTAGCCGTTGTAAGCTAACCCCTTGATTTGCATGGTGGGCGATGCTGGGTTTGAACCAGCGACCCCTGCCGTGTGAATCTAAAATTTGATTTTTCCTGAAGTCCTTGACTTGAGTCTGGTTTCCCGTTTTACATGAAGAATCAAGTGGTATGAAACGTTACAATGATTACGTCTGTTTTGTCTATTATGCTTGTTCGGATTTAATTTAGCACAATTTTAGCACAGTGCTTTTTGTTCATCTTTTGTTGCTATGTTACATTCCTTTGCGAAGCCATTTCTTCTGCAATTGCTCGTGCTTGTTCCTTAATGTGAACATTCATCAATTCATAACGAAGATTAAAAGCTGCCCATGTTGCGTTGCCGAACCAGATAAAAATACCGATTCCAAATAATAAAAAGAATGGGATTGAGACAAATAAAAGTATTAAGCTAAAAATTCCTGCTGCTATCCTTTTTCTAGAAAAGAAGTATCCGGGAGGAAATATAAATACAAGTAAATAAGACCCAAAAGATGGTCGCTTAATTGGACCTCTGTTTTCTACTAACCTTTGGGGGGCTGTCGGGCTTGCAACTGCTGATGCGTTGCTATAGGCGGGATTGATATTAGTTTGCTGACGTCCACCTTTCCTGAATACAATAATAACAGCAACTATCCCTAAAATTACTGCAATCATTATCAACTCTGGCATGCCAAAACCGATCATAGTAACCTCCCTCAATATTTGAAAATAAAGATTGGACAGCTACGGCTATTGTGCCTGAAGCCCCTGCTCGACATTCCTGACCCCTCAAAAGGACAATATAATTATTCTTCTGATGGCAGTCTAAAAATTCCATTAGCGATTAGAGGATGAGATCGAAAATACTCGTCAATATCGTTTTTTATTTGTTTACCGGTCTCGGATCGTTGGCGACACTTCGTAGCCCATTCTCTACCTGGATGCAATACATCCCATCGCGGACAAAGACCTTCATATCTACCCTTACCCGGATCGTGGTTTCCGAAACCGTCTACTAGGCTGTTCCATAAGGGTGAAAATTTCGCAATAAGTAACGATTCCCCCAAAGGAATCCATATATCATCCACCACGAGATACCGACAATAAAAATCCTTAATATTTAGATTGGTGGCAAGTTTTACGCTTTCCGCATGATCAGAAAGCCTCGTATACAGAGCTGTGGTAGATTTATCACCAAATCCGAAACCGCCTTTTCGAGCGCCGGGGGGGACGGCCTTACCAACATAGATCGGCACTCTAAAGTTGCCCCGTTTGTTCATTTTCGCAAGAACGCGATATGCGTCGAAATCGCCTGAATAATAAATAGCGTAAATACCAGCACCCTTAAAGCGTTTAATTGATCCTAGCTGTATGGCCTCTCTTGATAGTAATGCCTCGGCGACGGACACACCGAGGTTCTTAGTATCGAGTGGATTATATGGAGTCTGATCGTTCAATTGTTGGCACCGAGGAATCGATAACTAAGGTAATCCGCGTGGCTTGCGACAAGTTTTTCAACGACACTC
>VFSW01011673.1_pt1 | contig 12312 bp, 12 predicted proteins | sample 5358111 | NCBI WGS metagenome assembly VFSW01 (sample SAMN11554181, study PRJNA540505) | mine drainage metagenome | isolation source: sediment from site ElyBrook_90M | place: USA: Ely Copper Mine, Vershire, VT | collected 2017
TCGACCTCGGCGGCATCGACGGCCTGCTCCACATCACCGACATGAGCTGGGGCCGCCTCACCCACCCCCGCGATCTGGTTAATGTCGGCGACGAGATCCAGGTCAAGGTCCTCAAGTTCGACAAGGACAAGCAGCGCGTCTCGCTCGGCTTCAAGCAGCTCACACCTGATCCCTGGCTCGACGCCTCCGAGCGCTACCCGGTCGGCGCACACGTCAAGGGCCGCGTCCTTTCGGTCACCGATTACGGCGCGTTTGTCGAGCTCGAGCAGGGCATCGAAGGCCTCGTCCACCTCTCTGAGATGACCTGGTCCAAGCGCCTCAAGCACCCCTCCAAGCTGGTCAAACCCGGCGACGAGGTCGAGACCGTCGTTCTCAGCGTCAATCCGGCCGACCGCCGCATCTCGCTGGGCATGAAGCAGCTCCTCGACAACCCCTGGGAGAACCTCACCGAGCGTTATCCTGCCGGGACCGTCGTCGAAGGCCGCGTCCGCAACCTCACCGACTTTGGCGCCTTCATCGAAATCGAAGACGGCATCGACGGGCTGGTACACGTTTCCAACCTCAGTTGGACCAAGCGCGTCAAGCATCCTTCTGAGATCGTGAAGAAGGGCGAAAAGGTGAAGGCAGTCGTTCTCGGCGTCGAGCCGCAGAACCGCCGCCTCTCCCTCGGCATCAAGCAGCTTCAGCCTGATGTCTGGGAAAGCTTCTTCGCCTCCCATCGCGTCGGCGACGTAGTCCACGGCAAAGTGCTGCGCACCGCCCAGTTCGGCGCATTCGTCGAAATCGCGGAAGGCGTCGAGGGTCTCTGCCACATCTCCGAAGCTGGCGATGAAGCCGGTGGCGCGTCCAAGCTTGAAACCGGTCTCGAGCACGACTTCAAGATCATCAAGATCAACGTGGAAGAGAAGAAGGTGGGCCTGAGCCTGCGCGCGGTGAGCGGCCACGAAGCCAGCCGCGCCGAGGTGCAGGACTACAAGGCCGAAAGTCGCGGCGATCGCGGTGGCAGCCACAAGGCCCCGGTCTCCTCGTCCACCACCACCCTTGGCGACCTCATCAACTGGAAGAGCGAGCGCGAAAGCTAGTTCGCCTGAGCAGAGCAATGCCGAACGGCCACCCCGAGGGGTGGCCGTTCAGCATTGAGCCTGGCCGCATCTCTACAGAGGAGATCGCTGGGCCGGGGCGGCTACCTGCTGACGGTGACCGTGACCGCATGGCTCCAAAGTCGGGGAGTCGCTGCGGCATAGCTCGCAGACGGCGGAGCCAGCTGATCCCTTTCACTTTCGAATCCCAACCGGAAGGTGACCGCCTGTTTTGGAGCGCTGCCTGCCGGAAGCACCCCCGAGACCTGCACCTTCTTTTCATACGAATCGCCGGGCTTAAGCTTCGCTTTGACGAGAGCGTTGGCCAGGCAGGGTTCCCCATGGTCCACCTGCGCAAAGGGATTGTCGGCGACCCACTGCCTCCCGAGGCCGCAAGCCCAGACCACCAGCGATTGCTCTTCCCCGCTGGTATTGCGGATTGAGGTCGACACCGAAAAGGGTTCATGGTTCCTTTAAGAGGTCCGGGTTACCCTGATCTCTGCCTTCAAGGGTGAACTCTGCCCGTAAGAGCCTAGCCCAGAGAGGCAAATCAGTAGTGCGCTTGTCAACACGGTGTGTCTAGCCTTCCTGTGACCGGCCGTGTTCACTTCAATCGATCATGGACACATACGGCCCTGTCCCTCATCAAACCCCACCCCTCGTCCAGACGCCCAGAGCGTCACGCTTACGCCGAGACTCGTTTCCAGCGCGGCAGGAAGCCCACCTGGCCGGATCGGTACTGGAACGCCCTTGCGCCCGGAATGCTCTTTTGGGGGCCGACCTCGACGCCATTGATAAACGCTGGCATGACGCCGTATTTAAGGGACCTTTCATCGCCAGCTCTTTCCCTGCACGATAACGTCTTCAATGGCCAGTGTGGAAGAACCTGGACTCCAGCGACAGCGTATGAGGTCGGCGTGGGAACCGGGGCGGAGTACGCCGCGTGCGCCCAAGAAGCGTCCGGGGATGGCCGTAGCCATCTGCAGGGCGTCACCCAGGCTGAAGCCGGTGTTAGCGGCCACGTAGGCGATGGAATCATTGAGCGTTGCGGTTGCACCAGCGAGATACCCGCTGCCGGAGACATGGAGACGGCCATCGGGATGAAGACGTACTTTGCCGCCGACGGATGTATCATATTGGCCTGGAGGAAGCCCCGCCAAGGGCACGAGGTCCGAGACCAAAATAGCGCGCGCCACCGTTTTGGCTCGCAACATGGCAGTGAGTGTGTCGGGTGGAAGGTGATGGCCGTCGGCGATGAAGGATGCCGTGAGACGGTCCTCAGCCAACTGGGTCCAGATGAGATTCGGGTGGCGTGGCAGCATGTTGGCCACACCGTTGCCAAGATGAGTGGAGAGGCGTGCGCCGGCATCCACGGCTGCGTGAATCCGATCCGCGCTTGCGCCGGTGTGACCGAGTGAGATAAGGATGCCACGCGCAGAAAGTTCCCGGATGTATTCTGGCGCCTGCGCGTAATGCGGCGAGAGCGTAACCATGCCGACCAGATCGTCGCAGGCCGTCTGCCAGCGGAAAAACTCCGCGATGTCTGGTGGGCGCACCTGTTCGAGAGGGTGCGCTCCGCGCGGTCCATCTTCGGGAGCAATGTGCGGACCTTCGACATGCACGCAGGGGATCATGTGTGCGAGAAGCGGATCTGCCCGGCGCGCGGCGGCGATGATGCGCAGATTGTGGACGATCTTCTGTTCAGAGGCTGTGATGAGTGTTGGCAGAAAAGCAGTGACTCCGGTTGCAAGCATGCGGCGCGCGAGGCTTCCGACAGTATCGATGGTGAGATCGGAAGCATTGAGATCGTCACCGTGATAACCGTTCACCTGTAAATCGATCAAGCCTGGAGCGATCCAGGCCGTCTCGTCAGGCGCTCCCTTCTTGATGTCGGTAATGCGGCCATCGGCATACGTCACGATGACCGATTCCCCGGTGCAAGGGTTGCGGCCGGTTAACGATTCTTCCATGGCATCGATCCTACTCGATCCAGAATATGGTTGGCCGGGAAGGCCTCGCCTCTTCCAGCAAGAGAATCTTCGCAGTCATGATCAGGCCTTATCCAATCTGGATCCCGCTGGCCGAGTCGGAGTCGAGGTAAAGCGTACAGCGTGGATGCAGGCGAAGTGCGCTGGCTGGGCACATGGGCTGGATGGGTCCCAGGAGCGCGCGGCGGACAGCTTCTTTCTTGAGCACTCCCGGGACAGTGCAAAAGATTGCGCGACCGGCGAGCAGTCCCGGCACGGTAATGGTGAGCGCTCGGGTGGGCACCTGGCTGAGCGTAGCGAAGCACCGGTCATCAACTTGCTGCTGGCGGCACCGCATATCGAGATGGACGATCTTCACTGTGAGTGGATCGTCAAAGTCGGCCGGCGGATCATTAAAGGCAAGATGGCCGTTGGAGCCGATGCCACAACAGACGATATCAATGGGCGCGGCATTGAGCCTGGCAGCATATTCGGATGCCGTTTGGGTGGAATTGTCGCCGGGGTTGAGCACATGCACGGCAGCGAAGGGGGGAGATGATCGAAGATTGCCTGGCGCAACCAGCGGCCGAAGCACTGCGGCGCATCGGCTGGAAGGTCGAGGTATTCGTCCATATGAAAAGCTGTTACACGCGCCCAATCAAAGTTCTTCTCTTTGCGAAGCGCAGAGAGCATTTCGTTCTGGCTCGGCGCGGCGGCGAAGATCATGCGCACGCCCGGCTGCTTGTCGAGACGCGCACGGACTTCATGCGCTATGCCGCTCGCTGCCCGCGCGCCCATCTCGCTGCGAGATTCCGATACATGAATGACAAGCCCGTTGCGCGATGCCTCGTTGCGCGATGCGCCGTCCAGAGTCGTCATTTCAGTTCTTGATGAGATGCCCATCGTTGACCCCGCTCGTGCCGCGAAGCCTCAACAAGGCTATTCGGGTGCGTGTATTGCAAGCTGGCAAAGCCTCACGCCAGTTTGGCCGTCTGTAGAATTTGATGGAATTGCTCGGGGTGACTGGCAAGTGAAGCCGAATACTTTGCCGCTTGCACCCACTCGAAAAGAAGTTGGTCCTTGGGCTCGAGGTCAAAGACCAGTTCCGATTTCGCTGGGGAATCAGGAAAGCACCCCATGTCCCAGTTCTTCGACAGCGCATCCACAAGTGCCTGATCACGCTCCGCAATAGCCTTAATCAAGAGGTCACAAGTCTCTCGCTCCAGCGGCTTCCTTGCTGCTTGCTCTATCACAATCGCATTACGCCAAAACATCCTCTCGAGAGCTTCCACGCAGAGTGCAAAGGCTTGAAAGTCAGCAAGGTTCTTGAGCACCTGTGGTTCCAACAGAAAAAGCAGGCTGCGGAGCCTTGTAAAGGGATTCTGTCCTGGAGGTCCGATTCGAAGCGCTGTGGTAAGTTGTTTGTCACTACTCCAGGGAACTTCCAATGGAAGCCCCGTGCACAAAGGTGTGGGCTGTGCGTGAATCGAGGGAGCCGCATCATAAATGAGCTGAAATGCTTCGGCCCAATCCTCGTGCCAGTTGGCCCGATAGTGCCTTTCGACAAAGCGCCGGAATGCCGATGTCTGCGCAGTGCCCGATCCGTCCTTGAATGCGACTGCCGCGTACGCGAATCCATCCCATATTGAATTCTGAACATAACGGCTAGGCACCCAGTTTGTCAGAATAACGCCCAGTGCGTTGGGGCCCGCCTCTTCGAGGTAAGCATCTGCATAGCCGTCGATATTGCGCAACTGTTCTGTTCCAACGCGCGGGCCCCACTGGTAGTTCACTAACGCCGGCGCTCCGATTCCACGATTTCCGCTAGCGCTGACTTTCAGGAGCGTCTCACGAATCCTGGCGGAATTGTGATCCCGGTAATCCCAATCCATGATGATGATGGACTTGTCGAGTTTGCCAAGGATCTCCGGCTCTTTGTGAATTACAACGTCGCCCCACACAATCAGTTGTCGCCCAACTCCTGCGGCGATTCGATTCAGTGAATTGAGATACTCTGCCCATATCTGTGCCCGCGTTTTCTTCTGAAGCGCTTTGCGGGAGAGTTCGGAGCCTCCCCAGTTCACCTCGTCGCATCCACCATGGAGATAGGTCGAAGGAAAAATGGACGCGACTTCACGATATAGCTCATGGAAGATTTGAACAGTCTCCGGATGCACTGGAATAACCCCTGTGAAATCCGAAGGGCCTTGCGCTTCGCTGTCGAGTAGATGAGCGTATGCAGCAGAACGCGTAATGTATCCCGTGTGCCCAAACGATTCCAGTTCAGGAATCAAATCGACGCCGTGGGCTTGACCATACATTGCCAGGCTACTCAGTTGTTCCGGCGCAAATGCATTCTTGTGGTACACAAGATGAGGAACGGAAGTGAAGCGCAGGGCAGTTCCTTGATCGTCAGCCAGCCGGAAATGGAGCGTGTTGAGTTCCCAATCCGAACAAAAATCGATCATCCGCCGATAATATTCCAGCGACTCCGGTACACGGCCGGCGTCCACCATGAGACCGCGGATCTTCCCCCGATCCGTAGTATTCTGCGGTGCTGATTCACCAGTTCCCGAAAGCGGGACTCCCGCCGCGGAATGTGAAGGGGTTGAGTTGTTTTCGGGTGACATCCAATCCGGGTTGCTGGTGCGAATGTCCGCGAGCGGGCGCGACCCCAAAGCCGCACGACCGATGGTGAATCCCGCCGCGATGAGGAACTCCCGTCGATTCCTGTCTCCCATGCTCAAGCTCCCACTCCGCTGCTTCGGTCTGGATATTCGCGTGTAGTATCTCACGCAAAGCAGTTAGCGTCGAAGACTTTTGGACTTTTGGAACTGTGGCCGGCAGCCCCGGCTGCGGATGGAAACAGGCGGGGCTGCGGGCGGACTCGGAGCCGGTTGTTTATTGAATGCCGAGGTCGGCGAGGACTTTGGGCTTGGACTCGTCCACGGCGAGCAGGTTGTGGCAGGCAGCGCAATCCTGAGTGATGCTGGCGCCGTCCTTGGCCGCGTGGCCGCCGTCGTGGCAGCGGAAGCACCCCGGATAGCTCATGTGCCCGATGTGGTTGGGATGAGTTCCCCAGGTTACTTTCATGTAGGGGAAGACGTTCTGGCTGTAGAGGGTGACGAGCTCGGCGGATGCGGCCTTGACCTGTGCGGCCTTGGAGGGCAGGACTTCGGGATGCTGGGAGCTGTAGAAGGCCTGGAGCCCAAGCGGGATCTTCTGCGCGGCTTCCTCTTCCGAAGCGTAGGTGGCCTTGAGGAGTTCGAGGCCTTCCTTGTGGACCCAGGGCAGATCGGGACTGATGGCGCCCTCGGACATGGCGCGGTTGATGGCCTCTTCCGCAGTGACAAAGGTATGAGCCGCGCGGTTGTGGCAGTCGATGCAATCCATGACGCGGCGCTCGCCCTTGGGAATGCCGGCGCCCGCGTCGGCGGTGGCAAAGACCGTTTCAGAGCCGTCGGCGTTGCGCTTCCGTACCCACGGGATGGCGGTGCGGGATTCGTCGGTAGCGACATATTCGATGTGGCCGAGGTGGGTGCCGTGAATGCCGCTTAGCTGCGAGAGCGAATCGCGGCCGCCCAGGTGCAGGACCACGACGGTTTGCGTTTCGGTGTTCTTTTCGTCGTCGGCAAAGCTGGACTTGACGAGCAGCTTTTCACCGTAAACCCGGTCAGGCGTGTGGCAGCCTTCGCATATATACCGCGCCGGCCGCAGATTCTCGACCGGCGACGGAATGGGCGTGGGATAGCGGTCGAAGGCGACCTCAAGCAACTGCTTGGTGCCGTTTACCTTGGCGGCAAGGTAGGATTCCGCGCCCGAGCCGATGTGGCAGGCGACGCAGTCCACGTGCGAGTGAGCGGAAATCTTGTAGGCGGTGTACTCCGGATGCATGACGTGGCAGGACTGGCCACAGAACTGTGGCGAATCCATGTAGGCGGCGCCGCGATAGCTGGCCATCGACACGATCAGCAGGTTTACGATGGTGGCCATCAGAACGATATCAAGGCCGTGGCGGAAGATGCGGTCGTTGAGATCGATCCTGGGAAACTGGTCGGGAATCTGTCCGGCCTTCTGAAGCTTTCTGCGGCGCACGAACACGCCGATGGGAATGACCACCAGGCCGGCGATGAACAGTGCGGGAAGCAGCAGGAAGAAGATGATGCCGAGGTAAGGGTTATCGTTGGGCCGGCCGAACATTTCCACCAGCCAGTAGCCGATCATGGTCACGCCTGAGGCGCTGGTGACGGCCCCGCCCGCCAGACTGATCGGGTTGTTGCCGAAGAAGAGCGCTGGTCTTACCCAGTGCTCGCGGAATCTTTGAAACAGTGGCACGTTGTCCCCCAAATGCGAATGAAATACTTGCCGCGCAGAGCGAAACCACGACGCGCGCAACTAGCCCGGGGCGCCCGATGGGTTGATATCGAGACGAGATCAACCCATCCCAGCCGAACCTGCGGTTGCGCCGGCCGGGGTCTCGCTCCAGGCCGCGCTGGTTGCGATTCCCGCGGTAACCGTATCCCTTACTTCAGGCTGTGGAAGTAGGTGGCCACGTCCTTGGCCTGGGCGTCGGTCAGCCCAGTGATCGGCTTCATCTTGCCCTTGCCACTCTTGATGGTGGCAATGATCTGGTCAACGGTGAGCTTCTGGATGTCGGGATCTGAAACGGGCTTGATGCCCATCATCTTGGCCATGGCCGGAGCCGGTGTGCCGGTGGCGCCGTGGCAGGCCTGGCACTTGGCTTTGTAGGTTGCATCGCCGCCGTCGGCGAAACACACAGTGCTGGCCATAGCAAGCGCAACGGCCAGAACCACCTTGGAACGAGTTGACTTCGTCATGCGAGACTCCTTGAGTTTTGAAAGCGAGGATGCACAGCGCACCACCCGCGGGTTGAATTTTCTCACACCATGTGGCAGCGGCATCGAGCTTAGTCGCCGGTTGCCACGCGGCACAATCCCTGCCGTGCGCGTGAGGGTAAAAGAAATGCACTTGTCCTTGAGGGGCAATGCCCCTCAATCCCTTACTTCAAAAAGCCGCGGAAGCAGTCCACCGCAGCTTTAACCTGGCTTTCGGACATGCTTTCCTTGCAGGTTTCCATCTTGCCCGAGCCCTTCATGCCAGTTTCAATCATCTCCGCCTCGTTCATCGTTCCGACATCGGCATCGGTTATTGGCTTGACCTTCATCAACTTACCGATGCCCCATTTGGCCAGGCCGTTGCCCCCGACAGTTGAGGCACTTCTGTTTGCAAACCGCTTCCCCGGACGCCTGGGCGAAGCTCAAAGTGCAGGCTGAGAGAGCAACCGCAGCCAGCGCCACGCCGCATCGAATCGCTTGATTCATGGCAGATTCCCGTGAGACTCTTCGCCTGGCAACGCGATCGACTGCAAATTGCAGGCCGAGAATTCATCGGGAAATCCGGCCAAGGCCCACTTTGCGCCTGCTGAACGAGTGCAGGCTGAAAATGGGGAAAAGTGGGATGGACCGGAGGTTTCCGGCCTGCCCCAGGTTGATGTGAAGGCGCGTTGGACGCCTGCGGCGTGAAGGCCGCCGTGGCGAAGGGCGCAGGAACGGGGGACCGGAAGCGTGTGCGGCAGCCCGCCCGGACACTGGTGCATTGCGCCCTGAACTGTCATCGTTCGCCCCTCACCTGTGTCCGTGCAAAAACAATGCGCTGGAGTTGGAGCCATGAATGTCGACATGGCAGTCAAGGCACGACTCGGAGTCAGGGGCCTGGTTGTGATGAGAGCCGGCCGGTGTGGAGTCGCTGAAGTTAGTGGCCGGAGAGTGGCACTGCAAGCAGATGCTGTTGACGCTGGCCCGATTGAGCAGGCGCGGATACTGCCCGCCGTGGGGCGTATGGCAGGCCAAGCAGCCCTCGGTTTTGATCACCGCGTGCTCATGGACCCAGGGTCCCGCCTTGCCGGCATGGCATTTCAGGCATACGGCATCCTGCGCAATGACCGACTGGATGCTCTTCCGTTCAACGGCGCCGTGCAGGTCGTGGCAATCGGAGCACTGCACCACGCCTTCGTTCACCTCGTGATGGACGGGCATGGAGAACTCCGGCTTCACACCGGCGTGGCACTGAAAGCACAGCGTGTCCTGGGGCGCCTTAAGCAGCGCGTCCGCAGTGCTGTCATGCATGTCGTGGCATCCGATACAGCTCACATTGCCTGCCCCGTGCGCCGAGCGCTCGAAATCTCGCTGCTTGCCCTGGTGGCAGCTCAGGCACTTCGCATCCACTTCCCCGGCGGTGGCGTTGGAGGGGCTGAAGATCTTGGTCCTGTCTCCACCGGATTCCACATGGGCCTTGCCCGGACCATGGCAACCTTCGCAGTCAACGCCGGCCCCGCCATGCAGTGCCGCAACTCCACCGTGCGGTTTGGCCGCGAGTTTTCCGCTCTCTTCTGCGTGGCACGAGGCGCAGACATTTCCGCCCACATTGCCATGGGAAGCAGCATCTGCCGACTGGGCGGCGGCCGTCCCCGCAGCCTGGCCGGCCCTGGCCGCCGGAACCGTGGCGCACAGGCCCCCCATGCCCAGCAATAACATGCAGCACATCCTCAGTCCCGGGAACTTTCCTTGGGGCGCACCAAGCGGCAATCGCGTTTGAGGGCTATATGCTTGCATGAAAAACCGGCCTGGATGCTCCTTCCGCATCTTCAGTCCTCAGCTTCTCCGAGGGCTTTCGGGCCGCCACGGCGCTTTCTCCCCCAAGAATTGCCATCGTGCAAGCCATCTCTCGGAAATCAAAACTGCCGAAGCCGCTCAATCGAGGAAGCACCGCTTCTGGTGTGAAGACTACGGTTTTGCCGCCTCGCAAGCGGTGACACAAATCACAAGAGGAAAAGAGAATAGCTTCCAGGCTGTGTTTCAGATTTCCAAGAGAACCGATGACCAGCCCCCGCCCATCAAGGAGGGTGAGCTGGCTCTCCTATTTAGCTGATTTACAACGGGTTGCTCCACCTGAATGCACGGCCGGACGGGGCTCCTCCGGAGGGAAAACAGCGAAGCGATCATACCACGATACAAGACAAATCGACCTCCAGTTGGGGGCAGAGCAACCGCTTCAGGTGCGTGCGCTCACCCCGGACGGGATCTGCCGGCTGGTAGCTCGGACACCGCGGGTCGATCCGGAGTAGCGCGGACGACCAGGCGGTGAACCCGAGGGCCTTCCCATGAGAGGTTAGCCCATCAGGCTGCGATGGGTGTGAGGCTCATCACATCCTTTACGGGGAGCCTCCGGCAAACTTGGGTGGAGCAAGAGTCTCTTTTGCGGGGGTCCACACGGCGAGTTTTCCTTCCGCGTCTTTCAGGACGTTCAAGGCGGAAGGGGATGAGCTCGAACGGCGTCGGAAGGGGCACGACCATGACAGGCGCAGCGATCGCAACAGGAGCGCAGGTTAGGCAGAAGCACCTTACCCGGCAGGTTCCAGCAGGATGTGCGGCGTGCGCGAGTCGCCGGCCCGGCTGGTTCTGTTCGCTGGGGAGCTCGGTTCTTGCCGATCTTGAACTTGCAACCAGCACCATCACGCTGCCGGCGCAGGCTTCGCTCTTCAACCAGGGCGAGGATGCGCGCTGCCTTTACCTCATCTGCGGCGGGTATCTGAAGCTGACCGCGGGACGGATGGACGACAAGCAGATGATTGTCCGCATCGCCGGGCCCGGCTCGATGCTGGGCTTGTATGCGGTTCTCTCGCACGGCATGTACGAGGTTTCGGCCGAATCGCTGACAAGCGCCCAGCTCCGACCCGTCGAGCGGGACCGGTTCCTGGGCTTTCTGCGCACCCACAAGGAAGCGCAGATGCGGGCAGTTCAGTGCATCTGCCAGGAGTACCGGTTTGCCTTGCAGGACGCCTGCCGGATTGCGCTGTCTGAGACGGTGGCGGCGCGGCTGGGCAGGCTGCTGCTGGAGCTCTCGCACCAGATCGGAGAGCACACCGATAACGGAGAGTACCGCTTCCCGCTGCTGCTGACGCACGAAGAGATGGCCTCGATGACCTGCACCACCCGCGAGACCGTGACCCGCACTCTAGGCCAGTTCCGCAAGGAGGGGTGGATTGGCATCGAGGATGCGTTGGTGACGGTTCACCAGCCGGACCGGCTGCAAAGCCTTCTCTGACCCCCTGCCGCTCGCTTCGGCGCGCCCGCGGAGTCCAACCACAGGCATTTCGTGGGTCTATCATAAGGGCAGGAGTTCATTCAGAGTATGGTTCGTTTTCCGGCTTGTTTTTCTGTCGTTCTCCTTTGCTGCTGTTCGGCTTTTGCACAAACCACAACTCCCGCGGCGGCTCCCACGGAAGCTTTCGCGCCGTCTGCGCCGCCCTCCACGTCCGCGGCAAGCCCGGAGATTCGGGATTTCCAGAAGATTGAGGACGCCTGGTCGACGGCCGTGAACGACCGTGACCAGTATGGTCTGGAGCTGGTTCTGTCGCCGCTGTTTGTGGATGTTTCCGCCAGCGGAGGCATTACAACCCGCAACCAGCAGGTGGCGGCGGTGCTCACCGGCGAGGACAAGACCATCCACCTGGACCAGCGGGTGATTACCGTCCGCATGCTGGGAGACATTGCAGTAGCCAACGGAACCTATGCGCTGCACCACAAGGTGGGTGCGGCGGAGACCAACGAAAAGGGCATCTTCACTCATGTGTATGAGCGGGCCCACGGCACCTGGCTTTGCATCAACTCCCAGCGCACCGGGCTGCGCGAGGACCCCAGCGCCAAAACGAAGAAGCCCTCCAACGCCCAGATGCCTTTCCATTTCCCACTGTTCTCAAGGGGCGAAAAGGGACCGCAGTAGGGCGAGCTACAAGGCCTTGTGTCTCTCAACGTACGGCTGGAGACGGGTCAGGTTGCGGAAAAGCTCACGCCAGTGGGAGGCGGGGGTTTCAAGTGCCGCATAAAGCCATCAGAATCAATGCCGGCTTTAGCCGCGGACGGGTTCTTTCTGCCTTTTTCACCCCGGAATCCCGAGCTTTTCGGCATTCTCTAAAGCCCAATTCCTCTCAACGCTTTAGCCTGCATTTCTCACACGGGTCGATATTTGTAGGGAGCCTGAGTGGAGGGTGGGATTTGAGAGCCGATATTCGGCCTGAAGTCTCTTTTGATAGGGTCGGGTGCTGGCGCGGAAGGGCTTTTCTCGGATCGAGGGAGTATTTGGTGCATAGCTCCGCCAGGTCTATTGCGGGCAATTGTGGAAAAGGTTGTTGGACGAAGGCATTCAACCTCAGCAGCGCAGCGCGTCGAAGGCCCGAGCGTAAATCT
>VFSW01011674.1_pt1 | contig 12312 bp, 14 predicted proteins | sample 5358111 | NCBI WGS metagenome assembly VFSW01 (sample SAMN11554181, study PRJNA540505) | mine drainage metagenome | isolation source: sediment from site ElyBrook_90M | place: USA: Ely Copper Mine, Vershire, VT | collected 2017
GTGCGGCTGCCCGATGCGATACCCCACCGCCACCGACCCCACCATCAACGCCAGACCCGCCAGCGCCAGACCCGGCCGTCCGCGCGCCACCGCGAACATGGAGAGGAACACGAAGAACGTCACCAGCGCCGGTCCCAGGTCCTTCAGCACGAAAAAGAACAGCACGGAAACGCCCGTAGCGCACAGCACCGGCAATACGTGCTGCAGGCGCGGCGTGCCCACGCGATTGCGCAGATCGCGCAGCCGCTCCCAATTGCGCGTGAAATATCCAGCCAGAAAAAGCACCAGCAGAATCTTGATCAATTCCACTGGCTGGAACGGCCCCAGGTTCACTTTGGCGTCATTGCCCGCCGGCCCTTTGCCGAATACCAGCAGCGCGCCGAACAGACCCAGCGCACCGAACAACGGCGTATAGCACCAGTCGGAGAGGCGCCGGTAATCGAAGAACGAAAGCGCCGGCAAAATCAGCAGCAGGCATCCCAGAAACACACCCAAAGCGAATTTGTGGAACTCCAGGGTATCGCGGAGCGGATCGCGCATACTGATCATCAACGCCAGCCCGATGCCTGTCAGAAGTTGCAGCGCGGGCAGAAAGGACCGGTCGCCGGCAAACCGCGCCGCCTTCCACGCCAAAGCCGCCAGGTAAAAGCCCGCGAAGTACAGGCCGGCCCAGAGCAGGAATGTCTGCTGGAATTCCCGAGGCGTGCGCACGGTCATCAGCGGCTTGAGCCGGGCCAGCGGCAGCAGCGGCCGGCGCGTGCCGGGAGCGTGCAGCGCCGTCAAAGCGCCCACGTTGCGCAGGGGCCGCGCGTGCTCCAGAAATTCGAAGGTCTCCCGAGCCAGGTCTTCCCGCTGCGTACGATCCGGGTAAAGCGCGAACAGCGGGGCTAGTTCCTCGGGGCTCTCCACCGTGTTTACATTGACCAGCGCCGTGGTGCCGGCGAATCCACGCACTTTGGCGGAATAGACCATGCCCAGCGCGGCGGCAACAAATAAGGACGCGGCCGCCAGCCATACCAACTCGCTTTTGGGCGGCGCCGAATTCGCTACCGACACCACGAACGGTTTAGCAGTCCAACTGCGGGTTACCGCCATGTGCGCCTCCTGTGTACGGGCCTTCGCAAGGCGCGATGACGCGGCCGCGGCGCCTTCACCGCCTCCAGTTCCTTGAGCGACTGCTCCACGCGATCGTACCCCCGCACCTGCTGATAAATCTGCCGCGCCATCCCCGCATCCTGCCAGGCCGTCTGCGGCGCACTGCCGGCTTCCCGCAGCGCCTCCAGACGATAGGCATCGCCCTGCTGTTCGATCTCCCGCTGCCCGGTCGGCGCGCCCAACTGCTCGGCCGCGTGAAACTCCGCCATCGCGCGTTCCACGTTGGGAAGCCAGTACACGTAGATTCGCGCCAACCCCAGATGCGGCGCCGGCTCGCGAGGCATTCGCCGGGCAGCCTCCTCGAAATGATCGCGCGCGGTCGCGCTCCACTGTGCCACCGCGGCCGCGGAGTTCCCGCCGCCATCCAGCCGGCTCAACTCGATGTATCCCCGCACCAATGCCAGACGCCCCAGCGTCAGATCGTCCCCGCTACCTAACTGCACGGCGCGCTGCAAGCAAATCTCCGCCTTCTGCCAGTCGGAAGCCTGCAGAGCCGAATCGGCCTCGTCCAGGTAGATCTGCCGCCACTCCGCGGCAACCTTTGCCGCGTCCAGCCTGGTAAGCGCCGCGTTCCGCGCCTGCAATTGCTGCCAGCCACCGGTACCGCCAATCCACAACGCCATACCTGCCGCAAACCATCCCGCCGCGCCCAGGAACCGCCATCGCTGGTTGGCCCGTTTCACTGTGCGGGTGGCCTTCCGCAGAGCTTCGCGAGCCGCTTCGATGGTGGCATTCGGATTCCAACCCTTCCGTTCCCGTTCCGCGGCGGTCGGCTTGCCTTCCAGAAACGCCTGCAGGTCGGCTTGAAATTCCCCCGCCGTCAGGTACCGCCTTTTCGCATCGGGCGCCAGCGCCTTCATGGCGATGAGTTGCAGCGCCCGCGGGCAGAAGGGCGGCAATGCCCGCGGTGGCCGTTTGGAGCGAATCAGGCTCTCCAGCCGCCGCGTGTCTCCGGCCTGATATGGCGGCATTCCGCTGAGCATTTCGTACAGTGTCGCGCCCACCGCCCACAGGTCGCTCTGCCGGTCCACTTCGCTGTGCGTCAGACGCTCCGGCGAGCAGTAACTCGGGCTCCCGAAATTGTGCGCCGTGGCGCTGCCGTCGGAGCGCAGCATCTTGGCGATTCCAAAATCCAGCAGCCGCACCGTATCGTTGGCGCCCAGCAGAATATTGGACGGCTTGATGTCGCCGTGCACCACGGTGGATTGCCAGGAATGGAACTTGGCGAGTTGCTCGCAGATCTCCAGCGCCACCACCGCCGCGCGCATGGGTTCGATCACGTGATCCTGCCGCAGGATTTCGGCTACGTTGCGGCCTTCCACATATTGCATGGCTACGAAGAAGTAGCCGTCCTCGTCGCCCACGTCATAGATCTCCACCACGCGTGCATCCAGCATCTGCACCGCGCGTTGGATTTCCGCGCCGCGCCGCTCGGCCTCCATGATCAGGCGCGACGCACGGTCGCCGCCGGTCTTTACGAGCTTGAGGGCGGCCCGCCGGTTCTCCACGGTGTCGATGGCCAGGTAGACATCGGTCATGCTCCGCCCCAGCCGGCGGACAATCTCGTAGCGGCCCACGCGCGTAGGACAGGCCTCCCGGCCTGTCCAGGAGTCTCGTTCCATCACCAGGCACCTTTCCGAAAAGCCCACACCGCCATGGCCAGCAGCAGACCGTACAGCAGAAACGCCATCCTGCCGGTGAACAGCCGCCGCTGCCGTCGAACCCGGGTAGTAGGCGTGCGCGGGCGCGTCGTGCCGGCGCCACCGCGAAACTGCGGACCTGCCACGAACAGAGCCGTGATATTGTCCGAGCCCCCGGCTAGATTGGCCGCTTCCACCAACTCGCCCGCCACGCGCGCGGCATCGCCGTTGTACCGGCCCACAATATCGCGCACTTCCGACGCGGTCAGCAGGTCCGTGAGCCCGTCACTGCACAGTAGAATGGCCGCATCCGGGTGAAAGCGGCATGTCCGGATTTCGATGAATCCCTCATCTGCGGGGGAGCGCCGGCGCGACCCCACGTCGCGGAACACTTCATTTCGCCGCGGATGCTGCATCGCCTCCTCTTCGCTGAGTTCGCCGGCGTCTTCACTTTCACCCACCGGCGAGTGGTCGCTGGTGAGCTTGCGGATGTTGCCCTTCCACACCAGGTACAGCCGGGAATCGCCCACGTGCCCGATCGTGATCTGCTCTTCGTCCAGCAGCGCCAGGGTCAGCACGCAGGCCATGCCGCGTAGCTCCGGGTGTTCCTCGCCCAGCCCGCAGATGCGATTGTTGGCTTCGGCGATGGCTTTCCGCACGCGCTCTTCCGCGCTGGCCGTGCCAGCCCTGGCTATCGATTCGCGCACCGCGTCCACCGCCGTCTGCGCCGCCAGTTCGCCCGCCGCCTGTCCACCCATGCCGTCCACTACCAGAAACACGCCGCGCTCGGCATCCAGCCAGTAGCGGTCTTCATTGCACGAGCGCAGAAGTCCGGTATCCGTCGCCGCCCCCGCCTGAAATGCGGTGGTCATCGCCGCTCCTTCCAATGCGCCAGCACAAACAGGGCGACGAAGGCCAGAAACGCAGCCACAAACGGCGCGTGCAGGTAGTAGAGATCTTTCACCGTTTGGCCTCGAAGTTCAACTTCACCACTTCCGCAATCCCAATCTCGGCGCGGTCGGGCAGTTCCATTTCGGCGCCGCGCGTCAGTCTGCGCCCGTTCACCCAGGTGCCGTTACGGCTTTGATCCACGATGCTGAAACGTCCGCTCGCAGCGTCGCGCCGCAGCCGCGCATGCTCGCGCGAGATTTCATCGCTGGTGTAAAGCGGAAGATCAACCCACAGGTCTTCCCCGCCCCGCCCGATACTCACCTCGCCCTGCGTGACGAAGTAGGTCTGCGGGCCGGAATCGTCCTGATAGCGGATCTCGGCGAACACCTTGGAAGTTTGCCCGCGGGTGCTCTCGCGGTCGCGCGCCACGCGGGCGGCGGTCACCGAAGGCTCGCGCTCGATCAGGGTGGTTTTGACGCCGCGATAACCCGGTTGCACCACGTCGTTCAGTTCGGAATGAATTTCCACGTCGCCCGGCGGCACCGCGCCTTCGGCGTCGGCGAACAGTTCGATCCACCAGTCGTTCTGTGCGATCCGGTACTGTTTTTTCCTGCCGCCGCGGCGGAACAGCGAGTTCTTGTTCCACTCCGCCATGCGCGCCGCCAGGGCGCGCCGTGCGTCTTCCCGGATAATGTCCTGGACGCCCTGCAGCCGCGCGTGATCCTCCGGGTGAAGGTAGACGCTGAAGATACAAGGCAGCAGGACAGTGTATGCCAGCTCCAGGCGGCCTAACTCCATGTTGCGTACCAGCTCATCGATGATGGTCTGGCCGCTGATCCGTGTCTGAGGCGATTTCGTAGACACTTAACCTCCGAATAAGACGCGGATCAACATCATAGACGAAGAGTCGTCCGGGGGGTTACATTCCCCCGCCTGTTCATGAACGCATCACAACATTAAAATTTGGCAGGACTCATGAATCGATTTCCACGGATCGCAAACCGCAGGGGCCGCTCGGCGCACTGGCTGATGCCGATCCGCCGAGTGACGTCCACTTCGATGGCGTGCGGATTCGCCGGCATCCGCAGCACCAGGCTGCCGCGCGTCAGGTCGGCGCCATACTGTGCCCTGGTGATACCCAACGCCAGCGTTAGTTTGCCGGGACCTGACGTGAGGTCCTGCAGCCTGTGCGCGGCCGGACGGCGCTGGCGCATCGTCTCGATGCCCCACACCGGTTCCAGTGCGCGCACCAGAACGCACCCGGGAGTTCCCGCTGCGCCTACCACCACGTTGAGGCATTCGTACATGCCGTAGATAAAGTACACATAGGCATGGCCCGGCGGCCCGAAGATAACCCGCGTGCGTTCGGTGAGCCCTCGCGCGGAGTGGGATGCCAGATCGTCGCCGCCCGGGTACGCCTCCGTCTCTACGATGATGCCGGCAGTGGATCCGTGGACGACCACCTTCCCCAGCAGATCGCGGGCTACTTCGCTGGTCTCGCGATCGTAAAAACTGCGTTTAAGAATCGGTCCGAAGCGCACTATACGTTCATAATTTACAATGAAAGCGCAACATGCGACTGTTTACGGGACTGGATCTGCCCGCCGAGGTGGTCGGCAATCTGGAGCAACTGCAGCGGCAGCTTCGGCCGGCGGCGCGCATCGCTTGGAGTCCGCCCGCCAACCTGCACATCACCACCAAGTTCATCGGCGAATGGCCGGAGGAACGGTTGGGAGAAGTCCAGCAGGCTCTGGCATCGCTGCCCACGCGGCCGCCGATCCCGGTTCACATTCGCAAGGTTGGCTTTTTTCCCAATCCTCATTCGCCGCGCAACTTCTGGTGCGGCATCGAGGCTCCCGGTCTTCCCGAACTGGCCGCCGATACCGACCGCGCCGTCGCAACTCTGGGCATTGCCAGAGAGCAGCGCCCTTTTTCGCCGCACTTGACGCTGGCCCGTATCAAGGAGAAACCGGACCTCCAGCCCTTGCGCGAGGCCATAGCCGCCCAGACCTCCCTGGAGTTCGGCGAGTTCGCCGCCTCCGGCTTCTTTTTGTATCGCAGCCAGTTGCATCCCACCGGTTCCGTGTACACTAAACTTGCGGAATTTCCGTTCTCAAAATGAACCCTGTGCTTGCTTTGTTCACGGCCTACCTGTTGGGGGCCATTCCGTTCGGATATCTTCTGGTGAAGTGGAAAACCGGCGCCGACGTACGCTCTTCCGGCAGCGGAAATATCGGCGCCACCAACGTCCTGCGCACCACCGGACGAGCCACCGGCGTGCTCACGCTGCTGCTCGATGTCGCTAAGGGATATTGCGCGGTCTGGATCGCCGGTCGGCTTACCGATCACAGCGCGCTATGGATGAGCGCCGCCGCCCTGACCGTGATGGCCGGCCACGCCTACCCGGTGTTTTTGAAATTTCACGGGGGGAAAGCGGTGGCCAGCTTCGTCGGCGCCTTCCTTTGCCTTACTCCCCTTCCTTTAGCTGCCATTCTAGTGGTCTTCGTGGGAACGGTCCTCGCCACCCACCACATCTCCATGGGCTCCATCGTGGCCGCCGCTACGTTTCCGCTGGCTGTGTGGCTTATTCTGCAACCTTCTATATATGTAGTGATTGCCGCGATCCTAGCCGGGGTATTTATTATCTATAAACATAAGAGCAACATGCAGAGGTTACGCGAGGGTTCCGAACACGTGTTCCGTTTTGGAAGCGAATCGTGAAGCACCTTGCAATCATCGGCGGAGGGAGTTGGGGGACGGCGCTTGCCGTAGTGCTATCTCCGCGCTTTCCCGATGTCCGGCTTTGGGTCTACGAGCAGGACTTGGCGACCCGCATGGCCGTGACCCGGGAAAACGACGTGTACCTTGCCGGCACGCAAATTCCTACTCATATAAGAATAACCAGCGATCTGGCTGCAGCCCTTGAAGGTGCCGAGATCGTCCTCAGCGTGATGCCGTCCCACCTAGTGCGCGCCCTCTACACCCAAATGCTGCCGTTTCTTAATGATTCCATGGTGTTTGTGAGCGCCACCAAGGGTCTGGAGAACGGCACACTACTACGGGTATCGGAGGTTATCCGGGAAGTTCTGCAGTCTGCCTTCGATCCCCGGGTGGCAGTCATTTCCGGACCTACATTCGCTCGCGAAGTATCCTGTTTTGAACCGACTGCGCTGGTCGTTGCGGGTCGCGACGAAACCCTTCCGTCCACCATCCAGGCGGCCTTCTCCGGTCCCACCTTCCGACTCTACACCAGCACAGATCCTATTGGTGTAGAAGTTGGTGGTTCCATTAAAAATGTTGTCGCCATCGGCGCGGGAGTGTTAAATGGAATGGGACTAGGGCACAACGCCACAGCGGCGCTCATCACCCGGGGGTTAGCGGAGATGAACCGGCTGGCGTTGGCCATGGGAGGGAGACCCCAGACCCTGGCGGGATTGGCGGGTTTGGGCGATCTGGTTTTAACTTGCACCGGCGATCTCAGCAGGAATCGCGCTGTCGGCGCCGCCTTGGCGCACGGGCGCAAACTCGACGAGATTGTCGGCTCCATGAAGATGGTGGCCGAAGGGATCAAAACAACCAACGCAGCCGTGGATCTGGCGAAGCAATTCCAGGTGGAAATGCCCATCTCCGACCAGATGTACCAGATGCTGCATTACGGCCTTTCGCCGCGGGACGCGATTCAACGCCTGATGGAGAGGTCCCTGAAGGGCGAGTAGCCGAAAGATATTTAACAGCCGGAAGCGCAACCTCGGATGGACCAACGGGTTAACACGGATATGGGGGCGACCGCGGCGGCCCTGGACTACGATGCGGAGTTGATGCTTCGCGTCAAGGACGGCGATGGTGCGAGCTTCGGTGTTTTGCTCGAAAAGCACCGGTTGTCCGTGATCCATTTCCTCTATAGAATGGTCCAGAATCACGCAGTAGCAGAGGAATTAGCGCAGGAAGTTTTTCTGCGCGTGTATCGTTCGCGGAGTACTTATGAGCCGACCGCGAAGTTTACGACGTGGCTCTTCCGCATCGCGACGCATTTGGCACTGAACGCGCTGAGGGATGGGAAGCATGAGAAATTGCAGGAACGGCTGGATGATACCTCGGGCGACGTGCCGGCACGGCAGGTGTCGGATAAGCAACCGACGGTCGAAGCGTCCATGGTGTACGAGTCGCGGCTAGAGGAAGTGCGCCAGGCGGTAGCTACTCTGCCGGAGAAGCAGAGAGCGGCCGTTTTGATGCACAAGTATCAGGAAATGGAATATTCGCAGATTGCCCGGGTGCTGAACTGCTCGGAATCTGCGGTCAAATCGCTTTTGTTTCGGGCGTATGAGAGCTTGCGCGCCCGTTTGGCCCATATGGCTTAGGGAAGAAGAGGCGTCTATGCATTGTCCCCTGGAGACTCACGAAGGCCCAGCCCTGCTGCTGGCGTTTAGCTCCGGCAGGCTCGAACCGGAGAGCACCGTTCGCCTGCAACTGCACCTGGAAGTGTGGCCCGGCTGCCGCCGGTTCGTGGAAGATCAAACGGCCGTCTGGCGAGCCCTGGATTCCTGGGAAGCCCCGCCCGTATCCGCCGATTTCGACCGCCGCCTCTACCAGCGGATCGAACAGCAGGTCTCCTGGTGGGACCTGCTGATCCAGCTCTTCCGTCCGCTCATCCATTCCCGTAGTCTGCCCATCGCCGCCGCTGCCGGCGTGCTGATCATGGCCGGCGTTCTTCTGGACCGGCCGGTTGTGGCGCCCGCCACCCCGCCCCAGCAAAGCGCGCAGGTGGAAGCCCTTCAGCCCGATCAGGTGGAACATGCGGTTGATGAAGTCGAAATGTTAAATCAGTTCAACCACCTGATGCGCTCCGAGCCCGCCGACGCGACCTCGAAGATGTAAGACATGAATCGCGCTTTTCAACTTGCGGGAGCGGTGCTCCTGGTAGTGTGGCCGGGGTGGTGTGCCGATCAGAAGCCCAACCGAACAGCCCCGCCTCCCAAGGCGAGGCCGCCGGCTGCCGCACCCAATAATCGCAATGCCAGGGGTCCCAACGGGGGCGGAGGGGTTCCCAAGAACAATGCGCCCCGCATTAATACTCCCGGTCCCGCGCAGCGCCTGCTGCAGATGACCCCCGAAGAACGCGAGCGGGCACTGGAGAAGCTGCCCCCGAAACAGCAGGATCAGATCCGCCAGCAACTGGAGAGGCTGGATCGTCTTCCGCAGGCGGACAAAGACCGCATCGCCCGCCAGATTCGTGGCCTGGATAGCCTGCCTCCGCCGCAGCGCCGCCTGGTGCTCCAGCAGCTCAATGCCTTCCGCAATTTGCCCGATGACCGCATCCAGCCCATGCGCCGCGCACTCACGCAACTCATGAGGATGCCTGAGGACCAGCGCAATGCCAGGATCGAAAGCGACGCCTTCAAGAAGCAGTTTTCTCCCAACGAGCAGGAAATCCTCCGGGATCTCTCGAATAACCTGCCTTCGGACTACCTTCCCGGCCGGTAGGCTAACCAAATTTAAGGATTGTATTTATTAGAGAATTCTGATAAGTTTCTGGAACCATTAAGGTGCCGATATCCGAAACTCGGCTTCTGGAGGGTTTCATGAAGAAGTGTGCGCCGCTTACTCCCATAACCAACGAGGTATACCGCCTGCGTCTGCAGCAAAAGCGGGAAGAAGTGCTCTCCGGTCTCGGAGTCAAGTTCGACACTCTGGCACGTCTGGGGCGGGTAGCCGAAGACGACCAGGCACAGCTTTCCCACGAGGAGTTCGTTTCCCTGCACCTGAACCGCCTGGACTACGGGCAGCTCCGCCTGGTGGATGAAGCTCTGGACCGGCTGTCCTCCGGCGATTACGGCATCTGTCTGAGTTGTGAGGAGCCCATTCCCGCGAAACGCCTGACCGCGCTGCCCTGGGCGCGCTACTGCGTGCCGTGCCAGGAAAGAGAGGCTGCGGAATTGGCTGGGGATTGGAGCGAAACGAGTCTGGCGCTGAGGTGAAACGAAAACCGCTCCCCCACGGAAGCAAACCTCCAGCCGCGACGGGGAGCGGTATTTCTTAAGCTTTTACCTGGACATGAGCGTCCAGCATTTTCATCACGTCGCTTTTGCCGATCGCGCCGACGCGTTGTTCCACAACTTGGCCGTCTTTAAAGAGCAAAAGGGTGGGAATCCCCCGGATGTTGTACCGCATGGCAGTATTGCCATTGTTGTCCACATCCAGCTTGCCCACTTTCACACGGCCGGCATACTCGCCTGCCACTACGTCGATGGTGGGCGCCATCTGACGGCACGGGCCGCACCATTCGGCCCAAAAATCCACCAGAACCGGAACGTCCGACCGGAGCACATCCTGATCGAAACCCGCATCGGTAAAGGTTAATGTGTTCTGACCTGCCATTTTCTCTCCCTACGTAGATTAGAATCTTTGTTCCGCAAAAGGATTCAACCACTCAACAGTTGCCGGTACAGCGCCGAATAAGCCGCCGCCGAGGTTTTCCACGAAAAATCCTTATGCATTCCCCGGCGCATCATCTCCTGCCAACTTTGCCGATCCCCGTACGCCTGCGTGGCCGCCGTCAGCGCGCCTAGCAGGGCCTCCGCCGAGTATTCCTTGAACTTGAATCCCGTGCTCTCATCGATAGTATCATCCAAGCCGCCGGTCGCGCGGACCACCGGCACGGTTCCATACTTTAAGCTATAAATCTGGTTTAGTCCGCAGGGCTCGTACTGGCTCGGCATCAGGAACAGATCGGCGCCGGCTTCCATACGGTGGGCCAGGGCGTTATCGAAGCCAATTTTGACCGCGATGCGTCCCGGGTGTTCGGCGGCCGCGCGCAGCAGGAACTCCTCGTACTCCGGTTCGCCCGAGCCGAACGCCACCACGTAGACGTTCTGATCCACAATCCGGGCGGCGGCATGAGCCACAAGGTCAATGCCCTTCTGCCGGGTGAAGCGCGAGACCACGGCCAGAAGCGGCCGGTCCATGGCCTCCGCGGGCAGGCCGAATTCGCGCAGAAGCTGCTCCTTGCAAATACGCTTGCCGCTCAGATCTTCCGGAGAATACCGCGCCGGCGAGAACCCGTCTGTCTCGGGGTTCCATTCCCGGTAGTCCACTCCGTTCAGGATGCCGGTCAGCACGTCCGCCCGCGAGCGCAACGCGCCGTCCAGACCAAAACCGAATTCGGGTGTCTGAATTTCGCGCCCATACGTGGGGCTCACCGTGCTCAGCCAGTCGGCGAAAGAGATCCCGCCTTTGATATAGCTGACGTGGCCGAAGAACTCCATGCCGTCGGGGCGATACACACTGGCGGGCAGGGCCACGTCCGCCAGCGCGGTCTTGGGAAACAGCCCCTGGTAGCCCAGGTTGTGGATGGTGAACAGGGTGCGGACGCCCAGATAGGTGGGGTCCGTGGCCGCAACCGTGCGCAGGTAAGCCGGCACCAGTCCCGCCTGCCAGTCGTGGCAATGGAAGATCTCGGTGCGGAACAGATAGCGCGCCACACCCAGAGCCGCGCGCGCGAATACGGCGAACCGGATGTGGTTATCCGGATAATCCAAGCCGGTCTCCCCGTAGAAGCCCTTCCGGTCAAACAGCGGCGGGCAATCCACCAGGTACAGCGGGAACTCTTCAGCCGCCTGGTAGATGGAGGTATCGTAGCGGGCCAGTCCCAGGTAGATGGGCAGGCTGTCGAAGACCCGCCGCAGACTCTTCAGGTCGACGGAACCGTACCGCGGAATGACCACGGCGACGTCATCGCCGAAACTACGGAGGGCGCTGGGTAAAGCTCCTACTACATCGGCCAGCCCACCGGTCTTCGCCAGCGGAGCGGCCTCTGACGAGACCATCAGGACACGGGCCACACCCGAATTGTACCGTGCCGGACAGATGCTATGATTGCCACAGAACGGTTGCCACAGAACGGCGGATTTTCCGTGCAACGCGAACAGGTCCTGGCCAAGCTTCGTGAAAGGATTGTAGTGTTCGCGGCATCTCATTTATCGAGGGACGTCGCCGAGGACCTGGCCCAGGAGGTGCTCATGCTCCTGCATGAAAAGTACGCGCACCTGGAGCGGGCGGAAGATCTGCTGCCGCTCTCTTTGCAGATCGTACGATTTAAAATCATGAGTTTGCGGCGGAAGGCGGTACGCCGTGGCGAATATACCCAGGTGTCCATTACCGATATTCCGCTGCCGGACCTGGACGCCAACCCGGCCGACTCCCTGGAGCGAAAGGAAATGCTGGAACAACTGGAGCGCTGCATCGCGCAGTTGGGCGACCGGTGCCGCCAGTTGATGCGGCTTAAGCTGCAAGGCAAAACGTTTCCGGAGATACAAGCCATTATGGGCGCCGGCGCACTCAACACCGTATACACGTGGGACCACCGGTGCCGCAAGAATCTGCTCGACCTGATGGGCGGCCATTGGGAAGGGAAGGGCAAATGATGGACCGGCAGGACATCCAAAAGCTGTTGGGCGGATACGCTACGGGCACTCTTACGCCCGAAGAGCAGCAAATCCTGTTCGAAGCCGCGCTCAACGATCAGGAACTGTTCGACGCCCTGGCCCGCGAGCAATCGCTGCGCGACCTTTTGAACGACCCCGCCGCGCGGGCGCAACTGCTGGCAGCGCTCGATGAAAAGCCCCTGCCA
>VFSW01011675.1_pt1 | contig 12311 bp, 6 predicted proteins | sample 5358111 | NCBI WGS metagenome assembly VFSW01 (sample SAMN11554181, study PRJNA540505) | mine drainage metagenome | isolation source: sediment from site ElyBrook_90M | place: USA: Ely Copper Mine, Vershire, VT | collected 2017
GATTTCCTAAGGTCCTCGCCCAAAATAATTGCCTCCGCGATCTCTCGCATGGACTTGCGCCGTTGCCGGCTTTCCGTCTGCATCGCGCGGTAAGCTTCGTCCTCACTCAGTGAGAGATCGCGTTGCAGAATGCCTTTCGCGCGGTCCAAAGCCTTGCGCGTCTCAAGCTTTCCGGAGAGCTGAACATTTTCCGATTCCAATCGCGCGCGTTCAACCTCCGCCCCAACGAGGAACCCGAGCATGGAAAGCAGACGAACCTCGTTCGCTGAATGTTGATAGCTGAGTCGGTGTTGCAGATTGATGACACCCACGACTTTGCTGGCGCAGAGAATGGGAGTGCAAAGCATGGCTTCAAAGTGGTCTTCGGGAAGATTTTTGAAGGCCTTGAAACGTGGATCATTCGAAGCATTAGCTGCAATCGCTACGGGCTCACGATGTTCAGCGACCCAACCCGTAATGCCCTGTCCAAACTGAACCCCGAGATGGTCCACCAGATCCGCATGTGGATTCTTCGACGCACGCAGAACCAGTTTGTCCTCCTCCAGCACATAGATAAAGCAGGAATCGCATGGAATAACGGAGGCGACCATATCGACAATCCGGTTCAGGACAACGTGAAAGGAGTCGGCCGACGCGATGCGGCTACTGATCTCATGAATGAAATCGATCTGCGTCAGCCCGTCGCGGAAGCCGGCCATGGTTGGCGTAGATAGGGCGATCCTGGGCACAGGCAGTTTGTCCTGCGCTTTAGTGGCCGTTGGCAACGATTTCGAGCGTGCAGTTGATTCCAGATTTGGCAGGACTATGGCCTTCAGAGCTTCTCCACCGCGCTTCTGTTCGAGAACCTTTCCCGCATACTGTGCAGCTTCGTTGACAATGAAGCTCATCTTGGGCCGAGAAGGCTCGAAGTCAGGCGTGATTCCATAATGCGTCAGCTCTTCCGTGGTGGTAGGCCCAATCGAGATGATGACCATGGAGAGTAATCCAGCGCGCATCGCGGCGACACATTGCATCCGCTCTGCTACCTGGAAGAGATGAATCACTTGCACAGCCGTCATGAAGAGCAGAACATCATAGGCCCCGCGAGCAATTCCCTGCACGCATTCTTCCAGCGGCGCCAGATCGTCAGGCAACGCCCACTGATAAACCGGCACCTTGATGACCGAGGCGCATTTCAGCGTCAAATCCATCAGGAATTCGGGGTTGGAAGCTCCATATTCCTGAACAGCAACACGTGTCGCCGCCAGTGAAGGGCCGAATTCCTGCTCGATTACTTGCATCAGTTCCCGCCAGGTGGCCGGCTCGGGAGCCGTTACCGTAACTGGTACCTTGAGTTCCCGCAATGCACTGTACGGCTTGGGGCCACGTGCAGCTACCTTGACTTTGCGAAGAGCGTCGAGGAATGTTTCGCGGTCGTGCTTCGTGGACACCGCCTCTACCAAAGCGCGAACTCCGATGCCGGTGAAGAAGACAACGAGGTCAAACTCGCCGCGCAACAAGGCATCGGCAAAGTCAAGCGCATCGGTATTGGAGGAGAGTGGAATCTCGCGCATGCAGGGAACAAGATAGGGCTCTCCGCCATAAGTGCGGATGAGTTTGGCAACCTCGGTGGAACGACGGGACTCGAGCGATAGAATGCGCAGTCCTCTGAAGTTCGCATGAGCCAAGTACACCCTCCCAAGCGCTGCACAGATTCCGCGCGCTTTCTGAAGTTGACTATGACTGTCTGTCGTTGCGCCGGGAGGTCTCCACTAAGTGTGCAAGCAGTATCAAAAACACGGGCAATTTGGGAAGCCGGTTGAAGTGATTTTAGACACCATTGACCCAGATCGCAAGCCCGCACGAAAATGAAGCATCGGCACTTCGAGTTTATTTCACCTGGCAAAACACGGAGCACATTGCTCGATCCTAAAAGGAGATCCGCGAAGTAAAGACGAGTTCATGGTTGTACGCGTGAAATTGAGAAGTGGAGATTTGCATGCCACCCCCCATAATCAGCGCCAGCCGATCCTTCGGATCTTTGCGAAACTTGATCTTGCTAACCATCAACCCAGGGGTAAGAAAGGTTTGATTCTTGCCGGCGTGCGGTCCCAAGAAATAGTAGCTGGAGTTCGTTTCCAATTCGGGCCAAAAAATGTGCCCAAGTCTATACTGAGCCACGTTGTTCCACTGGACAGTACGACCGATCGCATTCACCGAATGGGTCGGCATCAATCCGCCGATGCTGGACTGGAAATCAAAGTTTCCAAACCCTTTTCCGCCCACGATCGTGGGAGTGAAAGTTGTTGAGGCGGTGCCATTCTTGTAGCTGCCCGTTGCTTCAGTGGCAAGCAATTGCGCAGAGATGGAGTAGTTGCCGTGAGCTTCATTGCCTGCGAACAGACGATATTTCAATACCGCCGAGAAGTCCCCTGCACCGTCCGCAGCCTTGGGCGCGTTGTGCTGAGTATAGGGCGGAACATTGATGTCTAACTCCGTGTTATAGAAAGGAATGAGATTAATCCCCTTGCTGTTGTCATAGATCATGGTCAGAGTTCCGGTTGGTGCATATTGCCTGACTATATCAGCGCGCAAGAGCTGCACCAGCCCAGCGGATGGCGCAATCACAGGCACAACCCAGCCCGGCTGTTTTGCGGATGTTTCTCGAACCCGGTTTTCCCAGTTCGTGAAAAAACCTGCCTGTGCACAAGCGATGCTACCTGACAGAATATGCAGGCCAGCAAGAAAGAGCGGGGAAATAAGAAAAATGCGTTTCACCTTAGGACCTCCGAAGAATGAGTAATGGACCACGAGCCGCAGGGACTCATCGAGGTCGCGCACACGACTCCGTATGCCGGAAGCCTCAATGCAAAAATGTGCTTATTCCTTTCACGTGAACAGAAACCACCAGAGTGAAGAACATCTCATCACGAGGGAACCTGGTCGGTTTGCAATTCAGTAATTGGTGAACGGCTCAGGCGGGGAGCACGAACTCGTAAGGCAATCGATACGCGACACATCGGGGTGTCGCATTTGCTTCATTCGATTAACCGGGTTGTAACACAGGGCGCAAGTTGAATTCAAGAGGGGAGTCCTTAAATACCCTCAATTTGAGGCATTTCACCGTTGGACCCTAATGGCCAACTGTATGGCGAAGTCGCATCGCATGCACATCCAACGTGAAAAAGTTGTGTTTTCCCCCCTTGATCCTTATGCGGGAAGGCGCTACTATGCACTCAAGTAGGGAGACGCTGTTGTCTCCCTCGCTTCCCAAAAAGCTAACACCATGCCGTGTTGGCCTCTAGAAAAAGACAACCTGCAATTCCATGCTCCTTGACGAGCGTGAATAGTCCGCATTGTTTGCGGCATTCACCGAAGTCTAGACGTCGATCTGCGCTTACGTGCAAGTCGACGATTCACTTGACATTCCAGCCGAATGGATCTGGCTGCGAGTGTTTAAAAGGAAATGGAATGGAAGTACTTTCAGAGATCAAATCGGCGGAGTTTACTCAAGAGCAAAAGCAGTATCTTCTCGGCTTCTTCGCCGCCGCAGCAATACAGGGCATCCGGCAGCCATTTGTTGGGCATACGGCCGCGGGTCTCATCACGCATGAGCCCGCACCAGGCATTGCCAACCAGGCAGAGAGTGCTGAAGAGACTTTCTTCGGAACTCCGGTGTCGGATCTCTGCCGGGAGGAGTTGTGGAAGTATGAGCAGAATCCACTCGACATTTGGGACAAATTGCTTGCACATGCCGACGAAAACCGCGCGCCCGCTCCAGATGATCTTTTTCGTTTCAAGTTTCACGGTCTGTTTTATGTAGCGCCGGCGCAGGACTCCTTCATGCTGCGCATGCGGGTTTCCGGCGGTATCCTCACCGCGCGCCAGATGCACGGCCTGGCAGACATGGCATCTGCGTGGGGTTCCGGGCGTGCCGATCTCACCACGCGCGCCAACCTGCAGATCCGAGAATTCCAGCCCAAAGACATCGTTCGCGTTCTAAACAAGGTGCAATCTCTCGGCATGAGTTCCCGCGGTTCAGGCGCCGACAATATTCGCAATATCACCGCGTCCCCCATCACCGGGCTCGACCCAACCGAACTTTACGATGTAGCGCCTCTGGCCGATGCGCTCCACCAATACATCCTGAATTCGCGCGACATGTACGGGTTGCCCAGAAAGTTCAACGTGGCCTTTGACAACGGCGGCGCAATCAGCGTGGTTGCGGATACGAACGACATCGGCTTTATAGCCGTGCGTGTTGGCGAAGGTCGTAGTATTCCCGCCGGAGTCTACTTTCGCGTGCTGCTTTGCGGTATCACCGGACACAAGCAATTTGCCACAGATTGCGGCTTGCTGCTGCGCCCGGAACAGACAGTGGCCGTAGCTGCCTCCATGATTCGAGTCTTCAGCGAGAATGGCGACCGCACCGATCGCAAGAAGGCACGCCTGAAGTACCTGGTAGATCGCTGGGGCGTGGACAAGTTCATCGAGGAAACGGAAAAGCGTCTTGCCTTTCCCATCATTCGCTTTCCTGAAGCAGACTGCGAACCTCGCAATCCAATCGATCGTGCTGGCCATATCGGCGTGCATCCGCAACAAAATCCAGATTTGCATTACATCGGCATTTCCGTCCCGGTCGGACGCCTTCCCGCTGACCAGATGCATGCCCTTGCCGAGATAGCCGACCGTTTCGGAAGCGGCGAACTGCGCTTGACCGTGTGGCAGAATCTGCTCATTCCGAATATTTCAACCGACCATCTGGACCAGGCTCTGACCGCAATTCGTGGAACTGGCCTCGATTACAACGCCGGAACAGTACTGAGCGGGACGGTCGCCTGCACGGGAAATCGTGGGTGCCGTTATGCGGCTTCCGACACGAAGACTCATGCGGTTGAGTTGGCCAATCTTCTGGACTCGCGTTTCAAGATCGTGCAGCCCGTCAACCTGCACGTCACTGGATGCTCTCACTCTTGCGCGCAGCACTATATCGGCGACATTGGCTTGCTGGGCACAAAAGTTTCTGGGGAAGAGGGCTACCAGGTTTTCATTGGGGGCGGCTCCGATCGGGATCAAGGCCTGGCACGCGAGTTGATTGCCGCCGTCCCTTACAGCCAACTGCCTCGAATCCTGGAACGACTTTTCAGCGCATACATGGAGCGGCGCAACGCGAGCGAGACCTTCCTGGATTTCAGCCGCAGACACAGCATCGCAGAACTCAAATCCTTTTGCGTGGTCGGAGAACAGACACAACAATGAGCACAACGGTTCCCTATATTCCGGACAATGCACCATTCACGCCAGAGCAGCGGGCTTGGCTGAATGGCATGTTGGCAGGCATGTTCTCTTCAATGCCGACCCTCGCAACGACAGATATGAAAGCTTCGCATCGGATCGCCGTTCTGTATGCATCACAATCCGGTACAGCTGAGGGTTTGGCTCGCAAGCTCGCGAAAGAACTGAAAGCTCAAGGCCATGTGCCTGCAGTATCCACGCTGGTTGGTTATACGCCGGCTGCGTTAGCAGCCGAGAAATTCGCGCTTCTGATCGCAAGTACCTATGGCGAAGGGGAAGCTCCAGATGGGGTGCAACCCTTCTATGAAGAGCTATGTCTGGAACACTTCCCCCGCTATGAAAAGCTCTCCTACGCAGTGCTTGCGCTCGGCGATCGACACTACGAGCAATTCTGCAAGTTCGGCATTGACCTTGACGCGAAGCTGGCTGCGCTGGGGGCCAATCGTATCTGCAACCGGGTCGAATGCGATGTTGACGTGGACGAGCCGTTCGCGCGATGGAAAGCCTCCCTGTTACCTCGATTGCAGGAGATTGGCAAGGTACACAAACCCATAGAATCAGCTTCGCATCCGGCTTCCACTGATCCCAAGCCGCCTCCTGCAATGTCATTTACGCGCGACAATCCAGTATTTGCGCCTGTGGTGGACAAGAAGCGGCTGACGCATCGGGAATCAAGCAAGGCTACGCTGCATCTTGCGTTCTCCATTGAAGGCACTGGCATGACCTATGAGGCCGGCGATGCCTGCGGCGTTTTACCCAGGAACGATGTCAACCTGGTTGCCGAGATCCTGCAATGCGCTGGATTCAACGGCAATGAACATGTTACTTGCGGGAAGGCGGGGAAAACGACCCTCCATGATGCACTCACGCATCACTTGCAAATTACCCGTCTCAACCGCAAAATCGTGACCGAATACGCTAGGCTCGGCCAGTGCGCCAAGCTCATTGAGATGCTTGCTCCTGAACATCAGGCACGGTTGGGAAACTATGTCTACGATCGAGGACTGATTGATTTGCTGCTGGAATTCCCGGGAGCGATAGAAGATGCAGCGGATCTCGTAGCCATGCTGCCCAAACTTACGCCTCGGCTCTATTCGATTTCGTCCAGTCCAGCAGCCCATGCAGGTGAAATTCACACTACAGTTGCGGTCGTTCGGTTTCACGCGCACAACCGGGAACGCGGCGGTGTTTGCTCGACACTCTTTGCGGATCGTGCTTCGGTGTCGGATCGATTGCCTATCTACATTCAGCCCAACAAGAAGTTTCGTCTTCCGGCGAACCCCGATGCTCCCATCATCATGATCGGTCCTGGCACAGGCATTGCGCCGTTTCGAGGCTTCCTTCACGAACGTCGTGCACTTGGAGCGTCAGGCCGGAACTGGCTTTTCTTCGGAGAGCGAAGCGCCTCAACCGACTATCTCTATCGTGACGAACTAGAGGCGATGCGAGCAGACGGACACATAACGCGGCTCGACACGGCCTTCTCCCGCGATCAAGAGCAGAAGATTTACGTGCAGGACAGAATGCTGGAGCAGGCGAAGACATTCTGGAGCTGGTTGCAGGACGGCGCAAGCGTGTACGTGTGTGGCGATGCCTCACGTATGGCGAAGGATGTCCATGCAGCTATCCAAACCATCGTCGCCGAACAGGGCGGCATGAGCACCGAAGCCGCTGGAGAATACGTGCATTCGCTGAAGGAACAACATCGCTACCACCGCGATGTGTATTGACATCTGAGCAAGCCCTGATTAAAGCGACGGAAGAGTACCCGGACAAGAACTGAGACCCAGCATGGCCCTGCCACTTCACGAACACGCATTCACCGCCGATGCCAACGGACTGGTGCGGCTAACCACGGAAGCGACAGAATCCGGCCGGGACTCGATCTTTGATTTGGTTGCAGCAGCACGTGTCCTCGAATGGCCTCCAATCTCTCAGCCCGGTCTCATCCCAAAGCGCGCTCTGGAGGAAGGGGAACAGTATCGATTTCACTTCAACATGACCAAGTGCATCGGCTGCCGCTCCTGCGAGATTGCCTGCAACGAGCAGAACGGCAATCCGGCTGAAATTCACTGGAGGCGTTTCGGCGAAATTGAAGGAGGAACCTGGCCCGACACGCAGCGCAGCTACTTATCGATGGGATGCAATCACTGCCTGGATGCGGAATGCGTGAAGGGATGTCCGGTCGAGGCCTATACAAAGGATCCCGCAACGGGCATCGTCCTGCATTCCGCCGACGCTTGTATTGGCTGCCAGTACTGTGTCTGGAATTGCCCTTATAGCGTGCCGCAGTTCAATCCTGAGCGCGGCATCGTCGGCAAATGCGACATGTGCCATGGCCGGCTTGAAGATGGTCTTGAACCGGCCTGTGTGAATGCCTGCCCCGAAGCGGCCATCGAGATCGAGATCGTCAACATGGCGGAGTGGCGCAAGGACTACGCAGGAGCCGAGGCTCCCGGGATGCCAGCCGCTGGCCACACCATTTCAACGACACGCATTACGCTCCTGGAATCAGGCACCCCCGAGTTGGAACGTGTGGATCTTGGCCATATCCAGCCGGAACATGCCCACCTTTCGCTCGTCTTTATGACTACACTCATGCAGGCAGTTTCCGGCGCATTGATCTTCGGGTTGCTTGACAAGGCCATCTCTGCAATCACTCTGCTTGCACTATTGTTGATCGCGTCCGTGGCCCTAACTGTATCCGCCATGCACCTTGGCAGGCCCGCCTACGCATGGCGTGCATTGAAGATGTGGCGCCGTTCGTGGATCAGTCGAGAAGTTCTACTGTACAGCCTCTTCTTCTCGGGGCTCGGCATACTCTTGGGACTATCGATCGCAGGGAGCCTCCCTGCCTCGCACCTGCGAAGCTTCATCTTTGCACTTCCTGCTGTGCATTTGCTCTTGCTGCCCGCAAGTCTTCAAGCGATCGGCTGGACAGCTGCAGGCCTAGGCGTTGGCGGCACAGTTTGCAGCGCGTACATCTACCTTGTGCCGGCACGTCCTTCCTGGAATATGATCCATACGCCGTTGGATTTCCTTCTTACTACTGCGTTGTTAGGCTCTCTGCTGGCAAGCTTGCTTGAAGCAGCCGGCGGCTGGTTGGCTCAGCTAGCTTGTGCGCATTCACTCTGTTTTCCTCATCCAACGAGCGGTCTTCGAGTCTACCCGGTTCTCATTTCGGCGGCTCTCTGGTTTCTGAATCAGATTGTGCGCCGGGTACGTCTCAGCTTTTCTCGACTGTTCGAACGCCGCGCCAGTGCGTCTCTTCTTGCCACTGAATCCCTCCAGGCCATCCTGTTCTCATCTTTTGCTCTTGTTGCAGTCTCGACGTTCTTTGCATTCGTAAAGCTTGATGCCGTTGCCTGCCTGACTGCAATGATGGCGGTCCTGCTGACGCGATACCTCTTCTTCGTTTCCGTCGTGCCTTTGAACATGGCCCTCACATTCGTTCGCGGAGGCCGCCATTGAGAGTAGCCAATCAATTAATGACACGTCTCCGCCGTAAGCTTGGCATCGACACACTGCCTGAGAAGTACAGCTATGCCAATGATCCGCGCTTCGGCAAAGTATCCGCGTCACGGGTTGCCGACCGGTGGGTGAAGACAACCTGTGGGTATTGTTCGGTCGGCTGCGGCATGGAGGTCGGCGTCAAGGATGGGAAGGCCGTGGCTGTACGCGGCAACGAGAATCACCCGGTCAATCGCGGCAAACTCTGCCCGAAGGGGCTAAGCGAGCATCACACTCTTGCGGCGCCGGGCCGAGCCAAACAGCCTCTGCTGCGCAAGCAAGGCCGGCTTGTTCCAGTGAGCTGGGATGAAGCACTCGAGACCCTGGTCGATAAGTTCGGTTCAATTCAGGCCAAATATGGAAAGCAGTCGCTTGGAGTCATTGGTACGGGCCAGCTAGTCACCGAGGAGTTCTACACGCTCGGCAAACTGGTGCAACTGGGGTTTGGCACCTCCAACTTCGACGGCAATACAACGCTCTGCATGGCCAGTGCGGTCTCCGGCTACAAGCTGTCTTTTGGCAGCGACGGTCCCCCGGGCTCTTACTCAGACATGGAGACCGCCGATGTGATTCTCCTTATCGGTGCCAATATCGCAGACAATCATCCAATTCTCTGCCAGCGCCTGGAACTAAACAGGAATCGGACTCTGATCGTGGTGGATCCGCGCGTCACCAAGACGGCGATGATGGCCGACATTCACCTTGCCGTCAAACCACGCAGCGATATTGCACTCATCAACGGCATTGCCAATGTGCTCATCCGCGATGGCCTGATTGACCCTGCTTACATTCAAACGCATACGAGTGGATACAAGCATTTTGCTGAGTACGTATCAGCCTTTAATCCGCAGTACGTCTCCGCGATTACAGGGCTGAGCGAGGACGCAATTATCAACACCGCCAGACTGTACGGAAAAGCAACGGCAGCCTTCATCGGTTGGACCATGGGAGTCAATCACTCCACGCAGGGCGCTGTTACCGTAGCTGCCATCAATAATTTGGCTCTGATTACTGGCAACATAGGCCGTGCAGGCGCATCGCCATTCTCTATTACGGGTCAATGCAACGCAATGGGGACACGCGAAAGTGGCTTCACCTCGAGCTTGCCCGGTTATCGGAAGTTCGATGTTTCAGCCGACCGCGAGGAGTTGGCGAGGATTTGGAAGATCGATGTTGAGCGCATTCCGGTCGCACGCGGCTTGGCTTACCCGGACATAATCGAAGGCGCCGTTGCTGGGAAGATCAAAGCGATGTGGATCATCGCCACCAATCCTGTTGTCTCATTTCCGAACTACAATTTGCTTCGGCAGGCGCTTACCAGCCTCGAATTTCTGGTAGTGCAGGATGGCTTTCATCCCACGCCAACCAGCGACTTCGCGGACCTTGTCCTGCCTGCCGCCATCTGGGGTGAGAAAGAGGGCACGTATACAAACTCCGAACGCCGCATCGGCAAAGTCAATGCCATCGTCGCTCCACCGGGAGAGGCGCGAACGGATTTTGACATATTTCTTGACATCGCAGCGCGGCTCGGCGTTTGCGGTGAACTGTATCCCGGGTGGCAAACTTCGCACGACGCATTTCTCGAATGGCAGCAGGTATCAAAGGGGCGCATGTGCGACTACAGCCCGTTCACCTGGCAGCAGATTGAAGTGCAGGGGGGCGCGCAATGGGGCGGCGAACGGCTCTATCAGGACGGCATTTTCCCTAATCAGGACGGAAGAGCGCGTCTGCATTGCGTTCCGTGCGAGTTATTCACCGAGCAGCCGAACGACGAGTTCCCGATCATCCTGAACACGGGCCGCACGGTCGAGCACTGGCATACGCGCACGAAGACGGCCCAGGTTGATCTGCTCAACACGATGGTGCCTCATGCATGGCTTGAGATGAACCCCATAGATGCTGAGAAACTGCAATTGACAGCGCACGATAAAGTTACAGTGGTCTCGCGTCGCAGTCGTGTTCCCAATCTTGAACTACGGATCACAGGAATCGTTGCGCCAGGGCAGGTCTTCATGCCTTTCCACTTTTCCGAGCATAACTCAAATCTAGTCACTTTGGGTGCGTTCGACCCCATCTCGCGCGAGCCCAATTTTAAGCAGTGTGCGGTGCGTGTGGAGCGAACAACCTTCACCGTGTTCGAGCATGTTTCTCGAAAGAGTAAAGCAGCCGGCCGTGAACCCGCAGCTCAATAGCACTCGACATGGAACCCCGACGTTCTCCGAGTGAGTGCGATTATCAGCAACAAGAATCCAGATTCCCCGGAGCGATACCATGGCGAACCTCAAGACATTCATGAAGTCGGGGCATCCCCCCACGCTGCTCGCAGCCTTTCTTTACTTTGATTTCAGCTTCGCTGTCTGGGTGCTGAACGGTGCGATGGGACCATTTATCTCCGAACAGTTTCACCTCACGCCGGGACAGATCGGGCTGATGGTTTCCGTGCCGACGCTGGCCGGTGCGCTGATGCGCTTTCCACTCGGCGTACTGTCTCAGTACATCGGACGAAAGAGCGCTGCCGTTGTGGAGATGTCGGCCATTGTCCTCGCGCTACTTTACGGATTCTTCTTTGTGAAGTCGTTCAACAATGTGCTTGCCATGGGTGTTCTGCTCGGCATCGCCGGAGCCAGCTTCGGTGTAGCCCTATCGCTTGGGTCGGGCTGGTTTCCGAAGCAGTACAAGGGGCTTGCGATGGGAATCGCAGGCGCGGGCAACAGTGGCACTGCTCTCGCGGCACTGTTGGCCCCGCGGCTTGCCATGCACTTCGGATGGCAGGCAGTCTATGGCTTCGCTGCAGTCATGATGCTGCTGCCGCTATCGGTCATGATCCTGTTCGCAAAAGAGCCACCAGACGTGGAACACCAGTCCCTGGCCGGTCATCTGAAATGTCTCTGGGAACTCGATGGCTGGGTCTTCAACATGATTTACATCATCACGTTCGGCGGATTTCTCGGATTGGCGACGTTCCTGCCGTCCTTCTACTACAGCCAGTTCCACGTAACCAAGGTGCAGGCAGGATCGCTGACGGTCCTGGCAACATTAACCGGAAGCTTGACCCGCGTGCTGGGTGGTTGGCTGTCTGACAAAATTGGAGGCCTCTGGACCCTCGACATTGTCTTTGTGATCACGCTCGTCGGCCTGGTAGGCCTAATGCGGTCTCCGTCACTGCTGGGAACCACACTGCTCTTCATGCTTTGTTTTGCGGCACTCGGAGCGGGCAATGGAGCAACCTTCCAACTTGTTCCATTGCGTTGGCCAACAACCACAGCCGTGGCCGGTGGCATGATTGGGGAGATTGGCGCGCTTGGCGGTTCAATTCTTCCTAACCTCCTCGGCCAGTCAAAGCAGCGCACCGGTTCGTACAGCACTGGCTTCCTCGTCTATGCTGGGATCGCGACGTTTGTTTTCCTCGTGATGCAGAGCTTTGCGCGGATATGGACGAAGAAATGGGTAAGTAAAGGCGGTCGAGCGCTCCGTCCAAATCCGATCCAGGAAGGGATGGCCGCGGACTAGCCCCGCAGGCGCCGTCT
>VFSW01011676.1_pt1 | contig 12311 bp, 15 predicted proteins | sample 5358111 | NCBI WGS metagenome assembly VFSW01 (sample SAMN11554181, study PRJNA540505) | mine drainage metagenome | isolation source: sediment from site ElyBrook_90M | place: USA: Ely Copper Mine, Vershire, VT | collected 2017
CGATCGTCCCGATGTTCACATGCGGTTTGCTGCGGTCAAATTTTTCCTTCGCCATGGATGTTGAACTCTCCTACGTCCTTGAATTCTGAATTCTGACTTCTGAATTCTTACTTAGTAACTCTTCCTTGAACTTTCGCCACGATTTCTTCCGACAGGTTCTTGGGAACTTCCTCATACTGCCCGAAGTGCATGGTAAAGCTGCCTCGGCCCTGCGTGCGCGAGCGCAACTCGGTGGCATAGCCGAACATTTCCGACAGCGGAACCATGGCTTTAATAAGCTGCGTGGTGCCCCGAACTTCGGTGCCTTCCAAACGGCCGCGCCTGGAACTAAGATCGCCGTTTACTGTGCCCATGTACTCTTCCGGAACCACCACTTCAACGCGCATTACCGGCTCTAGCAGCCCCGGCTTGGCTTTCTTACAAGCTTCCTTGAAGCAGATGGAACTGCAAATCTTGAACGCCATTTCCGACGAATCGACGTCGTGATAGTCGCCATCGAAGAGTTCGACTTTGATATCAACCATCGGATAGCCGGCCAGAATGCCGCCTTCGAGCGATTCGCGGACGCCCTTCTCAACCGCCGGAATAAATTCCTTCGGTACCGAGCCGCCTTTGATGACGTTGTCGAACTCAAAGCCCTTGGCGTGATTCGGCCCCACCCTCAGCTTGGTGCGCGCATATTGCCCGCTGCCGCCGGTCTGCTTCTTGTGCGTGTAGTCGTATTCGGCGGTGGATCGAATAGTTTCGCGATAGGCCACCTGCGGCTTGCCGACGTTGGCGCCGACATTGAACTCGCGCTGCATGCGATCCACGATGATCTCGAGATGTAGCTCGCCCATCCCGGCCAAGATAGTCTGGCCGGTGTCTGGGTCGGTATTCACCCGCAAGGTCGGATCTTCCTGCACCAGTTTCTGAATCGCCAGTCCCAGCTTTTCCTGATCGGCCTTGGTCTTGGGCTCAATCGCGAGTTGGATGACGGGTTCCGGAAAGTCGATGTTTTCCAGAAGAATCGGCCGCTTTTCGTCGCAGATGGTGTCGCCCGTGGACACGTTCTTCAACACTGCCGCGCAAATATCGCCAGCCAGAATTTCCTGAATGTCCTCGCGTTTGTTGGCGTGCATCTTCACCAGACGCCCCACGCGCTCTCTGCGATTCTTGGCGACGTTGAACACCGATTCACTCGATCCCAGCCGCCCCGAGTACACCCGGATAAACGCGAGCTGGCCGACAAATGGATCGGTCATGATCTTGAACACCAGCGCCGAAAATGGCGCATCGTCGGTGGGCGGAAGCTCTTCGGTTATTTCCGGATGGTCGGGCAGCACGCCCTGCACCGGCGGAATGTCCAGCGGCGATGGCAGATAGTCGACCACGGCGTCCAGCAGGTTCTGCACGCCCTTGTTCTTGAACGCCGAGCCGCAAATCACCGGGAAAATCTTCTGCGTGATGGTCGCCTTGCGGATGCCCGCCATAATCTCTTTTTCAGAGATCGGCGAGCCTTCCACAAATTTGGCGAAGAGATGGTCGTCGGATTCGGCGATGGCCTCGATCATCTGCTCGCGATAGGATTTGGCTTGCTCCAGCAGATCGGCGGGAATCTCCACTTCATCGTATTCGGCGCCCAGCGTTTCGTCGCGCCAGATGCGAGCTGTCATGGTGACCAAATCGATGGTCCCCTTGAACTGATCTTCGGCGCCCACCGGAAGCTGAATCGCAACCGGCCGGCACTTCAGACGGTCCACGATCGTATCGATGGCGTGGAAGTAGTCCGCGCCCACGCGATCCATCTTATTGATGAAGCAAATGCGCGGAACGCCGTACTTGTCGGCCTGGCGCCACACGGTTTCCGACTGCGGCTGTACACCGGCGACGGCGTCGAATACCGCCACCGCGCCATCCAGCACGCGCAGACTGCGTTCCACCTCGGCCGTAAAGTCCACGTGGCCCGGAGTGTCGATAATGTTGATGGTGATGTCGCGCCACTGGCACGTGGTGGCGGCTGACGTAATTGTGATACCCCGCTCCTGCTCCTGCTCCATCCAGTCCATAATGGCGGTGCCTTCATGAACTTCGCCGATCTTATGAGTACGGCCGGTGTAATAGAGCACACGCTCGGTAGTGGTGGTTTTGCCGGCATCGATGTGGGCCATGATGCCGATGTTCCTCATTCTTTCGATCGGTACAGTGCGTGCCATAAATAAAACCCTACGTCGCCAACTTAGCTACCAACGGTAGTGCGCGAAAGCTTTGTTCGCTTCCGCCATTCTGTGAACGTCGTCCTTCTTCTTGATCGCTCCGCCGCGCATATTCGCGGCATCCGTCAACTCGTTCGCCAGCTTGTCAGGCATGCCCTTGTCGGGCCGGCTGCGTGCGTTCTGCAAAATCCAGCGAATCGCCAAGCTGACCCGGCGGTTCTGCGAAACTTCCACCGGCACCTGATAGTTGGCGCCGCCCACCCGCCGCGTCTTCACTTCGAGCATCGGCTTGGCGTTCTCCACCGCTTTCTTGAAGAGCTTCAATGGATCGTCGGCGGTGCGCTCCTTGATCTTGTCCATCGCACCGTAGAAAATCCGCTGGGAGGTGTTTTTCTTGCCGTCCCACATCATGGAGTTGATGAACTTCTCCGCCAGCGTGGAGTTGTAAATCGGATCCGGCAGGATCTCGCGAGGCTCAGGTCTGCGTCTGCGTGGCATATCCTATTTCGGCCCTTTTGGCCGCTTCGCTCCGTATTTCGATCGTCCCTGTTTGCGGTCCGTGACCCCAGCCGCATCCAGCGTCCCGCGCACCACGTGATAGCGCACGCCCGGCAGATCCTTCACGCGGCCGCCGCGGATCAACACGATCGAGTGTTCCTGCAAATTGTGGCCGACGCCAGGAATGTAGGTGGTCACTTCGATCCCGTTGGTCAGGCGCACGCGCGCCACCTTCCGCAGCGCCGAATTCGGCTTCTTGGGGGTGGTGGTATACACTCGCGTACACACGCCGCGCTTCTGCGGGCAAGCCTGCAGCGCCGGACTGGCGGTCTTATAACGTGGCGGTTTTCGCCCTTTTCGCACGAGTTGATTAAACGTCGGCACGAATCTTCCCTTCAGAAGTTATGTTGTTCGGTGGAACGCAACGGCAGGCTAAAAGCCAAACCGCGAAAACTTCAAAGCTGCGAGGGTACTTGCTTTGGACTAGCCCATATCCCAGTGGCTGAAAAACCGTCAGGACATCGGGGCCGGCCCCCGGCCGGACTCTCTAACTAAAGAGTGGTAGCGCGGGAGCAGAAGACACAACTCGCCAAACCTTTATAAGAATACTGAAGGAACTGGCGCTTGTCAAATCGCCTACGCGAGCGAACTCGCCAAAGCCAAGTTGACATACAGTGTCCCATTATGATATGTCTAGACATATGAGAACTACCGTGAGACTTTCTGAAGCGTTAATGAACCAAGTAAAACGAGAAGCAGAACAGCGAGGAGAAACCGTGACAGCTCTCATTGAAGAAGGTCTCAGACTGGTCCTGGCACAATCGCACCAGCCGCCCCGCCGCGAACGAGTGATGCTCCCGGTTTCAAAACTGGGAGGCGGCGTTCTTCCGGGGGTCGATCTAAACGACAGTGCCGCCCTGGAAGACATCATGGAAGGCCGTGGGTGATTCTGCCCGATGTCAACGTTCTTCTTTACGCGTTCCGTTCAGACGTTGAAGAGCATGACGCATACCGGGCATGGCTAGAGGGCGTGATCAACGGCGACGCGGCTTATGGAATGTCGCCGCAAGTCATGGCCAGTGTAATCCGGCTGGCCACTCATCCCCGCATCTTCGCGCGGCCAGATCGTCTGGAGGATGTAATGGCCTTCGCATCGACAGTCCTCGATCAAACCCACTGCCAGATCGTTGAGCCGGGGCCACGCCACTGGAGCATCTTCACGGCCTTGTGCCGCAGCGCGAATGCCAAGGGAAATTTGATACAAGATGCCTGGCTGGCGGCCCTCGCCATAGAATCGGGAAGCGAATGGATTACCAATGATCGCGATTACGCGCGATTCGAGGGATTGCGGTGGCGTCCGGCGATTTGACCGGAACTACCGCGTTGACGTACGGTTTTCCGCCAGCAGGCTGTCCACCTGCGAGTAAAACTCCTTGACGGTCTGGTGATACAGCGCGCCGCTCGCGGGTCCCGGGAAACCGGCATGCACAAAACGTACGCGCCCATCGCGGCCGAGGAAAAACGTGGTCGGCCAGGAGTTCAGATTCACCGGCTGCGTCAGCTTCGCATCGCGATCGTCCGGCACGCCGGCGAGCAGCACGGTGTAGTCGATCCCGTATTCTTTCATAAATGCCCGGAGCCGCACCGGGTTCGTGAGCTGATCGTCTTCCTCGAAGGATAGCGCCACAACTTCCAGGCCCTGGCTACGGTATTTGCGATACAGTTCGGCCAAGAACGGCGCTTCGTCGTGGCAATTGGGGCACCAGCTTCCGGTAACGTTCACCAGCACAACTTTGCCTTGGAATCGCGCGTCGGTATTGGAAACAATCTTACCATTCAGATCGAGGAAGCTGAATCGAAATGGTTCGGAGGCGTCCTTCACAGTGGTGTGGCGATCCGGATCGGCCGGCGGCGGCAGTCCTTTGGCGCGCGCGACATCGGGCCGCGTGGCCGTCATTTGGCTCGTTCCGTGCAGATCGGTCATGTCGACCGCGAGCGTCCCGTCTGCCGCCGGAGTCAGGATCATCAGCGCCGGCCGCCCGCCCGAGAAATGGCTGAGCACGAACTTGCCGTTCTTATAACCACCCGTCAGCGAGCCAGTATCGCCATCCACGCGCAAAATCGCCGCCGAGACATCGATGGCGCTCTTCTGCTGGACAATCAGCCGCCAGGCCTGCTCGCCCTTGGAGCTTTTCACGGCTACTTCCCAAAGTCCGTCGATCGAAGGAATAGAAAGGTTGAATGCCACCTTGATTCCCTGGTGCCGGTGCGCCGTCACCGGATAGGTCTTCTTCAACATCGGCCCATACTGTCCCACCAGCGCGCCGTCCTGCAGCTTGGCTTCGAGCTTCGCGGCGTAGGAATCGAAGTTCAACACGAGAGAGCCATCTTGAAAGCTTGCGCTGCTGGCGACCACCCTATCTTTTCCGTTGAAGAGCCAGCCCTGAAGGTTCGATCCGTCGCCCGCAATTTGTAGCCGGAACGGAATGTCCTGGCCATTAAAAGTGATGGTGGCGTCCCAGAGACCCGCGAGGGATGGAGCGGCACTGGATTGAGCCCACGCGGCTGGGGCTATAGCGACGAGCAGAGTAGCCAGGAATTTGGTTTGCACGTTGGCTCCTTAGACCGGTGATTTGGCAGCTCTTAGTATACAATTTGACAGATGAAACTGCGCGCAATCGGATGTTTGGGCGTCGTACTGCTGAGTGTGCCGCGGTTTATCGGAGAGGTGACCGAGCCTGCCTGGAGCGATTCGTCAATCAATACCTGGATGCCCTGGCCGCTCACGATCCATCCAAGTTGCCGCTGACCAAGGACGCGCGCTACACCGATAACGGCCAGACCTTGAAGCTCAACGACGGCATGTGGGCCCCAAGGTGACGCTCGGAAGCTACAAGCTCTACTTCGCCGATCCGAAGGCTGGACAAGTGTGATTCATGGGCGTGGTGAATGAGAACGGCCATCCGCAAATCCTGGCGCTGCGGCTAAAAATCGAAAATCGCAAAATCGGTGAAATGGAAGCCATCGTGGCGCGCGCGGGCGCTGGCGATTTTGCCCGGCCGCAGGACCTGGTGGACAAGCCAATCTTTCACGAAGCGCTGGCCGCCAACGACCATCCATCGCGGAGGAACTGGTCCGCATCGCGAATTCCTATTTCGAAGGTCTCGGAGCTGTTCAAGATCGTCGACGGAAAGATCAATCGCATTGAGGCATTGGTAACGCCCGTTCCCTACGGCATGTATGCCGGCTGGCCGCCGAAGAAGTAACTTTCGACCTTACGATCCAGCCTTGATGTAAGCCCAGCCCGCCTCCTGCTTGCGCACCAGTTCGGCGGCGCCGGAATCCACGGGGATGTCGAAGGGGAACAGGTCGGCCTTGGTAACGTGCTGGGCGCGCATGCTGTTCTCGCAGGCCGCGAATACGACGCCAGTGCCCGCGATGCGCTCCATGCGCTCCGCCAGGGCGGGATTGCTGGCTTTCACAACCATGCCGAGCCCTTTTTCATGGGCCACAGCTTCAATTTCAACGTTCTCGGCGCCAAACGTTTTCTGAAGATTCTCAATGCCGTTTAGCACCGGCGTCCAGGCATCCGGACCGGCCATGGTGACGTCGATCACGACGCGGTGCTTTTTGGATTTCTGGGCGAACATTGCGGCAGCCAATCCAAACAACACCGCCGTTGATAGGAGACAGACGAGCAGCTTTTTCATTGGTGTCCTTTTTTGACCTGCGTCTCCAGCGTTTCCGATTCTACGCGGTCCATTTCATTCTCACGTCGAACCTCGACGCCGCATGATCCCGACATTCACGTGGGCACGCCAAACAACGGCAGGATCCAACGCATGAATACCACATAGCCGGCAACAAATAGAATTAAAATCAGTGCTTCCCGCAAGATCAATCCTTTACGATGGGGGCTGTTGTTGGTTTTTCCGCCAGCAGCCGATCTACGTCCGCGCGAAATACAGCCTCGCGCACGGCCCCGATATAGGATTTGGCCGCACGGCCGTTGCGATCCACTAGTACCGTGGTCGGCAGTGCGTCGATAGCGGGCGCTGCGGGCGACGCCAGATCGGGCATAAGCACCGGATAGGGCACGTGGAATTCGCTCAGGAACGACTCGACCGCGGTCTTGCCGCCCCCATCCATGGAGACGCCGACGATCGACAGCCCTTTGTAGCGATAGTCGCGCGCCAGGTCGATCAATCCGGGGGTCTCTTGCCGGCAGGGACCGCACCAACTGGCCCAATAGTTGATGAGCACCACTTGGCCGCGATGATCGGAGAGGCGCCAGGCGCCGCCGTTCAGTTGTGGAAACACCACGTCGGCCATGCGCGAGCGATCCTTCACGGCCCGGACGCCAGCCGTCTGATCGGTCCAGCTTTGCGATGCGAGCGCGATCCACAGTACGGCGACGGCGAATAGCAGGTACTGGATCAGCTTTCGATAGTTTGATTTAGTTTCCGTCAACCTGTCTCCATTATATCGGGCTTCAAATTTCGCTGGGAGGTTTCCCCCAGTTTGTCCATCAACGAAAAGTAATAAGGAGCTTCGATCGACGTGGAATCCGGGGTTCACCCTCACGGCGCGGGCGACTCTGGCGCGGGGAATTTGGCGCCAACACAGCCGTCTTCTCGGTGGTCAACGCAGTTCTCATCAAGCCGATTCCCTTCCCCGACCCGGATCGCCTGGTGATGCTTAGTGGTCAGCCACAGGTGGGTATTTTAGTGGGCGATGATAGTGGCGCCCGCGCCGCTAGCAGTGCGCCGCACCTCCCAGAGTGCTTGTCAGAAATGTTCGCCGCGATGCGCCCCTGCGGCTTCAGGTATATCGCCGCCCGTCTGTGGCGCATGGGGCGCTTCAGCCAATTCAACGGATAAACTGTACGGTCACGCGCAATCCGATCGGGAGCGCGTTGGCTGGCTGATTCAGATCGGCGGTCACTTCGAGGATGTCGCGATCCGCTTTCTGAGCGGGATCGCCGGTGACGACGGATTTGCGTCCCATCAGGTTTGCGAGTTGCGTAACCACGCCCGAGAAGGTCCGGTGAGAGTATGCATCCGCCGAGACGATGAGCTTCTGGCCAATGTGCACGTTCGCGATATCGTTTTCATCTACTTCGGCCCTCACGCGACGACTGGATACATCCGCCATGGTGAAAAGCGGACGGGGAGCAACCAGCCCGAAGGACTCGCCTTCGCGCAAAAGAACGCGCAGGATGGTACCGCTGATGGGCGCGCGAACCACGCATTTACCTAACTTATCCTCCGCCAGCTTGATTCCCCCCTCTGCGCCACTTACATCCGCGTCGGCCCGAGCCAATTCCTCGGGAAGAGGGCCGGCATTGACGATCTCTTGATTCCGTTGGGCCTGCTGGAATTGCGCTTCGGCGACGTCCCGATCGCGCTGCGCTTCTTCGAACGTTAGCCTGGATACTTCCTGGGCCTCGTAAAGTTTGGACATACGGGCAAGTTGAGCCGCTGCCTGATCCACCACCGCTCGCGCCGCTACAGTTTTTTGAGCCGCCGCTTCACGCTCCTCCGGGCGACTGCCTCTCTGCAAACGCAGGCGCGCGTTCATCAAGCTGTCGCGATTTGCTTTAGCTACCTGGAGCGCGGACTGCAGATCGTCGCAGGCCAGATCGGCGAGGACATCGCCTCGTTGCACGGTTTGGCCTTCCTGAACGTGAATGGTCCGGACTACGCCATCGATGGCGGCGCCCACGTCGACCAGTTCGGAGCGGGCCTCAATCCGGCCGGGAGACGCCAGAGCGATGGCCGGGGAGTGCGCGGTGTCCGGCGCCGCCGGCGCGCGGTTGTCAAAACCGCCCTGCGCCGATGCGCTTTCCGCCGACGCGCTATGCGCCGACGCTCCGGTGTGGGAAAGCATGGAATAGGTGGCCACCAGCGCAATTAGAAGACCGAGGAGCACTAAAGTTAGCCGCGGCATTCCACCCGGTAGAATCACTTTCATCTTCATCGATCAATTCCTCCTGTCTTCCATCACCCGGCCGTCTTCCAGCAGAACAGTACGGTCGGCGAAACTGGCCCAACGAGGATCATGGGAAACGATGACCACCGTGTGTTTTCCATCCTCTGCAAGCCGCCGCAGGATTTCACAGATTTGCCGCCCGGCTTTCGAGTCCAGAGCGGCGGTCGGCTCATCTGCCAGCAGGATCTTCGGATTCGAGATCAAGGCCCGGGCGATAGCCACCCGTTGCTTCTCACCCCCGCTTAGCTGATCGGGCTTCAGGTCGAGCTTGCCGTCAAGTCCGAGGCTGGCGAGCAGATCCAGCGCGATTTTCCGGCTGTGCTTACGCCCCGCTCCCGCGATGTCCGACTTGATGACCACGTTTTCAATCGCAGACAATGAATGGAACAAGCGGAAGGCCTGGAAGATGAAGCCGATCTCCCGCCTCCGCAGAGCCGATTTTTCCTCCGCGGTGCACAACCCGGTATTCGTTCCTTGAATGAATACCGACCCGGAATCCGGGGTCATGAGGCACCCGAGCAGAGACAGCAAAGTTGTCTTTCCACTGCCGGAAGGACCCATCACCAGCGTCAAGGTCGACGCGGCGAATTTCAATGATACATCCGTTAGCGCGCGAACGCGAGTACTTCCCGATCCAAACGAGACACTTGCATTTTCGACGGCTAGCGAATGCTCAGGCACGGAACACCTTGGCCGGCTCCACCGTGATGGCCGCCTTCACCGACAGGATGGAAGCGAGAGCGCACATGGCAAGAGCCGGCAGAAAAACACCAACCGGCAGCCACCAGGGCGTCGAGATCCAGGGAATGTGAGGCCGGGCCGCGCGAATCATCGGGTTAGTAATCAACACACCCAGTAAATACCCGGCTAATCCAGACAGCATGGCCTGGGAAACGACGACACTCACGATGTACGCCGGTTTCGCTCCCAGCGCCTTGAGCGTTGCGAACTCTTCGAGGTGCTCCATGGTGGCGGAATAAATGGCCTGCGAGACGACGGTGAGTCCAACGAAGAAGCCCAACACCGCCGCCGCCAGAATCGCCCCGCCCGCGCCGGTTTGGGAGGTCCAATAGAATTCGGCTCTGCGCGAAAATTCCTCCCGGGTGGATACCTCCACGCTTGGCAGACGAGCCTGCAATTCACGCTTCACTTCGTTAATTGCGAATCCCGGCAGCACGTGAACCAGGATGAACATGGTTTCGTCCGGACGCAGCCCTAGATAGCGCGAAGCGTCGGCATAAGAAGTGAAAACGTAGGGGCTGCCAAGAAACGAACTGAATCCGGACGTTCTCCCCACCACGCGGGCGCGTTGATCGTTGATTTCAACCTCCAGCGGCAGGCGGCGTGGTATGTCGAGCAGTTGTGCGTTACTGCTGTCCACCACCAAAGCCTCAGGGGCGACGCCGAGCGGGTTTCCTGCGAGTTGCGGAATCGGAAGCCGCGCGCCGCTGTTGATATCCGCCCCAATCAGCGCCACTTGTTGCTGGCTGCCATCCACTTTACGAAACTGCACCAGACTGGTGCAGATGCGGCTGGTGCCGCTTACGCCCGGAACGCCCCGAGCCAGATCGGCGAACCGCCGCTCAATCGGAACCGCGAATTCAAAGCATTGCACGCCTCGCCCGGTGATCCAGAGATCGGCGCCGGTGGAATCGATGATCTTCGACGCGGCTTGCAGGAACCCCAACAAAATGCTGCCTTGAAAGATCATCAGAAACACCGCGCACGTAATCCCGAGAACGGTGACTGCGAACCGCAAACGGTCGTGCGTGATGTTGTACCAGGCCAGTCGCATCCACTATCCAGTTGAGCGCCACTTCACTGTTGAGTACCACTTCGAGGGATTGGGGAAAAAGAGACCTGTGCGGGCGCGATACTGCTGGTAAGCTTCAGCCAGCGGACTACGTGTAAACTTCTTTTCTTCCTCGGTCGCCGCCACCACGTAAATGACGAGCATCACGGCGACGGTTGGCGCCAGCCACAGGCGGCCGGTAGTCACCCATCCCGCCAGCCAGCACAAGAGGTAGCTGCAATACAGAGGGTGCCGGATCATTCTATAGGGACCCTGCGCCACCAGGTGGGCTGGCAAGTCCGGCGAGAACGCAGCCGACAGCGGTCTGCGCAAGCTGGTATTGATGGCCCACCAAAACAGCCCGATGGCGCACAGATACAGCGCCGCTCCGCTAACACCTCGTACGGCGGCAATGCCCGGCGTTACCACAATGGCCGCCAAATGGAGTATCCCGAAAGCTATGCCGCAGCCTTTGATGGTCTGCATGCCCGCCGTCATACCGGCCGGCTGAATGAAGAATCTGCGCATGGCCCAACCGAAGCTGGCCATGCATCCCACAAGTAGACTGGCCGAGATCCACTGCCATCCGTGTGTCGTCATGCTTCCGCGTCGCCTGCTTCGGGACAGAGTACCGGAACATCTTTCAGGTGCAAGCGGCAGGCGTCCATCCATTTACGATACCGCGGATTTGGCCGCGCGGAATCGAAGCGCAGAACCTCCATATGGCACTTGTAATGTGCATCGTAAAAAGACGGAAGTTCAACGCCCCGCGCTCGCATTTGTTGTCCGCCAATCCGTTTCAAGATGGCCGCCGAACAGCGCTGTGTGCTGGCGGAACTGATTCCTAAGGCGCCACCACAGAGCTGCGCGAAAGCGTACGCTGTTGCAATCATTCGGAGAGCCTCTGTCGTACAGCGCAATGTTTCCGAGATCACCCATCCGCCAAGCTCCACGTACGAACAGCCTCGCTGCCTGGCATAGTGGAGGTCCTCCTCCACGGCCATTCGCAACTCCCCGCCCCAGATCTGCGATAACGCGAGCGTATAGCTGGATATCGCTAGATCGTTGAAACCGGCGTCCCTGCGATGCGGTAGATATCTCATGCAAGCTGCGACGCGACCGCTAGCGTCCAGCGTTAACAAATGCCAGCTTTGCCGATCCGCCGCCTGCACGTGGCGGCCGTCGGCCAATAGATGCGCCGGATCGACAGCTCCCTCGTGCAGTGCGATTCGTCCCCTCAGCTTCTGGGCTTCGGCCAGCCGGCTGCGATGGCGCGAAGAATCCGCAATCATATCGGTAAACGGGCCCGGATTGACCGAGCTGGGCGCCAACAGCAGATTCCTCCTCTGTATGGCGCATCCATCCAACGAAAGTAGTCTCATTAAGACAAACCTCTAAAAGTAATCAAGGCCCCCAGGTAAGTACTGAAGGAACAATAAGATATACGAACAGTTGGGGCCCTTCCCGGTAGGCCGACAGTACAACGGCCGCGGCATTCTACTCCCTCAAGTGGTAATACCGCGCATAGGCTCTCGCTGAACCCGGGCCAGCGAAAGCAGAACAAAAAAACTTTAATGGAGATAGTACCATCCATACCAGAGCGTTGCAAGAAAAAAACCGCTCGCAGGATACTTTCTGCTGTTCAGCTTTGATTTCTTACCTTCCAGTGATCGGCTGTTAGCCTGGTGTTACTTGAAGGTGATAGAACTTTTGGGGCAGTACTAGGAGTTCAGCCGAGGGGGAATGGGGTGGGGAAGGAGGCCTAAAAAAGAAGAAGACCGAACCCGGACTGGGGGTTCGGTCTACAAAAGCCGAGCGAGGGGAATTTGCTTAAG
>VFSW01011677.1_pt1 | contig 12311 bp, 6 predicted proteins | sample 5358111 | NCBI WGS metagenome assembly VFSW01 (sample SAMN11554181, study PRJNA540505) | mine drainage metagenome | isolation source: sediment from site ElyBrook_90M | place: USA: Ely Copper Mine, Vershire, VT | collected 2017
CTCTCATATTGACTTGGGAGGGCGGTGGCGAATGCATAAGCGGAAAAGGGTGCCTCCTGGTGCGTCGCGACAAAGACAACATCGCCCGCCGACTGAGCGAGGTCTGTGCGTTAACACCCGAACAACGGGCGGGTTTAGGCGCTTCAGCCCGTACAGAGGCGACGAAGTTCAACGTTTCGGCGTTTGTTGCCGGTTGGGAGCGTTTCTATCACGAAGTGGACGAAGAAATCCGGAAGGTGTGAGCGCTCATCCGCACTTCTGTGTCGCTGGCCCAATTCTTCTTCTTCTGTGCGACAGAACGCGCTAAAGCCTTGAACGAGTATCGGATGTCTGCCTATCAAGTTGTGAGGCCAGTTTAGGCGCTTCAGCCCAAGGGGAAGCGTCGAAGTGCTCAAACTACCTCCTGATTCCTCTTCGAGGCGAAGATCTGTGCCCAGGTTCGGTCGCTCTACTGCCAGCAAGATTTTGGAAAACGTGGGTGACGATGCCTTTTTCTTATCAGTTTCGGAATGAGAAGCGTGTTCTCTCCTCGCGCGCGACGATCGTGATCGTCGCGATGCTGGCGATCTTGCTGGGTGTAGCGGCCGTCCTCGCCGGCGGTGCGATCGGACCGCTGGGGAGTTTGGCACTACTCTTGGTACTCGTCGCCGCTGCCGGCGGAATTCCAGCGGCGCACCGCCAGGCAGCCGATGCTGCTAAGGCTTTTCAGGCGAGGTTTCGGTGGCTCCATTTCTTGTGGATACTGCTGTTCCTGAGCGCGCTTGTGTTTCGCGTACGCGCTAGCGACGCGCTTCGCGATTCCCCCCTCGACGGTTGGGCCGCATACCGAATCGGCCTGGTGGCCTTCGTCGGTGTTGCGGCGGTTCAGAGGCTTGCTTCGGCGGGAACAAATTGGCTCCCAGTACTGTTCCGTGGTCCGCTGGGATGGCTCGCAGCGCTTGCGCTGATTTCGGTCAGTTCCGCTCTGTGGTCGGTGTACCCGGCCTGGACGGGTTACAAATCGCTCGAATATCTGGTTGATCTGGCACTGGTGGCGATGATTGTCACCGAGGGGCGAGAGTGGAGCGATTACAAGACATTGTTCGACTGCACTTTGCTCCTAACGATCGCCTCAATGGCTGCCGTTTGGTTGGGTGTGGTGATCGCCCCTAGCCAGGCGCTTCTACAAGGTGTCGGCACACTCGGCATCCAGATGCAGGGCGTCATGCCCGTCATCTCAGCTAACGGTGTCGGCGACCTCGGCGCCGTCACCGCCCTTATCGGATACCGGCGGCTGATGTCTTCTGGGAAATCCCGCCGGGCTCTATATGCGTTCGTGATGGGCGCAGGGTTGGTGACGTTGATTCTTGCGCAAGCCCGGAGCGCTTTGGCCGGGCTTGTGGTGGGAATCGTGATCCTCCATATCGTTTCGCGGCGCGCGGCGCTGTTGGCCGGCTTTGGTGGTGTCGCAGTACTACTCGTGGTATTTTCTGGTGCGGGCGGCACGTTATGGTCGTATTTCTTGCGTGGACAGAGCCCGGAATTGTTCGCATCCCTGTCCGGCCGCAAAGACTGGTGGGCGGCAGGGTGGGCCGCTTTCCTGGACAGCCCACTGATCGGGTACGGAGGCTATGCCGGTTCACGGTTCGTCGTGATAACCAAGTTAGGGAACGGCGAACTGTCGAGCATTCATAATGCGCTCCTGGAGATTCTTCTGGGTACCGGGATACTTGGATTCATTCCTTTTGCGGTGGCCGTTGTGTCGGTATGGTGGCTGCTCTTTCGGTATGTCAGAGGGGGCACATTGCACGAACAAAGTCTCCTCTGGGAAGCGGCGGCTTTGATGGGCTACGCCACCACCCGGGCGTATTTCACCACAGCGTTCGTCTGGCATCCCGACTTGGTCTTCCTCCAAGTGCTCGCCTTGACAGAATTTACGCGGCGGCATGCCGGGTGCCCGCGGAACCACCGAAAGCCAGCCGGGCAAACGTACATTTCCGTTGCTACGGCTGGCGATCGGAGTCCCGTGGTGCGCCTCGGGGAGGCTAGGAGTCAGTCATCCGAACCTATCGAAGTGCCGACTCCTCTGACCAACCGGTGAGGCCGCTATCGTAGTTCACTTGCCACCACCAACCGGCGTCGTTATAGATGGGGCCCCGCACTGCGGTCACCGTGCCATACGAACCTGCCGGAATGGTTCCGAGCAGGATCCCGTCGACCGTTGATGGCAGCGAATATACCGTCGCCGGCGCAATGGTCTGGACGCGACTGCCAGTCGTGAAAGCTGTACTGACAAATGTAGGGCTTACCACTTGCCCGCCCGAGTCGTTGCCAGCCGCTTGCCACTGAGACCAGGTTCCATTTCCATAGCTCCAGTGGAAGAGCGGTGTCGAGGTGTTGTATAGCGCGTAGGTGTTGTTAGTCCATCTATTATCAGTTTGGGAGAGAGCGTATATCGGATATGTGGAAGGACTGATACTCTGCAAACCCGTCGCGATGCCGCTATTCTGCGTTTGGAGAGTTACGTTATCGTGGATGTTCAGGTTATGCAGCGCGTCAGCCCAAGTCACCGCACACGTGGTCCCGCTGCCGGGCCGCGACGCATCCTGTTGGCCACCGGCGCCAGTGGGCACGTTTACGAGTAGATTGTGATGGATCTCAACATTCGGCGAATCATAGCCGATAATCCCATCGATTTCCGCCCCGTACTGGTTGTAGTCGCGCGGCCGCGTCTCTTCGATAACGTTGTAGCGAAAGGTCATGTCACAGGAGAGTTCGGAAGTGATGGCGCCAGCCATGTCTCTTGTGGAGCGGTTGGATTCCACTGTCACAAAGCGATTCTCGTAGTCAAACCAGAAGCCCGGCCCATGATTGTCGTGGGAATAGTTGTTCTCAACCGTCAAATGCTGGGTGCGAAGAAACTTAGTCGCACCTGCATCCCATGTGTAATCGTACCCGGCATCGTTGTTGAAGGCCACCTCGTTGCCGTCAAATACCGCATAGTCGCACTGTCCACAACCCATTCCCGTCCGGCCGAGGTGGTGAATGTAATTACCTCGCACTTGGCTTCCTGGGCCGGTGACTATTCCCTCGTCATGAGAGAGCCGGACCTCGTTGTTCCGAATGATCCAGTTCTGCTGTCCGGCGTCCGATCCGTATATGACCTTTCCGGCGTATTTTTCGAAGACCAGATTCTCGATCGTGACGTTGTTAACAGCGGCTTGCTGAATCGCGACCGGAGTGACGCTCACCTCCACTGTGTGGCCGGCGGGAGAATCGAACAGCCAGATATCGCGTGTGCCGGTATCGAGCCACCATTTGCCGGGACCCAGGTCGGATTTCGCGCCAACATGCATCAGCTTCGCGCCGTCATAGAATACTTCGCTCTCGTAGTGGCATGCCGGATAGCCGGGAAGGCAGTCGTACGCTGTGTAAGGGTCCAGCGTCGCATCACCGGTGCCATAGGCGACCCAATATGTCCCACTGGGATTCCAGCCACTCACAGTCTTCGCCCCATTCAGGGTGGTGAGCCGATTGCCGGCCGAATCCCCTTGTCCGATATAAGTATCTCCGCTCCGCGGTACGATGCTCTGCTGCGAATGCACGCCCGCCGTCAGGCAGAACGTGGTGCCCGCAGGGTGGGCATTGACGATGCTCTGTATATTCGTGCCGGGATTGATCGAAACCGAAGCGCTGGGACACGGGAGCGAAACTCCGGACACGGGTGCGGAGTTTACGGTAATCGTTGCAGTATCCGTGGAGGTCAAACCGCCGCTGCCCGCCGTCAATCCCACAACGTACGCGCCGGGGGAGGAGAAGGTTGCGGTCGTCGCCAAGGCATTGGCGTTCCCAAAGGTGACGGGAGCCGGCCCGGTCACTAAAGTCCACGTAGTCGTCGCGGTTGTGGTGGTGCCACTGCCGTTGCTGGCCGTACCGTTCAACGACGCCATCGCCGGCAGAGTGATCGTCTGATCGGGGCCGGCGTTCACCACGGGCGGTTGGGCGGTGGACACCGGGGTTGTTGGAGTGGTGGGTGTGGTGGGCGTCGCGGAGGTCGCGAGATATTTGTTCGTCAGGTACTGTTCGACCTGTTGTCGCTCCGCGTCGGTCAGAGCTCTGGCGTAGACCAGCACTTCGGCGATCTGGCCCGTGAAGTAGGTGTCGTTGTTGTACCCTCTGCCGAGATTTCCGACCGGATCGATACTCTGGATGGTGGCGATCTTGCCGGTCTGGGTCATCACTTGGGCTCCATCAACAAACAGAGATTCGGTCCCGCCGTCCTTTACCACGGCAGTTAGCGAATAGTTATTCGCGATCGGCGTTGGCCGAGTGTAAACAGGCAGATTATTCGTTTGCCCGGTGCCAAACCGGTATTTGACCATTCCCGGAAACGGGCTCAGATGAACTGTTCCCCAATCGCCGGTCTCGTTCCAGAAGATCGGAGCATTCTCCACGCCGTTCCAGGCGCCATCGGCATTCGTTCCTGCCGCGCTTACCAGCACAATGGTCATGCCAGTCAGGCCGTTCAAAGGAAGGGGAAACGTCATGAACTGCCCGGCGCCATTGAAGCTCAGCGCAGGCCGGCCATTGACCGCATTAGGCACGTACAGCGGCTGGCTCACTGCGGCGGCCTGGACGGCATTCGTCCCCGAGCCGGACTGATCGTTCCAGGCCGAGACTCCGGATCCGTTCAGGACAGCACCTGCGTCGGCTCGAAACCATGCCTTCAGACTCTGCAAGGGCACAGTTGGTGTTCCGGATTGCTGAACGGAGGTCGCGAGATATTTGTTCGTCAGGTACTGTTCGACCTGTTGTCGCTCCGCGTCGGTCAGAGCTCTGGCGTAGACCAGCACTTCGGCGATCTGGCCCGTGAAGTAGGTGTCGTTGTTGTACCCTCTGCCGAGATTTCCGACCGGATCGATACTCTGGATGGTGGCGATCTTGCCGGTCTGGGTCATCACTTGGGCTCCATCAACAAACAGAGATTCGGTCCCGCCGTCCTTTACCACGGCAGTTAGCGAATAGTTATTCGCGATCGGCGTTGGCCGAGTGTAAACAGGCAGATTATTCGTTTGCCCGGTGCCAAACCGGTATTTGACCATTCCCGGAAACGGGCTCAGATGAACTGTTCCCCAATCGCCGGTCTCGTTCCAGAAGATCGGAGCATTCTCCACGCCGTTCCAGGCGCCATCGGCATTCGTTCCTGCCGCGCTTACCAGCACAATGGTCATGCCAGTCAGGCCGTTCAAAGGAAGGGGAAACGTCATGAACTGCCCGGCGCCATTGAAGCTCAGCGCAGGCCGGCCATTGACCGCATTAGGCACGTACAGCGGTTGGCTCGCCGCGGCGGGCTGGACGGCATTCGTCCCCGAGCCGGACTGATCGTTCCAGGCCGCCACTCCGGATCCATTCAGGACAACCCCTGCGTCGGCTCGAAACCACGCTTGGAGCCCCTGCAAGGGAACCGCCGGCGTTCCGGATTGCGCTCGAGTCGCAGGCGAAGCAGCCAACGCGCACAGGATGACCGTTGCGAAGAGCGACCAACCTCGCCGGTCTCGGTATCTACGTGGGTGCGCTCCCCGTCTTACGTCAGAGGCCGAAACAGGCCTGTAGTGAACTTGTGGCGCTTTCTGTGACACGTCTGAACACACGTTATGCATTGCCATTATTTCCTTAGATATCACGCAGGGGTGGTCAACAGATGTTACTGACTCAGTACACTATCGTGGTTGCCAACACCGTACGCTGAAACACAGTGTGGTAAGGATATCAAAGGTCTCGCAAGCACAGCAACTACTTTTTGGCGCTGGTGAAAAAATGTTACGCGGTCCGGATTTTGCTGGGTTACAAGCAAGCCCATTCTGGCTCCCGGGCTGGTCAAGGAACAATAAGACACTCTCGAGTCAATAGAGAACACGCCCTAGGGAAATTTGAGATCCCCTCATAGACCGTACGAAGATAGTTCACCCTTCAAACGAAAGTTCTCAGGGCGAAAGCGACCGCTGAGTCCCGAATAACTGCGGTGGTCTGGGACGTCTCCGAGTTCGACATCCGCCGGACGACGGCTGGGCGAAAGACCCTAGTCACCACCACCCACCAGCCTAAGGTGGAGGCCCGCAAAAGTTGACACCCGGGCCAAACGCCTACGTCGTCGAGTTCCTGGCGGACTGAACTTCATCACGGCTCTTCAGCGCCCGCCGGTTCCTCGACTCCGCAAAGCCACCGCCAACGCGAGTCCCGGCGGAGGCCGACATCACGAACATGGGAGGTCAACTTGTTCAACCTGACAGAAAAGCGAATCTGTGTGACGGGTGGAGGAGGGTTCTTAGGCTCAGCCGTCGTCCACCGCCTGCGCCGCCAAGGATGCTCCGAAATCTTTGTGCCCCGCCGCGCGGACTATGATCTGACGACCGCGGACGGGGTCTGGCGAGTATTCCGGGATGCCCGGCCCGAGGTCGTATTCCACCTTGCCGCCGTCGTTGGTGGGATCGGCGCGAACCGGACGAACCCGGGCCGGTTCTTCTACGAAAACGCCATGATGGGCATTCAAACGATCGAGGCCGCGAGAACACATGGCGTTGAGAAAATCATCGTCCTTGGGACGATCTGCGCCTACCCCAAGTACACGCCCGTGCCTTTCTCCGAGGACATGCTGTGGGAGGGGTATCCAGAGGAGACCAATGCGCCGTATGGGATCGCCAAGAAGGCCCTGCTGGTGCAGTGCCAGGCGTACCGGCAACAATACGGGACCAATGCGATCTTTCTCTTGCCCGTGAACCTCTACGGACCGCGCGACCACTTTGAGCCGTCCTCGTCTCACGTGATCCCGGCTCTCATCCGAAAGTGTCGCGATGCCTGTCAGCAACGATCTCCTTACATCTGTGGGTGGGGTGACGGAACTCCAACCCGCGAGTTTCTGTACGTCGACGATTGCGCCGAAGCGATCGTCCTGGCCGCCGAGCGGTACGACGGCGAAGATCCGGTCAACATAGGCAGCGGACGTGAAATCGCCATCCGCGATTTGGCTGCTGTCATCGCCGAACTCTGCGGATTTCACGGCGATATCCGATGGGATCCCTCACAACCAAACGGCCAGCCGCGCCGATGTCTGGATACGACACGCGCTCAAGCCTTGTTTGGGTTTCGCTCTCGAACCCGGCTGCGCGACGGCCTACGGCGGACGATCGACTGGTACACATCCCACCTCGATCAGACGCAGACGGCGAAAGCGCGCGACAGGTCCCAAACCGAGGCAGCCGTGCTGGACACCGAGTCTCGCTTCCTGACGAGTGCACCGTAGAGGTGGCGTCAGGAATCTCAGCACAGTCAACCGCCGACAACTAACAACTATGTAGCGTATGGCATTCCATAGCCTCCGTGTTGTAGTTACAGCAGTGTTGACGGAGGTATACAACAATGAAAAGAACACTCATGCCGATCACCTTCCTGACGCTTGTGGTCGGCGTGATCCTCCTCGGCTCATTTCCCGCCGTCCTGTCCCAACAACGGTGCGGAGGTGTAACCCGCTCGGCCCGATCCTATCAGCCGCTCCTGCCACTGCTTTTGCGAGCTGCTCCCGGCAGCTCTATTCGTCGGCCCTTTGCAGATCAGGAGAGTATCCCGGTGTTGGAGTGCACCTACGGATCCATTCACCTGAAGCCTGATGACGATATACAGTCCATCGTAAACGCACATTCACCAGGTACTACCTACTGTCTCACGGCTGGCGTCTATCGACAGGTCTCCATTACACCCCATGCGGGCGATACGTTCGTGGGCGTAGTTGATACTGCTGGCAATCGACGCAGCATTCTCAATGGGTCGACTATCGTATCCGGCTTCTCCCGCGTAGGACAAGGGTGGGCCGCGCCCACTGCCTTGTCCAAGAGCGCTCTTCTCGATCCAAGGACCGGTTCGGTGTGCGCGCAGGATTATCCGCGCTGCAAATACGTTAACGAGCTCTTCTATGACGGCTGCCGCCTCCGCCACGTCGCGAACCTTGACGGACTGGCTCCAGGCACGTGGTTTCTCGATACGGGCTCGGGCACGATTCGTATGGCAGACAGCCCGGATGGTCACCTGGTGGAACTTAGCATTACACCGTGGGCATTCAACGCGGCATCCAGTCCCCAGGTGACGCTAAAAACCCTCGTGATCGAGAAATACGCGAACGGGACGCAGGGCAGTACACTCGGTCCCGATGGCTGCGCGCCAGACTGGAGACTGGACAGCAACGAATTTCGTCTGAACCATGGGAACGCTGCCTGCGTTGCCGGCGCGAGCATTGTCGTCGGCAACTACATCCACGACCAGGGGCAGTTGGGTCTGTCAGGGGTCAGCAATGGAATCTTGGTAGAACGAAACGAGATCTCCAATAACAAAGAAGCTGGCTATCTAGCCGCCTGGGAGGCGGGCGGCACAAAATTCTTACGTGGTTGGAATCTTGTGATCCGGAATAACTACGTCCATGACAACAATGGCCCTGGATTGTGGACTGATTACGATAACCATAATTCGACATTTGAGTTAAATCACACTGCCCGAAATCTCAACGGCATCAATGTCGAGCTAAGTTTCGACCAGAAGATTCGCTACAACATCGTTGAAGCGGAGCGCCACACTGCGACGGATCCATCCAACGGAACAAACATCGTCTACGGTGGAAGCATCAACTCCGTCGATTCCCGGCGGACTGAAATGTACGGAAACACGGTCGTGGCGACGCAATCACCCTACACCCACGGCATCATTGCCGTTCGGACAGATCGGATCGATGCGTCACCGAAGAGTCCCACAACAAGCGAATTGTTCGACCAGGTCGATCTCAACGTGCACGACAATTTGATCATCCAGTTCCAAGGGGTAGCCGCGGGCGCGGCTACCTATAGCAAGAGTCCGTGGAGCTGGAACAGAAATCGGTTCGCCAACAACACCTACAAGTTGGACAATCTGCAGGCCAACCGCTTTGGATGGAGCTTTGGCCTTGGCACTGCGGCCCAATGGAAGGCCGTCGGCAATGACGTAGCTGGGGTCTGGCTGCCCACGGGATCGGGCGATGTCCCTTCGACGGTGTTCGTGGCGTTCGACCGCGTTGAAACTGTGTCCGACACCCAGATCTGGAGCCTTCCCTCAACGAAGGACCTCGCCTCGAGACTTTTGAATACGGCGTCCACGGGCGCTCGGGGGACGGTCACACGAATCGGTGGACCGATCTTCACCGAAGGGGACTGGTGGTGGCAGGTTCAGTATGATTCCGGGGTGATGGGATGGACCCGGCAAGGTCAACTCCGTAAGACGACCGTGCAAGACGTCGGGGCGCACGTAACGTTATCGTCTCCGGCCGACGGCGGAACGGTAGCCGGGATGATTCGGCTCGTCGCTGGTGCGAGCAGCGGTCTCGGAGTGGGGGTCGTCGAGTTCCGGGTGGATGGCAACGTGATTAGCGAGGAGATTGTAAATCCTTACAGCACAACACTCGACAGCACCACCCTGACAAACGGCACGCACACTCTGGCGGCAGTCGTATACGACCTTTCCGGCAGTGTCTTGAGCAACACCATTCGCGTCGACGTTGAAAACCTCGCTTCAACGCCGGTGTCATCGATATTGGAGAACGGCGATTTCGAATCAGGAACAAACGTCTGGCAATTCTATTCATCCGGGACCGGAACGTTCACGGCGGAACCCGGTTATGCAGGACAATCGGCCAAGCTCAGCATTGTTACTGACGCCTCCAACATCCAACTTTTTCAATGTGGATTGATTCTAGCGCCGGGTACGACGTATCGCCTTACGTTTGTCGCTCGTTCGCCAACGAGCCGGCCCCTCGCGGTAGCAGTGTTGAAACACGCTCCTCCGTATACGAATTATGGACTTCAGATGTCGGAGATCGACCTCACCGATGAGTGGGCAACATATACGTTGGAGTTTACAACGGACGGCCTCTCCGGCCAGGTGAGCGATGGCCGCTTGATGTTCTGGTTCGCTCCTTTCGCCGTCGGCGGCGATGAGTATTGGCTCGATAATGTTACCCTGATACGGCAGTTTTCTGATACGGTGAGTGAAACTGCGAGTCGACGACTAAAGCCTGGCGCGGGCCGATTGTGGAAGGTGCCTCACGGGCTGTCGTCAGGTCGCTAAGCCTGCCTCTAGCCTATTCTTCATCGTGGCATCTCAGTCACGAGCCTCGGATTCTACAATGCGAGAACCGTTACCAAGCGTTCTATCCTGACTGCGGCCGCCGACCGCAGGCGTGAAAGCAAATCCATATCGATGAAATTGCGCCGGTTCTCCTCCTCGCCGGCCGGTTCCTCCCGTATTAGGAACTACGGGACCATGGTGAACACGGCCGCTCTCGTCCACCGGCGCATACCCGCGGCGCGATTCGCGCAGTGTTGTTATGGAGTGGCACGGCAACAGCCATTACCGTCACATCGAATCGTCGCCGCGGGCCTGAAAGAGTGCTAGCGGCCCGCGGGACGGTGCGGCGATGTCCCGCATCTCGCCCGCGCTTCGTATATCCTCTAATGCTCTCGGCTCAGCGAGACGCTTTTCGACGAGCGGAATGACGACGGGGTGCCAACGCGCCACTGTGTGTTACCTGAGTCATTCTCATCGTGACCATCGACGGGTCACCGGTATTGTTGAGCCAGCCACGTATCAGGGTGCGCGGCAAACGGTCTCGAATCCTGGCATTCGGTGCGATCAGATATGCCCCGGGCCGAACATCATCGTGACGTACACGCCGCTGATCCTTACACATAGGATCGCCGTGCTCCAGGACCGTCCTGCCATCGGGGATCTAGCATAATGTCTCTACCAGCACGGAGACGATCTGATACTCCATCGGATGACTCGGAACGCATTTATCGTGACACCAGCCTGTCTGAATAGCATAGAGTCAGCCTGTTGTAACGGGATACGGGGACGGTCTTGAGCAGCCTCACTGCTAGTGTCCTCACGGCTCGTCTTAACTTACGGCACCAGCGGAGTAACAGGCAGTTCCTTATAAAACGCTTGTGGGAGAGTTCCTTCATGGATGACGAATGCAGGGTCCCCTTTCATCGCCCCTCGATTGGAGAAGAGGAGATTCATGAAGTTCAGGCCACACTTCGTTCCGGCTGGCTGACGACCGGTCCGCGCACGCATCAGTTCGAGCACGAGGTGGCGAGGTATGTCGACACGGCTCACGCCGTTGCAGTGAGCTCGGCTACGGCCGGGCTTCATCTGGCGTTGGCAGCTCTCAAGGTCGGACCCGGCGATGAAGTGATTACATCACCCTTAACCTTTTGCGCGACCGTCAATTCGATCCTGCAGGTGGGCGCAACACCGGTTCTGGCCGATGTCGGTGCGGACGGGAACCTAGATCCGCGCTCGGCCGCGATCCGAATCACGCCGCACACCAAGGCCATCATCCCCGTCCATCTCGCCGGCCTGGCCTGCGAGATGACCGCCATCTGGGATCTGGCTCGGACCCACGGCCTTGCGGTCATCGAAGACGCGGCGCACGCAATAGGTTCCCGATTCGACGGATATCCCATCGGAGCAACCAGCCGCGGCGATGGCCGTCAGAGCCACGCGGTTGTATTCAGCTTTTGCGAGACGACGAGTCTCACCACCGGCGAGGGCGGGATGGTCACGACGGCAGACGCCGGTCTTGCCGATGCGATCCGGGTCCTGTCGCGGCACGGGATCGATCTCTCCGGATGGAATGAGCTTAGGTCAAAAGGCCAGTGGTTTTACGAGGTCCAAGCGCTCGGTTTCAAATACAACATGACGGACATTCAATCGGCCATCGGTATTCACCAACTACGAAAACTGGAGCGGATGATCGGGCTACGGGCGACTTACGCGGGCGTGTATCACCAAACGTTTGGCGACATAGAAGAAGTCGAACTTCCCCCAACCGATCCACGATGTAGGCATGCCTGGCACCTTTACGTGCTGCGGCTCAACCTGGAAAAGTTGGCGATTAACCGCGCTGAGTTCATCGATGAACTTGGGCGCCGAGGTATTTGCGCCAACGTTCACTTCATTCCCATCCCGCTGCATCCGTACTACAAAACCCAAACGAACGTGGCGGCATACTCATGTCCCGAGACGTTTCGTCTCTACCCGCGACTTGTCTCGTTGCCCCTCTATCCGGCCATGACCCTCGACCAGGTACTATTAGTATGTTCCTCCGTGAAGGAGATTATTCACCAGAACAAACGCTCCACCTCCGTGGCACTGTCTCCCCACTCTGCAAGGCCCCGCGGCCTTAGCGATATCGATCGACACTAGTATATCGTTTCAATAAAACATGTCCATATAGATTTGTTTACCGCTATACT
>VFSW01011678.1_pt1 | contig 12311 bp, 10 predicted proteins | sample 5358111 | NCBI WGS metagenome assembly VFSW01 (sample SAMN11554181, study PRJNA540505) | mine drainage metagenome | isolation source: sediment from site ElyBrook_90M | place: USA: Ely Copper Mine, Vershire, VT | collected 2017
AAGGAGACCGGCCCGCTCCTGTCCGGCGCCGGCTTCGGCGTCCTGCTCACCGACTGGGCCCGCAAGGCCAGGCTCGGCCTCAAGCTCACCACCCGCTCCGCCGCCGCCCCGGGCACCGCAGCGGTCACCGCCGCCGGCTTCGGCATGAACGACCTGGTCGACTTCCGCTACGACCTGGCCATCGGCGACGACTCTCTGGACGCCGGCGAGCTGGCCAGACTCGCCCAGCTCAAGATCCCCCTGGTCCGCCTCCGCGGCCAGTGGGTCGAACTCGACGACCGCAACCTCCGCGCCGCCCTCCGCTTCCTCGAACGCGATCAGGACCGCGAAGGCATGATGACCGCCGCCGACGCACTGCTGGCCGGCCTGCGCGGCCCGGAGGACGACCTTCCGGTCGTGAGCGTCAATGCCACCGGCTGGCTAGCCGACCTGCTCTCCGGCCAGGCCGACCAGCGCCTCGCCCCGGTCGGAACCCCGGCGACCTTCGACGGAATCCTCCGCCCCTACCAGTAGCGGGGCCTGGCCTGGCTGAATTTCCTGTCCAGCCTCGGCCTCGGCGGCATCCTCGCCGACGACATGGGCCTCGGCAAGACCGCCCAGACCCTGGCCCTGCTCGCCCACGACCGCGAGGCCGGCACCCGGACCGGCCCCACGCTGCTGGTCTGCCCGATGTCCCTGGCCGGTAACTGGGAGCGCGAGGCGGCCCGCTTCACCCCCGGCCTGACCGTGTACCTGCACCACGGCGCCGACCGCCTCACCGGCGAGACCCTCACCGAGACGCTCACCGCCGCCGACCTGGTGATCACCACCTACGCGATCGCCACCCGCGACCAGGACGCCCTGGCCAGCGTCAACTGGCAGCGCGTCGTCTGCGACGAGGCGCAGAACATCAAGAACTCCGCCACCCGCCAGGCCCGCGCCGTCCGCGCCCTGCCCGCCGCGACCAGGATCGCCCTCACCGGCACTCCGGTCGAGAACCGGCTGTCAGACCTATGGTCCATCATGGAATTCGCCAGCCCCGGACTGCTCGGCCCGGCAAGCAAGTTCCGCAGCGCCTACGCGATCCCGGTCGAGCGCAATAGCGACGAGACCGCCGCCGCGAGCCTGCGCCGCCTGACCGGCCCGTTCATCCTGCGCCGGCTGAAGACCGCCACCTCGATCATCTCCGACCTGCCGGCCAAGCAGGAGATGAAGGTCTGGTGCAACCTGACCGCCGAGCAGGCCTCGCTCTACCAGGCGACGGTCGCGGACATGCTGGCCCGGATCGAGGCCGCCAGCGAGGGCATCGAGCGCCGCGGCCTGGTCCTGGCCACGATGGCCAGGCTCAAGCAGGTCTGCAACCACCCCGCGCACCTGCTCGGCGACGGCTCCCGCCTGCCCGGCCGCTCCGGCAAGCTGGCCCGCCTGGAGGAGATCTGCGACGAGGTCGTCGCCGGGGGCGACAAGGCGCTCTGCTTCACCCAGTACGCCGAATTCGGCCGGATGCTCCAGCCGCATCTGGCGGCCCGGCTCGGCGTCCCGGTCTTCTTCCTGCACGGAGGAATGCCAAAGGCTGAGCGCGACACCATGGTAAATACATTTCAAGGTGAAAATGACCCGGCGGTGTTCCTGCTGTCGCTCAAGGCCGGCGGCACCGGGCTGAATCAGACCGCCGCCAACCACGTGACCCATGGCGCCCGCTGGTGGAAGCCGGCGGTCGAGGACCAGGCCACGGACCGGGCGTTCCGGATCGGCCAGCGCAAGGACGTCCAGGTCCGCAAATTCGTCTGCGTGGGCACGCTTGAGGAAAAGATAGACACGATGATCGAGCAGAAAAAGGCGCTCGCCGAGCGGATCGTCGGCACCGGCGAAAGCTGGCTGACCGAGCTGTCAGTCGCGGACCTGCGCGCCGTGATCGAGTTGTCCCCAGACGCGGTGTCCGAATGAGCTGGGAAGACCAGCGCGGGTGGTACCCGCCGTCGCGGCCGCTCCCGGCCGAGGGCGGGATCAAGGCGCGGTCGAAGCGCGGCGCGATCGGCGAGCAGTGGTGGTCGCGGCGCTTCATCGACGTTCTGGAGTCGTTCGGCATGTCCGGCCGGCTCTCCCGCGGCCGCAACTACGCCCGGGCGGGCCAGGTGCTTGAGTTCAAGCTGACCCAGGGCAAGGTCACCGCCCGGGTCCAGGGCTCCCGGCCCGCGCCGTACAAGGTAGCCATCGGCGTGCTCCCGCTCACCAAGGCTCAATGGCAGCGGGTGGAGGAGGCGCTCGCGTCGCAGGCGCTCTTCCGAGCGAAACTGCTGACCGGCGAGATGCCCCACGAGATCGAGGAAGTCTTCGCCGATTGCGGTACCCCGCTGTTCCCCTTTTCCGCTAAAGATCTTGAAATGTCTTGCTCCTGCCCGGACTGGAGCGTTCCGTGCAAGCATCTGGCAGCGGTCTGCTACGTGCTGGCCGAGGCGTTCGACGACGACCCGTTCCAGGTGCTCGCCTGGCGCGGGCGGGGCCGGGAGGAGCTGCTCGCCGCGCTCCGGCGGCACCCGGCCGGCGACACTGGCGCCACCGTCAGCTCCACCCCCGGCGCCGGTCCGCTGGCCGGGGTGACCGCGCCGCCGCTGGCCGCCTGCCTGGCGGATTTCTGGTCGGCCGGGATGTCCCCGGCGCGGCTCCGCGCGCTGCCCGCGGCAGCGGTCACCGCGCCCGACCTGCTGCTGCGCTCGTTCGAGCCGCCGGACATCCGGATCCGGGGCCTGGACCTGCCCGCGCTCCTGACCCCCGCCTACCACCGCCTCGCCGACCCAGGAGCTAGCAAGGTACTCGGCACAGCGGAGTTGGGCTGGACACGCACGGACTTCTGAAGTAGTTCAGACGTCTGCTGGTCTGCTGTCGGTGCCGAGCTAGATGACGGCACGGACTACGGGCCGGTTCCAGCGCCAGCCGACTGCTGTGAATGAGCCGGGTTCCGGCGCAGGCTCCGACCGCCGAGGACGACCGCCAGAGTCCTGCGCGATGGCTAGGTGCGGCATTCTGATCGGGTGACCAGTTCCAATGCCAGCCCGCTGCCACTGACCATCGCTGACGCTGGTGAAATGCTGGCCCCGCAGCGGGCCGCCTATGTGATCCAGGCGCAGCTCCACAACGATCTGGATACCGGGAAACGGGCCGTACGGCGGCGGGCGGCTACCAGCTTGTCCACCTGGAGAAACCGCTCCCGGGTCGCCCTGCCAGCCGGGCTCACTGGGCCGGTGAGTGAGTCTGTGGGGACTATTTCGCGGGCGATCCACCATTGCGGGAGGTCTTGCCATGATCATCGATGCGCACAGCCACATCCTCGCCCTGGCCGCCGATCCCGAGTTCACCGTGGACTACGGGCGGGAGGGCTCGCTCTGCGTCTACCGGAGCATGGGCAAGCTGCCCTCGCACCGGCTCCCGACCGAGGCCGAGTGGGAGGCCAGCGGTGTCGCCAGGACCGGGTGGCCGCTGATCGGCCCGGCCGAATCGCGACGTGATCATCCCGGCTTCGACAAGATCGTGGTGCTTGCGGTGTCGCCGCAGTATCTCGACGGGCGGCTGATCGGCACGGTGGACACGAGCGGCACGCTCGGGGTCGGCGGCCCGCCAGACCCGGAGCGATGCAACGACTACATCGCGGCCGTCGTCCGCGCGGATCCGGAACACTTCATCGGCTTCGCCTCGGTCAACCCGGCCTTCCGCGGCCCCGCAGCGGCGGCGGCCGAGCTCGAGCGTGCCGTCGCCGAGCTCGGACTGGCCGGCGTCAAGCTCTACCCGATGTACCAGCACTGGGCCGCCAACGACCGCGACCTGGCGTTCCCGGTCTACCGGAAGGCCGCCGACCTCGGCATCCCGGTGATGATCCATCAGGCCGGATCCACGCGGATCGACGCGAAGCTGGAACTGGGCAGGCCGGCGCTGCTCGACGACGTCGGGCGCGAGTTCCGCGACCTGCGGGTGATTATCGCGCACTGCGGTCTGCCGTGGGTGGACGAGGCCCTGTACCTGCTCACCAAGCACCCGCACTTCTACGCCGAGCTGTCCTACCTGATCGCCACGCTGACCCGGCGCGACCTGTTCCTGTTCCTGCACCGCTGCGAGCCGGCGTTCGTGCCGCTGGAGAAGATCTTCTTCGGGACCGACTACCCGGGGTTCCTCTACGACCCGGTCAAGCTGGCGGACCAGCTGATGACCGTCAATGAGGAGGCCGCCGCCGTCAGCCTGGACCCGATCCCGGAGCGCAAGCTGGACGGCATAATGGGCGACAACTTCGCTGCCGTACTGGGTCTGCTGTAGGTTCTGATCGCACTTTCACGGGCCGCGCCGATCAGCGGCCGCCGCGCGACTGAGTTCTGTTCCTAGCCGGGTGCGTGCGTATCGGATTTCGTGGCCGTGGCGGGTGCCGGTGATGAGCCCGGCGTCACGCATGGCGATCAGGTGCCGGGAGGTGCCGCTCGGGCTGAGCCCGTGAAGAGCGGCCAGCGTGCTCGTAGCCACTGGCCGGTCGAGGCCGGCCAGAAGCAGGGCGCGGGTCCGTCCGAGGAGCCGGACCAGGCCATCCGGCGGAGGGACGGCCTGCTGCCAGAGGTCGGCGATGCCCCGCGCCGGGTAGACGATCGTCGGCTGCCAGGGCTCGTCGACGATCACGGCTACGCCCGGCCAGATGTAGGCGCTCGGCATCAGGACCAGCCCCCGGCCACGGAGCTCGACCAGGAGGTCCGTGCCGTCGTTGACGATTACGGTGCCGTCGTCCCAGGTGATCCGGGCATCGATCCCTTCGAGCATCGGGCGGAGGCCGTGGCCGGTGAGGTGTCGTGACCGGTAGGCCACGTCGGCGTCGAGGACGGCCTGGATGCGCGGCCAGAACGGCGCGACGAGGCGTTCCCAGGCCGCCCGCAACTGGCTGGCGAGGAGGTCACGGGCGGCTGCGGGATCGGCCAGCATCTCATCGACCGCGCCTAGCGTCTTGCCCGTCAGCGTGCCGCGGCAGCGCTGCAGGTCCTCGGCTACCTGCTCGGGCGGTGTCGCCCGGATCTCGTCCAGCTGGTCCCGGAAGCTGGGAGCCGGCTGACGCGGCGGCGGGGCCAGGAAGTCCGGGACGGATCCCCGCAGGGGGTTAACGGCGAACAGCGGCGTTAGCTGGAGGCGGGCGGCTTCCCCGGCCATCGCGGAATGCCAGGTCTGGTGATAGGGGCGTCCGCGCGGGTCGATGAACATCCGGACCGCAAGGTGCGTCTCCCATGCTGGCGACCAGGCGAACCGGACCGTGCCGAGGTCCTGTCGCTGTGCGGCGAACGCGGTCATCGTCACCAAGATACGCTCAGGAGCGAATCTTTTGCCTTGCCGTGCCGCAGGCCGCACAGTCTTGTCCCATGCGCAGAACCAGCAAAGGCGACGCCTCATATGCCGCGGCGCTCGCCAAGGCCGAGTTCCGGGCGATCTTCGCCGCTTCCACCGTGGCGATCACCGGCACGGTTGTCTCGGCGGTCGTCCTGACGGTGCTGGTGTTCGAGCGGACCAGATCACCCTTTCTTTCCTCCCTCACGTTCACGCTCGGGTTCCTGCCGTACCTTTTCGCGGGCACTGTGCTGTCGGGGATCGTCGATCGCGTCCCGCCCCGCCGGCTGCTAGCGTCCTGCAGTCTCGGATCGGCCGGTCTCACTGCGGCCATGGCCTTCCCGCGTCTGCCTGTCGCGGTGCTGCTCGGGCTGCTGGTGGGCACCGGCACCCTGGGAGGCATCGCGAGCGCGACCCAGGGCGCGCTGGTGCGGTCGGTCGTGCCGGAAGCCTCCTACGTGCCCGCCCGCTCCCTGATCCGGATCGCCTCTCAGGTGGCCCAGATCGGGGGCAACCCGGTTGGCGGCCTGCTGCTCGTCGCCTTGTCACCCAGCGGCGCCTTCCTCATCAGCAGCGCCGCGCTGCTCACCGCCGCGTTGCTCGCGCGGTTCGGCCTGGGCCGGTACCCGGTCACCGGCGCGGCTGACGGGACCGCGCTGCTGCGCGACTCCCTGCGCGGCGTACGGCACGTCTTCTCGCACGTGCCGCTCCGCCGCCTGCTGCTTCTGGGCTGGCTTGTCCCGATGTTCTCGGTTGCCCCGGAGGCCCTCGCGGCCCCGTACGTCGCTGGCCAGAATGGCTCGCCGGCGCTGGTCGGATGGTGGCTGGCCGCGCTCCCGACTGGGCTCATCGCCGGCGATCTGCTGGGCGTCTGGTTCCTCAGCCCGCAGCGGCAGCGCCGGCTCGTGGGGCTCGCCGCGGCAGCCTCGTTCGTCCCTTACCTGGCGTTCTTCGCCACTCCCCCGATCGCCGTGGCCCTGCCACTGCTCGCCGGAGCGGGCGCGGGCAGCATGTACTCGCTGGGTCTTGACTCCCTCGTCCGGCAGGCCGCTCCTGAGGCTCTCTTCGCCCGGACGATGGCAGTCAGCACTGCCGGATTGCTCACCCTGCAAGCATTCGGTTTCGCGCTCGCCGGCGCGGCTGCCGGAGTAGCCGGGCCAGGCCCGGCGATCGCCGGGGCCGGCCTGTGCGGACTCGTGATCGTCATATGCCTGCGTCCACGACAGCGTGAAGCGCGCGGCCAACCGGGGAGCATGAGATAACGGGGCATGCCCAGGACCTGCTTCCTCCGGCGGCCTGCTTCCTGACCTGCTACCGGGCTTTACGCGGTCGGCACCACCATCCGGTCGAGCACCCGGCGGAAGGCCGCGTTGGCCTCGCGGAGGACCTTCTGCTCATCGATGGTGGTGAACTGGCGGTCTTCCATCACGATCTTGCCGTCGATGATGGTCGTGTCCACGCAGCTGCCGTTGGCGGCGAATACCAGGTGCGAGTACAGATGCTCCTTGTTCTCCGGCATCAGCGGCGTGAACATCTGGCTGTTCAGATCCACCAGGATCACGTCCGCCTTGCGGCCAGGGACCAGCTGCCCGGTCTGGTGGCCGAGCGCGCTCGCGCCATTCCTGGTGGCCATCTTGAGCACGTCCCCGGCCTGCTGCAGGCTGGCGTCGACCCGGCTGGCCCGGTGGATCAGCGAGGCGAACTTCATCACCTCGAACAGGTCCCGGCTGTTGTTGCACTCGGCGGCGTCGTGGCCGATCCCGACGTTGATCCCGGCCCGCAGCATCTCCGGCAGCCGGGCGATCCCGTTGCCGAGCTTGGCGTTCGATGACGGGTTGTGCGAGATCTGGGTGCCGGTCTCGCGCATCAGGGCGATCTCGGTGTCCGAGAGCCAGACGCAGTGGGCGGCGATGCAATTGCGGCCGAGGATGCCGTTGTCGTAGGCGACCTCGGTGGGACGGCGGCCAAACCGCTGCTTGGAATTCTCCACCTCGGTCAGCGACTCGTTCAGGTGGATATGCACGCCGGTGCCGAGCTCGTCGGCGAGCAGGCGGGCGTCCCTGAGCAGTCCCTCCGACGCCAGCGGCAGCCATTCGATCCCGATGTACACCTCGATCCGGCCGTTCGCGGCGCCGTGCTTGGCCTGGTAGGCCTCCTTGTTGTCCTCTAGCGTGTCCAGGTTGTGCTCGGCGTCCGCGATGTCATTGGACAGCACAGCCCGGATGCCGATCTCCTCCGCCGCGTCCCCGAGCGCGATCAGCTGCCGGTACATGTCATTGACCGTGGTGACGCCGCACCTGATCGACTCGCTGTAGCTCGCCAGGGCGGCCCAGTACGCGGCGTCGTAATCCAGTGCCCTGATGATCGGGTACCAGCAGGTGTCCAGGTACTCCCAGAGCGGCAGATGGTCGCTCCACCCCTTGCCGAGCGCCGTGTGATAGTGCAGGTCGACCAGGCCGGGCAGGACGGCCTTGCCGCTGGCGTCGATCACCCTGGCGCCGTCCGCGCTGTGCCGGGCCAGCACGTCGGCGGTCCGGCCGACATCGGTGATCCGGTCGCCCTCAAGCACCACGGCGCCGTCGAACAGGACCTCATCGGCGTCGTTCATGGTCACGACGCTGCCGTTCTTGATGATGATGCGCTCATTCATGGGGCTGTCCCTCCCGCATATGGCTATCTCGCACCGATCACCGGCTGATGCCCTGCCCGGACTGCGGCACCGCCGCCTCCAGGTCGAGCCAGACGGACTTGGACTGCAGGTAGGGATCCAGCGCCTCCTCGCCGAGCTCGCGGCCGAAGCCCGAGTGCTTCCGGCCGCCGAACGGCACGGCGACGTCGAACATCCCGTAGGTGTTGATCCAGACTGTGCCGGCCTCGATCTGCTCGGCCAGCCGCAGCGCCCGGCTCGTGTCGCGGGTCCAGATCCCGGCCGCCAGCCCGTACCCGACCTCGTTGGCCAGGACCTTCAGCTCCTCCGGGTCATCCCAGGCGATGACGGAGAGCACCGGGCCGAAGATCTCGTCCTGGGCGGCGCGCATGTCGTTGCGCACGGCGGCGAGCACGGTGGGCTCCATGAAGAAGCCGCCCAGGCCATCGACCTGCGCGGCACGGCCGCCGGCGATCACCTCGGCGCCAGCGCCGGTCGCGTCGCCGACATAGCCGAGCACCCGCTCCCGGTGCGGCGCGGAGATCAGCGGCCCCATATCGGTCTGCGGGTCCAGACAATGCCCGAGCCGGATCCCCTTCGCCTTCTCCGCGACCCTGGCCGTGAGTGCCTCGGCGATCGGCGCCTCGGCGAACAGCCGGGACCCGGCCACGCAGGCCTGGCCCTGGTTGAAGAAGATCCCGCCGAACGCGCCGCTGGCCGCGGCGTCCAGATCCGCGTCCGCGAACACGATGTTCGGGCTCTTGCCGCCGAGTTCCAGGGTCACCCGCTTGAGGTCGTCGGCCGATGCCCGCAGGATCGCCTTGCCGGTCTCGGTCTGGCCGGTGAAAGCGATCTTGTCCACCAGCGGGTGCCGCACCAGGGCGGCGCCGATGTCGGGACCGCCGATGACGACGTTCACCACGCCGCGCGGGAAGCCGGCCTCGTGCACCAGGTCCATCAGCCGCAGCGTGGACAGCGGCGCCAGCTCGGACGGCTTGATCACGATCGTGCAGCCCGCCGCGAGCGCGGGCCCGAGCTTGTAGGCGACCTCTAGCAGCGGGAAGTTCCAGGGCGTGATCGCGGCCACCACCCCGACCGGCTCGCGCCGCACCATCGTCAGCATGCCGGGGATCGAATTCGGCTGGACCGAGCCGGCGATCTTGGTCGTCCAGCCCGCGTAGTACCTGAGCAGCTCGATCGTGAGCGCGATGTCCACGGCCCTGGCCTCGCCCAGCGGCTTGCCGTTGTCGAGCACCTCAATGGTGGCGAGCTCCTCCTGATGCTCGGCCAGCAGGTCAGCCAGCGCCCAGATCAGGCGCGCCCGCTCGGTCGGCGCGGTGAACCGCCAGCTGCCGAAGGCGGCGCGGGCGGCGCGGACGGCGAGATCGGTGTCCTGCTCGCTGGCCAGCGGGGCCTCCGCGAGCGGCAGCCCGGTCGCGGGGTTGAGTATGGTCAGCCACTGGTCGGTCCCGGCGAATTCGCCGTCGATATACAGCCGCAGCGGCCGCCGGAGAAACCCGAGTTCCGGCTCCGTAACCGAACCTGCCATGTAACTCCCCCTGGTACCCAGGTCAGCTATGCGAGATCGAGAATCTGCCGTCCGAGCACCCCGCGCTTGCGCAGCGCATCGAGCGCGTCCTGGACGCCTTCGAGGGGGTAACGGCCGGCGATCGGCACGGTCAGCGCGCCGGCCGCGGCCAGGCGGATGGCGTCCCGCAGGTACTGCCTGGTAGCCGCCACGGTCGAAACCAAGATCGTTTCGGAAAGTATGAATTCGATGGGATGTATGTTCAGCGGCTGGTCGGTGTAGCCGGTGGATACGAAAGTCCCGCCCTTGGCCAGGCACCGCACCCCGGCGGTCATCGAGTCGGTGGTCCCGACCAATTCGAAGAAGACGTCGGCCCCGCGGCCGCCGGTGAGCTCCCGGACCCGGGCCGGCAGGCCCGCGTAGTCGTCGGCCCGGGCGACGAGGACGCCGTCGGCCGCGCCGTGGGCCAGTGCGAGATCGCGCTTCTCCGGCGAGTCGGCGACCGCGATCACCCGTGCCCCGGCCTGCCGGGCCGCCTGGAGCACCAGGATCCCGACCCCGCCGATCCCGTCGACGATCGCCGTCTGGCCCAGCCGCAGGCCGGAAAGCCTGGCCGCGTGCACCGCCGTCATCCCGGCGCAGGTCAGCACCGCTGCGGTGGCGAAGTCCACGGAACCGGGCACCGGCACTAGGTTGCGCTCCGGCACGACCACGTACTCGGCGTCCCCGCCGTCCATGTTGAAGCCGAGCTGGCCTGGCTCGTTGTCGCAGATGTTGTGCCGGCCGGTCAGGCACTGCTCGCAGTGCCCGCAGTACAGCTTGTTGTAGACGGCCACGCGGTCGCCGACCGACATCGAGGTGCCTTCGCCGGCCGCCTCCACCACCCCGGCCGCCTCGTGCCCGACGGTCATCGGGTAGGGGTCGGGCTTGATCATGCCGTCCAGGATGTGCAGGTCGGTACCGCATACGCCGGCGGCGTGGATCCGGACCAGGACCTGGCCGGGGCCGGGTGCCGGGACCGCCACGTCATCCAGGCGCAGGCTAAGATCCTCGAAGATTCGGGCAGCACGCATGGCGGCGCAGGCTCCTTCCCCGTTTGATTCCCCGCCTGATCGCCCGGCTCGCTGGACGGGCCGGCGGGCTGGCCGTAGGCCATGTCCCAGAACCGCGCTTCGTATCGGGCAGAGATGTCGAAGACCCGCGCCAGGCGCCGCAGGCCGGCGTCGTCGCCGGGGTCCGCCAGCCGGTCGAGCAGCCCGGTGGTCTCATCCACCAGCGCCGCGTAGTCGTCATTGCCGAACAGGCTGATCCAGTCGGCGTACACCGGATCGGCCGGCAGCGAGCCCATCAGCGGCCCCGCCAGCTCCCCGTAGCTCCACTGGCACGGCAGCACCGCGGCCAGCCCCTCGGCGCAGTTGCCCTGAGCCGAGCAATACAGCAGGTGCCTGGTGTACGCGTAGTTGACAGGAAGCATGTCGGCCTGGTCCGGCGCTGCCGCGGACCCGCCGAGTCGCCGCAGGAACGCGATGTTCGCCGGGATCTCGGTGGCGACGATCTGCCCCAGGAACCTGCTCAGCACGTCCAGGGCGGCCAGATCCGGCGCCTTCGCGATGATCAGCGCGATCGAGCGCGCGTAGTCCCCCAGGTAGAGAACGTTCTGCTCGAAGTAGCGGCGGAAGGTCTCGTGCGGGAGCGTTCCGGCGCTGATCTGCCGCACCATCTGATGGCTGGTCGCCGCCGCCCAGGCCGGCCTGCCGCGTTCGCGCAGGGTAAAGGAGACACCCTGGCCGCACTGGCCCGCCGGGCCTTCGCCGACTCCCTGGCCGAACATAATGTGCAGCACATCAGATATCATCCAGCTACGTCAAGAGTGGCCCGCCGCGTCATCAAGGGCACGAAGCTGATCATCGCGGACGCTGCGAATGTGGTCGCGCATGCGCCGCTCGGCAAGATCAGGATCGCGGGCGGCGATCGCCTCGACGATCCGCTCGTGCTCATCTACCGACTTCTGGACGCGTCCCGGGATCTCCGCGGTGAGCCGGCCGATGCGGGTCAGGTGCGCCCGCAGGTTCTCGATCAGGGCCCTGATCCGGCCGTTCCGCACCTGGTCGAACAGGATCGTGTCGAACTCCGAGATCAGCGCGGCGAGCCCGGCCGGGTCGGCCCCTTCCCTGAGCTCGCGGCTCTCAACGCAGACCCGGTCCAGGCTGGCGCGGTCCGCCTCGCTCATCGACTGTGCCGCCGACCGGGCGGCGGAGTCCTCAAGCAGCTCGCGCAGCTCATAGATCTCAAGCAGATCCCGCCGCGAGTATCCGGTGACCACGGCGCCCTTGAATGAGGTCGTCTCGGCCAGGCCCTCCTGCTCCAGCCGCGAGAGCGCCTCGCGGATCGGCGTCTTGCTCACGCCGAGCTGCTCGGCGAGCGCCGCCTCCCGCAGCGGATGCCCTGGCGGCAGCCGGAGCTCGATGATCGCCACCTTTAGCTCCTCATAGACCCAGTCGGTCACCTTCCGGCGGTCATGCTGACCGCTGAAGACCGAACCTGCCTGAGCACTGCTCCTGTCAGCTGCGCGCGTGACCACGCTGACCTCCCTGCCTTCGGATCCGCCGGGCCGGCAGGCCAGGCGCATGCCGTCGGATCACCTCCGGAAAATATCTCATCCGATATGTGAGATACCGGCCGGGGCCGTGTTTCCAGGCGCCGTGTTTCCGGGCGCCGTGTTTCCGGGCGCCGTGTCTCCAGGCGCCGTGTCTCCAGGCGCCGTGTTTCCGGGCGCCGTGTTTCCGGGCGCCGTGTTTCCGGGCGCCGTGT
>VFSW01011679.1_pt1 | contig 12311 bp, 11 predicted proteins | sample 5358111 | NCBI WGS metagenome assembly VFSW01 (sample SAMN11554181, study PRJNA540505) | mine drainage metagenome | isolation source: sediment from site ElyBrook_90M | place: USA: Ely Copper Mine, Vershire, VT | collected 2017
ATAAAGGGCAGCAGCAGTTCTTGTTTAATCATGACTGCGACCGTGCCAATAGCGCCACCGAGCGCGAGCGAACCCACGTCGCCCATAAAGACTTCCGCGGGATGCGCGTTGTACCAGAGAAATCCAATAGCCGAGCCGACCATGGCTCCGCAGAAAATGGTGAGTTCGCCGATCTGCGGCATACGCTGCAGTTCGAGGTAGGCAGCAAATGTGGCATGGCCGCTCAGGTAGGTGAGGACGGCGAGCGCTCCGGCGGCGATCACGGTGCAGCCGATGGCGAGACCGTCGAGGCCATCGGTGAGATTCACGGCATTGCTCGAACCTACAATCACGATCACGACAAAAGCCACGAAGGGCAGAAAAGCCAGCGGCCAGAGCTGGGGATGAGCCGCCAATCTTTGGATCACCAGGTCTGGGTGGAACTGCTTGAAAAATGGAACCACCAGCTTGGTGGAGTACTCTCCGCGGTGCTGCAGGACAATCAGTGCAATGGCAATGAGGATGCTCGCCGCAATCTGAAAGCCGAGTTTGGCGCGCGCCGTAAGGCCCAGATTGCGGCGATGGACGACTTTCAGGTAATCGTCAGCGAAGCCGATGGCGCCAAAAGCAACCGTGGAAAAAACGGCGATCCAGACGAAGGGGTTGCTGAGGGCCGCCCAGAGCAAAGTCGGCACCAGGATGGCGATGGCGATGAGCAGGCCGCCCATGGTCGGCGTGCCCGCTTTTTTCTGGTGCGCCTGCGGCCCCTCTTCGCGGATGTACTGTCCGATCTGGAAATCGCGCAGACGCCGAATCACGATGGGGCCGACGATCAGTCCGGTGAAAAGCGCGGTAAGGCTGGCAAAGGCGGTGCGAAACGTGAGGTAACGGAAAATACGGAAGGGCGGAAAATAATGGAAGAGCTTCAGATAGAGCAGCCAGTAGAGCAATCCGCCTCCGACAGCAGCTGTCAGCTCTCAGCTGTCAGCTCTCAGTTATTTACTCCCTGCGCCTGGGGCGTTGGGAATGCCACTTTTTTGCTTCCAAACCTCTAGGGCTCTTTCCAGTTTCACGCCACGCGAGGCCTTCAGCAATACCGCGTCACCTTCGCGCGTTTCTCGCGCCAGCCACTCGCCCGCCTCTTCTGGCGTGGCGACGAATTCCGCCTTCATTCCGGCTTCGCTGGCCGCTTCCACCATCGGCTTGGCCAGGCCGCGTACACCGAGCAGGAAATCAAGTTTACTTCCTGCCATGTATTGTCCGCATTCGCGGTGCAGTTCCCCGCCGGTCGGGCCAAGCTCGAGCATTTCTCCGGCGACCACGATGCGGCGCTCTGCGGGCATGGCAGCCAGCGTATCGATGGCAGCCATAAGCGCCTTCGGACTTGAATTGTAGCAATCGTACAGCACGATGATGTTACCCAGTTGGACGACCTGCCCTCGCTTGTCGGCGGGTTCGAGAGACGGCAGGGCGGCAGCGATCTCTGACGGGATGATGCCGTGCTCCAGTGCGACCGCGGCCGCCGCCAGTACGTTGTACACGTTGTGCTTGCCAAGCAACGGACTTTGCATGGGCTGGCGAATTTCGTGAGTGACGAGATCGAAGCGCGTGCCCTCGGGACCGAGGACCTCGATGTTCTCGGCCAGAACATCGGCGGGAAGACATGCCATTGCCTTCAAACCGTAGGTGACAACCTTGCCCTTGAAGTCGCGGCCGAACTGGCAGACATATTCGTCATCGCCGTTCAGCACCGCCGTGCCGCCGTGAGGGAGAGCTCCGATCAGTTCGTATTTCGCGCGCGCGATTCCAGCAATCGAATCAAAGTTCTCTAGATGCACGGGGGCGACATTGGTGATTACGGCCTGGTTTGGCAGGGCGATGCGGGCCAGTGCGGCGATTTCGCCAAGGTGAGACATTCCCATCTCGACGACGGCAAGATCGTATTCCGGTTCGAGTGTAAGCAACCCAAGAGGCAGACCAAAATGATTATTGAAGTTCCCCTTCGTGCGATGCACCCGGTACTTGATGGCGAGCAGATGGGCCATGGTCTCTTTGGTGGTGGTCTTGCCCATCGAACCGGTAACTCCAATGGCGGTTTTGCCCCAGATTTTGCGGACCGCCGTCGCCAACGTCTGCAGTGCCACCAGAGTGTCATCGACGGTGAGAAGCGGGGCAGCGCTGGAATAGCGAGCGAGACGCGCTTTCTCAACCACGGCAGCGACCGCGCCCCGACTCAGTGCCTGCTCGACGAAATCGTGTCCGTCTAGGCGTTCGCCTTTCACCGCAAAGAAAAGCTCGCCGGGTTGAACGGTGCGCGAATCGATGGAATATCCCTGGACCATAGCGTGGCCGTCGAACGCTCCAGCCGCGGATATAAATTCGCCAATCCGGGAGAGAAGAAGTTTCATGCGGTCTTCCCCGCGCCGCCTGCTTTGGCGCTGCTGGCGCAATCGTATCCGAGGGCCATCAGACTCTCGCGCGCAACGATCACGTCGTCGAAGGGGACCGTTCCATCTTTCGTGATCTGCACTTTTTCATGTCCCTTGCCCGCGAGCAGCACGATGTCACCGGGCGTTGCCTGGTGCAAGGCAAGAGCGATGGCCTTACGACGATCAGGTTCTAGGGAATACTTCGCGGCGGGCTTCTGCACCGTCGATCTTTGCAGTCCAACGACCGCATCGTTCATGATTGCCAAAGGATCTTCGGAGCGCGGGTTGTCGGAGGTGAGAATCACAAAGTCGCTGCCCTTGCCCGCCGCCTCCCCCATCAGCGGACGCTTGGCACGATCGCGATCGCCTCCGCAGCCGCATAGCGTAATTACTTTGCCCTTGAGCCCGGCGCGCGTCACAAAAGCGCGAGCCAGCGCGGTGAGGTTCCGCAGGGCATCGTCGGGGTGCGCGTAATCGACCACCACGGTAAAGGGCTGGCCGCAGTCGACACGCTCGAAGCGGCCGGGAACCCGGGTGAGGTCGAAAATTCCTTTGGCCAACGTCTCGGCGGAACACTCGCGGGCATAACCAGCGGCAGAGGCGGCGAGAACGTTGTACACATTCACATTGCCGATCAGGGGGGACCACATGGCGACAGTGCCCGACGGCGTGATCATTTGAAAACGGGTTCCGCGCGGCGTTATTTCCACCGACTCGGCATGAAAATCGCCGGACGTCAGGCCATAAGAGAGCACAAGAGCGCTCTTATTTTTGCAGAACTTCTGCAGTTGGCGTCCGTATTCATCGTCGATGTTGAGAATGGCGGCACGCGGAGGTTCGGTACCGCAGCCGGCGAACAACGCCTGTTTGGCTCGAAAGTAATTTCCCATTGTGGTGTGGTAGTCGAGATGATCGCGCGTGAGGTTGGTGAACACGGCCACGTCAAAAGGAATTCCGAACACACGCTGTTGCTCGAGGGCGTGGGAGGACACTTCCATAACCGCCTCGGTAACTCCCAGGCTCAACCCCTCGGACAGCAACTGGTTCAATTCGAGCGATTCCGGCGTGGTGTGCGGAGCCGGGAGAATCTTTCCGGCGAGATGATATTCGATGGTCCCGACCAACGCTGTCTTGCGTCCGGCGGCTTGCAGGATGGACTCGATCAGGAAGGCGGTCGTGCTTTTTCCGTTCGTGCCGGTAATCCCGGTATTGGCAATGCGCTCGGCAGGACGTTTGTAGAAATTCGCGCTCAGGCGCGCGAGGGCACGGCGTCCATGAACGACTTGCGCCCAGGCTACTGCTGGACGCGGCGCTTCGGCCGCCGAGTCGGTGACGACGGCAATTGCTCCGGCGGCAATAGCTTGATCGATAAAGCGATTGCCATCGCTGGTCTCGCCCTTCATGGCGACAAACACAGTTCCGGGACGCACCCGCCGGGAATCGTATTCCACCCCGGCAATAGCCGGGTTCCCGCTCTGGGAAAGGACCTCGGCGCCCTGCAGGAGTTGTTGGAAGGTCATTGGAGTGATTATAAATAGCCGGTTGTTCCCCCGTAGGCCCCGACGCACTCGACGTTCAAGCCTTTTCAACCACAGGTACACAGAGGTCCACAGGGGAAATCAAAACCTATCTGCCGAAGCGCACCGCTATGTGAGATCCAGCGGCGACGTGCGCGCCGGGCAGAGGCGATTGCTCGCGGGCGATGCCGCTCCCCACGGCATCAAGGTCAAGGCCCGCGTCTTGTGCCGCTTCAATCGCAACCCGCAGGTTCTTGCCAAGAAAGGACGGGACCTCGATCCCTCCCTCTTCTACATCGAGAACTACGGTTCCACTGGCGGGCAATTTCTGTGGTAGCGAATTCTCGGGTTGCGCGCCGGTCGAGCTTGTAGCCGGAGCCAATGCCGCCGTCAGCGGTGCGTTCAGTGCCGAGTGATCCGTCTCGCGGACAGTTTGCGCCGCTGGCACGATGTGCGCACCGATCGAGCCCGGCTTGACTGCTGCCGCGGCGGCGGGCGTTTCATTGGCATCCGCGATATCGAGGCCGGCGCCAAGGTGATCGGGCGAACTTTCCTCCAGACTCGCGTTTGGGACGTTACGGCGAGCGAGCAGCACCTGCCGGTTGGGCGGAAGCTGAACATCGTGTGGGACGTGCAGATACTCGAGCACCTGTTGCGTGATCCGCTGAAAAACGGGCGCAGAAACCTGGCCTCCCTGGTGCAGGCCAACGGCGGAGTCGAGGATCACCACGACCGCAATCTGGGGATCGTTAATCGGAGCAAACCCCGCGAAAGACGCGACATACTTCGTCTTCGAGTAAGCGCCGGTGGCGGGATCCACTTTCTGGGCGGTACCGGTTTTGCCGGCGGAACTGTAGCCCTCAAGGAGCGCTTTGCGGCCAGTGCCGTGCAGTACGACTCCCTGCAACATCTGACGCATCTGCGCGGCGGTCAAGGACGAAATCACTCGCGTGCCCTCCGCGGGCTGGAAAGCGATGGTTTGCGGGGTATTCTGCGGCGACATGGTGCCGGCCACGATGCGCGGCGGTACACGCACGCCGTCATTCGCGATGGTCGAGATCAGGGAGGCCAGTTGCACGGCCGAAATACCAATCTCCTGACCCATGGAGATGGCGCCGATCGAAACTTTCGACCAGCGGTCTACGGGCTTGGTCAAACCTGGAGTTTCGCTGGGCAGTTCGATCCCTGTCCGTTGCCCGAATCCAAAGGCGCGAATGTACTTATATAGACGATCGTCGCCAAGCCGCAATGCGACCTTGATAGCGCCGACGTCGCTCGACTCCGCCAGAATGTCGGCCACCGAAAGCATGCCATGCGGTTTGCTGTCACGAATGCGCATGCCGTTGATGACGATCGAGCCCATCTGGCAATCGAACATTTCATCGGGGCGCGTGATTTTTTCTTCGAGGCCGGCGGAGAGAGTCACCATCTTGAAAGTCGAGCCAGGCTCGTAGATGTCGCTCACAGCGTGGTCTTTCAGCACCTCGTTCCTGATTTCCCTGCGAATGTTGGGATTGAACGTGGGCCGGTTGGTGAGCGCCAGAATTTCGCCGGTGCGCGGATTTTCAACGATCGCGGTACCTGCGATGGCGTGCGTCTCTTCCATGCCGCGCTCGAGTTCGTGTTCGGCGATGTACTGGATATTCTGATCGATGGTAAGAACGAGGCTGTTGCCGGGTTCGGGCTCCTTTTCCACACTGGCAAAACCGCCCTTGCGCGCGTCAACGGAAATCATCAGCTTGCCGGGCTTGCCTTGCAGTTGCCGGTTGAATTGCCGCTCCAGTCCACTCAGGCCCTGATCGTCGGTTCCGACATATCCCAGAACTTGCGCCGCTAAATCCCGCTTGGGATAGAAGCGCTTGGGTTCTTTCTGAAAGTGGATGCCTTGCAGATTCAGCGCCCGGATACGGTCGATCACTTCGGCGTCGGCTTTGCGCGCCACCCAGCAGAAGGTTTTGTGAGCGCGGCAATCCGCGAGCACAACGCGGGGATCATCCTTGGTGATGCGCGTGATCAGGCTGATGGTATTGGCGAGATCGGGAGTTTCCGGGGGAACGACGAAGGCCGAGTCGACCTGAATAGACATCGCCAACTCCCGCCCGGCGCGATCATAGATAACGCCGCGTTTCGCTGACAGATCAAAGCTGCGCTGTTGCTGGTGCTGGGCGCGGCGTTCGAAATCGCCGTAGCAGAAGATTTGGAGATAGATCAGCCGCAGGCAGATGGCTACAAGCCACAGGCAAAGAAATCCAGACAGGACGAAGAGCCTGAATTTTGCTTCTTTTGACGTTGTTCTGGCTGAGACGTTCCGTCCTCACAAACTTTCGGCGGCTCGGGTGATCCGCCGCGAGAGAATCAACCTCCGCCGACGAGAGTGTCCGCCCTACACGGACTACCGCGCGGACACGACCGCGACTGGCGTTACGCTGGCCATGACCGGCGTGGCGGCATCCACCGAGGTCTCCATGCGGATGACCTGGCCGGGCTGGGTTGGTTGCAGGCCCAGTTTGCGCGCCGTCAAATCAATGCGCTCGGGATCGCGCAGTGAAGCTTCCTCGAGTCGTAGCGCCCGATTCATTTCCGTAAGACCATCGCGCTGCGACCGCAGCGTCTCGATTTTGTACCCGTATTCAATCGCGCGGAAATGTTGCAAGGCGTACCCCATGACCAGAAGAAAAAGGCAGCACAGTGCGAGTCCGAAGAATCTCATCTCGCGAGCGCGGCGCGGATCCTCAACCTTGACCAGGCGAGAGTTATCGATGGTCTTGCGGAAATAAATTTCCGGGGTCCCCAGCCAGCAAGACTTACGCCGAGCAGAAGGAACCGCGCTTTGCATCGCCAGGGCGCTCATGATTTATGCCACTCCCAGAAATTTGGAATCGTATTCTGCGTTTTCCTGAACCGAAGCGAACCAGGGTTCAACAACGGAGGCTTCGGCAAGTAACGACTCGACCACAAAGGCTTCATCCAACTTCGCCTTCCGTTCGACGCGCTCCACCGCTGCCATCAGATCCTCGATAAGGGTGCCCGTAAATGTCATTGCAAATATTCCAGTTTTTCTTCCCGGACTCAGCCTTGTTTTAATTTTCTTGGCCGCCCCGGGAAAACTCCACCACAGAGTTGCGGCCTGTTCTTACTGAACGGCCGCGCTTTCCAAATTTTTACCCCGGCACGCCTTACCATCACCGCACCGGGCGCCCGGCAGTTTCTCCGGGGCAAACCTAAAATCGTCGCGGACAAGAGTGTCCGCGCTACACTTTTTCGGCGGCGCGCATCTTGGCGCTGCGCGACCGCGGATTCCGATCTATCTCTTCTTCGCTGGCGGTCAGCGGCTTTTTCGTGAGCAGCCGATACCAGCCTTGCTTCGCGCCTTCACGCGTTGCGTCTTTGACGATCCTGTCTTCGAGCGAATGAAAGCTGATCACGACCAGCCTTCCGCCCGGCTTCAGCACCTGGGGCGCCGCCTCCAGCAGTGCGTTCAGATCGTCCAGTTCACGGTTTACGAAGATTCGGAGAGCCTGAAAAGTCTTGGTCGCCGGATGAATGCGCTCATGTTTCATTGACCGGGCCGCGGCCGCTACCACCTCGACAAGTTGCGTCGTCGTGCGTATCGGCCGCGCCCGGACAATGGCTCTGGCGATTCTCCGCGACCTCCTTTCCTCACCGAATTCGTAAATCACATCGGCCAGCTCGCGCTCGTCGATGTGGTTTACCACTTGTTCGGCAGTCTCGCCGGACATCGGGTTCATCCGCATGTCCAGCGGTCCTTCTGCCTGAAAACTAAATCCGCGCTCCGGGTCGCCGAGCTGCAAACTACTCACCCCCAGGTCGGCCATCATGCCGTCCAGAGATACGGGAGCGATGCGTTCACCGACTTCCGCAAACGATCCGTGAATCAGCGTGATCTGCGGCCACTCGCTATCCGAGACAACCATCAATCTTTCGCGCGCCCGTTCCAGCGCCGCGGGATCCTTATCGAAGCCAATCAAATGTCCCGGTGCGCCGAGGCGTTTTGCGATTTCGCAACTGTGCCCGCCCAAGCCCACCGTGGCATCCAGATAAGTTCCGCCACGCTTTACGGCTAGAAAATCGATCGCTTCTTTTAAAAGAACCGGGACATGGCCAACCGCCCCATGCCCACCCCGCTCGGGGGTGTTGACTGAATCTGAATCCGTGTCCACTAGATGCCCAATTCGTCGAGGGTCTTAGTGTCTTCATCCGTGAAGGCCTGCTCGTCCATCTCCTTGCGGAACGCTTCCAGGTTCCTCACTTCCAAGTAGGTCAGATTTCCGAGCACTGCCACTTCCCCGCGAATCTGCGCCGACTCACGCAGGATCTGCGGGACCAGCAGGCGCCCCTGCCCGTCCATCTCCACGACCTGCCCGTAATAATTCGTGCGATTCAAGAACTTCTTCTTCGTCTGATTGAAAGTGGATAGCGCCGCCAGTTTCTGCTCGATCCGCTCCCATTCCTCGAAGGGATACACTTGAGCAACGATTCCATCGAGGCTTGTGATGTAAAATTTCTGCGCATATTTCTCGTCGATCACGCGCTTGAATTCCGCCGGGACCTTTAACCGTCCTTTTTCGTCGACGCGCGTTGGATGATTTCCGCGAAACATGTGCATTGCCCGAGATTGACGGGTTCCGTTTGTTTCTTGTGGCTGCTACCACAGCCACGATCGCGAGGGAGGTAGAAGCGGCCACAAAAGCAGTGGATTCGGGTTCGTTGGGCTCGTTTTTTGGGGTGTCAGTCTCTAAAACCACTGGCGCCTCGAAAGCTAGCGATCTTACCCACGACCTCTAATGTTTATTCCACTTTCAACCACTTTTGTCCACATCCTACGCCTAAATCGTTTGTTGTCAATAAGAAAGTTTCAGGTTGAGACATGCTTTAGGGACTCAAGGTACAAAACGCGATATCTTGCGGTTAACCAACTCGGTGACCGCTAGGGGTTGCGTTTGGAACTTTGGTTCTGCCTCCCGCGCAAGCTGCTCAAGAGCCTTGACTCGGCCGCTCTGTGGAAAAGCCTCGCACGGCTCACGGCGACAAGAATCCATAATCCCAGCACCGGCCGGTCGCATCCATAAAGTTGCTGGGACCAACCTGAATTTCTGATTGGACGGAAATCCCGGGGCGCCGTAGTATCTTGCAACTATGATCGCGAGTCAGCCCAACTTCATGATGTGCTGTTGTTGTTGCGCCAACGTGTGTCCTGGCGCAGGGGGTCTGCTGACTTAATCTAGATTCAATTTTCGGCATACATCGAACCCATCGCCAGTAAGCGCGATGGGTTTTTCTTTTTTGGGGAACAAAATGGGGAAAACAGAAACGAAGGCACAGCGAGTAGAGCGGCTGAAGCGCGAAAAGAATCCGTGGGAGGCGTTTGAAGAAATTCGCGGATATGTCCGCAACGGGTTTCCGGCGATACCTCCCGCGTGGTTGGGCACGTATTTGCGCTGGTGGGGCGTGTACACGCAGGGTGACGGAGTTGGCGTTCTGGGCGGACAGAAGACAGCTCTCAAAGTCGGCATGTTGATCCGCTCCTGCGCTGGCGTGCCTGGTAACTTCGCCCAGGCGGCGTGGTCACCGGTTCCGCGGATATTGCCGCTGGGTTGGATGCTCGACTTGTGGGGCGGTGCGATCTTGGCCGCGTTAGTAGCGGGATTCTTGTATAAGGAATGAAACCATCCGTAGAGGCGGAGCTTGCCGTTTCCCCGCCGCGAACGAGACGGGGCAAGCCCGGTCTCTACGTTTGACTATTTTGCCTGCTCGACGAATACGGCTGTGCCATAGGCCAGCACTTCTGTGACGCCCTGCATAACTTCGGTCGCGTCGTAGCGGGCACCGACCACGGCGTTGCCTCCCATTTCCGCCGCGTGCTGCAACATCAGGTCAAAGGCCTCGGCGCGTGTTTTCTCGCACAGATTAGTCAGCAGGGTGATGTTGCCCCCAACCAGCGTTTGCAGTCCCGCGCCGATCGTTCCGAAGATTGACCGCGAGCGCACCACAATTCCGCGAACTACGCCTAAGGTTCGCACTACGCGATAACCATCGAGTTCGAATTGCGTCGTCACCATGTTGTGCTGAACCATTCGTCCCGCCGCTGCGGTATAAGTGCCCATCGGTCCTCCGAGAAGATCAGTCCCTATTACAAAGAGTCATTCTAGTTCAGAATCGATCACAAATTCTGAAGCATCCGGACTCCAGCTTACGCGCAGCAGATTCGGCTTACAGCAGACCTGGCAATCTTCGACATAACGCTGCCGGCTGCCGGCAGACTCGTCTACGGCTGTCTCATTCCACTCTCCGCAACCGGCGCAAACGTAACCGCTGATCATGAGGCCATTCTATCGCCGCGACTGCGTACGACTCCCAACGTACAAACCAACCGCCTATATAATAGGTTTCCTTCGTGGAGGACTCATGGTCTCGCGCCGCGGTTTCCTGCAGAACACTTCGCTCGCCATTGGCGCCACCGTCGGTCTGCGCAATCTCGCTCACGCGGAGGCGGGCGATGAAGCCTTTCCGCCAGCCATCGCGGCTCTTCAGACACGCCAGGGCGAAGCCTCGCCGATCACCATCGCCGAGCGCGCTGCACGGCAGGAAAAAGCGCGCCGCTTGATGCGCGAGAATAACTTATCCGCAATCCTGATGGCGCCCAGCACTTCACTCCGGTACTTCACGGGCGTCCACTGGGAAGGCGGAGAACGCCTCTTTGCCATGGTGCTGCCCGCCAAGGGAGACGCGTTTTACGTGGCTCCGGCGTTCGAGGAAGGTCGTGCACGGGAGCAGATCGCGCAAGCGCCCGACGGCAGCAATCCCGACGTGCGCGTATGGCAGGAGGACGAGAATCCCTACGAACGGGTTGCACAAGGATTCAGGGAGCGCGGTATCGCGAGCGGCGTCATTGGAGTTGAGGAAACCGCAAAGTTCGTATTCAGCGACAACCTGCGAAAAGCCGCCGCCGGCGCCACGTTCACGAGCGCGACTCCGGTGACCGCCGGATGCCGCATGATCAAGAGCTCCCATGAAATCGACCTGATGCGACTGGCGGCGAAGGTCACGCTCGCCGCCTACGAGGCCACCTACCGATCGATGAAAGTGGGAATGACTCAGAAGGATGTCGCTGATCTAGTCGAAGCGGCGCACCGCCAACTTGGATTCGAAGGCGGCGCCGACGTACAGGTCGGGGAGTTTTCTGCTTTTCCCCACGGCTCGGTCGCGACGCAGGGCATTCGGGAAAGCACGATCGTGATGGTGGATGGTGGCTGCTCGGTGCAGGGATATCAAAGCGACATCACGCGGACGTTTGTACTCGGCAAGGCCAGCGACAAAATGAAACAGGTGTTTGAAATCGTGCATCGAGCGCAGAGCGCTGCCCTGGCGGCCGCCAGGCCCGGAGTAGAAGCGGGCTCAGTGGACGCTGCCGCGCGCAAAGTGATCAGCGACGCCGGCTACGGTCCCGATTACAAATACTTCACTCATCGCCTGGGACACGGCATGGGCATGGACGGCCACGAGTGGCCCTATCTGGTGCGCGGAAACCAGATGAAACTCCAGCCGGAAATGACCTTCAGCGATGAACCAGGGATTTATATCCGGGGAGAATTCGGTCTCCGCCTGGAGGACGACATGCACATCACGGAAAACGGAGCGGAATTATTCACCCCGCAGAGCCCCTCCGTGGAGAACCCGTTCGGAAAGGGTTAGATCGCGGCTCGCTATTTCATGGGAATGCTGTAGTGCGAGCAAAGGACGCGCCAGCCGTTTCCGACTCTTACCCATACATCGGTCAGGCGGTCGTGATACTCGTAAGGCTTGCCGTTGGAACGACCGAGTTCGTGATACGCTCCGGTCACCACCGCGATGGCGCCTCCGCGCACGCGCACTCGAAGGTCCGACAATTCGGCGACTTCCACTTTGACCGTCGGGTCGGCGCTGTGCGTGATGTAGCCCGCCTTGCTGTAGGTGCTCCCGTCCTCAACCGTGATCACGAAATCCTCGGTCAGGAGCGAGGACAGGATATCGATCTCCCGGTCTTTGTAGGCCGCAGTCCATTTTTCTTCCAGCCTACGCACCTGGGCCGCAGCGCTACCCGGTTCTTGCGCGGCCGAGCAAACCGTGAACAAAACAAGCAGGACGAGAGTGAGCCTCGATGCCATGTGGGACCCCTAAAATGTCATACCAGATCGGCCAGCCGTGACAAGTTCCTTGCAAGATGCTGCTGAGCCTGCTCCAACGGGCTTATTCCACGACCCATTCCCGCACGCGGCGGAGCAGCGAAGCTGGAGCCTCTGCGTCCAGCACCACCAGACCATCCTGATATTGACGGGAATAAATGCGGGCGCCTGCCTGCAACTGGGCCAGCATCTTGCCCTCGGTG
>VFSW01011680.1_pt1 | contig 12310 bp, 8 predicted proteins | sample 5358111 | NCBI WGS metagenome assembly VFSW01 (sample SAMN11554181, study PRJNA540505) | mine drainage metagenome | isolation source: sediment from site ElyBrook_90M | place: USA: Ely Copper Mine, Vershire, VT | collected 2017
GTCGAAGAAGGGGCTGTCGAGATCGGCCGAGGTGACGGGGGGGATGCTCGCGTCCGCGCTCTCGACCGGGTCGACGCCCCCGAGGGGCGGAGCCTCGAACGCGATCGGCGTCTCGATGTTCGTAATCGCGACGTTCGCATTCGCGACGGCGACGACCGCGGTGCTCACCTCGGGTGGCGACGACTTCTCGACCTCGGCCGGAGCCAGCCCCCCGTCGGGGCGACGTTCGGCGACGGAACCCTTCTTCCTCGACCTGGCCTTGTGCCCCTTCTTGCTCATGATCCTCGGCGTCTCCGTCCCGGTGGGTGTCCGTTGGCTTGTTACGTCGCGAAAGCGGTGCCGCCCCCCGTTACGATGCCCGTTACGTGCAATTTCTGTCACGAGAGCCCGCGGGCTCGGCGGGTGGGTCGACGCCGTCTCGTCTTGCGTGAGAGCAAGTGTCGTGCGAGCCATGCGGGCTTGCGGAGGTCACTGGGACCGGCAAGGACCGTCAGCGATTGCACGACATCCCGATCCCGAATCGACGCGTCGACCTCCGGTGAGTGGCGAACGTTGGCACACCCGTCCTGGACCGCGAAGGTGGGCTCGGCGGAGAGACGTCGTTGAGGCAGAGGGTCATGAGCAAAGGCGTTCGCGAGGTGGTTCTTGGCTCGGGTGGCAGAGGGGCAGCGGATGCACTTCGCCGGGGCCATCCGTGGGTCTGGCGTGACGCCATCGAACGTGGGCTCGAGGGTGCGCGTGTAGGTGAGGACGTCCAGGTGCTCGCTCCGGACGGAACTCCCGTGGGATGCGGGATCGCCGATCCCGGTTCCCCCCTCGCGGTGAGACTTTGGACCCGCGGACGTTCACCCCTGGACGCAGGACAATGGGTCCGGCGCGTGGAAGCAGCGGCGGCCGTGCGCACGCGTCTGGTGGCCGGCCCGGGGACTACCGCCTTCCGCGTGCTGCACGGGGAGGGCGATCGCATGCCCGGCTTCGTGGTCGACCGTTACGATCGGGTTGCAGTCCTGCGGACCGATGGCGACGCTGCCGCCGCTCGCGTCGAGGACCTGGTCGCCGGTCTCGCACCGACACTGGCCTCATGGTCCGTGTCGACGCTCGTTCACCGTGTCGGCCTCAAGGGCCAGCCCCCGCAGCACCGCGTGCTCCTCGGCGAGCCCGCGCCCGCCACCGTGACGGTCCAGGAGCACGGCCTTTCCTTCGTGGTCGATCTGGCCCACGGCCAGAAGACCGGCGCGTTCCTCGATCAGCGCGACAACCGCCGTCGCGTCCGTGAGCTGGCGTCGGGGGCGCGCGTGCTCAACCTGTTCTCTTACGCAGGCGGATTCTCGCTCTTCGCGGCGGCGGGCGGAGCGCGCCACGTGACGAGCGTCGACGTCGCGGCCGGGGCGCATGCCACCGCACAGGCGAGCTTCCGCGCCTCGGGCCTGGACCCTGGCGCGCACGTGTTCGCCACCGCCGATGTCTTCGCGTTCCTCGAGGGCGCGCGCAGCAAGGGTCAGCGCTGGGACCTCGTCATCAGCGATCCCCCGAGCTTCGCCCCGAACGAGAAGTCGGTCGGCAGGGCGCTCGCGGCGTACCGATCGCTCCACCGAGCGTGCGCGGCGGTCCTCGCCCCGGGGGGGCTGCTCTGCGCAGCGTCCTGCTCGAGCCACGTCGGTGCCGACACGTTCCTCTCCACGCTCGACGATGCGACCCTGGAGCGCGACGACCTGAGGCTGCTCGAGATGCGCGGCGCGGGGCCCGACCACCCGACCCTGCCCGCCTTCCCCGAGGGTCGCTACCTGAAGTTCGCCGTGCTTGGTTAGCGCCAGGCCGCGTGAATCACACGGCACATCCTCCCCCGAACGTCAGCACCGGCTAGTCCACGATGATGGCTTCGTCGCCCAGCGACTCCGCCGACTCGCGCGGCCCGCTGGCGATGAGGCCGAGCGGATCGAAGACGCCGCGCGCCCTGGGGGTGACGCTTGCCAGCGCGCTGACGAGCTGCGCCTTGCGCAGGTAGATCTCCTCGCGGCGTCCGGTGTCGTTCTCGACCTTCAGCGACAGCTCGTGCTGGTTCGGGCTGCGCCGCGCCACCTCGGCCACGATCGGTGCGATGACGCCCACGACGAGTGCGACGACCTGCGTGCCCATGTCGTTCGCGAACACGTCGTCGCCGGCGAGCGTCAGGCGCACCAGCTTCTTCTTGCGCGCGAGCACGGGGGCGCACGCCGTGCGCAGCAACTGCCAGAGCTTCTCGATCTCGACCGCCGAGCCCTGGTCCAGGACCGTGGGCAGGCCCGACTCGGCCTCGGCGTCGTCGGGGTGGTGCACCTCGGCCGAGAGGCGGTCCTCGACGCGCCTCAGCGTGAAGACCAGCGAGTCCGCCTGCTCGATGCGCTTGCGCAGGCGGATCTCCGCGCGGTCGTCGCGAAGGTCGAAGCCGCTCACCAGGTACTCGTCGAGCACGATCGTCTCGGGCGCGACCGTCCGTTTGAAGAGGCTGCGCTTCACGCCGACCGGCAACGAGACGCCCTGCGCGAAGTCGCGCACGTGCCGCGGCTGCTTCCAGTCCTCCACCGCGTCGCCTGCGAGCGTGAAGGCGGCGAGCAGGCCGCCCTCGTGCATGGCCGTGGCCGAGAAGTCGCTGCGGCCATCGACCAGGGTCATCGTGATCTGGGTCTCGCTGACGGGGAGGCGCACCGCGACGAGCAGCTTCTCGAGGGCGTCGCGCGCCTCGGTCCTGCGGCGTTCGCACTCGGTGCGCGTGCTCTGCGCGTCGCGGTCATTGGCCTGGATCGCGGTGCGCCGCGCCTCGTCGGCCAGGTGCTGAGCCAGCTCGGTCAGCTGCCGGACGTAGTCCTGCACGAGGGCCTGCGTGGAGTCGCGGGCTCCGTCCTTCAGGGCGCCCACGGCCTCCCGGTGGAAAGTGGCCAGGTCCTCGACGTCCTTGATCCGCACGATGGCCGCCTCTTCGGCCGTCTTGCGGAGCGCCTTGGACTCGGCGTCCAGGCGCACCGCGCGCGCCGCGTGCGTGCAGAACGCCTCGAGGGCAGCCAGGAAGTCGTACTGCGGCGGGAACGGGACCGAGTCTCCGTACAGGTACCGCATACCCTCAGCGTACACCGGACCCGCGCTCGAGATCGTAGAAGACCACGTCGCCGCCCTTGACGTGGTACAGCCCGCATCCGACCCCCTCGAAGTACCGCGCCAGCAGGCGCCGGTAGAACGTCGCGGGGCGAGACCGGACCGTCACGTCCGTCCGGGCGCGGTCCACGACCTCGCGGAGGTCCCGGGACGTGATGGCCTCGATGTACAGAAAGCCCTGGCACATGGCGGCCATGTTGGCGATTGCCCGGTCGCAAGCTTCATCGTCCAGGTAGGGGAGCACTCCCTGGCACACGAGGAGGTCGAACTTCTCGCGGGCCCGCCACCTCGAGATGTCCCGGCGCTCGTGGCCGTAGCGCTTGCAGGCGTACTCGCTCACGTCGACGCCGCGGTAGTGCACGCGGGGGTAGTTCTCCTGGAACCAATCCTTCCAGAGCCCCGTGCCAGCGCCCAGGTCGAGGACGCTCCCGATCTCGCCCCCGAACCACTGCACGAATCCCGTCACGCCGCGGGCGAGGTGGTCGATCTGCTCGCGCCCGTACACGCGCGAGCGGCGCGACTCGTAGAACCGCTTGAAGTACGCGGCGTCGAAGGAGTTGCCCATCGGGTGCGCCCTTTTATCACGAGCCCCCAGATCCTTCGTCGAGGTGGCGCGTCTGACTCGGCACCTGGAGGAGCGAGCATGAGAAGCGCGTCGTTGGTGGGTCTCGTGGGTCTGGTGGTGTCGACGGGGTGTGCCAGCAGCCGGGTGGCGCCGGCTGGTGCGCTTGCGCCGACGGACGCTTCGGTGCCGCACCCCGCGCCAACCCCAGTGGTCGTGGTGTCGGAGCCCGACTCGCCGGTCGTCGCGAGCGACACCCAGAGCCCCTGGATCCACGCGCAGCCCGACAGCGACGTCGTCCTCGCGCGCGGCGGCGAGGGGTTCGTCGGCGTGTGGGTGGACGTGCCCGCGGGGGCGAGGAACCGGACCCGGGCGCCCGTCGATCTGGCCCTCGTGATCGACACCTCCGGCTCCATGGAGGGCGCCAAGATCCAGGCTGCGCGAGCGTCGGCGCGCTCCCTCGTCGAACACCTGGCGGACGGTGACATGCTGTCCGTCGACGTGTTCAGCGACTCGGCCCGCCCGCTGATCCCGCCAGTGAAGCTCACGCCCGAGACGCGAGCCCGTGTCCTGTCGACGCTGGCGGAGCTCGGCACGGGCGGCTCGACCAACATGTTCGACGGCCTGCAGCTCGCCGAGATGCACGTCGCCCAGGCCCCGGCCGATCACCCCGTGCGCCGCATCGTGATGATCTCGGACGGCCAGGCCAACGTGGGCCCATCGTCACCCGAGGCGCTGGGCGAGCTGGCCGGGCGGTCGCTGGGCTTCGGCGCCCAGGTGACCTCGCTCGGCGTGGGCCTCGACTACGACGAGCGGACCCTGGACGCGATCGCCGAGCGGACGAGCGGCCGTCTGTTTCACGTGGGGGACCCGCGCGAGATGGAAGGCACCCTCGAGCACGAGATCGCGCTGCTGTCGTCGACGGTCGCCGACCAGGCGGTGATCGACATCGTGCCCGCCCCCGGCGTCGAGATCGAGGGCGTGGACGGTGCGCGCATGGAGTGGGGCGCCGGCCGTGTGGCCCGCGTCCCGCTCGGCGCTCTCTACACGGGCCAGCACCGCGAGGCGCTGGTGCGGGTGCGCCTGTCCGGAAGCAGCGCTGGAACGCAGCGCGCGCTGGCGAGCGTGCGGCTCACCTTCCGCGATCCGACCGAAAACGACGTCGAGCGCGTGCAGGAAGTGCTCGCGCGCGTCACGGCGAGCGACGATCCGACCGCGGTCGCCGAGCACGCGAACGCCCAGACACACGCGATGATCGCCACCCTCTCGGCCGCCAAGACGGAGCTGCTCGCAGCCCAGGACGTGGGCGCGGGCAACTACGCCCAGGCGTAGAACCAGCTGGCGGCCGCCGAACAGAACCTGCGCGAGGAGGCCGCGCAGACGAAGGACGCCGCCGCGAAGCGAAAGCTCGACGACGCCGTGCAGACCGTGGCCTCGGCGCGCGCGCACGCCAGCGCCGCCGCCGCAGCACCCCCCGCCGCGCCAGCCGCCCGCGCCGATGTTCTGGAGATGAACAAGGCTGCGATGGGCGCGATGGGGTACTGAGGGCCGCGCCCGGTGTGTCGGCGTGCTACCTGCACGCCGACCTGAGGTCAGCTTCTCCAGAGGCGAGACTGTTCGAGCAGCTTCGCGACGAGCGCAGTCCACCCGGTCTGGGTGCGCGCGCCGAGACCCTCCCCGGTATCGCCGTGGAAGTATTCGTAGAAGGTGATGTGGTCCTTGAACTCAGGGTGGGTCTGGAGCAGCTCCCTCGCTCCCTGGGAGGCGCGCCGCCCGTCGGGCCCCATCGTGAACAGCGAGATGAGGCGCCGGGACAGCTCGGCGGATACCTCCCAGATGGGCATGGTGCGCCCCGAGCCGGTGGGACACTCCACCTTCATCGACTCGCCGTAGTAGTGCGCGAAGCGCTGCAGGGCCTCGATCACCAGGTAGTTGACCGGTAGCCAGACCGGCCCGCGCCAGTTCGAGTTGCCGCCGAACAGGCCCGTGCGGCTCTCGCCGGGCTCGTAATCGACCCGGAACTGCTGGCCGTCGATCACAAGCTCGTAGGGATGCTCGGCGTGGGCGCGCGAGAGTGACCGCACGCCGTGGGGCGAGAGGAATTCGCTCTCGTCGAGCATGCGCGACAGGATGCGCGTGAGCTTGTCGGGGTCGAGCAACGCCAGCAGGCGCCGTTCCCTGCGTCCCGGCACCTCCATGAGCGGGCAGTACTGCCCGAGCTCGGGCCGGTTCTCCAGGAACCAGTGGGCGCGCTTCCAGAACGCGGGGAAGAGCTCGACGGTGTCGGGCTCCAGCGTGGACACGGCAAAGAGGGGCGTGAGGCCGACCATCGAGCGCACCCGCAGAGGCATGCTCTCGCCCGACGAGCGACGGATGACGTCGTAGAAAAAGCCGTCCTGCTCGTCCCACAAGCCCGTGGTCTGCCCCGACATGTGGTTCATCGCGTCGGCGATGAGCAGGAAGTGCTCGAAGAACTTGTTGGCGACGTCCTGGTAGCTGGGGTTCTCGCGCGCGAGCTCGAGCGCGATGTCGAGCATGTTCAGGCAGTACATACCCATCCACGCGGTCGCGTCGGCCTGCTCGAGCACGCCGCCGCCCGGTAGCGGCTTGCTGCGATCGAACAGACCGATGTTGTCGAGACCGAGGAAGCCGCCCTCGAAGACATTGCGCCCGGCGGTGTCCTTGCGGTTCACCCACCAGGTGAAGTTGAGCATCAGCTTGAGGAAGATGCGCTCGAGGAAGGCGCGGTCGCCGGTGCCATAGATGCGTCGCTCGATCTGGTAGATGCGGTTGGCGGCCCACGCGTGCACCGGCGGGTTCACGTCGCCGAGCTGCCACTCGTACGCCGGGATCTGACCGTTGGGGTGCATGTACCACTCGCGCACCAGCAGCGTGAGCTGCTGCTTGGCGAACTCCGGGTCGATCATCGACAGCGGGATGCAGTGGAACGCCAGGTCCCAGGCGGCGTACCAGGGGTACTCCCACTTGTCCGGCATGGACAGCACCTCGGAGTTGTACAGGTGCCTCCAGCCGGCGTTGCGTCCGGCCCAGCGCGAGTTCGGCGGTGCCGGCTGGGTCGGATCGCCGCGCAGCCAGCGCTCGACGTCGTACGCGTAGTACTGCTTGCACCACTGCAGGCCGGCGAGGGCCGCGCGGAACACGCTCTTCTCGTCGCGCGACAGCGAGCGCGGGCCTGCTGCCTCGAAGAACTCGTCGGCCTCGCGGATCCGGCGGTCGAAGACGGAGTCGTAGTCGGCGAACGGACGCATGCGCGCCCGGTCGGTGTAGCGGAGGCGGACGGTGGAGCTCTCACCCGGCGCGAGGAAGAGCGAGAAGCGCGCCCCGACCTTGGTGCCGCGGGGCTCGGGGCTCAGGACGTCGCGGCGGCGGTGGACGATGGCCTCGTTGAAGGCGTCCTTCACGTGGGGGGCTCGGTTGGGGGACTTCCAGAGCCTGGCCGCGTTCGACTCGTTGTGCGTGAAGAGCAGCTCCTGCGCCCCGTCCACGTACAGCCAGAAGTGGCCCAGGTGCTCGTGCACAGTCTCGACGACGTGGACCTCGCCGAACGGCTCGAGCGCGAACATGTCGGGGCGCGGAGCGTCGGTGTTCCAGCTCCACGTGTTGCGGAACCAGAGCTGCGGCAGCAGCACCAGCGACGCCGGCTGCGACGCTCGGTTGGTGACCGTCACCCGGATCAGGACGTCGTCGGCGTCCTCCTTGGCGTACTCGACCTGCACGTCGAAGTACCGGTCGTCGTCGAAGCAGCCGGTGTCGACCAGCTCGGTCTCGGGGTCGGCTCGGCCTGCGGCGCGCGCGTGGGCGCGGAGCCTCTCGTACGGGAAAGGGCCCTGCGGGTACTTGTAGAGCGCCCGGGCGTACGAGGTCGTCGGCGTGCCGTCCTCGTACCAGTACAGCTCCTTGACGTCCTCGCCGTGGTTGCCCTCCTTCCCGGAGAGGCCGAACAGGCGCTCCTTGAGGATGGGGTCGACCCCGTTCCAGAGCGCGATCCCGAAGCAGACCAGACCGCGGTTGTCGGTGAGGCCGAGCAGCCCGTCTTCCCCCCAGCGGTAGGCCCGCAGGTGGGCGTGCTCGAAGGGGAAGTAGTCCCAGGCCTCGCCGTCGGGGGAGTAGTCCTCGCGAACCGTCCCCCACTGGCGCTCGGCCAGGTAGGTGCCCCAGCGGCGCCATTTCTTCGTTCCGTCGCGCGCTTCTTCCAGACGTCGGTACTCGGCCGTCGCACGAAGGGGCATCGGACGCGCAAGGATAGTAGAGTTTCGGTTCGTGCCCGACACTCTTCGACCGCCGACGTCGACGGCACCGCTGCCCCCGGTGCCACCGCCGGCATCCGCACGTGCGCCCGGCGCGATCACGCAGGAGCTGCCCGTAGTCCAGCCTCCGGCGGTGGCGGGAGTTCCCGTCCATTTCCCCGAGGTCGGCTCGACGTTGCGCTCGCTGCGGGGCGAGTACGTGGTGCGCGCCGTGCTCGGCTCGGGCGAGTTCGGCGCCGTGTACGACTGCGTCGGTCCCTTCGACCAGAGCTACGCGGTCAAGCTGTTCCGCCCCGCCAACCGCCCCTACGCGGAGGTCCATGCCGAGTGGACGCGCGAGCTGCTCCGCCTGCTGTCGCTCCGGCACCCGAACGTGGTGTACGTCCACGACGCGTTCGCGCAGGACAGCCTCTTCTACCTCGCGCTCGAGCGCTGCGACCACGCGCTCGGCGAGATGCTCGGCATCCCCATGCAGGAGGGACTGGTCATCGAGCTGGCGCGGCAGCTCCTCGCCGCCGTGCAGTTTCTGCACGACAGCGACGTGGTCCACGACGATCTGCACCCAGGCAACGTGCTCATCGTGGACGGCAAGGACCGTCCCATCGTCAAGATCAGCGACTTCGGCATCAGCAACGAGCTGCGCGGCCTGCCGGCGATAAGACCCAACGTCGTGCACCACGCGATCATGGCGCCGGAGATCATCGCGACGGGCTATACGAGCAAGCAATCGGACATCTACCAGATTGGCCTTCTGCTCTACTGGATGCTCACCGGGCACAGCGCAGTGCCGCAGGACGCCGCTTACCCCGAGATCATGCGCTGCGTCGCCGAGGGTGTGCCGAGACGGCGAGCGGAAGAGATCGGCACTCCCCTCGGCGCGCTCGTCGCGAAGATGCTGAGGCGGCGCGAGCAGTTCCGCTACGCCTCGGCTCGCGAGGTGTGGGCCGAGCTGCGAGAGCTGCCCGCCTGGCGCGCCAGGGCCCTCTTCCCATCGCGCTGACCTGCGCTACCATCCCCGTTGCCATGGTGGGGGAGAAGCTGGCGCGCGCGCGGCGAGTGCGCTCGGTGCTCGGCACGTTCTTCGAGCACGCCCGGGTGCCGGTCATCGTCGTGCAACCCGACGGCCAGTTCGTGACCGCGAATGATGCTGCCCTGGCGCAGTACGGCTGGTCGCTCCAAGAGCTCGTGTACATGCGCATCCACGACCTCATGGCAGAGCCTCGCCCCGAGCTCGGGTCCGATCTCGAACGCGCCAGCCGGGGCGACTACGTGCCCCTCGACCGGCGCCTCCACCGCAGGAAGGACGGCTCCGTCGCGTGGGTGATCCCCCGCGCGGGTCCCGTGCGGGTGCATGGCGAGACGCTCATCGTGTCGGTGCTGCAGGACGTCTCGGCGCTGGTCGACGCGGAGCGCGAGAGCGAGCAGGCGCGCAGCCGGCTGGTCACGACTGACCGGCTGGCCACCCTGGGGCGCGTGGCGGCGGGGGTCGCGCACGAGGTGAACAACCCCGCGGCCTTCGTAACCCTCGCGCTGCCGATGGTCCGCGAACGTCTCACTCAGGGCCGGATCCCCGAGGCCATGGCGCTGCTCGACGAGGCGGCGTCCGCTGTGGGGCAGATCAACGAGGTCATGCGCGAGCTCGGCGGGGTCGCACGCGACTGCCCGCGCACCGTGGTCGAGCTCGCGAACGTGGTCAGCGGCGCGCTGCGCATCACGTCGATCGAGACGGAGCCGCGCGCCCGCATCGTCCGCTCGTTCGAGGACGGCGTGGTGGCCGAGGTGCGTGGGCCGCGCATCGCGCAGGTCGTGATCAACCTCGTGCTCAATGCGGCCCAGGCCATCGCACCCGGACACCCCGAGAGCAACCGGATCGAGGTGCGCGTCCAGAACTCGCCGACCGGGGCCGTCATCGAGGTCTCCGACACGGGTCCCGGCATCCCCGCCGAGGCCGCCGAGCACCTGTTCCGTCCTTTCTTCACGACACGGGCCGGCTCGGGCGGCACGGGGCTGGGGCTGTGGCTCTCCCGCGCCATCGTGGAAGAGGAAGGCGGGACCCTGTCCTGGCGAAACCGGCCCGAGGGCGGCGCGATCTTCACGGTCCACCTCCCTTTCCCGCGCGCAGAGGCCCGACTGCGCGAGGCGGCGGCGAGCTAGAAGAAGGTCGCGTAACCCCCGATCAGCTCGAGCCCCATCGAGAAGCCCCACGTCGCCGGGTACGACGGCTGCGCCGCGTTCGGGTTGGCCGCGCCGACGTAGAGCCGCAGCTCCGGCGAGGCCGTGTAGAGCGGCCAGGCCCCCCCGCCGCGGGACAGCGCCAGCGCCGCGGCCTCGAGCTCGATGCCCCAGAACACGGGGGTCGGGTTGGTGAGCAGCTCGTGCGCGCGCACCCCGCTCAGGAACAGCAGCTGCCCGGCCTGGTGACCCTTCGCGATGTCGAGCGGCAATCGGTACGACGTCAGCAGCTCCCAGAGGACCGGCCAGCGCAGCTCTTGATCGAGCATCGTGACGTGGGGATTGCCGCCCGAGTTGCCGCGCGCGTCGACGTGCAGCGCCTCGGAGATGCCGACGTTGAGCTCGGCGAGCGAGCGATTGAGGCGACCCGGCAGGTACGTCCCCCAGCGGTACGAGATGCCGGCCGACACCCCGAGCGACGGCGCGAAGAAGTCGACCGGCGCGTGCGGCGGGACCAGGACGGCTGCGTTGGCCGAGGCCAGCAGCTGCGCGGCCCAGCCCAGGTCCTCCTTCGATTCGCCCTCGAGCCGCGAGGCGTCGACCTGCGAGGCCGGCCAGCCCGCGAGGATGGGGCGCAGCAGGCTGACGCCCACCGATCCCAGCGCGAGCGCGCGTCCTTCCGTGCAAGGCGCGACGTCGCCGGCATCGGCGAACGCGGGATCGACCTGGTCCGCCGGCTTGCAGGGATCGAGCGCGTCGGCCAGGACGCCGGGATCGAACAGGTCCGCTCGGGGGGGCGAGCCCACCTCCACGGCGACGACGAGCGCGGCGGCCTCGAGGCGACCGACGGCGCTCGCGGCGGCTCTCACCAGGCGCAATGTCCGCGTCGCGCTCTCCTGGAGCTTGCGGCGCTCCCCGGGGATCACCGTCCACCACGGCGCGGGCTCGACGAGCTGACCCAGCGCGAGCTGCTCTCTTTGCCCCAGGGTCTCGACCGCGGCCACGCTGCGCGCCGGATCGAGGGCGATCGTCAGCTGCAGCTCGGCCTGCGTCGCAGCGAGCGCGGCTTGCAGGCGATCCGACGCGTCGGGCGACGTGCCGAGATAGCCGTCGCCGCTCGTCACCCAGCACGGTGGAAGACCGGACAGCTGCAGCGAGGAGACCCCCTGTACCGGACACGGGACGATTCCCATCGCGTGGTCGACGGCCAGACCCTTCGCGTTGAAGAAGTCGTGCCGCCGTCGTGCGCTGGCGTTGCCGTTCTTCCAGGTCTCCTCGGTCATGACGAGGTGGCCGGCGGCGAAGGCGTCCTGCAGGAAGTGCATCGCGAAGGCGTGCTCGAGCAGGGCCTCGGTGACGCTGCCTCGGGCGGCGAGCTGCAGCGATCGGAGGTGGTGCGCCAGGAACTGACCGAGCGCCCCGTCCAGGCTGCCCGTGGTCGCCACCCTGCGAACGACCTCGTCGATGGGCCGGCCGCTGTCGACGAAGTGCGCCTGCGTGGCCTGGGCGCGCAGCTCGTAACCGGGGTCGATGAAGTAGAACGCGACGTCCAGCGCGTGGACGAACGACATGCGCTCGAGCGACGTGTTGGGGAGTCGCCCGAGCGCGGCCTGGAAGCGGCCCCACTCGTACGCGGCCGCCGAGGTGAGCTCGATACCCTTCTGGCTCGTGAGCACCACGCGCAGCTCGGCGGCGCTGCTGGCGTGGTCTCCCGCCAGGGCCGCGAGCGCCGCGTAGGGGACGCACCACGCGCCGTGCTCGGCGTGGAGCATGCGCGTCTGCAGCAGCGGCTGCGTCCGCGCCACGTCCTCGATCGCCACGTCGACACGCGGGCAGAGCTGCAGGCCGTCGGCCCGGGCGCGAGTGACGGCGTCGTTCAGGACCTCGCGCAGCTCGAGCGGCAGCTGCATGACGCCGTCGTGGGCGATGACGGCGTGCTCGGGGAAGTACCATGCGCGCGCCGGGGCCGCGGAGGCGAGCGTCACCGCGCCGGTGATTCCGGCGAGGATGCTGGGCAGGGCCCTCATCGTCGCCGGACGTTACCCCGGAATCACTGAAACTCGATGGCCACCCACCAGTTGCCGGCGCCGTCCTGGGCGAAGCCGCAGCCCACCTGCGAGAACTGGTTGGTCACCAGGTTGCCGAAGCCGCCGCTGTTGCCGTTCTCGTCGTCGAGCAG
>VFSW01011681.1_pt1 | contig 12310 bp, 8 predicted proteins | sample 5358111 | NCBI WGS metagenome assembly VFSW01 (sample SAMN11554181, study PRJNA540505) | mine drainage metagenome | isolation source: sediment from site ElyBrook_90M | place: USA: Ely Copper Mine, Vershire, VT | collected 2017
TCCCTGGAGTGGGATCGAGCTTCATCCCATCGAAGCCGGGAAGGTCGAATCCCCAGGCATCCTGCGCAGCCACAGCGTCGATTCCAACTCCGAACAGCCCGTGGGGCAGGGCCTGATAGATTTTCACGATGTCTTCGTGAACTCCCGCAACGTCTTTCAGGAAGCTGGCATAGCTGATGCGCGCAAGCTTCGCCTTTTTCTCGTTGGAAGTCAGGCCGTGAAAATAGTCTTTGGGCTCTTGATAGAGGCTCTGCAGGTCCCGCTTCGCCTGCTCGGCAATTGGCGCTTCGGCGAGAAACCGCTTCAGCAGTGCAGGCGTTTCGGGGCCGGAGTCTTCACTTTCGCCTCCGCCGCGGGGACTGAAATTCACGACCAACTTGTCGACGCCAAACGTTTCTTTGTCGAAGAAGATTTTGGGACGGAGCCCCTGCGAGCGGTAGAGATTCTTGTTCAGGTATTTGGAGTAGGAAGGCACATCGATGCCTAACCCTTCGATCACTCCATTGGCCACGGCGCTGTACGGAGCGGGGCTCTCGATGGAGAACGTGCCGCCAAAACCGAGGCGAAACGCGTTGTTCACGCGGAATTCGTTGCGCTTGGCGTGTCCGCCGAAATCGTCGTGATTGTCGAGAATCAGGATGCGCGCTTTGCTGCCCATCGCCTTGCGATAGAAATGCGCTGCGGCGAGGCCGCTGATGCCGCTTCCGACAACGATCAAATCGTACGTTTCGCCGGTGTCTATCGGTTTTCCAGCCGAATCCCAGAACGTGCCGTCGCGAAGATTGTGGGCGGCGTCGAACGATCCGGGATGGCTGCCGCGCATGCCAGTGAGGGCTGGAGGATAATAGCCGGGAGAATTCTGCCCATCTGCGCCATTGCCGGCTAACAACTGCCACGGCATCATGGCCGTACCTGCCGTCACCGCCACGCCGTTGATGAAATCCCGGCGCGTAATCTTGCGATGCATCCCCAGTTCCCGGTCCCGTGAATCGTGCACGATCTCCTCCGCAATCTGTGCAAAGAATTTAAAGTCAGAAACCTTCCTCGGACCTCAGGGGCTAAAGTCCTTCTCTGAGGCAGGCGGCTAACAGCACGGCTTTAAGCCTTGCCCTTCCCGAACCATCGCTATCCAACACTGGGTCTTCAGATCTACGAGCCGCCTTCGGCTTCTTTCACCGCCAGTTCCGCGCCCTGGAAGCCGATTCGGCTGTGAGTTCCATCGCAGAACGGCTTGTTGACGGAACCGCCGCAACGGCAGAGCGAAAATGCGGATTTGCCGGTTAAGTCGAACTTGTTCCCGTTTATGTCCACTAACTCGACGGAACCTTCGGGAGCCTCAACGCGGAACGGGCCATTCGGCCTGACGGTGATCTTCACTTGTGCCATGAAATCAAATCCTCCAACCTTACGGGTTTCCAGTAAGCCTTAGAAAGATACCATCAATTCAGGGTTGAAGTCTCGGCGTGGATGTCTTTCAGGTACGGAGGAAGGAACGTTTCGCACTACGTTCACGGATACTTTTACGCTGCCTCGACGCGTGCGGAACTCAAGCCGCGATAGAGTTGCAGGCACTGGTCGATCATGCGCTTGGTGGTGAAGCGCTCTCGGGCGCGCGTGTAGGCAAGTTCGGCGTAGGCGCGGCGCATCGGCCGGTCTTCATTGAGCAGGCGGATATTCTCGGCGAGGCTGGAAGCGTCGTTTCTGCGGAAATAGAGAGCGGCGTCGCCCCAAACTTCGCGGAAGCTGGGAATGTCGTTGGCCACGATAGCACAGCGGGAAAATGCGGCTTCGAGAGCGGGCATCCCCAGAGGCTCGTATCGCGAAGTGGCGGCGTAGATCGCTGCCCGGCTGTAGAGCGCCCGGAGCTGCGCGTCGGTTTGAGGGCCGCGGATCGCGACTGACGTTTGCTCGGTGGCGACTTTTACATCGGCGCGGATCGGAATGCGGGGCATGGGCACGGTCTGTTCGGCGCCGACGATGCAGACTGGCAACGGATGCTGCTGCTGGGTGAGGAGAAAGACCTGTTTGCTGGCGTCCACCAACCGGCCTACGGAAAGGACGCAGTCGTCTTTGCTGACGTAGGGATTGAAGAAAATGGGATTGCGACCCGGATAGATCACTTCCCCTCTCTTGGGAGGGCCGTAACAATCGGAAATGCGGTCGAGCATCCAGGCAGACGGAGCAACTACCGCATCGGCCCCCATCAGACCATTGAGAACCGTCCGGCGATACCAATTCATGGAGCGCACGGCCCGAGGCGGGCGTTCGTGGACGGCTTGCATCCAGGTGATCAGATCGCCATGGGCCATCACCACGCGCGGCACATCCACCGGAAGATTCCCGTAACAGAAGTGGTTGAGATGGAGAACATCAGGCCGCAGTTCTTGAACCAGCGACATAAGGAATGCCGAAGATTCGGGAAGGTCTTCTTCCGCCTCCTGCATCCATTCCAGGCGAAAGGCGGTTGGGCGGTAGTCGAGGCCGTGGAGGTGGTCCATCCAGGAGGTCTGGTCCGGAAGCGGAATCTCGCCGAAGCTGACCAGAGTGACACGCACGCCGCGCGTGACCAAGCCCGTGACGAGTTCACGAGCGTAGGTCCACGACCCAGAAAGGGAGTCCGCAGTGACCAGGACGTGCACAGGACCTCCGGGAGAACGTCGAGACGCGGAAAACCACATGGCCATCTCCCGCGTCCGCTGCCCTATTCTAGTGCGAATCGGAGGCGGGGTAGAGAGGAATTTTCGCGGGGCAGATGCAAGAAGTTGCGCCCTTGGCGATAAGGAGTTAGCTCACCTCCAGGCGAAGACGGAGTTCGCGCGCAAGATTATCGATCGTCCGAATCTTTTCGGCTGCAACATCTGGAACGTCCGGTACCGACATGGCCAATTCACAGGAGAGCAGCATGGCCGTGAGCGTTTCGCGCATCTCGCTATGCATCTGCTCGGCAACGGCGCGGCGGGCGGTTGCTTCCTCGCGCCTGCGGCGGTGTAAAGCCGAGCGTACTTCACGGAGCAAACGTTCCATGTTGGTGACGGCAAAATTGATGTAAACCGGGAAGGCCGTGCCCAGGTGTTCGATCGTCTGGTCACTTCCCTCGGGTTCGGTTTCCAGCAGGAACTGATCGATTACAGCGGCTGAATAGGTTTGTTCACGAAGACGCGCGGCGGCCTCCTGCAAGGTTCGAGCCAAGTAAACGTCCTGGCTTGTCTCGGCATGCAGAGAGTCGGCGCACTGTGGTCCAGTAGCGGACGGCGTAATGAGTAAAATCATGCCCTTTCCCTAGCACGTCTGCCGCCAGCACGTGCTTGCTGAAAACATTGCACTTAGGCCATGTTCGCGGTACGCCAACTTCTCGTTGCGGTACCGGCGGCCCACGAGTCGGTTCCAAATCGGGCGCCGGAGGTCAGACACCTTGAGCCGCGTAGTCTTTGAGCTTACGGTACAGAGTTGTTTTTCCGATACCCAGCAGACGTGCGGCCTGCAATTTATCGCCATTGAGTTCGGTAAGCGCCTTTAAGATCGTCTGCTTCTCGAGTTCTGCGATGGGAACGATCTTCGAGTGCCCATTACCATTTCCATTGCCATTGCCGTTTGAGGATTCGGGAATGGGCAGATTCGCAATCTCACGCGGCAGGTCGGCGAGATGGATCAGCGGACCGCTGGTGAAGGCATACGTGCGTTCCAGACAATTTTCCAGTTCGCGAACATTTCCCGGCCAGTCGTACGCCAGCATGGCCTTCAGGGCATCGTCGCTGAGGATTTTTTCCTGTCCCGAGGCGCGCGTCATACGTTCCAGGAAATGTCCGATCAGAAGAGGAATGTCCTGGCGGCGCTCGCGCAGCGCGGGAATGCGCAAGCTGAGCACATTGAGACGGAAGTAGAGATCGCGGCGGAATGCGCCCTGCATCACCGCCTGCTCGAGATCGCGATTGGTCGCCGCCAAGATCCGGACATTGATCGGAACGCGGCGCGTGCTGCCTACGGGGCGGATCTCTTTCTCCTGAATCGCCCGCAGCATCTTCGCCTGCAGATCCACGGGAAGCTCGCCGACCTCATCTAGAAAGATGGTTCCCCCTTCGGCGATGGACATCAGCCCATCTTTAGACTGGTTCGCGCCCGTGAATGCGCCCTTGACGAAGCCGAAAAGTTCGCTCTCGATCAACGTAGGAACTAAGGAACCGCAGTCTACTGGGATGAAAGGCTTGTCGCGGAACGGACCGGAGTAATGGATCGAGCGCGCCACCATCTCCTTGCCAGTTCCGCTCTCTCCGAGGATTAACACCGGATGCACACTGTTGGCGGCCTTGGCGATGATCCGGTACAGCTTCTCCATCTCGGGCGCGCGGCCCACGATGCCACCGAATCCCTGTTTGGATTTCACCTTCTCGCGCAGCAGTCGGTTTTCCGACTTCAGTTTCAAGTGGCTGGCCACTCGCTCCAGTAACAGTTTTAGTTCGTCCACGCTGAACGGTTTGGTCACGTAGTCATAGGCGCCATGCTTCATGGCCTGCACGGCCGACTGGACTGTGCCATAGCCAGTCACAACGATGACGACCGCTTCGGGGCGACGCTCTTTGATGCGGCGGAGGGCATCAAGCCCCCCGGCGCCGGGCAAGCGCAGATCGAGCAGGACCGCATCAAAGCTTTGCACCTCGAGAATGCGGTAGGCCTGTTCGGCGGAATCGGCAATCTGTGCAGAAAAACCCAGCGATTGCGCGACTTCGCGGCAAGCTTCGCGGATCGACCGTTCGTCGTCCACAATGAGAAGGTTAAGGAAATTGGCGGGTTCAAATTGCGGCGAGGCCGAGATCGGCCTCAATGCTGCTGACGTCATGGCTATTTAGTCCTCTTTCTTGGATGAACGTACTTCCCCGTTCTTAACGGGATGAAAACCGTTGCCGTCCTGGGCCTCTGTCATCGCCGGGGGAACAATCGGCAAAAGAACACTCACGCGTGTGCCGCGGCCGAGCTCGCTATCGACATGGATGAGTCCACCATTCCTGGTCACGATGTCATGGACGGTAGCCAGCCCCAGCCCTGTGCCCTTGCCGGCCTTGGTCGTGAAGAAAGGCTCGAACAAATGCGCTCGTGTAGAGGCATCCATCCCGGCACCGTTGTCTTCCACGACGAAGAGCGTGCAGAGGAGAGATGCTCTGTTGCGTGTGTCCAGGCCGGAATTGGCCAACACCTGCACTCCGCAGTTGCTGGTTTTGACTGTGATCTGACCGCCGTGGGGCATCGCGTCGCGCGCATTGAGCACCAGATTGAGAAGAATCTGTTGTGCCTGGGTGGGGTCCATTCTGACAAGGCCCAGATGGAAATCGAGCTCAAACTTCAGTTCGATGTTCTCCCCGATCAGCCGGTCCAAGAGATTGCGCATGCCTTCGGCGATCTCGTTCAGGGAGAGCAGGCGAGTTTCGCAGGGTGTGGGCCTGGCGATGGCAAGCAACTGCCGCACCAGGCCGGTCGCCTGTAAGCCTGCCTTGCGGATTTCTTCTGCATACTTCCGCGCTCGATGATCCGGATCGAGGGCAGACATCAGCAGGTCGCAGTACAACAACACTCCGGTCAAGAGATTGTTGAAATCGTGCGCAACGCCGCCGGCCAGACGACCTACGGCCTCCAGTCTCCCGGCCTTCAGTTGATGCTCGGAACCCGGCATGCATGAAAGGTCTTGAGCTAGGGCTAATACTTGGTCTAGCACGCCCTCTCTTCCGGAAAACCGCCAGACTGTCCACCGAACGAACCTGCCGTCGCCCGCAGCGCAGTCAAGTTGGAAACTATCGCGTAGTCCCTGCAACAGTTCGGTGATGACTCGCCGGCTTTCCGGGCACTCTTGCATAGGAATCAGATCCGAAAGGCCGAGCGATGAAGCAGTTCCCGACTTGCCACCCAGCATTTGTTCCAGAGCCGGATTGAGGAGTGTGACGCTGCCCGTGCTTTGGCATAACGCCACACCCAGGGGTGACTTTTGAAACAAAGGCGTGAATTCCGCCTTTGGATTTTCGGTAATCCGCGTAAATTCAGCGGCAGCGCTCATAATCCCTAGTGTGCGCGGAACAAATCCCAAAAGGGGTCCTCATTCCGTCACTTAATACCTTTGGTATTTCCAAAATGGGACTTGGGCCGCTCGTCTGGCCGCTTTCAGCGCCCATTTCGGCCCACTATAGAGAAGTGCCCCTGTGACTGCGAAGGGCAGATGTCACTAAAAGGGGAAATCTTTCTGTGGAAAACTCGGGCGGAAATGTTTTTTGTTCGAACTAATGGCTTATCTGTGCCCGCTGGGTAGCGAGATAGAGTGGTTCAGCAAGACGAAAAGTGAGCCGGTGGCCTTTGTCCAAACGAATCGTGGGTGAGGAAGCACCCTTTCGCGGGGCCGGACGCACGAAAAGACTGGCTGTCTGAACCGGGAGGTCAAGGCCTGCAACATGGACGGATTCAAGCTTCAGGCGTATGTAGCCATGGTTGGGTCTTACTGTGGAGATACTGAATGACTCGACTCGGCCGACGACGGCCGCGCCGCGCGGAATCAAAGTATTGCCGTCGATTACGACCGGTTCATCCATGGTTGCCTCGAAGGAGTCGTGAGCGGCAGGTTTCGCGGCGGATAGCGAGTCCTTCAGTTGAACCGTGAGCAGCGTGCCCGAGGGAAGGTTTTGGGAATCGTGGAAGGGGAGGCTGTTTCCGGGAGTGGTGCTCGTGTTCTGCGCTGAAGCCGACGCAGGCAGGCCGGGACTGTCATGTGCAGTTGCGCCGTCGTGAAAAGGGGCCTGATTGGCCTGGGTAGTCCCCTCTTCGGTAGGCGCAGCGGCTGGCCCCAGGCAGCCGACCGTCGACAGCAACGCCAATGTTGCCGGCCAAATCAAAAGGCCGTGCGATCCCCAGAATCGCCTCATCCGAATCATCTTCCCGCTACTCTTTTGCAAGAACGAGTGGCAAACCGAATACCAGACACGATCTCACTGATTCAACGACTTGGCGATGGCACTTTCGGGGAGTGCGTGTAGATTTTTCCGCTTGAGACGTTTTGTCGCCCTTGCGGCTGCGAACTCATCCAAAAGAAACGGAGGGCGACTACCGCCCTCCGCTCAGTGGAGATGGATTCTACGCAGCCTTACGGTTTCTTCACCGCTTTCTTCTTCGGCGCAGGCTTGACCACCTTCTTCTCGCTTTCACGGCCTCCGATCAAACTCAAAGCATCGGTGGAATTGAAGGGGAACTGCCGCACCGAGGTTTCTGTCTGGCCGGCTGCGTTCAGCGTGACGTCCACGCGGCGGTTGCTGGCCATCCGAATGACCGCAATTCTCGACAGAGCCCTCTTGCGCTCTTCCGTGGTTAGGTCGGAGTTTTGCTCAATCGATTGCTTCACTTGATCCGTGGTCAGGTTCTGTGTGACCCCGAAGGCTTTGGTTTCAATATCGGCCTCGGGAACTCCCTGCTCGACCAGGAAGCTCTTCACCCTCGCTACGCGGCGCTCCGAGAGCGCATGGTTGAACGCAGCGGGTCCTCGGTGGTCAGCATGACCTTCGAGCGTAAGGCGAGCATCGGGTTTGGCTTCAAGATACTTCTTGAAGTCGGTGGCAAGATTCAACAGGATCTTCTGCTGACTCGGCAGCAGACCGCCGGTTGGATCCTTCGGAGTTGGCTGAGCAGTCGGGAAGTAAACAGTGTGCATGGCGAGCCGGGCTTCGAGAGCCTTATCGACCGGCGGCGGTGGAGGATTCTGGACAGTTATTTGCGTGGAGGCCTTTCCTGCCAGGCCGCGCGAGTCGGTGCAGGTGGCGTTCACAGTCACTGGTCCGGGGGGAAGACCGGCCGTATTCAATGTGGCCGAGGTACCGCTGCCGGAGACAGTGCCAGCCGTAGAAGCCCAATCGGCAACCGACACAGGCACGCCGTCGGGACTGGTACAAGAGGCTGAAAGGTTGACGGTCCCGCCGGGGACGAGCTCCGTCGGGCTTGCCGACAACGACATGGTCGGCGGATTCTTTGGAGGAAGCGGCTTGATGATGTAGTTCGCCGTGCAGGTCGCCTCGTTGTTGTTCTTCGCCTTCGGGTCGGTTACGTGCGCCGTCACCGTATAGCTGCCGGGGGCCGCATTGTTTGTGTCAATGCTGGCGGTTGTATCTTTGCCGGTTACCTGGCCGCCATTGCCCGTCCAGTTATAGGTCACGGTATGCTTCGGGTTGAAGTTGCTGGCCGTGACGGTGGCCGTAATTGGCTCGCCGACCAATACCTCGGTCGGTGGCACGGTGCAGGCAGCAGCGGGGGTCAGCGCCGGAGCGCCACCCCAGTTGATCACGATACCGGTTCGCAGGCGCGCACCCTCGAACGTAGGCCGCCGTAACGAGGGGAATTCCGGAGCAGCATAGCCCGCATAATTGTGGCGCGCCCAGAGATAGTCCGCTTCAAACAGGCGCCACGAAAACCTCTTGGAGAAGGGAATGTCCATGCCGCCACCCAGGATTGCGCCAATACCGTTGTTGTCGTTTAGTCCAGCAGCGTAGGACACGCGATTGAAGCTCGCCAGCGCATGGACGAAAACATTGACGGCGTCAGTGCGCCACATGAACCTGGGTCCGGCGCTGACGGTCCACTCCGATGATTCCGACCCTGCGTCGCGGCTATATCCGGCATCAACTTCCGCACCCCAATGCGGATCGAAGTTGTAGGTGAGCGCTGAACCACCTCCGCGGGCCATCCCAGGGAGCTTGTAAGGAACGGGACTGGCAGGGTTACTCGGTGTAAATGGAACTGTAGCTCCCGGATAAGTGTACTGGTAGCCTGCGAAAAAATCCCACTTGGGAGTGGAATCGCTTTGCGCTGCGGCGGAATTACTTTGCGTCGAAGAGGAACTGCTCTGAGCAAATGCAGAGGCTGAAATCAGAATGATTGTGATAAGTGCGAAGAAGCAAGCCATTACTGGGCCGCATGCGCGCACCGTTCTGGTAGCTTTCATAAGAGTCCTCCAAATTAGTCGTTCGCCGGGGCCGGTTGCAGCCAGACGAGCCTATAGGAAGTAATCGCTAGATGCTGTGAAGACGAGGCCTATCCCTTGGAACAAAAATTCTATATCACAGCAGCTTAAAGCGAAAGCGTAGACTCAAGGTATCGTTGATCTTGGCAACCGGATTCCAGCCGCGTCTCAAATTAAAATCTTGAGTTCTGCTGTTGGAGTCTGTTCCTTTGGGGAGCGGGCCTTGCCGGGCGGGAAGCAGGCCGCGTATCGTGGGGTTTCAGCCCAGATCCCGCCTGGGCCGGGATGCCGATGTTAGAGCATTTCTGAAAGCAAAAACGGACAGATGAACCACGAAAAAGTGTTGATTGTCGAAGACGAGGAAAACGAACGCTCGGGGTTAGCCGAATTGGTGTCGTCCTGGGGCTTTCGCGTCGAGACGGCGCAAGACGGCGCCGAAGGTCTGGAGAAGGCCACGCAGTGGTCGCCATCGATCGTAGTCACAGACTTGAAAATGCCACGCATGGGCGGCATTGAACTGCTGGGCCGCCTGGCTGAACAAGCGCAAACGATTGCAGTAATCCTGGTCACTGCGCAAGGAACCATCGACAGCGCCGTCCAGGCAATGCGCATGGGCGCTTACGACTACATCACCAAACCGATTGACACGAACCGGCTACGAACAATTCTCGCCAATGCTTCGGCCCTGCTGGGCACGCGAGCGGAACTCGAGGCTACCCGGCGGCGGCTGCGCGATAGTGGGTCACTCGGCCGGTTGAGCGGCTCTTCGCGCAAAATGCAGGAGATCTTCCGGCTGATCGAGATGGTCGCGCCTAGCACCGCGTCCGTGCTCGTCACGGGAGCGAGCGGAACGGGGAAAGAGTTGGTAGCTCGCACGATCCACGAACTGAGCCCCCGCAAGGATCGCCCTTTTGTCGCCATCAATTGCGCCGCCATCCCGGACACGCTGATGGAAAGTGAGATTTTCGGCCACGAAAAGGGCTCTTTCACCGGCGCGCTCGAACGGCGCACGGGCTGCTTTGAGCTGGCGGAAGGAGGAACGCTGCTCCTGGATGAAATCGGCGAGATGCCGATCGGAACTCAGGCCAAACTGCTCCGGGTTCTGGAAGACCGCAAACTGCGGCGTTTGGGAAGCAAGGTCGAGACCGCGGTCGATGTGCGGGTGCTGGCAGCTACGAACAAGGTGCCGGACGAAGCCGTCTCGCGGGGTGAATTGCGCAGCGATCTCTACTACCGGTTGAATGTGTTCAACATCCACATGCCCCCCCTGCGGGAGCACAAGGAAGACATTCCCGGACTCGTGCAACTCCTGCTCGCGGAAATGAGCAGCAAACATTCCCGCAAAGTCACGGCAGTCAGCGAAGCCGTGCTCAATCAGTTCAATAACTATTCGTGGCCCGGGAACGTCCGCGAACTGCGGAACACGATCGAGCGGGCGATCATCGTCTGCGACTCAGGCATGATCGAAACGAAGCATTTGCCTCCGGGATTTGGACAGGCTCCGCTGCGCACCGCCGCCAACGATCCCGACGCGGTCCGCCTAGGTGTAGGTACCACTGTGGAGGAAGCGGAAAAAATGCTGATCCTCAAGACGCTGGAAGCGACCAGCAACAACAAGACACGAGCCGCCGAGATTCTCGGTATCAGCCTGAAGACCCTTCATAACAAGCTGAAGGAATACGGGAGCAGTGCGCCGGAGACGGTCACGGGCAAGGAAGAAGTATCCAGCTAGAATCGCGCGGCTGTTGAGGCGGGGGCATTTTTTCATCATGCTGCGACGCAAAACCATCATCGTTCTGGTCATCACCCTCATGGTGACGGCGATGGTTTCTGCATTTTCCTACCTGTACATCTCTCAGATCCTGCGGCTGCGAATTGCCAATGCGTATGAAACCGCGACGAACCTGACGCGTCAATTGGCCTACGCCGCGGGCAACGCCGTTCCCGATTTCAGCAGCACTGCGGTGGATACCAGCGATCCGGCCGCCATCAGCCGGGCCGTTGCCGACTACGTGCAGACCGACGTTGACCTGAACAATCTCCTTCAGTCTGATCCCGGCGACTGGAGATTCATCTACGACGTCGCGATTGTGGATACCAACGGCAAAGCCCTGCTGCATACAAACGCCAGCATGGTGGGCAAGGTAGTTCCTCCGCGTCCGGATTTTCAGCAGGTGGTTGGCGCTCGCTTCCGCGAGCAGATTCGTCTGGTTTTCAGTCCGGCGGCGGTATACGACGTAACCTATCCACTCGAATTGAATGGCGCTCCCTTCGGAACGATCCGCATTGGCGTCCAAACCGTGTTCCTGAAGAGCGAAGTCGCGACACGGCTGATAAGGGCGCTCTACATCTCGGTCGCGCTCGTGTTTGCGTCGTTGCTGCTGGCAGCAGGCATCTCGAACCTGGCGCTCGGCCCGTTGAAAGAGATCAGCCGCAACCTCGACAGCGTGAGCGCGGGCGACGCGGATGCGCTTTCCAGTGATGAGGACAGCCACGACGAGTACGGGCTGGTCACGCTGAAGATCGCCAATCTGGGACGGCAGATCCGCGACAGCAAAGAGATCTTTTCGGCTCTCAAAGACAACGTCGATCAATTGATGGCGAAGCTGCAGGATGGGCTGATGCTCTTTACCCGCGACTCGCGAGTCGTGCTGGTCAGCGCTCCAGTCGAAGCTTTTCTTGGGCGTCCTCGAGCGGACCTGCTGGGACGCAAGGTCCAGGAAGTCTTTGATCGTCATACCCTTTTAGGAACAGCTTTGCTCGACGCCTTCGAGCGCCGGCGGCCAATCTCACAGCGCGAATTCGACGTGGCAGGGGGAAAGCGCGTTCAGGTCTCTCTTGATTTCGTCCAGGAAAAGACGTCGCAAATCGGGGCTCTGGTAGTCATGCGGGACACGGAGCCCGTCCGGCGCATCGGCGACGAGATTGAGATGTCCCGCCGCCTTTCAGCGAGTGGGCGTCTCACGCGCGGCGTCGCGCACGAGGTGAAGAATCCGATCAACGCGATCGTACTCCACTTGCAGCTTCTGCAAAACAAGCTCGCCAAGCAGGAACCCGACACGCGGCGACACATGGACATTATCGACAGCGAAATCCGGCGACTAGATCGCGTTGTGCAGACGCTGGTGGATTTTACCCGGCCGCGCGATCTTCATCTTGAGGAAATGGACCTGCGTCGCCTATTGGAGGACGTGGCGCAACTTGCCGCGCCCGATGCCGAGCAGCACGGCGTCACGATTGAGCGTCACCTGCCGCAACAGCGGCTAGCCGTGAAGGTGGATGTCGATCTGATGAAACAAGCTTTCCTGAATGTCGTAATCAACGGTGTGCAGG
>VFSW01011682.1_pt1 | contig 12309 bp, 10 predicted proteins | sample 5358111 | NCBI WGS metagenome assembly VFSW01 (sample SAMN11554181, study PRJNA540505) | mine drainage metagenome | isolation source: sediment from site ElyBrook_90M | place: USA: Ely Copper Mine, Vershire, VT | collected 2017
ACGTTCAGGAAGCGATTGACATGACGTACTACATGGCCGGGGAAGGTCGGCGCCTGTTTGGGCAGACCGTGCCTTCGGAGCTGCCGAACAAATTTGCCATGTCGGTGCGCGATCCGCTGGGCGTCGTGGGCATGATCACGCCGTGGAATTTTCCGATGGCCATTCCGTCGTGGAAAATCATGCCGGCGCTCGTGTGCGGAAATACCGTGGTGATCAAGCCGGCGGAAGACACGCCGCTCTCGAATTACAATCTGGTGCAGATTCTGACGGAGTCGGGGCTTCCGCCGGGAGTAGTGAACATTGTGAACGGCATGGGGCCGGACGCTGGAGCGCCGCTCGTCGTCCATCCCGATGTCTCGGCCGTGAGTTTTACGGGATCGTCGGAGACCGGGCGCATCGTGAATCAGGCCTGCGCGCCGACGTTCAAGCCCTGCCACCTGGAGATGGGCGGAAAAAATATCATCATCGTGATGGAAGACGCGAATCTGGACCTGGCCGTCGAAGGCGCGGTGTGGGGCGGATTTGGAACAGCAGGGCAGCGCTGCACGGCTGCCAGCCGCGTGGCCGTGCACTCAAAATTGCACAAGGAGTTTCTCGATCGCTTCGTCTCGCGCGTGAAGGCGCTGAAGCTGGGCGACGGGCTTGATCCCTCGACGGATGTCGGCCCGGTGATCAACGAGGCGCAGCTCGGCACCGTGGCGAAGTACGTCGAGATTGGAAAGAATGAAGGAGCGAAGATCCTTTGCGGCGGGCATCGCGCCGAGAACGGTGATCTTGCGCGAGGGTGGTTCCACGAGCCGACCATTTTCTCGGACGTTGATCCGAAGATGCGGATTGCGCAGGAGGAGATCTTCGGCCCGGTCGTCTCGGTGCTCTCTTTCTCATCGTTCGATGAGGCCATCGAAATTGCCAACCGCGTCAAGTACGGCCTCTCGGCGTCCATCTACACGCGCAACGTCAATCAGGCCTACCGCGCCATGCGAGATCTCGAAACGGGCATCGTCTACGTAAACGCTCCGACCATCGGCGCCGAAATCCAGTTGCCCTTCGGCGGCAGGAAGGGAACCGGCAACGGCCACCGCGAAGCAGGCACCGCCGCCATTGATTTTTATTCCGAGTGGAAGACGCTGTATGTGGATTATTCCGATCGATTGCAGAGGGCGCAGATTGATACATAGATTTGATTGCTAAGGTGGGACAGGCTTCAGCCTGTCTGCTTTTCTTGACGCTGACATTCATCGTGCTCCTACAAAAAGTAGACAGGCTGAAGCCTGTCCTACTCTTCCCGCACATCGCTCTCGCCCCTAGTTTGACGCGCCCGCCCACACCGAATAGAATAAATTCAGGGATTTTCTAAATTTGAGCGAGTCGTGAAGGTATGAGTCATCCTGCCCCAAATTCGGAGCGCAACCGCCATGTTCTGGCGGCGATTGTCCGCGCCTATATCGAATCCGGCGAGCCTGTCTCTTCGAGAACGATATCGCGGCAGCACTTCGAGTCTCTCAGCTCTGCCACCGTGCGCAATATCATGGCCGATCTGGGCGATGAGGGTTTTCTCTACCAGCCGCACACTTCGGCGGGGCGCGTTCCGACAGCTTCGGCGTATCAGTTTTTCGCGCAGCAGGTTGCAGCGAAGGCCAAGCTGACTCCGGAAGATGAGGAGTGGATACGCACTGAATTTGCCGCGGCCACTACGCCCGAAGAGATTGTCGAGCGCGCTGGGCATATTCTGGCCGAGGTGTCGCATGGGCTGGGCATCGTGGTGTCGCCGCCCATCGCAAAGACAGTGCTAGAGCATGTGCGGTTTGTGCCGCTGCCGGATGGGCGCGTGGTGGTCGTTCTGGTCTCGACGGGCGGCGCCACACGCGACAAGATTATTCGTCCCGACCGGGTATTCACACAGGTGGAGTTGGACCGGACGGCGGATTATTTGAACCGGCACTACGTCGGCCGGACTCTGGAAGCGATTCGCGCGGACCTCGCTGAGCGCGTCGCCAGGGAAAAGGAACGCTACGACCTGTTAGCCCGGGACGCCCTGGCCTTGTGCGATCCCGGCATTCTCGAAGAGGATTCCACGCAACGTGTCTACATTGAAGGCACAGCGCAGATGGCTGCCGCGCCGGAGCTTTCAAGTCAGCTGCAGCTTAGGGAACTGCTTTTTGCCATCGAGGAAAAGAACAAACTGATTGCCCTGCTTGCCGGCTGTATTGAGACGCCTGATCCCGTGCACGTCCAGATTGGCGTAAAGGGAATGGACCCGGCGGGCGAACACTTATCGCTGATCAGCGCCGCCTATTCGCTCCAGGACCAGGCGCTTGGCACGTTGGGTGTGCTCGGTCCGATGCGCATGCACTATGAACGGGCCATCACGGCCGTGGCGTTTGTGGCCAGAGCGATTAGCGACACATTGGATCGGAGCTGATTCCCTTGGCGGAAGCAAAACACAAAGAAGAGAAGGTCGCGCCCATCGGCACAAACGGCGAAACGCCAGTCGCCGATCCACCGGCGGGAACCGAATCGCCCCTTGCCGCGGAACTCGAGAAGCTGCGCGCGGAAAAGGAAGAGCTTTTGCAGACGCTGGTCCGGCGCCAGGCCGATTTCGAGAATGTCCGCAAACGAACGGAACGCGAGCGCCATGAAGAGGGACGCCGGGGCGTCGAACGCCTCGTCCTCGATCTGATTCCGGTGATTGACGCGTTTGATCGCGCTCTTGCGAGCCATGAAGATCCCGGATTCGAGGAGTATCGCAAGGGCGTCATTCTGATCCGCAAGCAATTGTGGGACGCGATCAGCCGCCATGGAGTGCAGCGCGTGGACGCGGACGGAAAAATGTTCGACCCGCACCTGCATCAAGCCATCGAGCGCGTGGATTCCGACGACTATCCGGATGGCTACATCCTGCATGTCTTTCAGGACGGGTACCTGTTTCACGGGAAGATGATTCGTCCCGCGATAGTGCGGGTTGCAGTGCACCCGGCTCCGGAAGGGGATTCGGAAGCCGGCGTGAACTAGAACGTTTTACATTTTCAAATCATGAGCCAAAAACGAGACGCATACGAAATATTGGGGATTGAGCGCACGGCGAGCCCGGATGAGGTCAAGTCCGCCTACCGCAAAGCGGCGTTGAAATGGCACCCCGACCGCAATCCTCAGCAGAAGCACGAAGCGGAGGAAAAATTCCGCGAAGCGACGGAGTCCTACTCGATTCTTTCCGATCCGCAAAAGCGCTCCGCCTACGACCGCTTCGGCTACAACGGCGTTTCGCGCGGGGGCTTCGACGGAAGCGTCAGCCCGACGATCTTCGACGAGTTTCAGGACATCTTCGGAGACTTCTTCGGCTTCGAGGATATTTTTGGCGGACGCCGTGCTCGGAATCGCTCGCAGCGCGGCGCCGATCTCCGCTATGACATGGTGCTGAGCTTCGAGGAGGGCGCTTCGGGCGTCAATACGAAGATCCGCATTCCCCGGCAGGAGTTCTGCGAAACCTGCAACGGCACGGGCGCCAAACCCGGCACGGGAGTCACCGCGTGCGGCACGTGCGGCGGGCGCGGGCAGGTTCACTACCAGCAGGGATTTTTCTCCATTTCACGCACATGCCCCGAATGCCGCGGGGCAGGGCAGATTGTGCGTGAAGCGTGCGCCGCGTGCAAAGGCCAGGGGCGCATCGAGCGCACCAAGGCGATTGACCTGCGCATTCCTCCCGGCGTGGACTCGAATACGCGGCTGCGCGTTCCGGGCGAAGGCGAGCCCGGCGAAAATGGCGGCCCTCCCGGCGATCTCTACGTCGTGCTTGAAGTGAAAGCGCATCCATATTTCGAGCGGCGCAACGCGGACCTCTACTGCACCGTGCCGGTCTCCATTGTTCAGGCGGCGCTGGGGACGGAAATCAAGGTGCAGGGACTCAATGGCGATGAGGCGGTCAAGATTCCCGAGGGAACGCAGACCGGAGAAATTATTCGCCTGAAGGGGAAGGGTCTTCCCGATCCGCACGGCGGCGGCAAGGGCGATTTATACGTGAACATTCACGTCGTGGTTCCCACGAAGCTCACGCGCGATCAGAAGAAACTGTTTGAACAGTTGGGCGCGACGCTTCCCGTTGAGAACCGCCCGGCGGAGCGGGATTCTTCGCTCTTTGACAAAGTGAAGGATATTTTCGGGTAGGGCTGGCGGGAGGTAGAGGAAATTGAGGAAGTAAAGGAAGTCAAGGAAAAGACCATCCTCTGCGGTTTGGGTTGAAACTCCTCTGAAAAGTATTACCGCACCCCGAACGCCTTCATAAATGTTTCGCGGAAACGCAATTCATCGGCGTCCACGGCAGCCTGCGCGTTGGCGCGGCCTTTCTTCACCTCGGTCGTGCGCCCCAACTCCTCGGGCTTTTCGCTGATCTCGATGGCCATGGGACGAAATGTGGCCACGGCGGGATAAACGAAGGCCACGGCCGCGAGCGGGTCCCGGGCAAAATAGTAGCCCTGATGAATCGCAGCGCGGTTCGCGGCAAGAACCTGCGCGACAAAACGCGCGAGCGGCGTCGAGCCGTACGACTGGAATTCCTCGAAAAGCGCCATATCCACAGGGACGCGTTGCGTCGCGTCGAGCGGCACGAGGCGAATCGCCATTCCCGAGGCAAAGACAATTTTCGCTGCGGCGTAGTCCATAAACATGTTCCATTCGGCTGTCGCGTTGGTTGTCGTGAAGGTTCCCCCGTCGCCCAGATTTCCCGCGACTCCAATGGCTCCCCCCATGATCACGATCTGGCGGACGGCCCGCGCCCCGCGCGGCGCGGTCGTGAGCGCGGCGGCCACGTTGGTCAGCGGACCGAGCGTGAGAATCTGAAACGGGCGCGCCATGTCGGCAAAGCGCTTGGACAAAAAGTTAACGGCGGAAATGGTTTCGGCCTTCCGCTGAGCGCCGGGCAGCGTGATGCCGGAAAGAGTTTCCGCCGCCTCTCGCCCCGACGCGGGAAATTCGGATGTGCCGGAGAGGGGGTGATCTTCGCCGACATAGACCGGAATGTCGCGACGGCCGGCGAGTTCCAGGAGGCGGAGCACGTGCTCTGCGCCGGTCGCTGCGTGCGTCTCGCCGTTCACAACGGTAATCGCTTCGACGCGGACATCGGGCCGCGAAAGCAGGAACGCGATGGCCATCAGGTCGTCGTTTCCGGCGTCTGTATCAATCACAACCCTTCGCGGAAGCGCGGCACGGGATTGCGTATAAAGTGTGATCGGGAAAGCGCCGAGAATTGCCATACAGGCGAGAAAAAAGGACAGGGGTAGCCTCGCCGCCCGCGTCAGTGGGTGTCTCAAACCCAATCGCATCCGAGTGGTATAACATAAGAGCCCATGCGGCGGCGATTCTTTGTCGAGCGTTTTCAAAACGGTTCTGCCTCGATCGAGGGCGATGCGGCGCATCATCTGGGCCGCGTTCTGCGCGTTGAATCCGGCCAACTGTTTGAGCTGAGCGACGGCGAAACCGTGTGGCTCGCCCGCACCGGGCGTGTCACGCGCGACCAGATCGACTTTTCCCTGCTCGAAGAGATTTCCGTTCCGCGGCCCTCGGTGAGCGTGGCGCTGCTTCTTTCCATCGTGAAATTCGACCGGTTCGAGTGGGCCATCGAAAAGGCGACCGAGTTGGGCGTGGACGAGATACTTCCGCTGGCCGCCGAGCGCAGCGAGCACGGATTGATTGATGCGGCGGGCAAGCGCGCTGAGCGATGGAAGAAAATTCTCGTGGAGTCAGCGCAGCAGTCGCGGCGTGTGCGCGTGCCATCGCTCGACGAAATTGCGCAGCCGCGCGACGCCTGGAAAGCAGCTCCGTCCGGAATTCGTCTCCTGCTTTCGGAGCGCGCCGGCGCCGCCCCAATGCGCGATCTGCTTGAACCTGCTGCGGCACAAGTGAACGGCCTCGACCCGGGGGACGTGCCGTACGTTTCGCTGGCGATCGGCCCCGAAGGCGGGTGGACCGAGGGGGAATTTTCCTCCGCACAGGCATGCGGATTTTCGGAGGTCTCTCTTGGCGCAAATATTTTGCGGACCGAAACGTGCGTCTGCGCCGCGCTCGCAGCCGTGCAGTATGCCTTTGGCGCGTTCCGCCCGGAGAACGGCGCAGAGCCTGCGGCTAGTGCGGAACAAAGGAAGATCCAGTGACAGGGAAAGGGAAGGAAACGGCCGAGCGCGGCCCCGCATCCTGGAACGCCACACTCTACGACACGAAGCACGATTTCGTCTGGAAATACGGTTCCGAACTCATCACGCTGCTCGCGCCGCAACCCGGAGAGCATATCCTCGACCTCGGCTGCGGCACCGGACACCTGTCCGCGCTGATTGCGGAAGCGGGCGCGCAAGTGGTCGGAGTGGACCGATCCAAAGAGATGATTGACGCCGCGCGAAAGGCATACCCGGAGGAACAAGCTGCGCGACCCCTTAAGCAATCTGAAATTTCAAATTTGAAATTTGAAAACCCAGGTCCACAATTCGAAGCCCTGAAATTGAATTCTGAAATGACTGGTTTGCAATCTGAAATCTCAAATTTGAAATTTGAAATTGCCGACGCGGTGCATCTCACATTTGAAAATGAATTCGACGCCGTCTTTTCCAATGCGGCATTGCATTGGATTCACGAACCGGCCGCGGTCCTTCGCGGCGTGCACAAGGCTTTGCGGCCCGGCGGGCGCTTTGTCGCCGAGTTCGGAGGGAAAGGCAACGTCGCGACAATCATCCGCGCGATGGACGAAGCGCTGGCCCATGGGCAACCGCCTCGGCCGGGCAAAATCCATCCCTGGTATTTCCCGAGCCCCGGAGAATATGCCGCGATTCTCGAAGCCGAGGGCTTTGAAGTTCGTTGGATCACGCTATTCAATCGCCCGACGTCTCTCTCGGACGGAGAGGCCGGCCTCAGGAACTGGATCGTCATGTTTTGCTCGGATTATCTGACGGGCCTGAACCAAGCGCAGCGCGAGGCGTTTTTTGTGCGCGTCGAGGATGCGGTTCGCCCGGAACTGTTTCGCAACCGCGAGTGGGTGGCGGATTACCGGCGTTTGCGCTTGATGGCCGAGAAATAATGGCATAATTTCATTGCGTCTCTGGCGCGGCAAGCGAAGAATTCACACTCGACGCCTCTTGCTGCTCTTCCGGACCCGCACGAATTTCCTGATTCCTTCTTTCGGAACCTCTATTTTGGGTCTCGGCTGATTTCAATTGCAGATTGCATCGCCGGCTCTCTCCCCTGCATCTGATCTGCGGAGGCTCCGAATGCCTGATACGCTCCCCGCGATTTTCTTTGGCCACGGCAATCCCATGAACGCGCTCGCCGTGAACGCCTACACGGAAGGATGGCGCAAGATTGGCGAGACAATCGCGCGTCCCAAGGCGGTTCTGGCCGTTTCCGCGCACTGGTATGTTCCCGGCACGGGAGTCACGATTGCCACCTCGCCCAGGACGATTCACGATTTCGGCGGCTTCCCGGAGAAACTCTATCAGGTGCAGTATCCAGCGCCGGGTGATCCCGCGCTGGCGCGCCGAGTGGCGGGGTTACTCGCGCCTTTCGACGTGCAACTTGATTCTGCCTGGGGCCTCGATCACGGCGCGTGGTCCGTGCTCAAGCACGTCTATCCCCTGGCTGACGTGCCCGTCGTGCAGTTGAGCATTGATATGCGAAAGCCGCCTGCCTTTCATTACGAGCTGGGCCGCAAGCTTGCCGAACTGCGCGGCGAGAATGTATTGCTAATCGGCAGCGGAAACCTGGTTCACAATCTGCGCGCCTACGCCTGGGGCGCGAGCGATCCCGATCCGTATGATTGGGCGGTGCGATTTGAAACCGCTGCGCGCGAAATGATGCTTGCTGGCGAGGACAAGCCGCTTCTCGACTACGGGAAGCTTGGGCGCGATGCGAAGCTCTCCATTCCTACCCCGGATCACTTTTTGCCGCTGCTGTACGTGCTGGCCACTCGGCAAGCGGGGGAAAAGATCGCTTTCCCGGTCGAGGGAATTGACGGCGGCTCGATCTCCATGCTCGCGGCGCAGGTTGGATAAGCCGGACATTCTGCAAAAAATCGGTCTGGCCCCGCGGCATCCACTTTGTGATAAACTGCTCACACGATTAACTTCTACAGGGAGGGAATGGTCATGAAGAAACTGCTTCTGGTTTTTGCGGCTGTAGCGGTCGTCTGCTGGCCCGCTCTTGCGGGGCTGAAGGTTGGTGAAAAAGCGCCCGATTTTTCGGCTCGCGGCTCGCTCGGCGGGAAAGAATTCGATTTTTCTCTCGAAGCGGCGCTGAAGAAGGGCCCTGTGGTTGTCTACTTTTTCCCCTCGGCCTATACGAACGGTTGCGACCTTGAGGCGCACACGTTCTCCCAGGAGATTGACAAATTCAAGGCTGCCGGGGCGAGCATTATCGGTGTCTCCGCGGACAGCATTGAGCGTCTCAACAAGTTCGCGGCCGACCCGGAATTTTGCGCCGGTAAATTTCCGCTAGCCTCCGACTCGGATAGGAAAATTGCCACCTCGTACAGTCTGGCTGCGGCAACGCCCAAGCCGGGTATGAAGGACGTGCGCGGGGACGCGGTAGACCACGACCTCATCGAGCGCGTGACGTACGTCGTCGGCAAGGATCACAAGATCATCGCCACGTTCTCTTCCAAGGAAGACAACCTCACGCCCGATCAGCATGTGGCGAAGTCGCTGGAGATCGTGCAAAAGCTCACCGGCAAGTAGCCGCAAAGGAATCCGGGCCGCAAATATTCTGCGGCCCGGCAAGTTCATTCCGTTTCCTCCCCCTCGGATTCGTGCGCCCGCAGTGGCGCATCCTTCTCCGGCGTGGTATAAAATACACGGTTGCTGGGCCAGAAACATGGAACCGAAAGCCGAATTAAGCACGACTGCCGCGCCCGAGACCACGCAGCCCATCCGCCGCGAACTTCGGAGTTGGGGGCGCGACCTCATCATTGCCCTGACCCTCGCCATCGTCATCATCATTTTCTTTTATCAGCCCGTAAAAGTCGAAGGCACGAGCATGACTCCGATGATCTCGGATCAGGAGCGGATCTTCATCAACAAGTTTGTGTACCAGTTTGAGCCGATTGAGCGAGGAGATGTCGTCGTTTTCTGGTATCCTCTCGACCGGACCAAATCGTTCATCAAGCGCGTGGTCGGCTTGCCGGACGATATGGTGGAGATACGTGATGGGCGCGTATATGTGAACGGGAAACTATTGCCCGAGCCGTACGTGCCGCCCGAATCGGCCGATTACGGCACGCTGGCCGAGGAGCGCATACCGGACGGCGAATATTTCGTGATGGGCGATCATCGCACGAGCTCGAACGACTCGCGCATCTTTGGCCCCGTGCCGCGCAGATTCATTTACGGCAAGGCCGTGTTCGCCTACTGGCCGGTGGATCACTTCGGGTCCATTCGCGTGTTTGCGGAATCTGAAAAATAGTTTTGGGCTTGGCTAGCCCGCAGGAGAGAGGGTCCACTGACAGAGATAGCGGCACGTGCGGGGATTCTTGCGCTGGAAGACGGAACAGTTTTTGACGGACGCGCTGCAGGAGCCATCACTCGGCGCGGCGGCGAAGTCGTTTTCAACACAAGCCTCACGGGATATCAGGAAGTCTTCACCGACCCGAGCTACGCCGGACAGATTGTCTGCCTGACCTATCCGCACATCGGCAACACAGGCACGAATCTCGATGACGAGGAGTCTCCCGCTCCGCACATTGAGTCGCTCGTGGTGCGCGAATTTTCTTCGATCGCCTCGAACTGGCGCTCGACGGAAACCACGCAAGCCTATCTGTCGCGCCACAATATTCCCGTGCTGTGGGACGTGGATACGCGCGCGCTGGTGCGGCATATCCGCAAGATGGGCGCGCTGCGCGGCGTTCTCGCCACCGACGGAACTCCCGCGGAAGCCCTTGTGAAGGAGGCGCGCGCGCTGCCTTCGATGGCCGGGCAGGAGCTTGCCAGCCGCGTCAGCTCGGCAAAAAAGTACAACTGGGAAAAGGGTTCGATTGAGCTGACGGCTTCGCCGTGGACCGAGTCCATGGGCGAGGCGCGCACGGAAGAGGACGCGCAGAAATTCCGCGTGGTCGCCTACGATTTCGGCATCAAGCAGAATATTTTGCGGATTCTGGTGGATTCTCACTGTGAAGTCATCGTGCTGCCGGCAAAAACTTCCGCGGAAGACGCTCTCGCGCTGAAACCCGATGGAATTTTTCTCTCGAACGGTCCTGGCGATCCCGAACCCGCGACTTACGCGATTGAAACGATCCGCAAGCTGCTCGGACGCGTGCCGATCTTCGGCATCTGCCTGGGCCACCAGTTGTGCGGTCTCGCTCTCGGCGGAAGAACATTCAAGCTGCGCTTCGGACACCACGGATCGAATCATCCGGTAAAAAATCTTTTGACCGAGCAAGTGGAAATCACCGCGCAGAATCACGGCTTTTGCGTGGACCCTGAATCGCTGCCCTCGAGCGACGTCGAGATCACGCACCTGAATCTGAACGACAACACCAACGAAGGCCTGCGCCACCGCAGCCTGCCGCTTTTTTCGGTGCAGTATCATCCGGAAGCTTCGCCGGGGCCTCACGACTCGCACTATCTGTTCCGCCAGTTTACGGACACGATGAAAGAGTGGAAGCTGTCGGGATCGCCGCGGCGCGGGAGCGCGCAAGGATAATCCGGAAACTAGACGACACAACATGCCCAAGCGCACCGACATCAAGAAAATCATGATCATCGGCTCCGGCCCCATCGTCATCGGGCAAGCCTGCGAATTCGACTATTCCGGCACGCAAGCCTGCAAGGCGCTGCGCAAGGAAGGCTATGAAACCGTCCTCGTGAATTCCAATCCGGCGACGATCATGACCGATCCGGAGCTGGCCGACCGCACATACGTCGAGCCGTTGACGAAGGAATATCTCGAAAAAATTATTGAAGCCGAGCGCCCACAGGCCCTCCTGCCGACCGTCGGCGGCCAGACGGGATTGAATCTGGCCGTGGAACTCGCGGAAAGCGGAATCCTCGAAAAGTACGGCGTCGAACTGATCGGAGCGAAGCTGCACGCGATCAAGGTCGCCGAAGACCGCCTCTCGTTCAAGGATGCGATCCGGAAAGTCGGCCTCGATGTTCCGGCCTCCGCTCTCGTGAACAATGCGCAGGACGGGCTGAAGCTCGCCGACCAACTCGGCTATCCCGTCGTCATCCGGCCGTCGTTCACGCTCGGTGGCACGGGCGGCTCGATCGCCTACAACCGCGAGGAATTTGCGGAAGCGATTGCCCGCGCGCTTGACGCGAGCCCCGTGCACGAGGCGCTCGTGGAAGAGTCCGTCCTCGGCTGGAAGGAATACGAACTCGAAGTGATGCGCGATTTCCGCGACAACTTCGTGGTCATCTGCACGATCGAGAATTTCGATCCCATGGGCGTACACACCGGCGATTCGATCACCGTGGCTCCGGCGCAGACGCTGACCGACAAGGAATATCAGCGCATGCGCGACGCCGCCGCCACGATTATCCGCGAAGTGGGCGTTGAAACCGGCGGGTCGAACATCCAGTTTGCCCTCGACCCGGCAACGGGCCGCATGATCGTGATTGAAATGAATCCGCGCGTGTCGCGCAGTTCGGCGCTGGCCTCGAAGGCGACCGGCTTCCCGATCGCCAAGATTGCCGCGCTGCTTGCCGTCGGTTACACGCTCGACGAAATTCCCAACGACATCACGAAAAAGACTCCGTCGTGCTTTGAGCCGACGATTGACTATGTCGTCGCCAAGATTCCGAAATGGCAGTTCGAGAAGTTTGCCGGCGCCGATTCCACGCTGGGCACGCAGATGAAATCCGTCGGCGAAGTGATGGCCATCGGGCGGACGTTCAAGGAAGCGCTGCAGAAGGGCATCCGTTCGCTCGAACCGAGTTCTCCGTGGCGCGCGCCCGCCGATACGCCGGTATCTCTGCTGCGCGAAAAGATCGCCACGCCCCGGCCAGACCGCATTCACTGGCTCTTTGTCGCGCTCGAGCGCGGCCTCTCCGCCAAGGAAGTCGTCGAGCTGACCAAGATTGACCCGTGGTTCATCCGGCAGATGGAAGAGATCATCGCCGTCAATCGCCGCCTTGCCGCCGTCACGGTGGAGACCTGTCCGGAAGAGCTGCTCCTGGAAGCCAAGCGCATGGGCACGAGCGACGAGCAACTCGCGCAAATCTGGAAGACCACCTCGGCGGCCATCCGCCACAAGAGGACGAAGGCGCGCATTGCTCCGGTCTTCAAGCGCGTGGACACCTGCGCCGCCGAATTTGAATCCTTCACGCCGTATATGTATTCGAC
>VFSW01011683.1_pt1 | contig 12308 bp, 9 predicted proteins | sample 5358111 | NCBI WGS metagenome assembly VFSW01 (sample SAMN11554181, study PRJNA540505) | mine drainage metagenome | isolation source: sediment from site ElyBrook_90M | place: USA: Ely Copper Mine, Vershire, VT | collected 2017
AGGCTCCCGTCACGCTGTCACTGATCGCCGCCTCTGTCAATTGCCCGTCGGCATCGTAGCCATTCACCCACGCCTGCGCATGGGTCAGGACTCCGGGCTGGCTCTGGATCCAGCCGGTGATGTTGCCGACCACATCATACCCATACCCAAAGGAGGATTGTATGCTCGATCCGACGCTATTGGTGATGGCTGCCAGGCGCTGATCCTCGTTGCCGCCGGTTCCCGTATTGCCGTAGTAACCGTAGGCGCTGGCTATTCCTGCGGGGCCATGGAGGCTGGCAAGGTGAGCGGTGGCATTCAGATAGGCGTAGGCAAAATTGCCGAGGGGATTTTGCACGCTGGTCAGGCGTGCCAGCGCGTCGTAGGTCATGCTCTCGGAGTTGACACTTGCGTTGCTACTCCCTCCAATCTGCCGATTGGTCGTGCGTCCCAGCTCATCGTAGGCATAACTGATGGTGGCAAGCGGGGTTGTGATGGCGGAGGGTCTTCCTGCTCCGAGGGATTCGGCGGCATTGTAGGCGAAGCTGCTGACGCCCGAGCCGTCACTCACCGAGGTGGACTCTATTCTCTCAGAAAAATCTCTTGCTCCTGATTCCTAAGACAGTTGCTGACCCCTATTTGTAACCGAGAAGATTCGATTGCAGTTCAATTTTGAAAATAGGTTGGCACGTGAAGTCCTAACTTCTTGGGTGTAAGGGAGCAAAATAATCTGCTTCCAACCATACAGTTTCTCCCAATTCTACAGTTCTCGCAGTTTTCCAGCGCTTTGGTGGGCGAGAAAGTCAGCATAGGCATTTCGAATGCCGCGTTCGAGATCGTATTGAGGACGCCATCCGGTAGCCAGGAGCTTGGAGCTGTCCATGAGCTTGCGGAGAGTGCCATCGGGTTTGCTGGAGTCCCAGACGAGCGTGCCATGGAATCCCGTGATCTGCGCAATGATTTCGGCGACCTCGCGGATCGATATATCGCTGCCATAGCCGACATTGATCCAGTCGGGAGGATTCTCCATCGCAAGCACGGCAAGGAGTCCTGCGGCGAGATCATCGGCATGGAGAAATTCGCGACGAGCGATCCCTGTGCCCCAGAGAGTGACGGTCGGAGCATTGCTCTGGACAGCCTCGTGAAAGCGGCGGATCAGTGCGGGGAGGACGTGGGAGTTCTCGGGATGATAATTGTCGCCGGGGCCATAGAGATTGGTTGGCATGGCGGAGTGGAAGAGTACCCCATACTGTTTCCGGTAATATTGGCAGAGCTTGAGACCGGCGATCTTGGCGATGGCGTAGGCCTCGTTGGTCGCCTCCAGAGATGAGGTGAGGAGGCATTCCTCGGTCATCGGCTGAGGAGCCTCACGGGGATAGATGCAGGAGCTGCCGAGAAAGAGGAGTCGCTGGACACCATGCCGCCACGCTTCATGGATGGTATGGTGAGCTATGGCGAGATTCTCGTGGAGGAACTCGGCGGGATAGCTGTTATTGGCATGGATGCCGCCGACGCGTGCTGCTGCAACAATGACGACCTCTGGTTGCTCGCGTGCATAAAATTCCCGAACGGCGACAGCGTTACCCAGATCGAGTTCGGAGCGGGAACGGAGGAGGAGATTCTCACAATCGCGCGCGCGAAGTGCTCGGACAATGGCTGAGCCGACCATCCCGCCATGTCCGGCAACGTGAATGCGTGTTGAGGACTCCATGTCTGAGTGATCGATAAAATCAGGAAAACGGGTCTAAGGAGGAGTCAGGGAGTCTTCACTCTCGCCGCCGATGTTCTGGTAGGCAAGTTCGCGACGGGCGAGGGCAAGATCAGCCTCGGTCATGATGCGAACAAGTTCCTTGAATTTGACCTTGGGTTCCCAGCCGATCTGGCGTTTGAGCTTGGAGGCATCTCCGATCAGAAGTTCTACTTCACTCGGACGTTCGTAGCGGGCATCGTGCTTCACATACTGTTTCCAATCAAGATCGAGGAGGCCAAAGGTTTCTTCGCAGAATTCCCGAATGGTTTTTGTTTCACCGGTCGCGCAGACATAATCATCGGGCTGATCCTGCTGGAGCATGAGCCACATGACCTCTACATATTCTTTGGCATAGCCCCAATCGCGCTTAGCCTCAAGATTGCCGAGGAAAAGCTCATTCTGGAGTCCCATCTTGATGCGGGTGGCAGCGCGGGTGATTTTACGGGTGACAAAGGTTTCACCACGGCGTGGGCTTTCGTGGTTAAAGAGAATGCCGTTGGAGGCATGAAGATTATAGGCTTCGCGATAATTGGCCGTGAGCCAGTAGGCAAAGACCTTGGCACAGCCATAGGGAGAACGGGGATGAAAAGGAGTCGTTTCTCTCTGTGGGACTTCATGCACCTTGCCAAACATTTCCGATGAGGAGGCCTGATAGAAGCGCACCCCCTTGCCAAGGCCAGATTCGCGAATGGCTTCCAGCAGGCGCACGGTACTCAGCCCGGTGACATCACCCGTATATTCGGGAATATCAAAGGAGACACGAACATGGCTCTGGGCGCCGAGATTGTAGATTTCCTCGGGACGCAGCTCGTAGAGGAGCTTGGTCATCTGGGAGGAATCAGCCAGATCGCCATAGTGGAGAAAAAGCTTTGTCCCGTGAATATGAGGATCGGTGTAGAGATGATTGATACGGCTCGTATTGAAGGTCGAGGAGCGGCGGATGATGCCGTGAACTTCGTATCCTTTTTGCAAAAGGAACTCGGCGAGATAGGAGCCATCCTGCCCAGTGATTCCGGTGATGAGTGCTTTCTTCATACACGATCACCTTAGCAGTCTTGCGAGACTTGTCATTGCGTATAAGCGCAAATATTACTTGTGAATATGCGCAAAAAATCCAATTCGGCAACAGGCACTCCGCCCAAGCGATTCCCTGAGAAAAAGCTCGTCGTGATCGCCCTGCCGTTCCTCTCGGAGGGAGAGATTCCCCTCGTGCAAGGGATTCGTTAGCAGCTAGCGCAGCGCGGGGACGTAGAGGTTATGATTCTTAGCGGAGGCTATGAAGCCCCTCTGAGGAGACTTGCTGAGATAGGGCAGCTTGCCGGAGCCATCGGGGAATTTGTGAGTGGTCGATGGCTGGAGTCTCTCCTTGCGCGAGATATACGCATCGTGCAGATCGGTAGCATTGTGCAGGGAAGCGCGATGATCCCCTCCGTTGCTACCGATCTCCGGGCGATGGCAGAGGAAGCCATTCAAGTCTTTCTGAGCGCAGGCATTCAAAGGGCAGCCTATCTTGGCCCTGCCGGAGTTCTAGTGCCAATGGGGCAGGAGACCTTAGTCTCCCCTCATCTAGGAGAGGCCTTGACCGAGGCGTGTCGCAATCGCAACGTAGAAATCACCCATTGTTCGGCGATGTCGGGAGCCTTGGTAAAAAACTTCCTCCAGACGCTGCCACCTCCCACAGGACTCCTCTGTGCCACAGATAGGCTGGCGCGGATGGCGATTTTGGCCACGCGAGAAGCGGGGCTGCGTATTCCTCAGGATCTGACTATTCTCGGCGTTGGCAATTCCCGCATGGAATCACTCTCTGCGCAATGTGCTATCTCCAGCTTTGAGTTGCCACTGGAGGAAATCGGAAAACAAGCCGCCTCCCTCATGATAGCTCTGCTGGATGGAAAGGGGAAATACGGGGAGGGGAGCACTCTTCTCCAAGCACGACTTCATGAACGCGAGAGCAGTATGCGTTCCTCCTCGGGAGTTGCTCGGGCACTTGCCTACCTGAGGAACCATCCCGAGAGCAGCATCACAGCAGGGGAACTGGCTCGCGTTGCCGGAATGTCGCGCCGTTCTTTTGAAATAGCGATCAAGTCGGCTACAGGTTCCTCGCCGGGCCTCACTCTTCAGCAGATGCGCCGAGTGCGAGCCGAACAGCTTCTCCGACAAACCGGTCTCTCTATTGCCGCTATAGGAGAAGCTTGCGGCTATCCAGAAGGAGCTGTTTTCTCAGCCGCTTTTCGCCGCTGGACAGGCACAAGTCCTCGTTATTTTCGCAGAAATGAAAGAATAAATGAAAATGAAAAAGGGTGACATGACGCGTTACAAAGAAGGAACTTACTATAGCCCAGGCCAACGGGTGAAGAGTCGGCAGAAGTTCCTGAGCTATCCGAAAACGATCGTATGCTGAAAATTAGCGTCGAGGAAGTTGTCGAAGCCTGCCGACAAAGTACTGGAAGGAGGCAGATGGAAGAATTAGAGCCTCTCTTTTGGCCGATTTTTTCAGTGCTTTAACAAAGCGAATCCAGTAAGATGCTAAAACGCCAGACAGAAAAAACTTACGCCCCTCTCATGAAAATCAGCTCCCTTCATCACGCCTTCCTTGCCATTCTTTTTTTTGCGTTTCTCTCCGTGGTATCGATGGCCCACGCCACAGACAACGCAGCCCCCGGAAGCTTGCGTTCTGGTGACCTCGTCGGCATTTGTGGTGATTCCATCACAGAACAAAAACTCTATTCACTCTACATCGCCGACTACCTCTTGATGTGCCAACCACAGCCCAAGCTGAGTGCGATCCAGTTTGGTTGGGGCGGTGAAAGGGCCCCCGGTTTTCTGGCTCGGATGAAAAATGACGCTCTTGTCTTCAAGCCTACCGTAGTGACAACCTGTTATGGGATGAATGACGGTGGATATGCTGCAACGACCACCAATGCTCTCGAGACATATCGTAAAAGCATGATCGGTATTGTGGAGACATTCAAAGCGGAGGGCGTCCGTTTCATTGTCATCGGCACGCCGGGCGTGGTTGATACCTTTTCTTACAAGGGCAGGGCCACCACCCCCGAGGTCTATAATCAGACGTTGGCCGATTTCGGACAAGCTGCCAAGGAAGTCGCAGAACAGGAGGGAGTCGGGTTCGCTGATGTGCATAGTGCCATGATGGAAGTGATGGCTAAAGCCAAGGCTGCGAATGGCCCGGAATATGCCGTTGCCGGTCCCGATGGCGTCCATCCCCATCAGAATGGTCACCTGATCATGGCCTATGCCTTCCTCAAAGGGTTGGGCTGCGACGGAAATATCGGGACGATTACCGTAGATCTAAAAACTCACAAAGCTGTAGCGACCGAGGGAACCACAGTTGTTTCCTGTGCCAATGGCAGCATAGAACTCGAATCAACGCGCTATCCTTTTTGTTTTACCGGAGAGGATCTCAAGGATCCTAAATCTACGCGGGGCATTCTGCCGTTTCTTCCCTTCAATCGGGATCTCAATCGATACATGCTGGTGGTCAAGAATTCCCCAGCCAAATCGCTCAAGGTGAGCTGGGGAACGCAGAACAAAACGTTTTCCTCCGATGATCTCGCCAAGGGGATAAACCTCGCTGCAGAGTTTCTCGACAACCCTTTCAGCATTCCCTTTGCCACCATGCAGCAAAAAATCGCCGATCAACAGGCCTTTGAGACCACAGCCACTAAAGCGCTTTTGCATTCACTGCTTGACTGGACTCGTCTTTTCCCAGAGACCACCGAAAAATTTTCACAACTTCCTTCCATGGTCGTCGCAAAATGGCAAACCTTGCGTGAGGCAAGTGCTGCCGCCGTTGTGCCTGTGAAACATACCATCAAGATTGAGGCCGCTCCTTAGGGAAGAGCTGGAGCAAGCAGTGATTGTGGGATGGCAACGTTCTGGATGCGCGGCAAAAAACGAGAATCAAATCTTTCCTGCCAGTTCAGCCTCCTGAGGGAAAAATTCGGTCGTATTAGGCATGACTTGGGGGTTCATTCAGCGTTTTCTTGGAAACTATGCGCATTTTGCTTCGAGTCTTTGCTTACACCGCTCGTTATCCAGGGATGGCTGCGGCCACGATGTTTTGCGCCATTGGCAGCACGCTGATGGTGGCTGTTTTTCCCGCCGTGACCCAACAGGTGATTGATGAAGTTCTTCGACATCATCATCCAGAACTCTTGATTCCGCTGATCTTGGCAGGGGCCGCCGCTTTTTTTGCTCAGGATCTCCTGAATGGGCTTCGCATCCTGCTCAATAATCACTTTGAGCAACGGGTTATTTTTGATCTTCGCAGCGATCTTTATGCACAGATTCAAAGGCTTCCCCTGCCGTGGTTTGACAACCGAGCCACCGGCGACATCATGACTCGCCTAGTCGAAGATGTGACTTCCGTTGAGCGCGTACTCATCGACGGGATCGAGCAAGGCACTGTTTCCCTTCTACAAATCGGGATCGTTCTGGCACTCATGGCTCATTACAGTCTCCATCTCATGCTGGCTGCGCTCGCGCCGTTTCCTTTTCTCGTGATGGGTGCCCTCACCTATACGCTCACTGCCAAGAACCGCTATCGAGCCCAGCGCAAGACGGCATCAGCCCTCAATTCCCTCCTCCATGACAATCTCGATGGCATCCGCCAGATCAAAACCTACGCCAGCGAGGAACACGAACATAGGCGATTCAACACCGCCAGTAATGCCTTACGCAAGGCAACCCTCATCGTCATGCGCATCTGGGCCATTTACAGTCCAACCATGGATTTTCTTGGATCAGCAGGTATGGTGTTGATTCTCTGGGTGGGAGCCACGAGCGTCCTCCATGGATCGATGGATCTCGGTGTCCTCGTGGCCTTCTTGGTGCTTGCCCGCTATCTCTATGAACCGGTGAATCGCCTCCATTCCCTCAACCAGCTTCTCCAGTCTGGGCGAGCGGCTAGTGAACGCGTTTTTTCAATCCTCGATACGCCGGTCGAGGAGGGGTGGAGGGAAGCCTCCCTTGCCATCAGTAGTGTGCCACCCCTCCTGGGGGATGTTCGCTATGAGCACGTTGACTTTGCCTATCAAAACGGCCCTGTGACGCTTCATGACATCACACTGCATGTTCGACCGGGTGAAATGATTGCATTCGTTGGTCCAACCGGAGCTGGAAAAACCTCTCTCGTGCATCTCCTGAGCCGTTTTTACGAACTGACTTCTGGAGAAATTTTTCTCGATGGCCGTCCACTTCGTGAAATTCCGCTCCGCCAGCTTCGAGAATCGGTTGCAATGGTAACGCAGGAGAGCTTCCTCTTCAATGGAACCACCGCAGACAATCTCCGTATCGGAAAACCAACGGCTACCGAAGGGGAAATGTGGCAGGCTCTTGCCGCAGCGAATGCTGAGGAATTTGTCCGTCGTCTTGCTAAGGGGCTCTATACCCCGCTCGGAGAACGCGGAGTAAAACTCAGCGTCGGAGAAAAACAACGCCTCTCTATTGCCCGCGCCCTACTCAAAAATCCCCCAATCCTCATCCTTGATGAGGCTACTGCGAGTGTCGATAACACGACCGAACGTCTCATTCAAGGGGCTCTTCAGCACCTACTGGCGGGCCGCACCAGCTTCGTTATTGCGCACAGACTCTCCACAGTCCGTCACGCCGACCAGATCCTCGTGATGGAGCAAGGGAGAATTATTGAGCGTGGCTCTCATGCCTCACTCTTAGAAAAAAACGGCCTCTACGCCTCACTCTGCCATGGAGCGGATCTTCATCAGGGAGTCTTCGAGTCGCAGCCTCCTGTTTTGAGGAGTCTGGATTGACCTAAAAATAGCGTCTAATTCCCTCCAGTCTTTTCCTTGATTGGCATGACAAGCTGAGGCCCCCCATTCAGTGGGACATAAACCCTGTCGGCTCCTTTGATATTTTCGGCTTGGAGGTATTGGATATAGAGGGGGCTGAGGACGGCTGTGATAGAGGAGATCGCTTTGGCCTGTTCGAGAGCCTGAGCGGAGGCACGTGCGCCGGCGGCCTGACCATTCTTGCGCTCGATTTCGATATTTTTCTCCGCAATCTGCTCTTCGACAGCTTTCTGTTCGAGGGTTTGATTCAGGGCGACCTTGCCTGCGATGGCAACAAGAACCTGCTGGGGAGGAGCGGCATTGCCCATGACAACGGACATGACTTCAAAGGGGGTATTCTTCAGGAGTTCTCGGACTTGATTTTCAATCTCATGAGAGATCTGCGGGAGATATTCATTCACATCGAGTCCATTGTATTGCGCCACAACGGATCGGGTGATGGTGCGGAACGGTTCGCGGATAAACTGGTCGTAGGCTTGTTTGGCAATCCTGTCAGGATCGCCGGTATTCTCCCATCCGCCGAATTCCTCCATGAAGCGACGCACGGATTTTTCCTCAGGCTTGAGCCTCCACACCACGTGAGCCTGACTGGCGAGAGGGAGTTTATCTTTGGCGAGGATAGAGCTATCGGAGTTAAAATCCTCGGAGTAAGTGAACGGGGTGATGGAGAGAGCCTGTCCAGAAAGACGCCAGCGCAGTCCGGTCGAGGCGGGACCAAAAATCACTTCCTTGAACTCCCCTTTGCCAAGAATCGGCTTGGAATAGATATAGCTCGCATAGCCTGCCGTAATGCGGACATTGGAAAAATTTGGGACTAGGAAGAAGAGCGTGAAGGCGGCGCAGGCGGCGAGGATCACAAGTGAGATAGGGGCTTTTTGCATCCCTCATGGGTGACGCAGATCGAGAGACCAAGCAAGCAGCATCGCTGAAGGGGATTGAAGAGGGCGAAATGAGAATGTTGTGAATGCTGATCGCCTGAAAGCGCAATGCATGGTAGGGAGTATGGCTGTGAGTCGATTTTTCTCCCTGCGTCTTTCCTTCCTCCTCTTCGGATGGTTCATGAGCACGATGGTGGCGGCTCAAGATGTGGAGGCCTCCACATCTGCCGTGGCCCAGACGGAGGCTACAGGTTGGCAGTTTTTAATCATCCTCCCTATAGTTTCAAGGATAAGAAAGGTGTCTGGATTGGCCTGAGCATTGAACTCTGGGAGGAAATCGCAGCAACCTTGGGCCGCTCCTATAAATATTGCTTATTCCCTAACCCCTAATCAACAATCAGCAATTCCCCCACTCCTCCGACCTCTCCCGATGTCTCTCAGGATCAGGCTCAAGCTATTGGCTGGCCGCTCACATCACGGATACTACACAAGCGGGCATAGAAACTTCCATCTTTCATAAGGATCGGGATAGAAATGCGTTCCAGTATGCGTCCGTTTTTCAACTCGATAATATCACGAGTTTGTTCTTGGGAATTCTCTTTAACTAAAGAGATTCTTGAAAGGAAGGTCTGCTTATCTTTTACAGTATTTGCGACCCATTCCAGCTGATGGATCCACGAGGGATCTTCTGCAATATCAGAGGGAATATTGTACAGATTCAGGCATTGCTGGTTTTGGTAGAGTCTATTGCCTACTTTATCGGTCACCATGTACCCTGTCGCGGATGAGTCGAGAATGGTCGAAAGAACAGCACTCTTCTCCTCGAGTATCTGTCTGGCTCTGACCTTGGTGCTGATGTCGCTGGAAGTACCAATAAAGTTGGTGATATTTCCATGTTCATCATGCACAGGTAAAACCGATAGCTCATTCCAGTAAGTGAGACCATTTTTTCGATAGTTCAGAATCTCGCCATGAAAATCCATACCGTTTCGCAGGGAGAAGCTAATCCTCTTTACCGTTTCGGGATCAGTTTGAGGGCCTTGAAGGAGCTTGCAATCCTTACCCAGAATTTCTTCAGCACTATATCCGGTGATAAAGGAAAAGGCTTTGTTCGAGTAGAGGATCTTCCGGTTGGCATCGCTGATCACTACCCCTTGAGAGACTTCTTGCAGGCCCATTTGAGCATGGCGGAGGATGGCGACTGAGTTCTTGGATTGAGTAATATCGAGCATCTGTGAGATGAAGTACAGAGGCTCTCCCTCGGTATTCCTGGCAAGAGATGTACTTACACGTACCCAGATGATGGATCCTGATTTGTGGATGTAGCGCTTTTCTCTTGAGTCTTCTAGGATCTTCTCTGCAAGCAATTGATTCAGACGCTCCAGATCCTCCAGCAGCTCATCGGCATGGGTGATTTGCTGGAAGGTTAATTGTAGCAGCTCGTCTCTGGAATAGCCGAGCAGCTTCGACAGGGAGGCATTCGCTTCCAGGAACTTTCCCTTGATGGAAACGACAGCCATTCCAATAGGGGCGTGTTCAAAGGATAGAGTGAATTTATCACAACTCAACTCCAGAGCCTTCTTGAGGTTTTCCCTCTCGGTGCGGTCGATGAATTGTCCGAATAGGCCGATTATTTTGCCGCTGGCATCTCTCTCTGCGGCTCCATAGACATTCAAATAAATGATCTTACCCGAGGAATGTATTCCCTCAAGCAGGAGCGTGAAGGGCTCTCCTGTTTTGACGCAATCAGAAAGCGCGGCCTGTAACAGTGCAAAGCTCTTGGGGGTATAGAGTCGCGCCTGTTGATCCCACTTCGGCACGTCCTCCCTTTCCGGCAACCCAAAAAAGCGAGAGACCGTCTCGCTCCAAATCAAAAGGTCGGGTGCAATTTTCCATGACCAGAAACCCAATTCGGGATGGGCATAAAAGTGATTTTTAGTAATAGCATCCATGGGGTAATTTTTACTAAGAACTATTCTAAATGTATTTTGAAAAATTGCGTTACCGTTTTATAATGCCCCGAGGTCTGTTCTCAGAAATTTTTTTGAAAAAAATCCTTCAGGAGAGATTCATTCCCCTCGGCTTGCAACTCCCCCGTTGCTTAGGCATGGTGTAGCGTCATGCAAGCAAGGCAATTATTTGGAAGGCATTGGCAGTGGCGTGATAGCCCTCTGACTTTAGAGCACCCATCAGCAACACAGTGAGCAGGGGATGAGGTAGCCAAAGCTTCTGTCTTTAAAAAATCTCCCGGTCTCAACCCCTAATTTTCCCAATGATCCTCGAAGGTTCCCAGCAGTGGCAAAACTATATCTTTCTCGGCGCAGCCCTTTATCTTCTCTATCAGATCTGGAATGGATGGCGGCTTGGGCTGGTGCGTGGAGTGATGGGGTTTGCGGTGTTGATTTGTGCCTGGAGTGGTGGCAAGGCCGCCGCTGGAGCCACCGGGACGCTATACCCGTTTTTTTCACAACTTCCACCACTGCTTGTCCCCGCAGCTGCGGCTCTATCGACTGGTTTCGCGATTTATATCATCCTCTCGATTCTCTCCGCTCTGCTCTTCAAGCGAACGAAACATCATGAGGGAATTACGCATATCATATTTGGGCTTGGCGGAGCGTTCTGTGGCGTGGTCTTTGGGCTTTTCTTGCTCTGGGGAAGCATTTCCCTGATTCGAGGGCTTGGAGTCCTTGGAGAGCTGCGCGTCGCACAGATGACTCGGATGGGAGAAGCTCCTTCGAAAGAAAAGGTCGCGCTCTTTTTCATGCGTCTTAAGTCCTCTCTTGAACTAGGGATATGGGGCAAACTCCTTTGTGAGGCCTACCCTGTTCCGGCAAGATTCTACGAGAATAGTCTCAAGGGGGTGTTGATTCTCGGGAACCCTCAGTCCTTTGAACGCTTTCTCCGGTATCCCAGAATACTGAGAATCACCTACAATCCCAAGGTCTCCGCCTTCCTTCAGGAACCAGTACTCGGAAAAGCTCTCCAGAACGGCGATCTCCGTCCACTATTTCATGACCGACTGTTTCAGGAAATTATCGCTGATCCTAAGATACAAGCCTTGTTTAAGAATTTCGATCTCACGGCGGCACTTGATTTCGCCTTGGCAACAGCACCGCCTAATACTGCGCCGCAGACCGGAAAATTGCAGTGATTAGCTTCTCGATCTCGCCTCCTGCACCCCGTCACGCTAGAAACGCATCCACGCCCATTTTTCCTGTACCATGAGTAGAGAATATATCACCACAATCGGTCTCGAAGTTCATGCCCAGCTCAAGACGCAGAGCAAAATGTTCTGTGCTTGTCGGGTAGAATATGGCTCTGAGCCAAATACCCATACCTGCCCAACCTGTCTCGGTTTGCCGGGTGCCTTGCCGGTCATGAATGGTGAGGCCCTCCGCCTTACAGTTCTCACAGGGCTCATGCTTGGCTGTGAGATTCCTGAGATCTGCAAATTTGACCGGAAAAATTATTATTATCCGGACATGCCCAAGAACTATCAAATCTCGCAGTATGATCAGCCTCTCTGTCTCGGCGGGTCCGTTCCGCTGCACGAAACGGCCTATCCCAAGGATGCGCAGAAAACCATCGCCACGCCCGGCAAGGCTATCCGTCTCACCCGCATTCACCTTGAGGAGGATGTGGCCAAGAGCTTTCATCTGGAGAGCACCAGCGGCATTGATTTCAACCGCGCAGGCACCCCCCTCATGGAGATCGTCTCCGAGGCCGATATTGCCTCGCCGGAGGAGGCCTTTGCCTATCTTACTGTTCTCCGTCAGATCCTCGTCTATGGAAAGATCAGCGATGCCGATATGGAAAAGGGGCAGATGCGCTGTGATGTGAATATTTCCGTCCGCCCCGTTGGACAGCAGGAAT
>VFSW01011684.1_pt1 | contig 12306 bp, 20 predicted proteins | sample 5358111 | NCBI WGS metagenome assembly VFSW01 (sample SAMN11554181, study PRJNA540505) | mine drainage metagenome | isolation source: sediment from site ElyBrook_90M | place: USA: Ely Copper Mine, Vershire, VT | collected 2017
GCGACCGCGAAGACTTCCTGTCCGAAGTTGCTCATGGCATCGTCACACGCACCCAGTCAATGTTCATCCACTGATAGGACTCGTCATTGCCGGCGCCCGTGATATAGAACCGGAAACCCATAGTCGCGATATTCGAGACGGTCTTACTTAAGCCCCCAAAGACATTCCAGGTTGATCCATCAGGACTCACCGCATATGTCCAGTTCCCATTGCCTAGATATTGCAAACGCCAGAACTGCTCGCCCATGTTGAGGATCGCCGACACCGCTCCATACACTCCCGAGGTAGACTGGGCCGCAACCCACGTATTCAAGGTCACGACATTGTAGTCCGGCAATGGACGCGCACCAATGGTAATCGAGTTTGCTCCAATCACCGACTCCAAACGCACCATATTGCCCGCGTCCGGCCCAACTGAAGGATTAGTCTGATCAGAGATAAATAGCGTCGCAGTGGGTAAGCGGCTGCCAATCATCGTCGAGCAGCTATGAGCGATCTTGGCGTAAATCGTGAAGGCGCTTGAGCCAGGGCTAAATGGCTCCCAGATATAATAGATCGTCGAGTTATTGGGGTTACGATAGACCTGAAAACAACTACGATAGGTCGTGTTGATGTCCGCGTTGACCCCGGAGTCTGTGCCGCCAAATAACGGCGGCGCGGGATACATCGACCACTTGGTCTGCAAGAAATCAAACTCATCATCCCATCCTGACGGGCCAATGGGATTGGTCAGACGATCAAAGAACGGCACATTCATATTGAATGTGTCGGCATCGGCATTCCAGAGACGCGCCAACATTCCCGAGGTCATCGCCAATGAGACGGTCGCGCCAATCGCGTGTGAAACAGGGGTCGTGGACTCATAGCCACGGGTCATGACCGTGAAGGTATCGGTGCTTCGGGCAGAGCACAGCATCAGCTCACTATCGATGCAGACGATGAAGCCTCGCGCGTAATAGGGTAAGGCCGCGAAAGCTCCTGCGGTGGGAGGAGTACTGACCGTTGGGAAGAGTGCCCCGGTCCCGGTGGCCACCGTAAAGGACATCGAGCCAGAATTGATCGCAACAGCAAGTGTCGTCGTCGCAAAATTGGTGGTATTCTCACGCGTCATGATCTATCCTGGCCGTGGCATGTCCACGCGCATCAATCTCCAACCAGTACCGGTAGTTTCTACTCAGAGACCCAATCACATAATAGGCAACCTGAGGATCTCCGCCCGTCAAGGCTTTCCGCCACCGAGTGAAGCGAAAGAAGTGTGTCTGTTGATCAGGAGCTCGCACGGTATACATGTGTCCACCAAGTGAAAGAGACAATTGGCTCGCTGGTTCCCGTGTGACATAGTGCGTCTCATTGGCTATCAAGACGGGATCCGATACTTCGGGCCAATAGTGATCTTCATCGGTTATCACACGCCCATCGATAAACATCAGAAACCAGTGCATGGATACTCCTATACAGACGAATATTCAAACCACAATCCCTGACTGACCGTGCTGAGCGCCGCCGTCGCAGGCACCACCGTCACGACTTGCACCGTATAGAAGCTGGTATAGGCCACCGTCTGATTACTGGTGCTGCCCGGTAAGGTCCCACCATTGGCACCAATGGCGTACTTCTGTGTGCCACCAATAGCATGCCAGGTATCGGTATACGGCGTCCCGTTATAGTCTTGTATCAGCACTTGCATCCATGCCTGCGAAACAGGGATGGTCGCCTGTGATCCATAGTGGGTCGTATCATCGTAGGAAGATAAGACACTATTGATCGCATCCGAGACGGGAGCGGATGCGCTGTAGTTGTTGTAGACACGCATGAGATACATCGTCGAGGTCTGTCCCACGATAATGGCATTGTTGAAGCCAGTGCCCACTAAGGGCAACGTGGAGATAGCCGTCAGACTCGGTAACGCATTCGCATCATAAAAGCCAATAACTGGCGGTCCAAGAGTCATAGATAGAAAAGGCGGGTGAGTGGAAACTCACCCGCCTCCCTCCTTACGGCATGCGCGGGCCGACCGGAACCTTGCGCTCGTAATCAGGATACGGGCGATCATCGAGCCCACCACGCATGTGGCGGCGCGAGATCGCGCGCAACGAGCCAAGATTGGGCCGGAAGTTCCGACGCTGAGGGGCGGAAAGCCGCTGATTGGGGATCAGGACATCCTGCTCCCGCTGCTCGCGTGCATCCGCACGCTCGACGGCCTCCGGCTGTTCGGCACCATTTCGGCGCCGATTGTTCCGCATGAACATGAGATCACCTACATGGGGAAGCCAGCGAAGGCTTCCCCAACTAGACTAGCCAGAGGCTAGATCGGATAGGCCGGGGCCACATTCTGGCTGCCCGTCATTTCGCAGATTTCATACGCCCAGGGGCGCTGAATTCCATAATCCGACAGGGTATACCAGCCAATGTAGGACATGCGGCGCAGCTTGTCGGTTGGGAGGGCCACACGCACCTCAGGCTCCAAAGCAACACCCTTGGCGAGCGGGGCAACCCCACCAGCAAAGGTGACTGGATAGATGTCCAGCGCCTCGGTGCAATAGTCGCCACCATTGTGGGTGAGCTGCATGGGGTCCGCGAGGGTCAGGATATTGCCGTTCACCGAGGAGATGACGAGTGTCTCTTCCGTCGGGTCCTGGCCATTCGGCGAGACCCAGGAAACCGCAGCGCCGCCGCCAGCGGGCGGAGCCGTGACCGCTGTGCCCGTGTTGTGCAGCGAGATCTCCATGCCAGCCGTGAAGCCAGGATTGGAGGTCAGCGTGACGGTGTTCTGGTTCGGGCCATACACCCCAGGAGCAATCGTGACCTGGAAGTTGAGCGCACCACCATTGGGCACGCGATGGTTCGCCGACTTGATGAACCGCACGCCATGGATCATACCAACTTCGCCGTTGAACAGGCGGGTCGCGCCAGCATACTGCTGAGCATTGATCCAGAAATTGTCGTTGCGCAGATCATAAAGAGGGCTATCATGCGTGATCGCGATATAGCACGGCTCAGCACCCGAAAGCAGCGTCGGCACCTGGCGGACACCCAGTCGATAGGCAATCGCCTGCACAATCGAGGACGACATCGTATCCGTTGAGGTCAGATGCCATCGGTCCACGACCGCAGGGTTATTGTCGTAGGTCTTATACGACGGGGTGACGAAACCAGGCTGGCCATACCACAGCGCATTGCGCGCCAGGGTATCCATCGAAAGGGCCATCTGCGGGCCAAGCAGGGTGGTTACAACATTCGAGATGGGACCTTGGTAGGAGAGCAAGTCAAGCGTCTCCGAGGTACCAATGGCATACCCATGCTCATTGATCCGCATCGAGACCTGGTGGTCAACGACGGAGCCGCCATTGACATCCTGGTTCTCCACCAGGGTCGCGATGGCTCGCGGCAACTGATGGTAGACCGTGCGAGTAACGACGGCGCCACGCTTGGCACCGAACTCCTCCCACGGCTCGACAAATGCGGGCTGGTCCGTCACCAGGACGGGCCGCGCGGTGAACTCCAATTCATTCGAGTAGATGATCCGCAAAGCATCAGGGAGTTCACTAGTCGTGATGACATCGTATGCGGTAGGAATTGCCATGAATATCTTCGCTGTTGAAGAGCAGCGGCTCTAACTATTTGGGTTGATTGGCCAGCATGTGTCTGGCCTTATCCATCGCCATAAACCAGATCGAACGGTCGCCCTTTTGTTCAGCTTCCAATTTGGCGGTACGCAGCATCTCTTGAATTTGCGCACTAATATCAGGCACATTGGTACCGCTTGCCGCAGGACGTGCGGGATTGGCTGGCGGGACTTGATTGGAGGGATAGATAGGAGGGGTCTGGGTCACAGGTGGTTGGAGACGGGCAAGATCCTGGTCGCGAACCGCCTTGAACTTGTCAATAGCGGCTTGCAGGGCAGCATCGTCATTCGTCTCAGGGATAAATTCCGCATAGGGAAAGAGTTCCGGATTAGAGAGGAGTTTTTCGAGCTTGAGGCGGCGAGCCGACTCCTGCGTCAGCTTACTCTCCAGATCCTTCGCACGGTTCAAAGCCGCCTCCGTAGCCTTAGTGGCCCCTTGCAAGACATTCTCTCGCTCAGCTTTGATGCTGTCGAGCTCCTGCTGAAGGGTGACACGTTCGGCGACGGCGCGTTCGTGTTCCGCGCGGATCCGATCCTTCTGCGAGATCAGATCACGGACGCGCGACTCATAGGCCGCGATATCCGAGGCAACCTTATAGGGATCGATGGTCAAAGAGGTCTGGGCTGGTGGGTTCGGATGGACCGGGGTTTCACCAGTGGACACGTCTTCGGGCATATATTCCTCACTTTTGGGTCATATCACGATCCCGCCGACGTGTGCCGGCAGTCAGTTGGCGATTAGGAACACGCCGAGCTGGCCGTTCGGGATCCTGGAAACGAATGCGCGGCAACGCAACCTTGGTCTTCTTCATGTTCGCGGAGGGAATACGATGGTGCATGGGATGATAGGGCATCGCGATATCGTCGTCGTTGTCATCATCCTCATTCATCTGGGGCAAATCAGGAGAGCTAAACCGGGATGCATCGTCGGACATCCACGTCGTATCAACAGCCATAGTGTTTCACCAATAATATCTCCTACCAAGACGCCATCACTCAAGTTCTCGCCTTTTTGATGCGTTTCGTCGGAGGTTGTTCTTCTTCTTCCGGAAATGTGTCGGTCGTCAGGTAATCTGATACGAAAGCCAGGTCCGACGAAAGACGTACATAGGCCGGCACGATGTGGTGACGCTTCATCATGTCGCGCAGCAAGGTAATGAGGGATACTGCCTGCGCGTGCGTGGTGGGTTCGCCACAGACCGCGATCTCGAACCGATCAGGCGAGGAAGCCAATGGGACAAACTCTTCCGCGACCGCTTGTACCACTTCCCCGTCCTGCGCGATATAGTAATGCATGGCCATCCGAACAGCGGCTTGCCGCTCGATGGCCTCCTCGGGTGTCTTATATGCGACCGTGTAGATGTTGATCTTATTCGGAAGCATACCTCGTGCCGCATGGATGAAATTGGGACTGGGCAGAGCACGAGCGGGAGAAAAGTCAGTCATGAGTGCGCTCCTTGAGCTGCTCTCGAAGGGAGAGCAGCTCTTGTCGATCCAACAGTAACACCCGTACTTCCGCTTGGAGCTGTCGAATGCGTCGGATCATTTGTTGGCGGCTCCAAAACCAGTAACGGATCTTCACGCCTTCATGGCATTGGCCATACCTGCGACCACATACCCTCCCAGGTTGTCGGTCACTGGCTCGCCAGCCTTCCAGTGCAGAATGAGCCCGTTCTGGAAGCTCGCGACCGTATCACCACTCCCGCCGTAGACGAAATCGCCTAGAAGACAGGGTGAGGTGACATTGTTGGCCTTGACATAGCCGGCGAACCCAACCCCCAATGTCTGATGGGTGCGGTTATCGACCGCTGTGCCATCCGCGTTGAAGGTATAGGGAGAAACTGCCGGTGGAGGAGACTGCGGCATCTGCGCGGGATCGATATCGACGAGAATAATCCCACAGATATCAGCCGCAGCCATATCAGCGGTCGAGTAATAGACGACCTGGCCGGTCTTGGCACGCACATTATCGCCATCGGCGACGATGTAGAAGTTCGGAATAGTCGTGCCAAGGATCGTGAAGAAATGGTAATGCACCCCGGTTTCGTCACCGGGCAGCATACCCGCATTGGCAACCTGCACGATGATTGGCTTGATCCCGGCGTTGTCCGCGAAGATCTGCTGCCAATTGACCTCGAAGGGCTGCCCATAGCCATAGACACTGATAGGAATGTTCATGGCCTGAAGGTCTGCCGCGATAGAAGACAAGGGCTCAGCACCGTTTGTGCCGGCCAGCCCGTTCGCTACCGCGCGCTGGACATACTGTCCGAGGCTCGCGGCATCCAACGGAACACCCTTGGCCACATGCATCGCCACCAACTCAGCCGTTTCACCACAATCGCCATTGTACCCTGCGACAAATTCAGAAAGCGCAGCGGTACCTGCCAATTCACGTGTCATTACTTCCTCCGAGCGTCCTTGCGCTCGTCTTTGCGGTCGTCCCGCTTCTCGTCGCGCTTGGTATCTTCTTTGCGGTCATCCCGCTTGTCTTCTTTGCGGTCTTCTTTGCGCTCTTCACGCTTTGACTCTCGCTTGTCGTCTCGCTTGTCGTCCTTACGGTCGTCTTTGCGATCCTCTTTGCGATCATCGCGCTTGTCGTCGCGTTTGGAAGCCTTGTCTTCGCGATCTTCGCGCTTGCGCTTCATGTCGCGCTCGCGGTCTTCGCGCTTGCGGCGCGCTTCGGTCTCTCGATCCTCACGCGCGCGTGTCTTCGTTCGATCTTCGTCTTTACGCATGGGTTTCTCTTGGTGGATTTGTTCCGCCCTGGCGCGGGAGACCAATAGAACCTTCATGATGTGATCGACGGCTTCGCCTCGCTCCCCATCATGATCGAGATCCTTGTGCTCGATCTCCTCGCGCCGCTGAAGGGATTGGATCATTAGTAGGTCACAACTCGTACGGGCTCAAGTGTTACCGCGAAATTGTCCGCCGCGACACCAGAAGCCGTTACGGTGATATTGGTCACAGCAACTGCGTCACTCACCGTCCCAATCGCCAACAGAGCCCCGCCAGCCAGTGCGCCTGAAAGCGTCACTGTCTGCGTCTGACCCGTTAGACCAGCACTCGTGGTATAGGTCACAGTCAATTCCGTTGCCGTGCCGCCCGAAGCACCCGCGTTGGTGTTCTTCAGGTAGAGCTGCGATGGACCATAGAGGGCGGTGTTGAGGGCGGTGCCGGCAGCGAATGTGCCAGCCGCCGCACCTGTTACCGCGATGGAGGCCAGGATTTGCTCAGCCGGGACAAACGAATACTGCGGCAGGAGCACACTGGGGCCATTCGCGATATCCTGGCTCGCGACATAGTTGATGAGGTTCGAGAACTGCGGATGCACCATCAGCCCATTGGAACGAACGAAGTCGCCGATATCGCCGACCTCATTCACCAACTGCTGAATAAAGCTTTCGTAGAAAGGATACCACTTGGTCTCGGAGATCTGCGTAGCAGCCACAACCGCGTTCGCGGCTGACTGAGCGGTCTGCTGAAGGCCCGTGGCCCACTGGTCCGTCAAGTCAAAGGCAGCCATGCGAGAGGTCAGAGAATTGGTTGCGCCCGTCTGGCCATTCTGGATATTCGTCACGGTGGCAGCCGGGGTGGTAATATAGGCCGAGGTCAGATCGACCAAGGTCTTCGCCATGTTGTCGGCGATGGTAAGAAACTGTGCGGTGGTCAGAGACATGAATTACTCGCGGCCAGAGCCGCTAGGACTAGAAGACTACTTTGCTTTTCGTTTTGCGAGCGGCCCAACGCCAAATTTGGCTTCGCGCCGTTCGACTTTTTCACGCTGTTCGGGGGTAAGAGGGGGTTTGGCTTGATTGATCCGTTCGGCGGCGGCAATGGCATGCCGTTTGTCCGGGATCGGAAACTTGCCCTTCCCATCCACTTCGATCGTGGCGGACTTCTTACGCTGTTTCGTGTTCAATCGCATGACTCAACCCCCGTTGCCGCTCGGCATTGGTTTCAAGGACGCGCACAGTCTGCGCCACATCGGCATCTTCTGATTGAATATGCACCTGAGGCAATCGCTGTACACGAGTATACTGAAGTTTGTAAGGGGTATTGCGCAACTTTGCGCCGGTGTCACAGAGAAGCTTTTTGTTCACGGGTATGCTCGGGCAAAATGCCGTAGAAGTGAACGATATTGTGAGGAAAAGAACAGTCATGGTAATACGAGGAGCCCTGCTGACGGAGCCGACTCATCGTATCTGGCCGATAGTTCACGTGTTTGCCTCGTACAGGCACCAGATCCAGGGTCCATGAGGCCAGACACCCTTTGCACTGGGCATAAACTTCTGTCATGCTTCCTTCGCTCGCGCACCAGGCTTCGCATTGGGTGCGCCTGGTCCATCTTGTTGTCCTGGCTGACCACCCTGGCCATGATCGGAGTTCTTTCCGCCTGGCATGGGAGGCGCACCAGGAATAGGTGCTTTATCTGGGGTTGAGGCTGGCTTGATACCGAGCGCGGCCTTGAATTCGCCATCCTTTTGGATCGCTTTGTACTCTTCCTCGATGTGTTCCTCGGACAACCGCTTCAACGCGGTCGGGATCGACATCAAGAGCGCATTCGAGAGTGCCACGACCTCATTCACGATCTGCATCCGATCTCTTGGCAGGACCGAGGAGAATTCCGGAATGATCTCTTGCTCCCTGAATTGCTCATAGGTGAATGGGAGTGTCGCGGGATCCATGACGGCATGAATAAAGATGGCCAAGTCGGCGATTTGCTTGAGGCCCATCGACCAGAAGATACGTTTCTGGTTAGATCGCTCCACAACGGGGAACATAGCCAACTGCATCGCCAGACCAGAGGAGCTCGAACCGGTGCCTTGTTTGCCGCTGGCACGTCCGCCGCGCCCAAAGGCCAATTCTGGCATATTACAGGTATCTAACATGACCTGTTTGCATTCGCGGATATATTCCATGACCGCTGGCGGTGTGCCCTCCCACTGCACCACTTGCACAGCTCCATCGCGACCGAGATCCCAGACCGCATCTGGCCCAACCGGTAAGTCATTGGATTTGCCGCTGAAGTTCTTGAGGGCCACAATCGGGTGCGCGTGGTTATTGACCGTATCGCCCATGTCCGCCATACGACGGTTCAATTCATCTTGGAGGGACAGAATGTTCTCGCCGTCTGAGAAGCCCCAATACTCGCCCCCGACCCGCATATTGGGAATATGCACGAAGGGAATGATGCCAGGATACAGATTGCCGTCATTGTCATAGCGCATGTAGGGATTGTCTCCCTGCCGCACCAGATGATCATTCACCCAGATCTGATAACTGGTGGGGGTCCAGTGTTCCCATTGAATACCAAACCCCGGCGAATAATCTGGACAAATAAGGTCGTAATCAATCCCTTCGTTCCCGGCGGTGCCGTATTTGTCGATTGCGTCCTGGCGATCCATCGGATAGGCCACAATGACCTCCGTCAAACGGTTCATGTCCACGACATCCCATCGGCAGTGAAACCACTCCGGCAACATACTGTCGATTACCACGCGTCGTTGAAGATCATCCCATCGTAAGCGGAAGATCGAGTCACCGTAGACCGCGCCATTCAGAGAAGCATCCCAGAGGACCGCGTTGGCGTTGTTCTGTTCCATCAACCGATCAAGATACCTGGAGACTTCCTGGGAGAGATCGGTTTCCGCTTCTGGTAGTCGCGGCTCAACTCGATAATTGAAGAGCTTCTTCAGCCATTGGCCCCACAGATACGAATTATGCTTATCACAGATCCCCTTGAAGTAATTGATCATCAGGGGTTGCTCGACGTTATCTGGGGGCAGGTTTTGATTGGTGTAATAGTTGAAGAGACGGATATAGCGCTGCGACCGCACAATGCCCAGTCGCCGATGCATCATATTCTCGAAATTGAGGATCCGGCCAAGAGCGGAGGATCGCATGAATGACGCTGGATCAGTGCCACGCCATCCTGTCCCGACCGGACCAAACATCATAGAGGACATATTACGTCAGAGGTAGTAGCGTCTCTTCTTCGCCGTTGAGCCAGCGTGCAAATGATCGCATATCAGCGGCAAAGGTGTCCGCGATCAGGTGACGCAGCAATTCATTATCAATGAGATCGGGATAACGTGTGAAGTAATAGCGGGCCGTTGATTTGGTATCTTCGGCGTACAACGGCCCACCGGGATCCCTTAGCACGAAGAATGCTCTCATGATCGTTTGGGCACCGAAACAATCAACTTGACGATGCGGCCCGCGCGACCAGACTTGTAGATCGACCGAATAGAGGTACGCCGTTCCTCTTCGGCCTTCTCGATGACAAAGGGCAAAACCTGTGGCCCATAAAAGACGCCAATGGGTTTGCCCGCGCCATCCGTGTAGACGATCAGCTCGTCCATCGTCTCGTCTGCGGTGGTGGCAATGACCCGTGTCTCATAGGCGCCCGTGTACGGCATATCGGATTTCTTGGGATCTTCGCCGCCTAGGCGCGCCCGCAATGCACGTCCGATGTCACTCATCAGTAAGACTCCGATCGCTATTAGCAAGATAGGCACGCCCAACCAGATCCAGGAATGCATGTGCCGCGCCCCCCTCAAACAACAGTTCTTTGGTGAAGTCGGTGCCCAGACTGCGAGCGGGCGCGACCGTCACCGCGACCGATAGGACGTTTTGACGTTTGCCAAGCCCAATGAGGCACTTGTACAGAGGTTCTTGCCCGGTCTCCGCCAGAACACTGAAGCCGCCCGTACGTAAGATGGTGCCATCATCGAGCTCTTCCGATGTCTCGAATGGCTTTTCGTTCTTCTGAATAATCATTCCGTAAGCCCTTTCCATGGAACACATATCTGCGAGTAGAATGCTTGGAATGAAGGAGTTGAGCAAGACTTCAGGTATAACGTCCCGTTCTTTGGTGACGTGAGAGGACTCTGCGTTCGGCATAGCGGCGCATTTCGGGATGGAGGGTGGCTCTACGATACAATCGGGTCTCAATCGTGGGCCGAGCCGTGGAAACACCAGTGACTTCGCGGGCTTTGTACATTGCCTGACAAAACGCCATCACGATATCCTGGGCCAAATCGCGATCATTCTGCTCATACACCGATAACTGATCCACAAAACGCCGAATGAAGGGGAAACAGACCATCCCACGCTCGACTGCGATCTTCCCCGAGGCAATCAAATTCGGCTTCAGGGCCGAGGAATAGATAATCCCATCCACTCGGAAGTTATTCTCATCCTCAATGATTTCATTCAGGACATCACCCTTACCCGAGGCATCGATTACGGTCTCACAATCGGTCCCACGTGAGGAATATTTCATGTGCCAGGTCTCGATCCACTCCAAAGCCTGAAGATATTGCTTTCCTTCTTCGTATCGGAACGCAACGAGTTTCCACGGAAGCTGTGTGACATCGAAGACCATCCCAACAGTCGCATTACGCCCGCGTTTGGTCGGACGCTTCCCGATATCCCACGACGCGACATACTGATGACCCGGCTGAGGCTCCAATTCATAGAAATCCAAATCCTCTGAGATGCCAATGACTTCCTTCATCCCAGGGCGGCGTTCGCGTCTCTCCCGCCAAGACGTAATCTGCTCATAGAGCCAGCGCACTTCCGCTCGCGTATCATTATAACACTGCTCTATTTGTTCCATGGGAAATTCCACACCATCGGCGTCAGTGAATTCCCCATATAGCTCTTGCCGGATCATACGCTCGGTATAATCGGCCATGATCTCGCGTAAAGTATCGGCATCCAAGAGAGGGTTTTCGGTTGTGCGGACCCGCAGCGAAAGAAACTTCTCAGGCTCAGCTTCGTGATACCGAGGATCGCCTTTCTTCCATCTCTCAAAGACCCATCCTGTTTTCCCATGTGGTGAGGTCATTTGCCAGAAACGGGCCGCACGAGGCTGATTAGTCAGCGCATTGAACCCCAATAAGCGGCCCTTCAGTGTGGTGACTGTCATGGGACTGGTCACGTAGGCCGCTTCGTCCAGATTGATGATATCGAACTCGAAGCCGCGAATGAGTTCCGCTTCATAGCCCACTGACCGGAACCACGCTTCAGACCCATTGACCAATTGAATGAGAGGATAGGGGCTTTTCTCGACGTGTTCGACCCAATGCTTATACCGAGACTGGCCAATCAGCTCCATCATCGCCTGAAAGACGATCTTGGCCTGCATCGAGGAGATCGAGGTGTTCAATACTCGGCTATGGGGGTGAAACTGCATCCAATGCAGTAACCCAAACGCTGCGGCCTTCGATTTGCCCACACGAATGCCAGCCACAACCATCTTGTCGTGTTGTGGCTGGCGCATGAAATACGATTGCCAGGGAAAGATCTCCGCATCCCAATAGAGCCGCGCCCAGAGGTCGATATCGACATGCGCATCGGAGTTGAAGGCTACCTTATCGACAGCCGAAAGATGGAATGCGGGCTTCTCAAAGAGCTTGGGCATAATTCACGTATGAAAGTATATGGAAGTCTGTTTAGGCAGACTTCCATATACTTTCATTAGCTAGAACCTCAGAAACGTCGTGGCTTTTCGGTATAGTCCGGATCACCACATAGATATGAGCCGTAATAGCAATAGGCTCGTTCGGGGCAGACGCGACAGGAGAAACCGTCTTCCGATGCGGGGATCAAATGAGCGGCTTGGTGACAGACCAAACACAGATAGACTTTGTTCGCGGGCGCTTCGCTTTTGATCT
>VFSW01011685.1_pt1 | contig 12306 bp, 10 predicted proteins | sample 5358111 | NCBI WGS metagenome assembly VFSW01 (sample SAMN11554181, study PRJNA540505) | mine drainage metagenome | isolation source: sediment from site ElyBrook_90M | place: USA: Ely Copper Mine, Vershire, VT | collected 2017
TCGCATGTCCAACCGAAACATTGGCTGGGGAATTCTCGTCGGCAGCGTGCTGTGGTTCGCGCAGGTTGCGGCAACCTGGTTTGTCGCGCAGTCGGCGGCGCTGCTCGTGGGGAGTTTGCATCTCGGTGCGGTGGTCGAGACGCTCCTGATCGCGGCAGGGATCGGCGCGCTGATGGCGGGAGCGACGCGCGAGAGCCGCGGACGGTCCGCGGTGTTGATCGGGGCGCTGACGGCGGGCGTCTCGTACGTCACGACGCACGATGTCCCAGTCGCGGTGTGGTTTACCGCGATTGCGCTCGCTCAAATGAGGATTGGCGTCAATTCGGCATTTATCGTTTTCGTCGAACACGCGCTCGTGTCGCTGACGGGCAGCGAATTCATATTCGCGAGTGTCGCGACAGCAGGCGGCGCATTCGTAGACCCCGCGGTGTCCCGCGGGGTGGGCGGCGCGCTCGTGGTCGTGGGACGCAGGACGCGTCGCGCGTGGAATTGCGTTGCCACTTCCCGTTCGTGATCGCCTATTCGCTAACTCAGGAAAGGAGTCCGACATTGTTCAATTCACATTCAAGACGCATTGCGCTCGCACTGCTGGCGACACTCTTCGCGCTCGGCGCGCTCGCCCTGGGCGGCTGCGAAGCGCCGCTGCCTACCCCGGCTCCGGAAGCTGCCGGCGCGACGGGCGTCCCGGCAGCAATGCCTCGCGTGACGGCAACTCCCCTAGGGGTTGCGGCGGTCACATCAAGTGCTGACCAGGGAGTGACAATCATCCTGCCCACGCCGACGCCGTGGGCTACGCCGAACGCGCCACTTTCGACGAGCACGGGCAAACTCACACAGGTCGAGCCGCTGGTAAATGGCGGCTTACGCTTGCGCCTCGCGCCCGACCTGCCCTCCATGCGCGCGGACTTTCGCGTGACGGACTGGTCGCACGCGACGGTGCTGAACTACTGGCTCGGCTTTCAGACGCCAACGCCGGTGGCAGAGGATGAACGCGTGGCGGTCGCGAAGGGCGCACTGAACCATCAAGTGACCATCGGCTACTACGACACCAACCCGCCGACCATCGTTCTGGTCAGCGTGCACAAGCAAGAAGGAGACCCGCAATGAGCAATGAGCCAATGAACCAATTGCCCAATGAACCAATTGACCAATTACCCGACGACCTAACGACCGAGCGACCCAACAACCAAACCACCCAACTCTCCAAGTCGCCCGTGCGCCGCATGGGGTTTGTGCTGCTCATGTTTGCCGAACTCGTCGCGCTGTGCGGGGTGCTGGCGTTCTCCATTGCGTCGCCGGCGGTCGCGACCTTTCTGGGATCGTGGTGTGATGCGGGGCAGACCTGCACGACGACCTGTAATGGTCAAACCTGCAACCAAGTAAGCACGACCATTCATCACAACGGACACGAATACACCGTGCCGGGGCACTGGCAACAAAACCACGTGTGCGACACAGACCCGGATACCGGACAGAAGACGTGCTATTACGAAAAAGTCTGGGTTCCGCCCTACACCGTCAATGTGCCCTCGTGGGATGAAAAGATCACCCAGACGGTCTGCACACCCAACTGCACGGAAACATGCACCAATACCAGCAACTGGCAAAAATGTAAAGGGAACCAAAGCGGGGGTTGTTCAAATCTTTGGTGTCTGGGCACTTGCGGTGCGGGCGCGAATTGCGAATGCCGGGACGGCAATGGCAATAGCACCAACGCGCAATGCAACTCTGGCTCTGACTGCAAGGGAACAACTACTTGCCCGAATTCGCAAACGGGCGGCTCTCACTGGTCGTGCCAGGATCACACCTGTATTGCCATCTGCGGAACGGGGAACAACAACAACAATAACAACAATAACAACAACGGCAACCCAACGAGCACGCCCGGCGTTGGAACCGCGACGCCCGTCGGAACCGCGACACCGCAAGCCACCAACACGCCTTTCCCGATCCCGACGCCCTACATCCCGCCGCACTGCCCGCCGCATCCCGAAGACCTCGGCGGCTCGGTCACGTCCATCATTCCCCCCGGCGCGCCGATCGTCCAATTCGCGAACGCGCCCACCTATCCCGTCGTCGTCGGACAGGACGCGACCCAGCGCGGCGCGGATCTCTCCGCGCAAATCTCGGTCGGCGCGTGCACGATCAACTGGCACTACCGCGTCAAAGAGGATTACGTGTACTGCGGTCCCAACAAGCCCGTGTGCAACTGCTCCGTCGATAGCTGCGAACTGCGAACGCGCTGGAAACAATGGGACGAGTCCTGCTCCGAAAACTATCCGCTCGCCGGCGTCACCATCGACGGCAAGCTCAGCCAGGACAGCGTCAACTACATCACGGGTCCCTTGCAGCAGCAGTATCCCGGCGTCAAGGTCTACCAGGGAAGCATTCGTTTCTTCCCCAGCGCGAACGCGCAGCAGACCGAATACACGGTCGGCAATCCGACGATCTGGGCGATGGCGGGCGTCAAGTATCCGCTGCAAGACCCTGGCGGCTGGGATGTGACCGTGAACATCGCGACGCAGCCGACGATCCATTGCGGTCCGCTCCAATGGTCGCTGCCGTTTCCGAAAGAACTCACGACCTACTTCCGCGATCAGACGCTGACCAAATAAATTAACCAATGAGCCAATGTGCCAATGAACCAATGTGCCAACCCTGGCATTGCTCGCTAGGACAAGTGCGCGCCCAAGCCGCGCAGACCGATTTGGCTCACACCTGCACTTGCGTGCGGTGCAAGTGTTGGCTCATTGGGTAATTGGCACATTGGTTCATTGGCTCATTGATGAACCCATGCCACCTTTGACTTTTCTGACGCGCCTTCCGATCCTGACGCTCAACGGACTGCTCTGGCTCCTCTATGCGTTCGTGGACCACCTGTGGTTGTGGTTCGTGCTCGCGGCGGGGCTCCTGATCCTGTTCGTGTTCGACGCGCTCTCGATCCACGCGATCAGCGCCGCGCCGAGTCGCATCGGCGGGCGTCCTGCGCCGCCGGCAACCTCCGGTGTTGCGGTGCGGCTGTTCACGCTCGCCGCCTTGTTCTTCGGACTGCTCGCCGGGCTGACCTATGGCGAACCGATCCCCTTCCTGCTCGCCGTCGTCTGGACGGCTTCGGTCGTCGCGCTCTTCCTCTTGCCCGCCGAACTCGAACCGCTCCTGTGGCGCGTCAAGGGCACGCTCCTGGGGTACGCGCTCGCGCTCCTCGGCTTCAAGCTCCTGCTCGCGGCGATGGGCGCCGCCAGTCCCCAGGACTGGGCGAGCATGGTCGGCTCGGTCGGAAGTGCCCAAGCCGCCATCGCACAAACGCGCGATCTGTTCGTCACGATCGGGATGTTCGGCATCTGGTACGTGCTGCCGCTCGCGCACCTGTCGTATCTCGTCCAGCGCGTGCTCATCAACCCACTGTCACTCTTCCACGCGCGCAAGAACACCGCGGAGATTCTCACCGCGCTCAGGAGACGCACGTAAATGCTCGACTTTCTGAGACCGCTGCAAACCCACCTGACGAACTGGTTTGCGCCCGCGAGTCCGGTTGCGGATGCGTCGAATCCATCGCTCCAGATCGTGACGTCCGATCTGGTCTATCATCCCTCGCCGATCCCCGGCCAGCGCAGCGTGTTCGACTCGTACTACTTTCAGCTCGCCGAAGACGAGAACGGCAAGACCTACACCGGGCACAAGGTCGTCAAACTGCTCGCGCTCGATTTCGTCCCGCTGGAGGCGCGCGAGCAGCTCGCCATCCTCGACAAGATGCGGATGGCGCTGCGCGGACTCTACAACGCCGAGGTCGATTTCGTCTATCTCGTCGCCGGCATGTTCCAGCCGACCTTTCTGGGCATCACCCAATGTTACGGCGTGATCGGCTACGACGAGGGGTCGCGCGAAGCGGCGGACGCCAAAGCCGAACGCGCGCTCGGCGCGCTGCGCTCGACCATGGCGAACTTCGAACAATCGCGGCTCAAGAACCTCACCCTGGACGAGGTGGAGTGGATTCGGCAGGCGTTCGCGGAGATGCGCTTCGGACTGGTCGGACTGGGGCATCCCGATCCCAGCCGCGTCGGACAGACCATCGCGCAGATGGGCGGGCAGAAACCCGGACAAGCGCCGGACGAATACACGCTGGAACAGAACGAACTCCTGTATCGCGGCATGGCGCTCCTCGGCGAAGAGTTCCTGAATGTCGTGATGGCGTATCGCGTCGCGTCGCAGCAAATCCTCGCGCTGCAGGCGCGCACCGCGCGCGAAGCATCGCGCTGGGCGAGCATGGAACGCGGCATCCAGAGCCTCAACATCGGACTGGGCGTGCCGCTGATCCTCTCCGGCGCGTTCGGACAGATGGCGGGCACGAGTTTCGGACAAGCCCAGCACGCGACCGTGACGCACACCCAGGGGCAGACGCTCACGCACACCCAGGGGGTGAACCTCGGTCACACGATCACGCACGGGCAGGCGCACACGGACGGCGTAACCGACACGACCTCGATCTCGCACAGCCAGACCGCCGGGCACACGGTCGGGACCGCGGACGGCAAATCGCACAGCACTTCCGCGTCGCATACCGATTCGGCGTCGCACACGGTCGGGCACGCGGTCACGGACGGCAGCGCGGAAACCTCCGGCGTTGCGGTTGGCGACACCTCCTCGTGGTCGCACGTGACGAGCACGAGCCAGTCGCAACCCAGCGGATTTCTGGGCTTGTCCGGCATCAACCTCGGCGGACGCGGCGGCGTGCCGGCGGACACCGCCACCGCCACCGGCTCGCTCAGTTTTTCGACCGGCACGCACGCGAGCAGTGTCACGGATTCGGTCGGCGGCAGTCATTCCGTCGTTCACTCCAGTTCGTCCACCTCGTCGCATTCCGTAACGAACTCGACCGCCGATACCACCGGGCACGCGGACACGACCGGTCATTCGGACGGCGTGTCGCACACCGACAACCAGTCCCAGAGCGTGACCGACGGCGTCACGGTCGGCAGCAGCCACGCGGTCTCGCACTCCGATACCGTGTCCCAGTCCGAAGGCGATACGCTCGGCTTGAGCGAATCCGCCGCGCAAGCCAGCTCGCAGAGCCAGGCGGTCGGACGCGGCGCGAGTGTGACCGAGGGGCGCACGCTCGCCGATACGAGCGGACTCAGCGTCGGCGCAGGACTCGCGCCGAACGTCTCGGTCGGCAAGTCGTACCAGTGGGAAGACCACAACGCGACGCTGGTCGCCAATCTCCTGCGCGGGCAGGAAGCGCTCCTGGAGGAAGCCGCGGTCGAAGGCGGCTTCATCACCGACAACTACTACTTCTGTCGCACCGACCGCGGACGGCAGGCGCTCGCCGCCTTGTTCGCCCAGGCGTTCCAGGGGACGAAAGCCGTCACGCCGGCGCAGACGCGTCCGATGACGGCAGAGGAGTTCGACTATCTGCGTAACTGCGCGATGACGTTCACGCCCTCGACCCGCCGCGAGACCACGCCGGGCTTGCTCCAGACCTATCGCGACGCGGAATTCCTGCCGCCCTTGCATCTGGCGGCGTACACCGCGGTCGGGCTGGTCGAAGCCGGACGCGCCACGACGGTGCAGGAACGCATCCCGCCGTTCGCGTTCAATCCGCAACTCCAGGGCGAGGTCGTCGTCGGCTACCAAGTGATGTTCGAGACCGGCGAGACGACGAACGCGCGCTGCCGGCTCTCCCGCGACAAGATGGCGCACGTCGGCATCTTTGCGGACACCGGCGCGGGCAAGAGCGTGCTCGCGACCTGGCTCGAATACCAGATCGCGACCCAGTGGGATTTCCGCGTGGTGATCCTGGATTTCGGACGCGGGCATCGCGCGCTCATGAACATCATCCCGCCGCAACAGTTCAACCTCTACGGCTTGGACGAGTCGTCGCCGCGTCCGATCCGCTGGAATCCGCTCCAGATCGGACGGCGCATCTCGCCGCAAACGCAGCTCGACCAGACCTGCCAGATCATTGCGGCGGCGGGTCGGATGGGGCAGCGACAGTATGGCTTTATGTGGGATGCGCTGCGGCAGCTGTATCTGGAGCGCGGCGTCTTGACCTTCGACCGCGAAGTGCAGAACCCCGAAGTGTTCTCGAAGCAGGTCAAGGAACATCCGAACGACCCGCTGTCCGTTCAGCGTATCAATCTGGCGCGCGTCCAACCGAACGAACGACCGATCCTGGACGCGGCGCGCGTGGCGCGTGGGCAGCCGCCGTTGCCGACGGGCGATGTGTTCTTGCGCGACTTGCCGCGTGAGGACTTGCAGTCGCTGGCGGTCGAACGTTCCAAGCAGGTGGACATTTCGCTGTGGTACGATCGTCTGGAGCAAATTCAGTCCACCAAGAAATCGGGGATGCCCGATCACACCGCGCTCGAAGGCGTGCTGCACCGCCTGCGCCCGTTCCGCTACGGCGCGCTCGCGAACATGTACGGCTTGGGCGAGGGGTCGGTCGCCATCGAGGATTTGGCGTATCCGTCGGGGGTCGCGGTCTTGGAAGGCGGCACGCTGGCGGAAGCGCAAAAGGCGGCGATCCTGGGTCTCGCGGCGTTTCACATCTACGAGAACTCGATCCAGCAGCGACGCGAGACAATGGAGACGGAGGAGCAGCGCGAGAAACACCCGATGCTCCTGGTCTTGGAAGAAGCGCACAAGATCATCGGCGGCGTGGACGAGAACGCCTCGTCGGACTCCAATGCTCAGAGCGGCGGCGCGATCATCTCCGCGCCGTTGTGGGGCACGCTCGCGCGCGACGGGCGCAAGTACAACATCAGCTACATGCTGATCGGGCAGTCGCCGTCGCAGTTCCCCGAAGAGATGGTGACGAACTGCAACCTCTTCGGGATCGGGACGCTCAAGGGCGACAAGGACCGCAAGATGATGCTGGCGGTCTTGGCGCGCTCGACGATGGGGTTCGAGGACAATCCGTACATGCGCTTTCTGTCGCGCATCGAGCGAGCGCGCATGATCTGGAAGACCGCAATCTCGATGGATCGCAAAGCGGTCGAGCCGATGCTGATCGAAACGATCCAGTTGCCGGTGCGCGAGCCGAGCGACACGGAAGTGCAGGCGCACTTTGCCCTGTGGGGACCGCTCCTGGAGAATCTGAAGCGGAACGGCAATGGAAACGCGAGCGCGAACAGCGCGAACGTCTACGATGGCGGAGCCAAACCGTCGAATGGAGGAACCGCGAATGGCGCGCATTAAAACAACTTCGTTCATGCTGGGCGCGCTGGTCTTGCTGGGGTTGCTGGTCGCGCTTTCGTTCGTACCCACCATGACCGCGGCGGCGACGAGCACGGCGACCAGCACTCCCAGTGGTCTGACGCTGGGAGAATCTTCCGTCTTGCCGTTGAACGGCTACCTGGCGGGAAACACGCTGATCGCTCAACAAGCGACGTTGGCTCAAGGCGGCGTGATCCAGTCGATGAGTTTGTACGTGACCACGCAGCACACCGAGGTCGTCTACCTGGGCGTCTACAACGACAACGGAGGAACGCCGGGAAACCTGATCGCGACGACGGACTCGTTCGCGCCCAGCGCATACGGCTGGAATCAAAGAAACGTGACGACCCAGGTCTTCGTTCCCGCCGGAACCTACTGGGTGGTGATGGTGACGGACGGCAGCGCGCTGGGGGTGCGTCACGACAACACGGGCACTTCGGTTTCCGTCACTTACCCTTACGCTCCATTGCCGGCGACCTTCCCGTCCGGCGGCAGCCCGATGACCGAACACTGGTCGGTCTACGCGACCCTGATCCCCGGAAGCGGACCTACCGCCACGCCTACCTCCATCGCGACGGATACGGCGACGGCAACGCCGACGACCGCGCCAACGACAACCGCAACAAACACGGTCGCGCCAACAGACACCGCGACACCAACTTCAACCGACACGCCCACACCCATCGCGACGGACACGGATACGCCAACCGCGACGGCAACCCTGTTACCGACCGCGACAAACACTTCCAGTCCGACAGATACGCCGACGGCGACAGGAGCCACGCCGACGCCGGCATCCACGCCGGTGGACAGCGTATTTGCCGTGCAAGCTTGGACCTCCGATCAGAACTTTAATTCCAAGCTTACTTTCAATCCCGGCGACACGATCAACTACGAGGGCGAACTGAATAACAGCACCGGCACAGCGCAGTCGGTCAACCTAACCTGGTTTGCGACGGGACCGTGCGGCGTGATCGAGAACGAGTCTGCCCCGCAGACCACTGCCGCCGGCATGGGTCGTGGTATGCGACCTATATCATTCCATTCAATGCGTGCAGCGGGACTTACACGTTCACGTTCAGCGTGTTGTTCAATGGCGCGACGACATCGCAATCAGCCGATTTTCTCGTCGCCGCGGGCGCGCCTACGCCCACGCCGACCGTGAGCACACCGACGCTGGCTCCAACCGCCACGGCGACCAGCACGCTCACCACGACACCGGCATCCTATCGCGGCTATCTCCCGCTCATTCGGAAGTAGAGGCAATCGTGTACGAACACACAGAACCCACGCCGCTCACCGAGCGCGAAATCCAGGTCTTGCGCCAAGTCGCTACGGGCGCGGGCAACAAGGAGATCGCGCACGAGCTGGCGATCAGCCCAAACACGATGCGGAATCACCTGTACGCGGCATTCGCCAAGCTCGGCGTCCAGTCGCGCACCGCCGCCGCGTTCTACGCGGTGCGTGCGGGACTGGTCCGCTTGGACGCCGCATCGGGATAGGATGAACGCCTTGACGCGAGTGTGGTTTGGCGCAGGGCTGCTCGCGACGCTCCTGGCATTCACGCGGGATTGGCGCAGCTGCGTCCCGTGCCGGCGGACCGAGAACGAACGCTCCGCTAAGGCAAGGAGGTGTTCAGCAACAAAACCAGACAGATGATCGAAGGACGCATGGCAAGTCGCACGCAAGACAAAAACCATTTCAGAAGGAGTAAGAATGCTTCGCAAGTCATTGGTGCTGTTGGTCATCGCGGGACTGTTGGCTACGCTCGGTCTCGCCGCCTCAGCCCTGTTCACCTCGCAGGCGACCGTTGACAGCAATACCTTCACAACTGGCACGGTGGTGCTCACCGCCGCGCCCACGTCCGCCGCGATCACGTTCAACAACATGGCTCCCGGCGATCAAGTGACGGCTCCCGTCACAATGACCAACGCCGGCACACTCGATCTGCGCTATGCGATGACGAGCGCATCGACCAACACCGACAGCAAGAATCTCGCCGGACAACTCGCGCTCCAAATCAAGTCCGGGGTTACCGACTGCTCCAATGCGGGCTTCGGCGCAAGCGGAACCTCGGTCTACTCGGGCACTTTGAGCACCGCCCTGTTCGGCGATCCCACCCCAGGGCAGCAAGCCGGCGACCGAACCCTCGCCGCGGGAACGAACGAAACGCTGTGCTTCAACGCGAGCTTGCCGGTGAGCACCGGCAACGCGTACCAGAACGCCACCACGACCGCCACGTTCACCTTCGCCGGCGAGCAGATCAAGAACAACCCATAACCGCATCGAACGACAGGGGGGACTGGGGTTCCAGTCCCCTGATCCGAACACGAAAAGAAATCATCAGGAGCATCCAACCGTGAACTCAGACAGCCCGGTCTACGACCGTCACCGAGGTGACGAAAATGCGTTGCCCGGTCTTCCGTCGGACCGATATTACTCAATGCCCCCCAAGGCGGAAAGGGCATGGCGTGCTTGGACGAAAAGGGCGTGGCAGATCGCTACTTTCGCTGGCTGGCTTGCTGCGTTTGTGCTGGTCCTCGCCGTGGCGGTCGGCATCGTGCCCATGTTTTTGGGTTATCGCACGTTCGTCGTGATGTCGGGAAGTATGCAGCCTACGATCGCGATGGGTTCCATCGTGATTGCCGCGCCGACGCCGACCCAGAATCTGCGGGTCGGAGACGTGATTGCTTTCAATCCCACGTCGGAAGCGACCATGCCCATCGTCCACCGGATCGTCCAGATCGAGAATCGGAACGGCGTCCGCTACTTCATCACGCGGGGCGATGCGAATACCGGGAACGACGCACAGTTGGCGCTGCCCGCGATGGGTCTCGTGGTCATCACCGCGATCCCGCTGGCGGGCTATGCGGTCTACTTTGCCGCGCAGTCCGTGGGCACGCTCTTGCTGGTGTGGATACCGCTCGTGTTGCTGACGGCGCTGTGGCTGAAGGATCGCGTCGTGACATGGCGGCAGGCGCGCCTTGCCTGAGCGAGAGGAAAGAGAATGAGGTCGCGGCACGTGTGGCTTTGGATGGGCTTGGTCGGGGTGATGGTCTTTGCGCTGGCGGGGCATCTTGTGCCCAGCGCGACGGCAATCTTGCGCTCCGCCGCGGCGATTAGCCGTAACTCGCTCAAAGCCGAGTCGCTCGTGCCCCCCAGCAAATTGCAAGCCACCTGGGTTGGAAAAAACGTGGTGCTGACCTGGAACGCCGGCGCGAACGGAGATAGGTATATTGTCCTGGGGGCGATCCATCCGACGCCCGATTGCGCGACCGCCGCCTGGAAACAGATCGGGCGCGTCTCTGGGATCACTACGACGACCTACGTGGATGCAAGGCGCACCCTCCCCAAAGGGAGATGGTACTGCTACATGGTACAGACGGCTATGAGGAATTGGACGAGCCGTCCGAATCCGGCGACGGCGATCCAAGCCAAGATCGCTGCCACGGCGACGCCAACGCCCACGTGGACGACAACCCCGACTCGGACCGCCACCCTGGTCACGATCGCGCCGGCATTAACAACGCCTGCGCCAATCCATACACCAATGCCGACCCGAAAACCGACGAACACGGCGACGCCAACGCCAACCGTAACTCGTACGCCAACCGTGAGTCCAACGCTGACCGCATCGCCGACGCCAAGCGTTACGCCAACGCCAAGCCAGCCACCCTTACGATGACCTGGAGAAAAATGTGTAAACGATCCCTGATCCTGCTGATCATTGCCGGTGTCTTAGCCACGCTCTTCCTGGCCATGGTCGCCGCCATTTTCACCGGCAGCGCGACCGTGACGAACAATACGTTCACCACGGGCTCGCTCGTCATCTCGACGAATCCAACTTCGGCGTTCATCACCTACACGAATATGGCTCCCGGCGATCAGGTTACGCGCCCCCTGACGGTCACGAACAGCGGGACGATTGCGTTCAGTTACGCGATGACCTCGACCGTGACGAACGCGGATGGCAAGGGACTGATGAACCCACTGCAACTCCAGATCAGGTCCGGCGTCACGGATTGTTCCGACACCGGTTTTGGAGTGGATGGAACACCGGTCTACAGCAACACGCTCTCTAGCGCCGCGTTGGGGGATTCGTCGCAGCCGAACGCGTCCGGCAATCGATGGCTGGCGGCGGGCGCGAGTGAGGTCTTGTGCTTTCACACGTCGCTGCCGCTGACGACGACGAACGCGTATCAGAGCGCGACAACGACCGCGACCTTTATCTTCAACGCGGTCAGCAACCCGGCAACGCCGACGTCGCCGCCCACACTAACGCCGACCAACACGCCGACTCTGACACCCACAGCGACCGCGACGGCAACGAACACGCCGACCGCTACGCCCACGGTCGCGCCGGTCAATTTGTTGATCGATCCATCTATGCAATCGCCGATCACGGGTTGGACGAGCACTTCTGCGGGTTCGTTTTACAACAATGGCGGGTATGGCGGGAACGGCCACTTTGCGTTCACCGGCAGCGAGGCCGGCAAATATATCCAAGAGTCGGGACTGAATTGGTCGGGCGGCAACTTGAAGCTTTCCGGCTACTTCGCCGTGAGTTGCGGCAACAATCTCGCGCTCGTCATCTCTGGACCCTCGTCCAATAGTTTGACGATTGGAGTTGGCAACTCATGGACTCCCGTGTCCGTTTCCATTCCCAACGCGGCGGCAGGGTCATATATGATCCAGTTCAAACAGTTGTACGGGACCGGGTGCGGCTATATGGTGAGCGCGCCCTATTTCGGACCGTAGGTCGTCCTACCGCAACCAGAAAAGATCGGATGGAATGAATGACCAGATCAATTTTCAAGCGGATCGATCATCTCGCGCGACCCATAGCGTCGCTGCTCGTTGCGTTCGTTGCGCTCGTCGCGCTGCCTGCGTGCGCGTCCGATGGCACGACCGTCCTGCACTATCCGCGGAGCGGACAGTGCGTCAAAGACATGCCATCGCCCGCGCCAACCCGTGTGCCCATCCAGCAACTGGTCCCGACCGCCGCGCCGGGCGCGCTCGGCGCGTTCGATCAAAACGCGTGGCTGTTCGGCACGTCCACGCCCACCGCGACGGCCACCGTCACGGGAACACCCG
>VFSW01011686.1_pt1 | contig 12305 bp, 14 predicted proteins | sample 5358111 | NCBI WGS metagenome assembly VFSW01 (sample SAMN11554181, study PRJNA540505) | mine drainage metagenome | isolation source: sediment from site ElyBrook_90M | place: USA: Ely Copper Mine, Vershire, VT | collected 2017
CCCTCCCCCCCCCCCCCCCCCGCCCCCCCCCCCAGGCCGATTACGCCACGACCCCTACTTCAGCGAACGGACCTTGTTGTTCGCTTCGCGGCCCAGACACTTTTGCAGCCACGCCTGTGCGGCCGGTGTCGCGCTCATGTCGAGCTTCACCAGCATCGCAAAGCTCAGCACCGAGGCCACGTTCAGGTCCGCGATCGAAAAGCTCTTGCCGACCAGCCATTCCCTGCCCTTCAGGTGGTCGTCGAGCACCTTGAGCGGCGCCTTGAGCTTATCGGTCGCATCGGTGATCGCCTTCTCGTCGCGCTGATCGGGTGGCAGAAAGAGCTTATGCGTCAGCAACGTCATAAGCGGCGGCTCGATCTCGGTCATGCCGAAGAAGCTCCACTTGTATACTTCGCCACGCTCCGCCACCGAGGCCGGCCAGAGCTTGCCCTGTCCATACTTGTCGGCCAGGTAGAGATTGATCGCCATCGATTCCCATATGACCAAGCCGTCGTCTTCGAGCGCGGGAATATGGCCGTTCGGGTTGATCTTCATGTGCTCGGCCGATTTCGCCTTGGGCGGTTCGGTCGGCACGTGCTCATAGGTGAGGCCGAGTTCTTCGAGCGCCCACAGGCTGCGCGCTGAGCGTGATTTCGAGCTTCCGTGTAGTTTCATCATTGTTCCTTGCCTCCAGGCGGGCGTTAGAGTTTGACCCTTATATGTAGCGCGCCTGATTCGCCGGGCACAAACCCGCCGGACATCCGCTCGATCACCCGCAAGGGTGCGCCGCGCCGCAATTCCGGTTGGAACAGTTGCGCTTACGTGCAAGGATTCCCTGCAATCGGGAGATTCAAGTGCGACGAGACATTTTCAATCAAGACCACGATATCTTTCGCGAACAGGTGCGCCGCTTCGTCGAGAAGGAGCTGGTACCCAAAATCGAACAATGGAATCGCGACGGGATGAGCGATCGCGAGAGCTGGCTCAAGATGGGCGAGGCCGGCTTCCTTGGCGCCAATCAGCCCGCCGAGTACGGCGGCGCGGGCGCCGACTTCACCTATGACGCGATCATTATCGAGGAACTCGCGCGCGTGCGCGCCCACGGCCTCATGATGCCGCTGCACTCGGACGTGATCATGCCCTACCGGGTCAATTACGGCACCGAGGAGCAAAAGCGCAAATTCGTCACGGGCGCTGTCAAAGGTGAAACGATCCTCGCAATTGCGATGACCGAGCCCGGCACCGGCTCCGACCTCGCCGCCGTCAAGACCACCGCTATCCGCGACGGCGACTCGTACGTCCTTAATGGCGCGAAGACTTTCATCTCGAACGGCCAGATTTCCGACCTCGTGATCGTCGTGGTCAAAACCGATCCCAACGCCAAGCCGGCCCATCGCGGGGTCAGCCTGATGCTGGTCGAGCGCGACACGCCCGGGTTTATCCGCGGCCGCAAACTCGACAAGCTCGGGTTCCGCGGCCAGGACACCAGCGAGCTTTTCTTCGAGGACTGCCGCGTTCCCGCCGCCAACCTGCTCGGCCGCGAGGGCAACGGCTTCAAGATGCTGATGGAGAAGCTCGGGCAGGAGCGCCTTGTAGTTGGAATCGGCGCGATCACGAGCGCCCGCCGATGCCTCGACGACACGGTCGCCTACGCGATGGAGCGGCGCGCCTTCGGCCAGCCGATCGCCGGCTTTCAGAACACTCAGTTCAAGCTCGCCGAGATGGCGACCGAGGTCGAAGTCGGCCAGGCCTTCGTCGATCGGGTGCTGGCGGCGCACGTGCGCGGCGAGGATATCGTCACCGAAGCCAGCATGGCGAAATGGTGGACCAGCGACCTGCTCAAGAAGGTCTCCAGCCAATGCCTGCAAATCCACGGCGGCTACGGCTTCATGATGGAGTATCCAGTCGCAACTGACTATGCGGATTCGGCGGTGCAATCGATCTACGCTGGCACCAACGAAATCATGAAGGTGATAATCGCGCGGCGGATGGGTCTCGACCAGCGCGGCTAGCGGCGTGTGCTGGTACGCCCGGCTTGGATGGAGTCACAGTAATGGCAAGTACCGATGAGATAGTGCGCAAGCTACAGGGCTTTTATCGCGGCTATATCGAGGCCTTCAATCGCGAGGATATCGATCAGTTCACGCAGTGTTTCGACTATCCCTACGCTTGGGTCACGGGCGAGCGCGGTTTGACGCTATGTTCGAGCGAGAGCGACCATCAGCGCGGCGCAAGCCAGAGGATGATCGCGCGGAAAGGCCGGGGATGGGCTCGCTCGCAAACGGTCCGGCGCGAAGCGTGGCCGATGGCCGAGAGTCTCGCGATGATCATGGCGGACGTCACGCGCTTCAAGGGCGACGGCTCGATCCTCGAGCGCGTGCGCGCGTCGTACACGCTGCGGCGCGTGGGCAGCGGATGGCGAATCGTCACGCTGGGCGAGATCAAGGCGCCATTCCTTGGTCCCGGCAACGTGAGTCGGTAAACGCCCGCTGCTCACGATCGAAAGCGGGATGGATGGCCTCAGCGGTGGACGCGCGGGCGTCGGATGCGCGATTATGGGGCTGTGGTCCATGCGCGGATGCGCTGGGCGACGGAGGCCGATATGGAATGCCCTTTTGACCGTGGCGCTGAAGACCTCGGCAATATCGTGGCGCTCGAACATGTGAACGTCACCGTGCCGGACCAGCAAGTCGCAACCACTTTCTACATAAGCGGGCTCGGACTGACGCGCGATCCCTACCTGATGAATGGCGTAACCAACATGTGGGTGAACGTCGGGCGCAGCCAATTCCATTTGCCGAATCGCAAGCCGCAGGTGGTGCGCGGCCGAGTCGGGCTCGTCATTCCCGATCGTGAAGCGCTGCTCGCGCGGCTCAAACGGGTGAGCAAATACCTGGGCGACACCCGCTTCGGCTTCGAAGAGCACGAGGATTTCGTCGAGGCGACCTGCCCCTGGGGCAATCGGATCCGCTGCCATGCGCCAAGCCCGCGCTTCGGCCGGGTCACGCTCGGGATGCCCTACGTCGAGTTTGACGTTCCGCGCGGCACCGCCGACGGAATAGCCAGATTCTATCGGCAGGTCATGACCACGACCGCGACGGTCGAGGAGGACGCCGAGGGCCGATGCGTGCGCGTGAGTGCGGGCAACTATCAGGAGTTGCTGTTCCGCGAAACCGACCGGACGTTAGAGCCCTACGACGGCCATCATATTCAGGTCTACGTGGCGGATTTCTCCGGCCCGCATCGCCGGCTCGCCGAGAAGGGGTTAATCTTCGAGGAGAGCGATCAGCATCAGTACCGCTTCAAGGATCTCGCCGATCCTGAAACTGGAAAGGCGCTCTTCACTATCGAGCATGAAGTGCGCAGCATGCGCCATCCGATGTTCATGCGGCCATTGGTCAATCGCAACCCCTCACAGAGTAATATGGACTACGCGCAGGGGCACGACGCCTGGATTGCCGCGATGCCACGCGACGCGGGCTAGCGAACTCAGCCAGCCGAGATTGCGCTGGCTTCGGCCTCAGCCGCGATTGCAACGCGGCTATGATAGCGGCCGTAGACAAAATAAATGATCAGCCCGATCGCCATCCAGACGAAAAACCGGAGCCAGGTGATTTCGGGCAGCGACTTCATCAGGTAGAGGCAGAAGAGCGCGCCGATTATCGGGACCGCGGGGACCATCGGCGTGCGGAACGGACGCCGCGCTTTCGGATCTACGTGGCGCATAATCCATACCCCGAGGCATACCAGGACGAAGGCGAACAGCGTGCCGATATTGGTCAGCTCCGCGATCTCCTGAATCGGCAACAGCGCCGCGGTGATTCCCACCGCAACTGCGGTTATCGAAGTCGGAATGTAGGGCGTCTTGAAGCGCGGATGGACCCGGCTGAAGGCGGGCGGAAGCAGTCCGTCGCGCGAGATGGCGTAAAAAATCCGCGATTGGCCGAGCAGCAGCACGAGCAGCACAGAAGTGAGCCCGGCGACCGCGCCCGCTGAAATCACGCCCGCGATAAAGTTCATTCCGCGCATGACGAAGGCGCTCGAAAGCGGCGCGCTGCGATCGATCCTGGTGTAATGCACCATCCCGGTCAGCACCGCGGCGACCGCGATATACAGAACGGTGCACACGAAGAGCGACCATAGGATTCCGCGCGGCAAGTCGCGCCCCGGATCGATAGCCTCCTCGGCGGCGGTCGAGACCGCGTCGAATCCGATATAGGCGAAGAAAATATATGCCGCGCCCTTCGAGATGCCCTCGAAGCCGAACGGCGCGAACGGAACCCAATTGTGCGGCTGCACGAAGAAAACGCCGACTCCGATCACGACCGCCACGGCGCCCAGCTTTATCGCGACGATTACCGAGTTAAGGCGCGCACTCTCCTGGATTCCGACGTACAGCACGGCCGAGATGATCAGCACGATCAAGAGCGCCGGGAGATTGACTATTGCGCCCGGCGCGGAACCCGGAGCTCCGGCTATCGCGGCGGGAAGATGGATTCCCAGGCCGGCCAGAATGACGCGGAAGTAACCCGACCATCCGACCGCGACGGCGGCGGCTGCGACTGCGTATTCGAGGACGAGGTCCCACCCGATTATCCATCCGACCAGCTCGCCCATCGTGGCATAGGAGTAGGAATAGGCGCTGCCCGCGACCGGAATCATCGCGGCAAATTCGGCATAGCATAGCGCCGCCATCGCGCACGCCACGCCCGCCAGCACGAATGACGCGATAAGGCCGGGTCCCGCCTGGCGCGCGCCCACACCGGTCATCACGAAGATGCCGGCGCCGATAATCGCGCCGATTCCGAGCGCGGTCAGTTCGACCGCGCCCAGCGCGCGACGCAGCCCGCCCTGATGCGGTCTGGCGTCGTCGATCAGCGTTTCGACTGGTTTACGCCGCGTTAGCTGCGCTCTCAGGCCCGCTTCCCCCATCCTATGGGTCCTCTCACCAGGCCTGATGGCCACCATCGACCGCGATCGTCGTGCCGGTCACGTAACTCGAGGCGGCGCTGGCCAGGAAAATGACGACGCCGCGAATCTCGTCGGGCCGGCCGAGCCGTCCAAGCGGCGTTTCACTCTCCATCTTCGCCTGATTCTGGCCCTTCGCCATCCCCGCTTCGGTCGCTTCGGTCGGAATCCATCCGGGGGCAATTGCGTTGACCAGAATTCCGTAGCCGGCCCATTCGACCGCGAGCGCGCGCGTCAGATTCATCAGGCCGGCCTTGGTAGCGGAGTAGGCCGAGAGCCGGTAGATCGCGCTGGCCTTGGTTCCGTAAATGGAACTCATGTTGATTATCCGGCCGGGGCGTCCGGCCACGATCAGGCGGCGCGCGACATGCTGGGCGAGGATCATCGGCGCAGTCAGGTTGGTTGCGAGCGCCGCATCCCAGGTCGCACGGGGCAAGTTTTCGGCGCGGCCGGTCGGTGAGATTCCCGCGTTGTTGATCAATATGTCGACGAGACCAAGTTTGGATTCGGTCTGCGTAAGAGCGCGCTCGATATCGGCGTCGCTGGTCACGTCGAGGCCGATAGCCGCGGTCCGCACACCGTAGGCCTCGGCGATCTCGGCGGCGAGCTTTTCGAGGCGGTCGGCGCGCCGCGCCGCGATTGCAACGTCGGCCCCCGCAAGCGCCAACGCCCGGGCGCAATCGACGCCGAGTCCCGACGAGGCTCCGGTGACGAATCCGACGTGGCCCTTGAGCGAGAAGAGCGATTCGAGCGATTCCATCGTTTGTCCCTGGGCGGATTTCGCGCCGGCTCATGCGCGGCCGGCGGATACGGCGGCGGCCTCGGCGGCCGCCGCGAGTGCGCGGTCGATATCCGCGCGGCTGATTCCGTAGTGCGTGACCGCGCGAAAGCCGAACTCGGAGCGCGCGCCAACCGTCACGCCCCGTTCGGCCATCGCGGCGTGGAAGCGACGCGCGCGCTCGGAGCCTCCCTCAACCTCGAAGAAAACCATGTTGGTGCGGCGCGCGGCCGGAGCGACGCGAATTGTGGCGATCCGTTCAAGGCCGTCGGCGAGCGCGCGCGCGTTGGCGTGGTCTTCGCCGAGCCGATCGACCATCGTGGTCATCGCGACGATTCCGGCCGCCGCGATAACGCCCGCCTGGCGCATGCCGCCACCGAGCATCTTGCGCACCCGCCGCGCGCGGCCGATAAAGTCGCGCGCACCGCAAAGCATCGATCCGACCGGCGCGGCGAGCCCTTTCGAGAGACAGAAGGAGACCGTGTCCGCAGTCCCGGCGATCACACGGGCGTCGGTCTCGAGCGCCAGCGCGGCATTGAAGATGCGCGCGCCATCCAGATGAATCGGAATCGAGTTGCGCCGCGCCAGTTCGGCGACCGTGCGGAGATGAGCGAGCGCGACCGGCGCCCCGCCGCATCGATTATGCGTGTTTTCGGTCGCGACCAGCGCATGCGGCGCGAAATGAACGTCGGGTGGCATATCGAGTTCGGTGCGCAACTCGTCGAGGTCGTACTCGCCGGCATCAGTATTGCGGATTGGCGTCAGCACGACGCCGCCCAGCGCCGAGGCGCCGCCCGCCTCGTAAAGCCAGGTGTGGGCCCGCGCGCCCAGGACGGACTTGGTGCCGCGCGCGCAATGCGTCAGCATCGCGATGAGATTTCCCATCGTGCCGCTGGCGACAAACAGCGCCGCCTCCTTGCCCATCGCCGAAGCGGCCATCGCTTCAAGGCGGTTGACGGTCGGGTCCTCGCCGTAAACGTCGTCGCCGAGTTCGGCGCGCGCCATCGCCTCGCGCATCTCGGGCGTGGGAAGGGTGACGGTGTCGCTGCGCAGATCGATCAAGCTTCGATACTCTTTAGGCTCGTCCGCCCTGACGCTCAGGGGAAGATCGCCTTCACGACCTCGTCGATCGCGCGCTTGCTGTCGGCTTCGTCAGTGAGCGACCAGGTCACGGCGACGGTGGCGGAGCGCCGAGGTGAAATTCCCTGCCGAATCAGCTCGCCCGCGTAGATCAGCAGCCGCGTCGAGACGCCCTCTTCGAGGCCCGAGGCCTTGAGATGGCGCACCTTCTCGCCGAGCATCGCCAACTGCATCGCGGTGTCGCGATCGACGCCGGCTTCGTGGCCGATAATCTCGAATTCCTTGTCGGCCGGCGGATAATTGAACTCGATCGTGATGAAGCGCTGGCGGGTCGAGTGTTTCAGGTTTTTCTGGATGCTCTGGTAGCCGGGGTTGTAGGAGATGACGAGCAGGAACCCGGTGTGTGCTTCGAGAGTCTCGCCGCGCTTTTCAATCGGCAGGATACGGCGATGGTCGGAGAGCGGATGGATAAGGACGGTCGTGTCCTTGCGCGCCTCGACGATTTCGTCGAGATAACAGATCGCGCCGCGGCGCACGGCCTGGGTGAGCGGTCCATCGACCCAGACGGTCTCGTCGGCCTGAATCAGGAAGCGGCCCACAAGATCGCTTCCGGTCAGGTCTTCGTGACAGGCGACCGTGATTAGCTCATTGGGGCCGTCGGGCATCGCGGCCAGGCGATGGGCCATGTGCTCGACGAAGCGGGTCTTGCCGCAACCGGTCGGGCCCTTGAGCAGCACGGGGAGCCGCGCCTTGTAGGCGGCCTCGAAGATTTCGACTTCGTCGCCAATGGGAAGATAGAAGGGAGCGTTGGCGGGATCGAGATGGCGCACCTCGGGCCCTTCACCCTGCATCCTGCTGTCAAATTTTTTCAGTTCAATCGACATCGGCCATCCTTGCGGAGCGCGTCCTGGCAAGGCGCGTCCCGGAGCGCGGTGCTCTGGCGGGATTCTAAGAGAGGCGGGGCCAAGGGTTCAAGGCGAGCGTGAACAATCATCCGTTGCCGCGCGCCGGCGATGCGACGCTTCAAACGCGGCGCAGGTAGACGGACGGCCCGTCGCGAGTGTCTTTCACGTCATAACCGGCCTCGACGAGCGCACGGCGGAGATCGTCGGAGCGCTTGAAATCGCGGGCGCCGCGGGCGGCGGCGCGTTCGTCGATCAGGCGTTGAATCTCGGGCGGAAATTCGCCCGTGGTGCGCGCTTCGGCGGCGAGCCGTTCGAGCCCCAAGCCCATCACGAGGTCGAATCGCTTGAGCGTGTTCCAGACCCGGCGATCCCCAAGGCGATAAGCCTCGGCCACCATTTCGAGCGCGACGGCGAGCGCCTGCGGCGTGTTGAGATCGTTGTTGATCGCTTCGTTGAAGCGGTCAAAATATGCCGCGGTCCACGGCGAATCATCCGCCGCCGCATAGTCCGCGCCGGGAAGGCCGCGGACGAACTCGGCGAAGTAGTCCAGGTTGCGTTCGGCACCGCGGACCGCGTCGAGCGAGAACGCCAGTTCGGAGCGATACTTCGCGCCGAGGCAAAAGAGCCGAAACGCGAGCGGATTGATTCCGGCCGCGACCAGATCATCGAGCACAGGGAAGCGGCCCGCGCTCTTGCTGATCTTGGCACCCTCCATCCCGACCAGAAACGCGTTGTGCACGAAGTATCTGACGAACGGCCTTCCGGTCGCGCTCTCGGATTGCGCGATCTCGTTCTCATGATGAATCGGAATGTGGTCGATCCCGCCCGAGTGAATATCGATCGTCTCGCCGAGGTAGCGCATCGCCATCGCGGAGCACTCGATATGCCATCCGGGATAGCCGCGCCCCCACGGGCTTTCCCACTGCATCAGATGGGCGGGCTGATTCAGCACCCACAGCGCAAAGTCGTGCGGGCTGCGTTTATCGGAGGAATGCTCGAGGCGCTGGGCCGCGTGCTGATCGTCGAGGCTCTGGCGCGAGAGCCGCCCCATGCGATTCGGTCCGCGGTACTTTTCGACATCGAAGTAGACGCCGCTGGTAGTGACGTAGGCGAAGCCGTTGGCGAGAATCCGCTCGATCAGCGCGATCATGTCGGCGACATGGCGCGTGGCGCGGCTGAATTCGCCGGGCGGAACGGTCGGCGGCTCGATATTGAGGCGGGCGAGATCGCGCTTGAACTGCGCGATATAAAAGTTGGCGACCGCTTCAGGCGTGCGGCCCTCGGCACGTGCGGTCTTTTCGATCTTGTCTTCACCGGCGTCCTGGTCGGAAGTCATGTGGCCGACATCGGTGATATTCATCGTGTGGCGCACTCGGTAGCCGTTGAATTCGAGCGCGCGCCGCAAGGTATCGGCGAAGAGATACGAGCGCATATTGCCAAGATGCTGCGGCAGGTAGACGGTCGGTCCGCACGAATAATACGTGACGACCGGCGGCGCGAGCGGACGAAGCTCTTCGACCGAACGGCTCAGCGAGTTGTAGAGGTAAAACGGTTTCACGTCGGCGCCGTTGCGCATCCGCCGTTATAACGGCGTGCGGCGACGAATTTGTAGATGCGATCCGCGCTCCATGCGACGCCCGGTACATACCATAACAAGGCCGCGAAGCGGCGCAGACCGCGCTGGCGGAGGAGAATCTCGTTGACGCCGCGGGCGCCGCGATAGACTCGGCCGCGATCGTCGACGACGTGCATCTCGTAGAGCAGATCGTCGATCTTGAGCGAATCGAAGCGGACGCGCGCGGCCGGGTCGTGCAGGTCGAGCATTTCGAGTGCGCCGGTGTTATCCAAACGATCGAGGCGCCGAATCGCCCTGCGGCACGGGCCGCATCCGCCGTCATAGAGGATCACGAGCTTGCCCGGCGGGGCCATGGCCGGGATCGACTCAGGCGCTCCGAAGAGCCGGCCCATCGGCTAACGCCTCGGAATACGCGGATTCGCGGCCATCCGGCGCAGCTTCGCATTCTCGTAGTTGATTCGCCATTCGTAGCCGTCGACCAGCGACTGCCATCCGGCCTCGATCGTATTGGCCGATTTCACCAGCGTGACCCAGTTGAGGCGTCCGTCGGAGAACTTATTGACCGACATCACGTCGGCTTCGGTCGAAGCGCTGGTGGCATGGGTGTAGGTTTCGAGCACGCGGACCGGTTCGAGAAACGGAAAGTGCTTGAGCAGGATTTTGCGCAGCACGAGATCGAGCGAATGCAGCGCGCCGACGCCGCTGGCGGCCTCGAACTCCTCGACACCCCCGACCCGGATCAGGACGGTCGCATCGATCGTCATCCGGCCGTCGTTGTAGTCGTCGATCACGCGGCGGCGGATAACCTCGAAGGGCGGCACATAGTCGGCCGAGCGCCGCAGCTCTTCCAACTCGCGCGAGGCCTGCGGAGTTTCCGCCTCGAAAAACATTGATTGTGATTCAGTTTCCATCCTTCGACCCGGCCTCATTATCCGAGCGGCGCAAGAGCCTTTCAAGGCGAAGCGGCATTCGTGGAGAAATCACATCGCAAGGCCGCCGTCGACCTGAATTACCGCGCCCGTGATGTACGACGCGGCATCGGAGAGCAGAAAAGCCGCCATCGGCGCGACATCTTCCACTTGGCCAAAGCGGCCGAGCGGTATCATCTCGAGCGCCTTGGCCCGGTTGGCTTCCGGAAGCGCCGCGGTCATGTCGGTCTCGATAAAGCCGAGCGCGAGCGCATTAACGCGCACGCCCATCGCGCCAAGCTCCTTCGCCATCGCCTTGGTCATACCGACCACGCCCGCCTTCGAGGCGGAATAGTTTACCTGGCCCGGCATCCCGACCAGCCCGGAGACCGAGCTGACGTTGAGAATCGCGCCGCGCCTGGCCTTCATCATGATAAACGCGACGGCGCGGGCGAAGTTGAACGAGCCGGTCAGGTTGGTGCGGATCACCTGTGCCCAGTCGTCCTCGCTCATCATGACAAGCAACTTGTCGCGGGTGAGACCGGCGTTGTTGACCAGACCGTCGATACGGCCGAAGGCGCCTTTTGCGGCGTTGACCATCTCGCGCACCGGCTTCAGTTCGCCGGCATCGACCTTGAAGGCGAGCGCCTTGACGCCGAGGCTTTCGATTTCACCCTTGAGTTCTTCGGCCTGCGCCTCGCTGTTCAGATAGTTGAAGGCGACGCTGGCGCCGCGGCGGGCAACCTCGAGCGCGATCGCGCGGCCGATACCGCGGGTTGCGCCGGTGACGATTATGCCTCTGCCTTCGAGCTCCTTCACGCGGTGATCTCTCTCCGAAGCGGACCTCACCGCGCACCAGGCGCGGACAAGACAAAGGGCCCTCCGCGCGCATCTCGGGCGCGGATGAGCCCAGGATAAGGCGAACGATCAGGCGCTAAACGACGAGCCGCATCCGCAAGTCCGTGAGGCGCGGGGATTGTCGAAGCGAAAGCCCGCGCCATGCAGGCCTTCGACGTAATCGAGCGTGGTGCCCGCGATATACGGAAGCGAAATCTCATCGACAAACACACGCACGCCGTCGAGCTCGGCGACCGCGTCGCCATCCTTATGCTCGTCGAAGGCGAGCGAGTACTGGAACCCGGAGCATCCACCGCCGACGACCGCAACGCGGAGCCCCTGGTCGGGACCGGCGCCTTCTTTTTCGAGCATCTTCCTGACCATCTCGAGCGCCTTGGGCGACAGGTTGATAGCCGTAAGGTCGGACGGATTCTCCTGATGCAGCTCTTCGGACATTCTCAAAAGCCTCCTGAACCCAGCCGAAGCCCGTCGTTGGGCCTCGACCGATGCTCCTAATCTAGCCAATCCGGAGCGCTATTGCATCAGGTCTTTGATAAGATTCGCGACATCGACGCTGCCCCATCCGGTCGGATAGTCCCAGTTCGTGGTCGCCGCATAGTAGCCGTTCGAGCCGCTCACGATATCGTGGAAGGCAGGATACGGCTGGCTCAGGAGCCCGTTGTTGAGACCGTAGACCGCAGGGCCGGGATGACCAATCCGCCCAACGCCATTTTGTGCGCGCGCCTGATTTATCAGCGCAAAGATAGCGGCCCAGTTCGGCGCCGCGAAGCTGGTGCCGCCGAAAACTGACCACGCGCTACCATAATAGACCGAATAACCGGTAGCCGGATCCGCATCGAAAGCGATATCGGCGCCCTGGCGCATCCCATTGGACCACGCATTGGTGACTCCCGGACCCAGTTGCCACGAGGGTTCGGTGAAATCGATGCTGAGTCCGCCGCCGCTCCCGCTCCAGGCGGTTTCGGTCGCGATAGTGCCGTTGCCGTTGAGCGCGAGCGTGGTACCACCGGCCGCGCCGAGGTTCGGGTCAGAGCCGGGGAAATCGACCGCGAGCGTGCCGTTACCGCAATCCGCCGAGCCACCATCGCCTGAGGCCGCAAACCAGGACTGCCCCTGGACGACTCCCTGGGCCAGAATTTCGTCGTCGAGTTGCATATAGCTCGAAGGCATATTTGCCTCGCAGAGGCCCCAGCACGTGGCGACTACGGAGGCGAAGTTGTCAGCGACGATCATGCTCTACGCGTCGGCAA
>VFSW01011687.1_pt1 | contig 12305 bp, 15 predicted proteins | sample 5358111 | NCBI WGS metagenome assembly VFSW01 (sample SAMN11554181, study PRJNA540505) | mine drainage metagenome | isolation source: sediment from site ElyBrook_90M | place: USA: Ely Copper Mine, Vershire, VT | collected 2017
AGCGTCGCCATGTGAGAAAACCTACCGGCTTTTAGCCGGTAGGGTAGTTTAGTCAGCAGAAACATAAGATTTATGAAGAGTTCATCTATAGGCAAGCTCGGGGTCGTTATCAGTAGCGCGGCGGCCGTCACTATGCTCGCCACTCTTGGATTGAGCGGCACGGCATTCGCGCAGACGACGACTGCTGCGCCCTCAGCCACCGGCACGCATCAGGGTTGGGGTGGAGTTGGCGGCATGCGTCGCGCGCCGGGTGTCTTCGGCACGGTCGCATCGGTGAGCGGGGACACGATCACCGTCACGAGCAAGCGCTTCGGTCCGAACTCTTCGAGCGCAACGCCGACGACGTATACCGTCGATGCGACCAATGCGACAGTAACTAAAAATAATGCGGCTTCATCGGTATCTGCGATCGTAGTCGGCGACACGGTGATGGTGCAGGGCACGGTGAGCGGCACGAGTGTCGCCGCGACCAAGATCAATGACGGTGTCATGACGGGAATGAAGGGTATGGGAGCGGGCGCTACGATCACGGGCAACGGCGAGCCGGTCATCGGCGGCGGAGTCACTGCCGTAAGCGGCACGACTCTCACGGTCACCAACAAGAGCAATGTTACCTACTCGGTAGACGCTTCGTCGGCGACTGTCATCAAGGGCAACGCGACTTCCTCGGTCTCCGCCATAGCGGTCGGCGATAACGTCGTCGTCCAGGGTACGGTCAACGGCACCTCGGTCGTCGCGTCATCCGTGATCGATCAAGGCACTATTCCCGCGAGCTCGAATACGAGCACTCAGGGCGGCGCGCGCGGATTCATGGGCGGCATCGTCCGCGGCATCGGCGGCTTCTTCCAGCATCTCTTCGGATTCTTCTAAATAGATCCGAATCGGAAGCTGAAATAGTCCGATAGACAAAACCACCCCCTCGGGTGGTTTTGTCATTGTGCATCGATGACGGTGCGGAAAACAAAGGTCGGTCCTCGGTAGCAACCAAGGACCGACCTTTGTTTTCCCTCGATGCAAGGTACAATGTGCCGCAATCAAGCATGTCGGATTCTTCTCATCATAAGCATACCAAGCGAGATGCCGCGCCCCGGACGCGACCGTGGTTCATCGCGGCGGCCGTCGGAGGCGGCATCGCCTGCGCGCTCATATTCCTCATCGGGTTCACGACGGTATTCGCGATGCTCGGCTCGCATTCCATAGCATATGTGCGCCCCGGCTCGGCGACTTCGACGAGCTCTGTATCCGCCGACCCTCCTGCCGTCCTCGATGTCGCAGCCTACAACAAGAAGCTCTTACAGCTCGCCAATTACAAGACGCCGCTCGCTACCTCGACCGCCACTTCGACGCTCGCGCGCCGGCTCTGGCCTGCCAAAGGCGCGTTGCCCGTTGCCGGGGCTCTCTTGCCCTTCAACCGCATCGTCGCGTACTACGGGAATTTCTACTCGACCGGCATGGGCGTCCTCGGCGAATATCCCGAAGCGCAGGTGCTTCAGATGCTCGCTTCGACGACAGCGATGTGGCAGGCAGCGGACCCCTCGACTCCCGTGATACCGGCGATCGATTACATCGCGGTCACCGCGCAGGGCTCTCGCGGACCCGACGGCAAGTATCGCCTGCGGATGCCGGATAGCCAGATACAGAAGGCCCTCGACATGGCGGCGCAGGTGCACGGGCTCGTCTTCCTCGACATCCAAGTGGGATTGAGCAACGTGGAGACGGAGGTGCCGCTCCTAGAGCAATACCTGAAGATGCCGCAGGTCGAGCTTTCGCTCGATCCGGAATTCGCGATGCACGATGGTGCGGCGCCCGGCACGGTCATCGGCAGCCTCGATGCCGTCGACATCAACTTCGCCGCCAAGTATCTCGCCGGACTCGTCACGCAATACGATCTGCCTCCCAAGATCCTCGTCGTGCACCGCTTCACCGAAGACATGGTGACAAATGTGAGCGGGATCCGTCCGCTGCCGCAGGTGCAGTTCGTGATGGACATGGACGGCTGGGGCTCGCAAGCGAAGAAGATCGGCACGTACAACGCCGTCATCTACGCCGAGCCCGTGCAATTCACCGGGTTCAAGCTCTTCTACAAGAACGATCTCAGGCCGCCTTCGACCGGGCTTCTCACGCCCGCGCAAGTGCTGAACCTCATTCCGCGGCCTTCTTATATTCAGTATCAATAGTTTCGATAGGACGATATGCGCCGATACGCGGTGATAGACAAGCCGATAGGGCAGACGCCGCTCCAGGCGATGGAAGAATATCGCGCATCGGATGCGTCGCTCATGCGGGTGCCGCTTACCTATGCCGGACGCCTCGACCCGATGGCGAGCGGGAAGCTCCTCGTCCTGATCGGCGACGAGTGCAAGAAGCGCGAACTCTACGACGGGCTCGACAAGGAATACGTATTCGAAATCCTGCTCGGCTTCAAGACCGATACGGCAGATGTGCTCGGTATGCCCGCCCTCGGCAAGAGCGCCGACGCTTCCGAGCGGGAACTGCACGACGTCGCGCGGTCCATGGTAGGGGATCACGTGCTCCCGTATCCCGCGTTCTCGTCGAAGACGGTCGGCGGCAAGCCGCTTTTCCAATATGCGCTTGAAGGCACGTTGGATTCAATCGAGATACCGACGGCTGATATGCGGGTATATTCGATGCAGTTTGCCGACCGGATGAGCGTGCCCAGAACCCGCTTGATAGAGCGCATCCTGAATAAGATAGAGCATCTCAAGGTCGAGGCTGGTACGGGCATGTTCGGCGCTGACTTTAGGAAAGACGATATCTGTAAGCGTTGGTGGAGCCTGCAAAACCGCACGATAAGCGTCTGCCCGATACTGCGTTTCAGGGCCACGGTCAGCTCCGGCACGTACGTCCGTAGCCTCGCGCCCCTGATCGCGCAAAAGCTCGGCGCGGAAGGCCTCGCGTATTCCATCGATCGCACGAAGATCGGACGTTATGCGTCGATTACGAAGCACGTGGGCTTCTGGACGCGCACCTATTGAATCAGTGAGGCCTGCTACAATGTCCTTATGAAGTTCAGCATGAAATTTAAATTGTGGCATTCGCTCTTGGGACTCTCGATCATCGTGTCAGCCGAAGGCCTCTTGATACAGATGATGAGCGCGCTTGCGGCGGTATGGACGATCTGCTTTTTCGCGATACTCGGGACGTGCATCAAGATGTATGTCGCCACCGAGGTCATCGAAGACATCAGGGGCTCCCGCCGCATGCTCGCGACGCTTTCGGCGGTCGTCGGGACTTTCATCATATTCTTTTCATTCCAGTACTGGTACCTTCTATTCGTGGACCCCGCGAGCTTCCCGACGCTTGCTCCCGCCGCATTCAGCTTGCTCCTGCACAGCGTGATGGTCTTCGTCTTCAACCCGCTCAACGCTCCAGGCGACACCGCCGGGCAGGCGCTCCTCCTTGTCAACATCCTCGGCGCGCTCGTCTTAGTGATGTTCATCTTCCAGAATATCTCGCAGCTGAGGCACAAGTCTTCGGCATAGACGAGCGAGATCCTTCATGAAAGCAAGGCGCTCCCGAAATGCCCATTTGCTATACTGAAAGGAACAGAGCGAGCAGATATTCATGCCAGATAAAACATCAGAAATAAACTCGAATCAACCGAGCATCTATGGCTTGTTGAAGCCGTACACGTTCCTCATCGTCTTGCTCGTCGTCCTCACTATCGGAGCCAACGCGCTCAACCTCGCGGTGCCGGAGATCATCGCCAAGGCGATAGATACGTATGCCAGCGGCAGCTTCGTGCTCTCGGGGCTGGTCGTCGAGTTCGGGCTTGTCGCATTTTTCATATTCCTCCTGACCTATGCGCAGAACATCGTGCAGGTATACGCCTCGGAGCGCGTGGCGCGCGACTTGCGCCTCGATCTCTCAGCCAAGATCTCGGTGCAGCCGTACGAATACATCGACCGCATCACGCCTGCAAAGCTCCTGACCAACCTCACCTCCGACATCGACGCGGTGAAGACCTTCGTATCCCAGGCTATCGCGGCCCTGATCTCGTCGGTCTTCCTGATCATCGGCGCCTCGGTCCTCCTCTTGCTCTTGGACTTGCGCCTCGGGCTCGCGGTCCTTGTCATAATGCCGGTCATCGCCGGCACGTTCTATTACGTGCTCGGCCGCGTGCGCAAGCTCTTCGTCCGCTCGCAGGAAGCGATCGACTGGCTCAATTCGGTCATCAACGAGAGCATCTTGGGCGCCGCACTCATCCGCCTCTTGAATTCTCAGCAATACGAATACCAGAAATTCCTCGCGGCCAACACCGAGGCGCGCTCTATCGGCATGAGCATCCTCAAGCTCTTCTCGAGCCTCATCCCGGTCATCACGCTCTGTACCAACCTCGCGACCCTCATCATCCTCGCCTTAGGCGGCCACTTCGTCATACAAGGCTCGATGACCCTCGGCGATTTCACGGCCTTCAACAGCTATCTCGCCATCCTCATCTTCCCGATACTCATTATCGGATTCATGAGCAACGTCATCGCCCAGGCGACCGCTTCCTACGGACGCATCAGCAAGGTCCTGCACGCTCCCGACGAGAAGAAGACCGGAGGCCTCAAGGCTGAGCTCGCTGGCGACATCGAGGTCAAGGAGGTGACGGTCAAGTTCGGCGAGAAGGCCGCTCTCAAGGACGTTTCCTTCAAGGCGCAGGCCGGAACCTCGACCGCCATCATCGGCCCGACCGCGGCAGGGAAGACCCAGCTTCTCTATCTCTTGACCGGGCTCCTCGCTCCGACATCCGGCAGCATCGAGTACGACGGGAAGGATATCAACGCGTACGACAAGCAGGACCTGCACCGGCAGATCGGCTTCGTCTTCCAGGATAGCGTGATGTTCAACCTAACGCTCCGCGAGAATATCGCCTTCAGTAATACGGTCAAGGATGAGGACATCGAACTCGCGATAAGCACGGCCGAGCTGCACGATTTCATCGGCGCCCTGCCGCAGGGGCTCGATACGATAGTCTCCGAGCGCGGCACGAGTCTCTCCGGCGGCCAGAAGCAGCGCATCATGCTCGCGCGCGCCTTGGCCCTCAATCCGCGCATCCTGCTCTTGGACGACTTCACCGCGCGCGTGGATACGCAGACCGAGCGCAAGATCCTCGGCAACGTCGCAAAGAACTATCCCGGCATAACGCTCGTTTCCGTAACGCAGAAGATCGCTTCCGTCGAAGCGTACGATCAGATCATCCTCCTGATGGAAGGGGAGATACTGGCGCGGGGGACGCACGAGGAGCTCTTGCGCACGAGCCCGGAGTACGTGCAGATATTCGAATCTCAGAAGAGCACCAACCAATATGAATCAAGTGACTAATTATCGCCTCAGGAAGGCAGACGAAGCCAACGAGCGCGAGAAGGGAGTGCTCGGCACTGCCGTGCGCAGGCTCTTGCCGCTGATGAAGGAGGAGAAGCGCTCCGTCGCCATAGCGCTTGTCGCGATATTCTTCACGTCGGCCGCGACCCTGCTCGCGCCGGTCATCATCGCGCACACGGTCGACACGTACATACAGAACAAGGATTTCGGCGGCGTCCTCGGATTCTCAGGCCTGCTCCTTTTGATCTATGTCGTCGGCGCCATCGCGAGCTACGTGCAGGTGCGCACCATGGGCGCGGTCGGACGGCGCGTGCTCTTCAACCTTCGCAGCGCGATATTCGACAAGCTGGAGTCGCTGCCTGTGGCGTTCTTCAACCAGAACAAAGCGGGGGACCTCATCTCGCGCATCAACAACGATACCGACAAGCTCAACCAGTTCTTCGCCCAGGCGCTGATGCAATTCGCGAGCAACGCGGTCCTCATCGTCGGCGCCGGCGTGTTCCTGCTCGTCATCAACATCCGGCTCGGCGCCGCAGCCCTGGTACCGGCGCTCGTCGTCCTGATCTTGACGCAGGTGCTCTCGCCTTGGGTCAAGCGCGTCAACCTCGCGAGCTTGCGCACGCTCGGCGGCATGAGCGGCGAGATCCAGGAGAGCCTCAACAATTTCAAGGTCATCGTCGCTTTCAACCGCCTCGATTACTTCCGCGACAAGTTCAAGGAGGCCAACGAGACCAATTACGGCGCTTCCATCAAAGCGGGCATCGCCAACAACACGTTCACGCCGATCTATACGCTCGCCTCGACGGTCGCCCAGCTCATCGTCTTGGCTTACGGCATCTACCTCATCTCAGCGGGGGACTTCACCGTCGGCCTTCTCATCGGATTCATCCTCTACGTGAACAACTTCTACAATCCGCTGCGTCAGCTCGCATCAGTGTGGTCGTCGCTCCAGCTTGCCCTCGCCGGACTGGACCGCATCTCGGAGGTCCTCGCGCTCGAGAGCGACATGCCGGTCATAACCGAAGCGGCAGCCGCGAAAGCGCCCGGCGGCTCAGCCCGTGATTCCATCCTCGCGTTCGAGCATGTGTCTTTCGCCTATCCGGAGGCCGAGAAGGACGTCCTGCGCGACATCAGCTTCACGCTCGAGAAGGGCAAAACCTATGCGCTCGTGGGTCCGACCGGCGGCGGCAAGACCACCACCGCAAGCATCATGGCGCGTCTCTACGATCCGACCAAAGGCACGGTGTATCTCGCCGGCCGCGACATCCGCTCCTTCGCCCCGAGCGAGCGTTCCAAGAAGATCGGCTTCATACCGCAGGAGCCGTTCCTCTTCTCCGGCACGGTCAAAGAGAATATCCTCTACGGCAACGAAGAATACGTCGGATATAGCAACGAGCAGATCGTGGCACTCCTCGACCGGGCCAACCTCACAGCGCTCCTCTCGCGCTTCAGCGAGGGGCTCGAGACCAAGGTCAGCTCCGCGAATGACGCGATAAGCCTCGGCCAGAAGCAGCTCATCGCGTTCATCCGCGCCGCCTTGCGCCGGCCCCTCATCCTCATCCTCGACGAGGCGACGGCCAACATCGACACCGTCACCGAGCAGCTCTTGGAAGACATTCTCGAGAAACTCCCGAAAGAGACCACGCGCGTCATCATCGCCCACCGCCTCAACACGATAGAGAATGCCGACAAGATCTTCTTCGTCAACGCCGGCGAGATAACGCCGGCCGGTACGATGCAGCAGGCGGTCGATATGCTCCTGCATGGCAAGCGCGCGAGCTGACCAACCTCGAGCATGTTGTATTTCGTCTATATCCTGGAATGCGCCGACAAGACGCTCTACATCGGCTCGACCAACGACCTCGAGAAAAGATTGCACGCGCACAACAACCTCAAATCCGGCGCGCGCTACACCAAATCCCGCCGCCCGGTCGTATTGAAATATTCCAGATCATTCAAAGACCGCGGCAAGGCACTGAGCCGCGAAGCGGCGATAAAGAAGTTGACGCGCAAGGAGAAGCTCCAGCTGATACGAGCGACATAAAGCAAAAGATCCTCTTGCGAGGATCTTTTGTTATCGAGAAACGAGATTAGTTCGTCTCCGGAGTCGCTGCGAATTTCGCTTGGAAATCCTTGTTCCATGCCTCCATCTGCTCGGGAGTCATCTTGGCGACGTCCGCTGCCATTTCCGGATGAGTCTCTTTGAGGTGCGTCATGGCGTTTGCCACCAGTTCATCCGGCGTGTTGCCGGAAAGCGCTGCTTCGCAAGGCCCTCCCAACTGCGTGCAAGTCATTGTCTTCATAAGTTTGAGTATTATTGATTGAGCTATAAGTTCGACCGAGAGCAGTATACTACAAGACCTTCGGTACAATGGCCGCCCTCGTTATGCGCCACCGCAGAACACCCCGACTTTAGTCGGGGTTGAATGAGCCCGTCGGCGGTACAATCCATTGATGCAATACAAGGTCTCAGGACACGGCGTCTACAAGCTCCAGTACCACATAGTCTGGGTGTGCAAGTACCGCCGACGGATCCTGAAGCCGGGCGTCACGACCTATACCGAGCGTACATTGCGCGGGCTGCTGCGAAGCATGCCGGGCGTCTCGATCGAGACGATCGGCTTTGACGAGGACCACCTGCATCTGGTGATGGAGATACCGCCAAAGTACTCCGTCGCGTCGATCGTGGCACAGCTGAAAAGCCAATCGGCGTCACGCTTGCGCAAGAAGTTCGATTGGTTGGCGAAGGTGTATTGGAAAGAGAACGTTGTCTGGTCGCCCGGCTACTTCGCCAGCAGCATCGGCCTGGATGAGGCAACCGTCAAGCGGTATGTGGAATACCAAGGGCGCCAGGATTCGGGTCAAGAGACCTTGCGTCTCTTGTAGTTAACCCCTCCGAATTCTAGGACCACGGGTTTACCCGTGGGTATCTATACAAGGGCGGGCCTTGTAGGATTCATGAACTTCATGCAGGCATCATCATGAAAGCTTAATACTTGCCGTACGTCTATGAATTGGCCGAGGGCTGCTCTTGGTTGACTGATAAGACAAATCGTGGAAAAGTAAGCGACCTTACCCGTAGCTAATATCCTCGTATATTTATGATAATCTCTCTAATCTTCGGCGTCGTACTCGGGGCACTTCTCGTCATCTTCGTCCTCCAGAATGTCGCAGTAGTGACGGTAAGCTTCTTCACCTGGCAGCTTACCGGCTCCTTGGCGCTTGTCTTGCTTGCGACCATCGTAAGCGGTATCGTTATCACACTTCTCATCTTGCTTCCCGGCCTTATCAAGGATGACTTCCGACTCACCGCATTGAAGCGACGCGAGAAGGAACTCGAAGACGATCTCGCGAAGACCCGCCAGTCGCTCGCCGATGCGAATTCTCGTCTGGCCAATTCGCAGACCATCGTCGTGGAGAAGACCTCCACTTCGGTATAAAATAGAGGCATGGACCGACCCCAGAAGACTCAACCTCCGAAATCGGATTCGGCAACTCGGAGGCAGAAAACTACTTCATGGGGAAGCGTCGCGGATTGGTACGATACGTATCTCGAGGTGACGCCTGATAGCTATCAGGCTAAGGTCTTAGCGCCGAATCTTCTGCGTGTCTTGGGCCTGAAGAAAGGTGAGCGTGTCATCGATATCGCCTGCGGGCAGGGATACTTCACGCGCGCATTTGCAGAAGCGGGAGCTGTCGCCATAGGCGCGGACATATCGAACGAACTTATAGCAGCCGCAAAGAAGCACGCTCCCAAGATTGATTTTTATATCACTCCGGCGCACAAGCTCGGCTTCGCGCAGGACCGCTCTTATGATGCCGCGACGATCGTGCTCGCGATACAGAATATAGAAAATATCATAGACGTATTCGCCGAGGCGAAGCGGGTCTTGAAGCCCGGCGGCCGTCTCGTCCTCGTCATGAACCATCCGGCGTTCCGCATCCCGAAGCGCACGAGCTGGGGTTGGGATGAAAATCAGAAGGTGCAGTACCGCCGCATCGACGGCTATCTCTCCGCTGCGACGATCCCCATCGACATGCATCCGGGCAAGTCGGTGAGCAGCAAGACGCTCTCGTACCACCGATCCCTGCAAGACTTTTTCAAAGCGCTCTCAAAGGCCGGATTCGCCGTCACGAGATTAGAGGAATTGATATCGCACAAGAAAAGCGAAAAAGGCCCCAAGCAGACGGCCGAAGATACGGCGCGCAAAGAGATCCCGCTTTTCTTGATGCTTGAAGCCAGGAAGCCCTGACAAACCGGCCATAGAATAAGTCCCTTGCGCGATTCGGAAGCAGTCGTATTATACGAAAAGGTCATAAAGTACGGAGAGACCCGATGGACCTGGACCGGATAAGATTACGCCGGAGGCGCAGAATTTGCGCGATCGCTCTGAAGGCGTTCCTTCAGAATCGCTGGAAAGCCGTCCAGAAAGTGGAGGAGATTTGCCATGAAGATGAGACACGTCGCGGCAAGCGTGGCCGTTTTAATCCTGGCAACGGCACCTGCTATCGCTCAAGATCAAGTTCGACCGTCCGTGGTCATCCGGCATGCAACGCTTTTTTGTGAGAAAGAATATCAGATCCGTCTGCTCGTCGGGCTGACCGAGAACGGTATGGAAGGCGACGCGGCGCTTGAGACTCTCAACGAGTCTGCGGGTCGAGAGGTCTGCAATCCGGTGGTGCTTCGGCAATCGAAAATGATCGGAGGAGACTCCTTTTTCTTCGGTGAGCATAAGTTCACGATTGAAACATGGCAGATATTCGAGATGAGCATCCTTTTTCGCGGTCAATGGTTTCGGGTGATCAGGCCCGTCACCTGGTATCGCGGATTCGCGGAGGATGCACCGCATACCTGAACGCGAACACAGAGAATTATCAGCCGCGTGCGCCACACTGCACACGGCTGATCTCTTTGATGGCAGGACGGTCCTTATACCGGTCTGCTTGCGGAATTCCGGCCCGGCACTAATATTCAGATAGGAGGGGACCATGCGGTCCTTGGAATGTCACCTTGAGGAGGCGGTCATGCGTGCTCTGCTGCTTGTGTCTGTCGCGTCGTTCTTCTCTCTGGTCCCCTTGATCAGGGAAGCGCTTGCTGAGATAAAAGGTCCGGAAGCAATCTGCACTACCGCCGGAGGAGCCGTAGACGTCCTGCGCTTGGCGCAGGAGAAAGGCTTCTCGTTTCGCAAGGCGGTCGCTCTCTTCAATACCGAGAACTTGAAAGATAGGAGATTGAAGTGCTATTTCGCCCTCAATATCGCCTCGCAAGAGCTTTCCACCGACCAGTATGTCTATATCGCGGACGTCACCTACGCGGTCGTCGCCTCGCGGATCTCTGTTCTCGGATTTTCCAAGCGGCGCCAAAAAGGGCCAGTCTCGATAAAACTCCATGATTTCGAGGGATCGACCATCTTTTATTCCCTCAAAGGCATCGGGAGCGTCTAGTCAAGCCGAACCGCGCATGCGAATGCGCGGTTCAAGCTATGTATCGTCATGCGGTCAGATGAGGTCGAGTCCCTTCAGGAATTCCTGAAGCTCGCTGCCTTCGATCTTGCGATACGAGCCGGTCGCGAGCGCGCCGATCTTTATATTCATGATGCTTATGCGGCGCAGGCTGGTGACCTCGTTGAAAAGGGCGACGATCATGCGGCGGATCTGGTGCGTCTTGCCTTCGGTCAAGGTGATGCGCGCGCTTTTCTCCCGCATCGCCTCGACCTTCGCGGGCTTCGTCATATAGCCTTCGATGTCGATGCCAGCCTCCATCTTCTCCTTGAAGCTCTCGCGCAGCGGAAGCTTCGTCTTCACCTCGTAGGTCTTCTCGTGCTCGAATTTGGGATTGAGCAAGCGGTCGGTCACGCGCGCGTCGTTGGTGAGGATGATGAGGCCTTCGGAATCCTTGTCGAGCCTGCCGATGGGGAAGACCTTGTATTGCGTCACGTCCTTCGGCAATGAGCGAACGATATCCTTCTCGCTCCTGGTCTGTGCAAGCGTTACGAGGCCGATCGACTTATTGTAGGCGAAATAGACATACGAGGGCATCTTGCCCGAGCGGCGCACCTCGACCTTGTCGGTCTCGGCTACCTTATCTCCCAAGACCGCTCGGCGGCCATTCACGAATACCTGGCCCTTTTCTATAAGCTCGTCGACGCCGCGGCGCGTGCCGTGGTTGTGGCGCGCGAGGTATTTGTTGATGCGCATCGGGAACTCGAGCGCATCGCTCGATTTATCCATATTTTTAGCCATGGGCTTTGCAGGCGTCTTTTTCATAGAGTTACTATAACACCACATACACTTTAATCCATCAAGTCATGCGGCTATCCACGGCTTGAACTTGGGCTTTTATCGGGCGCCTGCTAATATGGCAGTACTACGCAGAGCGATATTTATGTCATCAGAGACCTCAAGTCTTTCGGATATCTCGTTACAAAATTGGGTGAAGTCGCTGCCGGCCTCGCCGATGATCTATCCTGATTCATTCAACGATCGTCTCAAATATTTCTTCTGGCGCTTGTATACGCCCTTGCACCCGCTGGTGCGCGACGCGATGCTCGCCGTCGGCATCGGGAGCCAGAGCGATACGTATCCCGGCGGCCGCCAGCCGTACCTGCTCGGCACGCTCGCACCGGGGCAACGCGTGCAGGATTTCGTCTCGTATATGATCGGGCAGGGATTCGGCAACCATTTCATCGCGTGGAAGGACAGAGGACAGGTCGTGAGCCTGCGATACATGGACGACTTCAAATACCAGTACCATCTGCGCGTATTCGAGGACGGGGAAGTGCGCGGCCACTACGAATACACGCCGGAGTGCCATCCGGTCCTGCATATGAAGATGGAAGGCGTGCCCTTCGAGCCGCGCCGCGAAAAGTTCCTCGAGCTGATCGGAGACCGGATAGTGGCTTCCTAATAGGCGGCGACCTGCGCTATAGATCATAAGTAAGTGTTACCCAAGCGCGGAAATCATTTTGGCGGTT
>VFSW01011688.1_pt1 | contig 12305 bp, 11 predicted proteins | sample 5358111 | NCBI WGS metagenome assembly VFSW01 (sample SAMN11554181, study PRJNA540505) | mine drainage metagenome | isolation source: sediment from site ElyBrook_90M | place: USA: Ely Copper Mine, Vershire, VT | collected 2017
TTCAGGCACAGCGACATCCTGTTTATGCCTTCACGCGTCGAGGGCCTACCGGTAGTACGGGTACAGGCCACGGCCATGGGGTTGGCGCTGGTGCTCAGCCGGGCCGGGGGCAACGTCGACCTGGTGGACTACGCCGGGGACGACGTGCCGGCAAACCAGAACGGCTTTCTGGTTGACCTGGCGCGCCCCCAGGGTTTCGAAGAAGCCCTGCGTAGGCTGCTCGGCAGCCCGGAAAAGCTGCTGGCCTGTCGCACGGCCAGCCGGAAGGTGGCAGAAAAGTTCGACCTGCGCGCTGTGGTAGAATCATACGATCAAATATTTACCCGAGTTGTAAAGCAGTAAATGAAAGCAGAAGCGTTGCCTCCGCTGTTCTTTAATTACCACAACCTGGTCGGAGAAAAAATTACTACAGATGATCCCCGTGCGCGGCGCTTCTTTGCCGAAGAATGCAAGTCTCACAGGGTCGAAGGTGGGCTCCCGCAGGGGCAGAGTCTGAACCTTCCGCAGGTTGAGCTGAGTTTTCACCCGCTTTCCGGCATGCGCACACGTCGTGCGCCCGAAGGTGGATATGTGCGCGCCAGCCACAAAATGCTGGCCCGCTGGGCCTACCAGGTGGGCGTACAGCCCGACAAAGTGGCGATCCAGGCTTATGGGAACCCGCTTTCGGTCTCGCTGATCCATCATATGCTGGTGCATCACAGCCTGCGTTACCTGGTCAGTTATCGGGATACGCTGATGCTGCACGCCGGGGCGGTGGTCTACCGCGGCCGCAGCCTGATCCTTACCGGCCACGGCGGAGTGGGCAAAACCACCCTCACCTCACTTTTGTTATCCCGCGGCGGGCCCGAATGGACTGTACACGCCGACGATTACGTGTTTCTCACTGCCGGTGGAGAAAGCCTGGCCTACCTGACCCGCGCTCACGTTTACCGCAGCCTGCTTGGCGCTGTTCCCCAGATCAAACAAGTCTTGACGCCTGCGGAGCGCCTGCGTCTGGAAGCCTATTGGCGTTTGCGCACGCTGGCCGGCATCAAACTTCCGGTGCGCGTGCCCCTGTCGCGCCTGTGGCCCGGGCGTCCGGTAACTATGAGAGCCGTCCCCGCCGGCCTGGTGGTACTGGAGCGTGGCGAGGTCAGCCAACCGGTATTGCGCCAGCTCCCGCCCGAGCAGGCGCCCATCGACGACTTGCTGGCGATGAATTTTGGCGAGGCGCGCCATTACCTGGACCTGGTGGGAAAGTGCCTGCCGGCAGCGCAATGGCAGAGCCTGGCGGCGGATTGGCGCCAACGCGAAAAGGCTGTCTTGCAGCAGGTTGTGCAGCGCATCCCAGTTTATTCCCTGACCATCCCACAGCAGGTGGGGCAGATGGATAATGCGGCCCTTTTCGACAGTCTGGCCAGCCTGGCCGGCTTTGTCCCGGTGACGCAAAGTCCCGAGCAGGCAGCCGCGTGAGGTGGAGATGAAGACCGCTCACCGGTTTCATTTCGACAAGCGCTTGACCTCCAAGGCCATCCGCTGGGCCGGGACGGCTATTGCCTCGGGTTTGTTCGCCTGGCTGCTGGTGCGCCAGGACTGGCATACCACCTGGAAAAACCTGATGCTGCTCAATGGCTGGTTGATCCCGCTGGCTCTAACGCTGTATTTTGCCGGAATGTTGGCTAACGCAGCGCGTTGGCATGTGCTGCTGCGCGCTCAATTGGCGCCGGTGTCATTCTTCGAGACGGTCAAAATCGTCTTCGTTGGCGCTTTCGTCTCTAACTTTTTGCCCTCGACCATTGGTGGAGATGCCGTGCGCATCGTTTACGTGCGGCGCTACTTTTCAGGTTGGGCAGTGGGGGCGGCCTCAGTGGTAATGGACCGCTTGCTAAATGTGCTGTCTTTTTTCATCACCCTGCCGTTTAGTTTCATCCCCTTTGGCGCCCAACTGCTTTCCATCCTGAAGATCGGGCAGGTTGCTGGAAGTGCGCTGCTGGCGAGCACTTTCGTCCCCGGCGAGAAGAAAGGACGCTCGTGGAAACAGACTTTCGTGCAGGTAAAAGAGGCCCTGGAACTATGGCGCAGCCAGCCATGGCAGTTGGCCCTGGCCTTTGTGATCTCCTGGTTGTCAAACTTCGTGATGTTTCTGGGGGTGTGGGTGATTTCGCGTGGGTTGGGTATCCAGGTGGCGCTTTACCAGGTAATGGGGATCAACGTGCTGACTTACTTGTTGACTCTCCTGCCAATTTCGGTCAATGGCTATGGGGTGCGGGAAGTGGCCATGGCCGCGCTGTACATGCAACTCGGAGCCACCCTCGAACAGGCTTCCACGCTGGCGCTGATTACGCGCTTTTTTATGTTGATGCAGACTTTGCCTGGGGTGTTGTGGCTGCCGCAAATATTGCCGGCCAGGGAGGCAGTCAAGGAATATCGAGCAATTCCTGAAAGTTCCATCGATCCTCCGGCGGTGCCCTAGCTGTGGCGCTGTCCTACGCTAAATTTCAAGAGATTACATGGATGAGTAAGTAGGCATGAAGAAACGTTTTCTTCCCTTTGTAGGGTGCGTTATAACCGGCCTTTTCCTGGCGCTTCCGCTGCAGGATTTCTACCTGCACTTCATTTTGCTCGGTAATGCCCCTTCTTTACATTCCAAAAGACTGGTTGCTTTTCTGGTCTGCCTGGCAGGGCTGCTGGCGGTGTGGTTGTATGCTCTGTGGCTGACCTGGCATGAAAAAAAGCCGCGCTGGCTGGAAAGCGTGCAGGTCCTGCTCGAACGTGCCCCATTCTATGCGCGCCTGGCTGCCGGCCTTGTGCTGGCCAGCCTGCCGGCCTACCTGTTCATTTATAGCTCGTTTGGTCTTTTCCAGTTTGGCTACTGGTTCCGCCTGAGCGTGATGGTTGGGGTTGCCCTGGCGATCACTTTTATCATCCAGCCGCGCCTCAGCTCGCTCAACTGGTTGTTGGTTCTGGCGGCCTCGGTTGGCCTGGCGGCTTCCTTTTTTGCCGCCGCCAGTTGGACCTCACGCGTGGTTGATTTTCCTTTCCCGCTGAGCTGGTCGGAAGGCAACCGTCTGTGGGATTATTCGGTGGCGTTTGGCAGCGGCCGCTACCTCAACCCGACCGTCCAACCGATTTTCACCTTCATCTCCTCGGGCCGCCAGTTTCTGTGGGCGCTGGCCTTCCTGGTCCCCAACGCCACCATCTGGGGCGTGCGCCTGTGGGATGCCGTTACCTGCATATTATTCCCGCTTTTGTTGGGCTTTTCAGTGGTCTTCCACCGCAAGGCCGGACCGGCGGACTGGCTGTGGAAAATCGGTTTTATTTTCTGGGCTTTCTTATTTCTTAGCCAGGGGCCTATTTATGCCACCCTGCTGGTCTCGGCCATTCTGGTGGTGATTGGAGTGCGCCAGCGCCGGCTGGTTTTGAGCCTGGCCCTGGTGCTGCTTGCCGGATATTACGCCAACCTCAGCCGCTGGACCTGGACGTATGCGCCTGGTTTGTGGGCGGGGATGCTGGCCTTGCTGGATGAGGCTGACCCCGGCTTCCGCAAAGACCGGTGGAAACAGTTCGTCCGGCCGGTCAGCCTGGCCCTGGCCGGCTATTTCGGCGGGCAGATCTTGCCCCAGTTGATCACCTGGGTGCAAGGTAACCCGGCGGGCAGTGCAGCCGTATCCCTGATGATCGATCCCTCGCGTGGAGTGACCCGCCAACCGCTGCTGTGGGACAGGCTTTTCCCCAATTCAACTTATGCCCCTGGCATCTTGCTTGGTACGTTGTGGGCTGTTCTACCGGTCGTCATCATCCTGCTCTGGCTGGCATTGAAAGGCGCCTGGAAAGTCAACCTGTGGCAGGCCGTTGGGATATTGGCGCCCAGCCTGGCTTTTTTGGGGGTTGGGTTGGTTGCCTCTACCAAGATCGGCGGCGGCAGCAATTTGCACAACCTGGACATGTTCTGGGTGGCGCTGGTGCTGGTGGCAGGTTGGGCCTGGAAAGACCTGGTCTACGCCTGCACCCATGTGAACCAGACCCACACCTGGGGAATCGTGTTGGTCTCGCTGGCTCTGATTTTCCCGGCCACGTATGCCATTCAGTACGGTTCGCCGTTGGTTTTACCGCCGAAAGAACAGGTGCAGGCTGCCCTGGCGACAATCCGCCAGAACGTGGCCGGAGCGCAGCAGCACGGCGAGGTGCTGTTCCTGGATGACCGCCAGCTTCTGACCTTTGGCGAGGTGACCAACGTGCCGCTGGTGGTTGAGTATGAAAAGAAATACCTGATGGACCAGGCCATGGCCGGCAACGCCGCTTATTTCCAGCAGTTCAATAAAGACCTGGCGGCGCATCGCTTTACCATGATCATCACCGAACCATTGGCTTTGACCTATAAGGACATCGAAAATAATTTCAGCCAGGAAAATAATGCTTACGTCCATTGGGTGACCGCCCCGCTGATGTGTTATTACCAACCCAAAGTCACTTTCAATGAGGTTTCGACGCAGATCCTGGTGCCGCGCAGCACACCTTTGACAGATCCGGGGATTTGCCCTCCCCTGGGGGCGCAGGGACAGCAGGTGGCGCCGTGAGCTTTTTGATTCGCAACCTGGGTCAGATCATCTCTCTGGCAGGCTGGGTGGCGCTGTGGAGCCTGGGTGGAATGTGGATCGCCCGCCGGGCCTTCAACCTGCGCCTCAACGAGCAGGCCTTCGTTGGGTTAGCGGTAGGCCTGGTAATGGAAAATTTGCTGGTTAATTTCCTTGGCTTTGTCTTGCCTTTTGAGCTGGCCTGCTGGATCGGGGTCGGATTGGTTTTCTCCATCGGGTTGGTCCTGGTTCTCACCGGCCAGCCGCCGGCCGAGCGGCGTTCGCTACGCTCTTTATTGCCCGCCATTGTGCCTGGCCAGTGGCTGGTCTTCCTGGTCTTGGTGGCTCTTTTTTATGGCATCGGGCGGGGGATGGCTATCTTCGACGATTACGCCCACCTGCCCACGGTCTCGTTGATGGCTACCGGCGACGTGCCGCCGCATTTCAGCCTGGACCCGGCTGTGCCGTATGGTTATCATTACTTTTTGCTGCTGGTAGCTGCCCAGGTTGTACGCCTGGGGGATATTTTTCCCTGGGTCGCCCTGGATTTTGCCCGCGCCCTTTCGCTGGGGCTGGCCGTGCTGCTGGCAGCTATCTGGGTGCAACGCCTGACGCGCAGCCGGCTGGCGGGCCTGTTAGGCGGCGCCGCCCTGGCTTTCAGTACAGGCACACGCTGGCTGCTGCTGTTCTTGCCGCCGGATTTCTTGGAGCGCATTTCCCGGGTAGTGCAGATGATTGGCAGCGGTTCGACCAGCGGGGCCAACCTGGTCGCCGCCCTGGGAAGCAGTTGGGCCATGGATGGGGGCGGACCTTTCCCCTTCCCGTTTGCATTTTCGAACGGGATCCTCAACCCTGGGGTGGTAGCCTTCAACGGCGCCACCGGCCTGATGAACTACGTGCCGGTGTTTGTGCTGCTGCTGACCTTCAACCGCTGGCGCGGCAAGATTGGCTGGTCAGGAGCCGTTGTGTCGATCTTTCTGGTGGCTTCCAGCGGCCTGTTGTCGGAAACGGGGTTGGCGCTCAGCCTGGCGGCGTGGGTCATCATCACCGGGGTGTATGCGCTAAAAAATAAAACTCTGCGCCTGCCGATGCCTTTCGTCGCCTGGTGGGTGGTAGTGATAGCAGGTACCCTGCTTACGCTATTGGAAGGCGGCGCGTTTACTGATCTTGCCCGCAACTGGCTGCAAAATATTCTCTACGGGCAATCCCAGGTGTCATACCAGACCATCGGTTTTCAGGTGGTGCTAACCCCGTCGATCGTTTCCTCGCACCTGGGCGTGCTGTCGCTGTTCAATGGTTACCAGTTCATTGCCGCTCTGGCCGAGGTGGGGCCGCTGTTGCTGGTTCTGCCCCTGGTGTGTGTCTGGGGACTCAAAGCCTTCCGCAGCGGGCGCTGGTACGAGGCCTCTTTCATCCTGGCCGGTGTACTTTCGATAGGCATGCTGTTCGTCCAGTATTCGGGCTCAACCGGCGTGCGCAATACCTCGCGCCTGTACACTTTCGTAAACCTGTGCCTGGTCTACTGTGTCCCGCTGGTGTGGATCTGGGTCCAACGGCGGAAGCAGGCGTTGAAATACGTGGCTGGGGTGCTGTTGGGGATGACCATGCTGAGCGGCCTGGTGTTGTTTGCGGTGGAGATGGTTGCCATTCCCAAACCGGTCGAGTCCTATTTCCTGAACGAATTGGATGGGCGCATGTTCAAATATTATTGGGATAAGCTCGAACCAGGCGCCCTGGTCTTTGACCCCAGCCCTTCACGCGCTCCAACAGTCTTCGGGCGCGCGACCGATTCGTCACTGACCTGGTTCGAGGAAAAACCGGCCTGGAAGCAGCTCGCCGCCGCACCGGACCCGGTGAAAATAAAGGCAGCCGGGTTCGATTACATCTACCTGGATAATCTATATTGGGGCAACCTGGATTTTGCCTCACGCGATCTCTTGAATGGTCCCTGTGTAAAAGTCGTTCAGGAATATGAAAATTCTATGCGCGAGACCCGCCGCTTGCTTGACATTCGCGCCTGCCGGTAATAATTTTTGGGGATAATATCTCCTTGATTTTTAATCTTGGCTTGCTATACTGGATTAAGTCACGGGGCAAACCCCAAGACCTACCAAAATACTGGCCTAAAACGGGAAAGGAGTCGACATGCAACTGGTACGCGATTGGATGATGGATCTGGTAGTATTTATTGACCCGGATAGTTCCGTTTCTGAAGCACTGGCGGTGATGCGCCGGCGCTATATCCATAGCCTGATTGTGAACAGGACGGAAACTAATCCTGACTATGGAATTGTTACCTCAACAGATATCAGCGACAAAATTGTTGCTCAGCAGCGCAATCCATCGCATGTTTTGGTGCGTGAAATCATGAACACCCCCTTGATCACGGTCAATACGACCATGGCTCTCAAGGATTGTGCGATGTTGATGCACAAGAACCAAATCCACCACCTTCCCGTGGCCGACGAAGAAGGCAACCTGGTCGGGATGATCTCGGCGACCGATTTCCTGGTGGCGGCTGAAGATATGGGGCGCGCCCCGGGTGAGAGGATTGTCTGAAGGCGATATTTAGAGTCTGATTTGGCAGGCTGATTCGAACGGCGCATCGGTTATAATTGGAACGATGCGCCGTTACTTTTCCCACCTTACAATTTGGATGGCTTTATTTTTACAGTTTGCGATGATTGCTGTCCAGCCCGTCCAGGCTAGACCTGTGGTCTCCGGCCATGCCGGGGATGTGGCTCAACAACTGCCACCGCCTTCGCCGACCCCCATGGTCATCATGCCGGTCGTGACCGTAACTCCCATGCCGGATGGAAGCATGATCCATGAGGTCCAACCTGGACAGAGCCTGTGGGCGATTGCGATTGCCTATGGGGTTAAGATTGCCGACCTGGTCAAGCTGAATTCCCAGTTGTCGCCAACCAATCCGGTCATTTATACCGGCCAAAAGATCATTATCAGAGGCACTTTACCGCCCACCATATCTCCAACGGTGACCGACACACTCTTACCGGTAACCCGCACTCCTACAATCACCAAAACCCCCCGGCCTCCCACGCGCACGCTTGCGCCCACCCACTCACCGACTCCTACCGTGCAGGTGGCGGTTTACCCCGACCTGCCGGCTTTTCAATCCCCCAACCGTCATGCGCTGGGGGTTGGCCTGGTGACGATTTGCGTGCTCGGGCTGCTGGTAGTTGTGATCAGCAGCGTGAAGAAAAAATAGGCGTATGTTTTCAATCAAATCATAAAGTCTTCGCCGCGCCATAGCCCATGGTCGGGAGCGTGCGGCCCTGGTTGGTAGCTGCCGCCGTTGTCTCCACTGCCATGGTCATGTCCATTGCCATTTCCATTTCCGTTGCCGTGGCCATTGTCGTTGCCATTTGGGCCGGCTGCGGCGGGAACCTGGTCGAACACGTGCATATGCAGCCGGGTTTCAACCGCTTCCAGGCGCGCCATGACTGAGGCCATTGAGGCCCCAATTGTATCGGGCAAGCGGTCGTGGTGCAGGTCCAGTTCATCTGAAGAAGGTTTACTGCGCATGACAACCTGGCCTGGAACGCCGACCACTACCGAATTAGCCGGCACATTTTTTACCACCACCGCATTGGCGCCGATCCGGCTGGAATCACCGATGGTGATGGCTCCAAGGATCTTTGCCCCGGCGCCAACCACCACGTTGTCGCCCAGCGTGGGGTGGCGCTTGCCCTTTTCAAGGCTGACCCCGCCAAGGGTAACCCCGTGATACAGGGTCACATTGTGGCCGATTTCGGCGGTTTCCCCGATGACCACGCCCATGCCGTGATCGATGAAAAATCCCTGGCCAATAATTGCCCCGGGATGGATTTCTATTCCGGTCAGGCCGCGCACGAGTTGTGAAACCACCCTGCCTAAAAACTTGAAGTCGTGTTTCCAGAGCCAGTGTGACAGGCGATAACCCCATAAAGCGTGCAGGCCCGGATAAGTCAGCACGATTTCAAGGGTTGTCCGGGCGGCCGGGTCGCGTTCGAAAACCGAATGGATGTCATTTCTAACCAAATCTAACAGGCTGGTCATAATTCACCTGATTTCTAGCTGCCCTTACGAAAACCTGGCTGGCCTTCGTAAGAGCCTTGTTATTAAAATATTTCCGGCTGGTCTCGGGTTACACCTTTACCAGATTGCCGGCGGATTCTTCCGCCAGGTCGCTGAAAAGTACCGTGCTGAGGTAACGCTCGCCGAAATCTGGGACGATCACCACGATCAACTTGCCTGAGTTTTCAGGCCGGCGGGCGACCTGCACAGCGGCCCACACGGCGGCGCCGGCAGAAATGCCAACCAGCAGCCCTTCCTGGCGCGCCATAGCTCGCGCCATCTGCAGCGCTTCATCGTTTTTAACGCGCACGATTTCGTCGTAGATCTTGGTATTGAGCACCTTGGGGATGAAGCCGGCGCCGATACCCTGGATCGGGTGAGGACCTTTCGGATCACCGGAAAGTACCGCCGAGGCGTCCGGTTCGACGGCGATGGCCTTGAAGGATGGACGGCGCGCCTTGATCACTTCGCTGATGCCAGTGATTGTCCCGCCGGTGCCCACGCCGGAGACCAGGAAATCGACTTTCCCGTCAGTGTCGTGCCAGATTTCTTCAGCGGTAGTGTGACGGTGGATTTCAGGGTTGGCCGGGTTCTCGAACTGCTGCGGCATGAAGTAATGCTGTGGGTCGCTCTTCACCATTTCTTCGGCGCGCCGGATGGCGCCAAACATTCCTTCAGAACCGGGAGTGAGGACCAACTGAGCGCCATAGGCGCGCAGCAGTATGCGGCGTTCTTTGCTCATCGTTTCCGGCATGGTCAATACCAGCTTATACCCACGCGCCGCGCAAACCATCGCCAGGCCAATGCCGGTATTGCCGCTGGTCGGCTCGACGATGATCGTATCCGGTTTGATCAGGTGGGCTTTTTCGGCGGCATCGATCATCGAGACACCGATGCGGTCTTTTACGCTGTGAGCAGGGTTATAGGATTCCAGTTTTGCCACAACGTCGGCCACAGCGCCTTCAGTAACCCGGTGCAGGCGCACCAGGGGAGTATTTCCAACCAATTTGGTTACATCATTTGCGATTTTCATTTTTTGACTCCTGTAGTTCTATAAAAGTTAATAAAATCACGGCCAGCTGGTTAAAATAAAAAGCGAACTGCTGTCCACTAACGCGGAAACAATCCTTTGATTGTTGTGCGAGGTGCAGTTCGCCGCCTGTCCCAGTTGACCGTGGGGAATTTATTCCATTTTTTTAGCGCCAGGCGGTGACTACAATCCCCGCCTCAGACACATGCAAATAAACATCCGCTGCTCCAATTATTACAGATTTTGTCTTATTATAATGATAAAGCCCGTCCTGTCAAGCCTCGTATCTAACCTTCTAACTTAATCGGTTTCCATGCTGCAACCTTTTACAGGTAAATCCGTATATATTATCTAAAGGATCAATTGCTATAATGGATCTAACTATGACGCTGAAACTAACCCCACTTTTTTGGGGTTACAGAAAGTATCTTATCTTGGGAGGGATTGTATGAACGCGGGTAAAAGAAGCCGTCTGGGATTGGGTTTGCTTCTGGTAGCGGTGGGAATCGCTTTCCTGGTTTTGCAGGTTGTGCCGGGGCTGGCGAATTGGTTCACGGTGACCTTATCCTGGCCGCTGATCGTCGTGGGAGTAGGTGCTTTAATTATGATAATCGGTCTTTTGTCCGGGGCGCCAGAAACTGCCATTGGCGCATGTGTGGTGGCCGGCATAGGCGGTATTTTGTACTATCAGAACTTAACCGGTAATTGGGTAAGCTGGGCCTATGCCTGGACATTGATTCCAGGTTTTTCCGGCGTGGGTATGGTTATTTCCGGAATTTTGGGAGGCCGGGGATCCCATTCGATTTCTAATGGACTGAACCAAATCATCGCCAGTGTAATTTTGTTTTTGATCTTTGGCTCGATCTTTGGCCCAATATTCGGCGGTTTCACCTTCTTGGGCCCCTATTGGCCTGTGCTGTTGATTGCAGCCGGGTTGTTGGTCATCGTGCGCGCCGTATTACGGCGCTGGTAGAAGGAGAAAGCCGTGCGTAGAAGCAGCTTGTTCTGGGGAATCGTGATCGTGCTGGCGGGGGTGCTTCTCCTGCTGCAGCAATTGAACCTGTTGTTCTTTAATTTCTGGGCGGTATTCTGGCCGTTGATATTGATCCTGGCCGGTATCTGGTTCTTGCTGGGTCCATCATTGTTCCGGCAAGATTACCGTGAAGAGACGGTTTCTATTCCCCTGGAGGGGGCAGTCGCAGCGGATATTCGCTTCAGGCATGGCGCTGGAAGCTTGCGAATTGGGGCGCTGGCGGATGGTAGTGATCTGCTTTCCGGGACGTGTGTGGGTGGGGTGGAAGTGCGTATTCACCGCCACGACGACCGGGTGAAGGCGCGCCTGCGCGCTAACCCGGACGCGTGGTTTGGTTTTCCCGGCGCCATGGGTGGGCGCGGCCTGGCCTGGGATATTAAGCTTAACCGGTCGGTTGCGTTAGCGCTTGATTTAGAGAGCGGCGCAAGCGAAGCGACAATTGACCTGACCGATCTAAAAGTCAGTGAGCTGCAGGTCCAAACTGGAGCCAGTTCTTCAGATATTACCTTGCCTGCTATGGCCGGTTTTACGCGTGTGACGGTGAAATCTGGGGCAGCAGCAGTCAACCTGCGCCTCCCACAAGGAGTGGCGGCGCGCATTTATATCCAGAGTGGACTGGCAGGTGTCAATGTGGATACCGTCCGTTTCCCACAGGCTTCCGGCGTCTATGAAACGCCCGGTTATACCACGGCTGCCAATAAGGCGGAAATCCGGGTTGAAACCGGGGTTGGGTCGATTGACATTCGATAATTGAAGAGGTGTCCAAAATGAAACCGATTTTATGGCGGGTTGTATTGGGTGTGTTTTTGCTGATCATCGGGGTAGTTGCGCTTTTACAATCCCTGCGGGTCGTGAATTTCAACGGTGGTTTCTGGCCGGTGTTCTTTTCTGGCATGTTCGTGTTGGTGGGGATAGCTTTCCTGGCTGCTCTCATTCAAAACCGCTCCAACTGGTGGGCAGCCATTCCGGGGGTAACCTTGCTGAGTATTGGTGCGTTGATCGGATTGAATGAAATCGCGCCTGGTTTTACCCCCTATGGCGGGTCACTTGTGTTGGGCGGAATCGGCCTGAGTTTTTGGCTCGTTTATCTGATTGCTCCGCAGAACTGGTGGGCAATCATCCCGGGTGGTACGATGTTAAGCCTGGCAGTGGTTGCCGGGGCCGATGCAATGCACGTGCGCGCCATCGATTCGGGTGGTTTCTTATTCTTGGGATTGGCAGTTACATTTGCCCTGCTGGGTGTTCTGCCTACCGGCGAGCGAAAGATGAATTGGCCCTGGATTCCGGCGGCGGTGCTGCTTGTGATGGGCGTGTTGATCTCTTTTTCTTCAGCGGGATTTGCCAATTTTGTTTGGCCGGTCATCTTGATCCTGGTAGGAATTTTCTTCTTGACTAGGAATATGTTCAGTAAGAACAGGGAGTAACATATGAATACAAATCGATTATCTCGCAGCCGGGTGGACCGGATGCTGGGTGGGGTGTGCGGGGGGTTGGGCAGGTACCTGCGGATAGATTCAAACCTGGTGCGGCTGTTCTTTGTTTTATTTACACTTGCCGGCGGTTTTGGAGTGCTTTTGTACCTGGCCTTGTGGCTGATTCTACCGGTGTATGA
>VFSW01011689.1_pt1 | contig 12305 bp, 12 predicted proteins | sample 5358111 | NCBI WGS metagenome assembly VFSW01 (sample SAMN11554181, study PRJNA540505) | mine drainage metagenome | isolation source: sediment from site ElyBrook_90M | place: USA: Ely Copper Mine, Vershire, VT | collected 2017
CATCCGCCCCACCCCGCCCACCCCCCCCCCCCCCCCCCGGCCGCCCACCCGCGGCGCCGGGGCGGTGCCCGGGGCGCCCGGGCCGTGGCCCCCCCTCGCGGCGCGGGCGCCGCGCGGCTTCGCCGCCGGGCACCGCTATCCGCCGCAGACCCAGGGTCTGCTGAACGGCTGACCCGCCGGCCCGGGAGGGACGGTGGCGGGTGAGCGCCGGCGTCCTTCAGCCGGGTTTGGGCTTCGATTCGCCCTGGGTGATGAGGCAGGCGCTGCGGCTGCCGGTGCTGAAAATCCACAGCCAGCTCAAGGCGACGGCCAGGCGGTTGCGCACCCCGATCAGGAAGTAGATGTGCGCGATGCCCCAAATCCACCAGGCGAGATTGCCGCGCAGCTTCAGCCAGCCGAAATCGATGACCGCCGAGCGCTTGCCGATGGTGGCCAGGTTGCCCGAGTGGCGGTAGCGGAAGGGCCGCGCCGCGGCGTCGCCCGCCAGGCGCCGGCGGATGGTGGCGGCGACGTGCACGCCCTGCTGCTTGGCGGCCGGTGCGATGCCCGGCACCGGCTTGCCGTGCCAGGCATCGATGGTGGCCGTGTCGCCAATCACGAAGACCTCCGGCAGGCCGGGGGCCGTCAGATCGGCCTCGACCTTGACGCGGCCGGCGCCGTCGGCCGGCATTCCCAGCCACGCCGCCGCCGGCGAGGCGCGCACGCCGGCCGCCCATAGAATGGTGCGCGCCGGCAGGGCCTCGCTGCCGATCACCACGCCGTCGGCGGAACAGGCGCTCACCGGTTTGCCGACCTGCACCTCGACCCCGAGGCGCTGCAGGGAGCGGTGCGCATAGGCGGACAGATCCTCCGTGAAGCTCGGCAGGATGCGCGGCCCGGCCTCGACCAGCAGCACGCGCGCGCGGCGGGTGTCGATGTGGCGGTATTCGGCGGGCAGGTTCTGATGCGCCAGTTCGGCGATGGCGCCGGCGAGTTCCACGCCGGTCGGTCCGCCACCGACGATCACGAAGGTGAGCAGTGCCGCGCGCCGCTGCGCATCGGACTCGCGCTCGGCACGCTCCAGCGCCAGCAAGATTCGCCGGCGGATCGAGGTCGCGTCCTCCAGGGTCTTGAGTCCCGGGGCATACGGCTCCCACTCATCGTGACCGAAGTACGCGTGGCGCACGCCGGTGGCGAGCACCAGGGTGTCATAAGCCAGGTCGCCGCCGTCCTCGAGGTGCACCGTGCGCGCGCGGGTGTCGACGCGGGTCACCGTGCCGAGCAGCGTCACCACCTCGCGGCGCCGGCGCAGCAGATGGCGCACGGGCCAGGCGATCTCCGAGGTCGCGAGAGTGGCGGTGCCCACCTGGTAGAGCAAGGGCTGGAACAGGTGGTGGTTGCGCTGGTCGACGATGGTGATGCGCACCGGCGCGCCCGCCAGGGCGTGCACCGCCGACAGGCCGCCGAAACCGGCGCCGACGATGACCACGTGATGGGGTGCGGATTGGCTCATCGGACTCCAGGAGGGTGGATTTCGCCGCTAGCATAGCCTGCCCGGGTCACGGCATCGAGTCCGCGATGCCGGCGCGCGCCGCCGATGCCGGCCCCGCACTAGCCACCTCGTCCTGGGTACTGAGAGAATGGCCGGATGAAGCGCCAGTCGTCCTTTGGTTTCGTGCGCGATCTCGCCTCGCGCTGGGACGTGCTCGCATTCATCGTGATACTCGGATTGATCGTCTTTCTCGGCGAGACCTCGCGCGGCCTGTTCGCGCCGCTCTCGCAGCTGGACATCTCGCCGCTGTCGCTCGATCCGCGGCACCTGCCGGAGTACGCGGCACGCACCACCTTTCGCATGCTGGCCGCGCTCGGTTTGTCGCTGCTGTTCACGCTGACCTACGCGACCTGGGCGGCGAAGAGCGAGCGCGCCGGCCGCCTGCTGGTGCCCATCCTCGACATTCTGCAGTCGGTGCCCATCCTGGGTTTCATTTCCGTGACCGTGGTGTTCTTCATGTCGCTCGCCCCGGGGCGGGTGCTCGGCGCTGAATTCGCGGCGATCTTCGCGATCTTCACCAGCCAGGCGTGGAACATGGCCTTCAGTTTCTATCAGTCGCTGCGCACCATCCCGGTGGAATTGACCGAGGCGGCCGAATCCTTCCGGCTGTCGCCGTGGATGCGCTTCTGGCAGCTCGAGGTGCCGTTCGCCATGCCGGCGCTGGTCTGGAACATGATGATGTCCATGTCGGGCGGCTGGTTCTTCGTGGTCGCCTCCGAGTCGATCAGCGTCGGCCACACCACCGTGGCGCTGCCCGGGGTGGGTTCCTACATCGCGCTGGCCATCGAGCGCAAGGATCTGGGGGCGATCGGCTGGGCCATCGCCACCATGCTGATCGTCATCCTGTTGTATGACCAGCTGCTGTTCCGGCCGCTGGTGGCCTGGGTGGATCGATTCCGGGTGGAGCAGGAGCCCGGCGTGCGCGTGCCGGATTCCTGGGCGCTGATGATGATGCGCCGCTCGCGCCTGGTGCGCGGCGCGACGGTGGTCTTTCACGCCGCGGTGATCTGGACCAGCCGCGCGGTCAGGCGCCGCGAGGCGGTCCCCTCAGCCGGGGAGGGCCGCGTGCGGCACCGGAGCCTGGGGCTGGTCTGGGGGGTGTTGTTCACCGCCGCGGCCGCGCTCGGCTGCTGGCACATCGTCACCGGATTGATCGTGCGCACCTCGGCCGCCGAGGCGCTGCAGGTGGCGGGCCTCGCGTTGCTCACCATGACGCGGGTGTTCGTGCTGATCGGGCTCGCCAGCCTGGTGTGGGTGCCGATCGGCGTGTGGGTGGGCATGCGTCCGCGCGCCGCGCAGGTGGTCCAGCCCATCGCCCAGTTCATGGCGGCCTTTCCCGCCAATCTGCTGTTCCCGCTGGCGGTCTACGGCATCGTGACCTGGCGGCTCAATGCGGATGTGTTCCTCAGCCCGCTCATGATCCTCGGCACGCAGTGGTACATTCTGTTCAATGTGATCGCGGGCGCCTCCTCGATTCCCGCCGAGATGCGCTACGTGGCCGCCAATTTTCGCATCAGCGGCTGGCTGTGGTGGCGCAAGGTGGCGCTGCCGGCGATACTGCCGTTCTACGTGACCGGCGCTATCACGGCCTCGGGGGGGTCTTGGAACGCGGCGATCGTCGCCGAACTCGCCAGCTGGGGCGACACCCAGGTCGAGGCGCACGGCTTGGGGGCCTACATCGCCGAGGCCACGGCGGCCGGGGATTTTCATCGCATCGTGCTGGGCATCGGCACCATGAGCCTGTTCGTGGTGGTGATCAACCGGGTTTTCTGGCGGCCGATGTACTACTACGCGGAGCGCAAGTTCCGCATCACTTGACGAGACCGGTTCATGAACGAGCTCCCGCTGTTGCAATGCTCCGAGGTGCGCAAGGCCTTCGATGTTCCGGACGGCGAGCCGTTGCTGGTGCTCGACGGCATGAACCTCGAGCTGCGCGAGGGCCAGATCGTCGGCCTGCTGGGCCGTTCCGGCTCGGGCAAGTCGACGCTGCTGCGGCTGATCGCCGGACTGTCGGAGCCCAGCGGCGGCAGCATCACCTATCTGGGCCGGCCCATCGACGGCCCGGCGCCTGGCATCGCCATGGTGTTCCAGAGTTTCGCGCTGTTTCCCTGGCTCACCGTGTTCGAGAACGTCGCCCTGGGGCTCGAGGCGCAGCGCCTGCCGCGGGCGGAGATTCGCAAGCGCTCGCTCGCCGCCATCGACCTGATCGGCCTGGACGGCTTCGAGTCCGCCTATCCGCGCGAATTGTCGGGCGGGATGCGCCAGCGCGTGGGATTCGCGCGCGCCCTGGTGGTGCATCCGAACGTGCTGCTGATGGATGAGCCGTTCTCGGCGCTCGACGTGCTGACCGCGGAGACGCTGCGCACCGATTTCCTCGATCTGTGGTCCGAGGGGCGCATGCCCATCAAGGGGGTGGTGCTGGTGACGCACAACATCGAGGAGGCGGTGTTGATGTGCGACCGGATCCTGCTGTTCGGCAGCAACCCCGGCCGCATCCTCAGCGAGATCAAGGTGAACCTGCCGCAGCCGCGCAACCGCCTGGACCCGAGTTTTCGCGAAATGGTGGAGCGCATCTACGTGGAGATGACCGCACGGCCCAAGGGCGCCGCGGCCGGCGTCCGTCACGAGCGCTTCCCGGGTTTGGGCATCGGCAGCATCCTGCCGCCGGTGGGCACCAACTGGATGTCCGGCCTGATGGAGGCGCTGGCCGCGCCGCCTTTCAACGGCACCGCGGACCTGCCGAAGATCGCCTCGGATCTGCAAATGGAGATCGACGAGCTGTTTCCCGTGGCGGAGACGCTGCAACTGCTGCGTTTCGCCGAGGTGGAGGGGGGCGACATCAAGCTCACCGAGGACGGCATGACCTTCGCCAACTCCTCGGTGGATGAGCGCAAGCGGATATTTCAGCGGCATCTGCTCACCTTCGTGCCGCTGGCCGCGCACATCCGGCGGGTGCTCGATGAACGTGCCTCGCACGCCGCCCGCAAGAGCCGCTTCATCGACGAACTGGAGGATCACATGAGCGAGGAGTCCGCGGAACGCACACTGCGCACGGTGCTGCGCTGGGCCCGTTATGCGGAAGCATTCGCCTATGACGATGACACCGCGGTGTTCAGCCTCGAGAATCCGACGTAAACTTGAGGTCGCTATGAACCAAGAGGCCGCGCCATTTCTCACCGTGCACGTGCCACCGGATGAAATGGTCAAGTACATCCAGGACCTGATGGCGCTGCCGCATGGCGAGATCGCGGCCGGCACCGCGACCGCTTTGGCCCAGCGCCACTGGGGCGGCGACACGCCGCTGGCGCGGGCGGCCTTGCTGCGCTGGAGCGCCTTGAACCTGGCCTTTCAGGACAGCCGGCTCGACACCTGGACGGTGCATCGGCAGCGCGACCGCATCCAGGTGCCGGCCGCGCTGGTGGCGGCGGCCGGGGTCGCGCCGCTGGTGCTCGACAACGAACGGGCGGTGTTCGACATCCCGGCGCTGCTCGATGCCACGCTGGAATTCCAGCCGCCGGCCGGCCGGGCCTGATCCCCCGATGAACTTTGCCGCGGATTCGGCGCACCGGCCGGGGTTCGGCATGCTGCGCACCATCGCTCTGTACAAGCTGTTGAAGGTGCTGCTGTTGCTGCTCGCGGCCTACGGGGAGTTGCGCCTGCGGGATGCGGGCCTGCTGGCAAAACTGCTGTCCTGGGCGGCGGCCCGCCCCGCCGGCATGGAACATGAGATGTTGACGCGCGCCGTGCAGTGGTTCAGCGGCTTGAGCGAGGCGCGCATCCACGCGCTGCGCGCCGTCACCCTGGGGTATGCGGGGGTGTTCGCGCTGGAGGGCGTCGGCCTGTGGATGCAAAAGCGCTGGGCCGAATGGTTGACCACCATCGTCACGGCCTCGCTGATTCCCTTCGAAATTTGGGAGCTGGTCAACCGCCCGCATGTGGGCAAGGCGGTGGTGCTGGTGGGCAATGTCGCCATCGTCGCCTACATCGCCTGGCATGTCAGCACCCGGGGGGGCACGCGTGCCGCCCGCTGGTCGGGCTGAACGGCCCGGCCGGCCGCCCCGCCGGCCGCCTTCGTGAAATGATCTTCATGTCGGCTGAACGGCATCGTTCCGTCGTATTCTTCGCCTCGTTAGTCAATACCACCGTTGGAGTCGCTATGAACAAGTCCGCTACCCTGATCAGCACTGCCCTGTTGTCCCTGGGCCTCGCCGCCGGCGCCATGGCCGCCAATGCGCCCGCCGCCCCGATGTCCGCCGATGCGCCGGCCTCTGCCGCCGCTCCCAGCGACACCGCGAAGCCGGCCAAGAAGCACTCGAAGAAGAAGCACAGCAAGAAGTCCTCTGCTGCGTCCTCGACGAGCTCCACCTCCAAGTAAGGCGGCGTTTCGAGGGCCCCGGTCGCCTTGCGGCGGCCGGGGCTTTTTTGTGCGCTGCATAAATCGCGCTCCATAACACTGGACGCGGGCCCGTCATTGGCGACAATGGCGCGCCGCCGCCGCAAAAAGGCGCGAGGCCGCGCCGAGGACCAAGACCTGCGCGCGGTCAGCGGTGCGAGTTTCTCGGTTCACGCCCCCAGAGGGCCTCAGCCCCAAGAGTGCCTATGCCGACCGTATTGAAAATCTTCATCCTGGCGATCGTGCAGGGCACCTGCGAGCTGCTGCCGGTGTCGAGTTCCGCCCATGTGATCATCGCCGAGCGCCTGATGGGGCTTGACCCCACCACGCCGCGCATGACCTTTCTGCTGGTGATGCTGCACACCGGCACCATGTTCGCCTGCATCGTGTATTTCTGGGAAACCTGGCGCAGCCGCTATTTCTCCTCGCTGCCGGCCTTCCTGGCCTTCGCGCGCAGCGCGGCGCTCGCCACCGTGTGCACCGGCGTCGTCGGGCTGGGGCTCAAGGTATTGATCGAAAAGGTGGTGCTGCGCGGCGGCCCGCATGCGGAGGTGGAGCAGCTGTTCGGTAATCTGACCTTGATCGCCGCGGCGCTGGCGGGGGTCGGGCTGCTGATCGTGATCTCCGGGCTGCGCAGCGCCAGGGGCGCCGACAAGGCCCCCGGTCCGCAGGGCGCGGGGCGGGAGCCGCAGGGCACGGTGCCGGCGGCCGATGCCTTGTGGATCGGCGTGGTCCAGGGCCTGTGCCTGCCCTTTCGGGGTTTCTCGCGGTCGGGCGCCACCATCTCGACCGGACTGCTGCGCGGTCTGGATCGGCAGGTGTTGGAAAATTACAGCTTCGCCCTGGCCGTGATCCTCACGCCGGCGGTGATCGTGCTCGAAGGGCATCGCCTGTTGCAGGAGCAGCATGGCGGCGGCGCGGCGGGCGCGGAATGGCTGAGCTGGCTGTGGCCCAGCCTCGCCGGGATGGGACTGAGCTTCGCCGCCGGCTGGCTCGCGCTCAAGTGGCTGTCGCGCTGGCTGGAGCATGGCCGCTGGCATCTGTTCGGCTATTACTGCTGGGCCGCGGCCGCCGCGGTGCTGCTGATCGCCCGATTCGTGGCGCCGGTGCCGGCGCAGGCCGCGGTGCCAGTGAGCGCCCAGGCGAGCGCCCAGACGACCGCGGGCGTGGTGGTCAGCGACGCCTGGTCGCGGCCCACGCCGCCCGCGGCCGGCGCGGCGGCCGGGGATCTGACCATCGACAACCGCCGGCCGCGGCCCGCCCGGCGCATCGGGGTGCCGACGCCGGTGGCGGCCGAGGCGCAAATCCACGAGACGCTCAGCGTCGATGGCGCCATGCGGATGCGCGAGGTGGACGGCCTGGAGATGGCGCCTGGCGCCACCGTGCGCATTGCCCCCGGCGGGATGCACGTCATGCTGAGCGGCCTGCGCGCGCCGCTGGAGGCGGGTGCGACCTTCCCCCTGACGCTGCGCTTCCGCGAGGCGGGCGCGCGCACGGTGACGGTGACGGTGCGCGCGGGTGGGAACGAATGAGCGATGCGCTGACCACGGCCGCGTATTCGGTGCATTCCGCCGAAATTGCCCACCTGATTCAGGTCGCGCTGACGCCGATATTCCTCATCTCGGCCATCGGCGTCACCCTCAATGTGTTCACCAGCCGGCTGGCGCGCATCGTCGACCGCGCGCGCGGCATGGAGGAGCGGCTGCGCACGGCGGCGGTGCGCCAGGATGGCGCCGGTTTGCATGTCTCGCTCGCCATCCTCGAGAAGCGCGCCCGTTGGATGAACGCGGCGATCACGCTGATCACGCTCTCGGCGCTGTTCATCGCCCTGGTCGTGGTGATGTTGTTCGTCAATGCCTTCCTGCGCTGGGACCTGTCGGCCTTCATCGCCTGCATGTTCATCCTGTCGATGCTGTCGCTGGCCTCGGCCCTGCTGTGCTTTCTCATCGAGGTGCGCATCGCCACCGCGAACCTGCGCATCGGCATCGAGGCCGCCTCCCGTCAGGGTGACTGAGGCGCGGGCGCCGCGCGCACCGGGAGCGGCACGTTGCACAGGTCGATGCGCCCGGCGGGGGTCTTGAAGAACTCCTCGGGCCGGTTGCGCCGCGACTCGATCAGCGCGGCGAAAGTGGCCGTATCGGTGCGCAGCGCCTGCAGCGGGGTGCGTTCGGCGGCCGGGAGATCCGCCGCGATGCGCACCGCTTCGACCGGCAGCGGCCGTTGGGCGGCGTCGTAGAAGCCCATCGCGCCGCTGCCGCGCGGCAGGCTCGACAGCAGTTCGATCCCCTGCAGCACGCGGCCGATCAGGGTCACGTTGCGGTCCAGATGGCGGGGCGCGTGGCCGATCACCACGTACAATTCGGCGCCGCTGCCGCTGTCGGCCGGCAGATCGCGTCCGACGCCGACCATGCCGTAGCAATGCGCCAGCCAGATCCGGCCGCTCGCCGGCGCACGCGCCACCGGGAAGCCGTCGCTGAAGCCCACCTCGGCGGCGTAGACGGCGCCGTCCGGCAGGCGGGTGAACGGCGGCGCGGGTGAGGGGCTGGAGTCGAATTCCGGCGCGAGGTGCTCGAGGCCCGCGGGCAGCGCATGGCGGTGGTCCGGATCGCCCCACTGCGCCACGTAATCGTCCTGCACGCGCAGGATGGGCAGGCCGTCGTAATAGTGGGCGCGCGCCAGCCGTTCGACGGCCTGCACGTGGCGCGGTGCGAAGCGCGGCGCGAGTTCGATGATCACCCGGCCGGTGGGCAGCTGCACGTACAGGGTACGGGCCGGATCTACCGGGCGCCAATCCCGCGGCGCGGAGGCCGCCAGGATCTCGCCCATGGTCGGCGGCGTGGCCGCGGCGGTCGCGCAGAAAAAGATCAGCGCGCACGGCGTCAAGAACTTAATATTCGGCACCATGAAAAAATTATCGCACAGAGCGCGACCGGTTCCGGCCCCCTGGCAGCTGCCGAGCGCGCACCGGGTCGCGGCGTGGCGTTTGCTCGGTTTGCTGGGCGCCGTGGGGCTGGCCGCGGGCGCCGCCCACGCGCAGATACCCGGCAGGCCCTCCGGCGCCATCGAGGCGCCGAGCACCCTCACGGCCGACCCGATGGTCGAGAAGCCGGAAAAGGCCGCGCAGAAGGCCTATCAGGCGGGCATGAAGTCCCTCAACAAGGCCAAGGATGCCGAGAATGCGGCCGCCTCGGCGGCCAATCCCGACAAGAAGGCGAAGTTCCTCGGCAAGATGCAGGATGCGCTCAACAACGCCCTGGACCAGTTCACCGAGGCGCTGAGCCAGAAGGGCGACATGTTCGATGCCTGGAATCAGGTGGGCTATGTGCACCTGCGCCTGGGCGCCTTTGGCGAATCCCTGGACGACTACAATCATGCGCTGGCGCTGAAGCCCGATGATTTCGGCGCCGTGGAGGGCCGTGCCGAGGCGAGCCTCGCGCTCGATCATCTGGAAGATGCCAAGTCGGACTACATGAATTTGGCCAGCCATGATGGGGCGCGAGCGGCGCGCCTGCAGACGGCGATGCAGCAGTGGCTGGTCCGCCACCAGGCGGATCCGGGCGGCGTGCGGCCGGCCGACGTCGAGGCGTTCCAGCGATGGCTGGCGGCGCGCGACACGCCGCCGCGCTGATCCAGCGCCCCGTTCGCCGATCCAGCGCCCCGTTCGCTGATCCAGCGCCCGCTGCGCTGTTCTAGCGGCCTTCCAGCACCTCGACCCGGGCGCGCAAATGTTCCAGCGCCTCCTCGAGGCGGGCAAGCCGCTGCGCGAGCGGCGGTGCGGCCGGGTCCGCCGCCACCTCGGCACCGGCCGGCTCCGCTTCCTGCGCCACGGGCCCGCAGAACAGGTGCGCATAGCGCGATTCCCGCGCTCCCGGCTGACGCGCCAGCCGCGTCACGAAGGGACCATCCGGGCGCGTCATCAAGCCCTCGAGCGCGCCCTCCAGCTCGGCGGTGTCGGCGAACTCGCACAGGCGCTGGGTGCGCGCGCGCAGCTCGCCGGGCGTTTGCGGGCCGCGCAGCAACAGCACGCACACCAGGCCGAGCTCCTGGGGGGTGAATTTCAAGGCGCCGAATTCGCTGTTGCAGAGACGGTGTTTGTACTTGGTCACGCGGCCGCCGTAGCCGGCGGATTTGTCGGTGACCAGATGCCGCCGCATCAGCGCATCGAGCGCCCCCTGCACCGCGGATTCGGCCAGCTCCAGCACCGGGTCGCGGTTGGTCTTTTGATTACAGGCGTTGGTGAGCGAGTTGAGGGACAGCGGATATTGATCCGGAGTGGTGATCTCCTTCTCGATCAGACTGCCGAGAATGCGTGCCTTGAGGGCGGAGAATTCAATGTTCATACGGAAGGTTCCAATTCACCCGCGGTTGCTCTAGGGTAGCGCGGTCGTGGTGGCGGCGGCAGCCGCAGCCTCCCTCATTTTCAAGGATATCCGCGCATGAGCACCCTCAAACTCATTTCCGAGCACGGCTGCCACGGTGGCGTGCAGCAGTTCTTTTCGCACGAATCGCAGGAAACCCGCGGACCGATGAAGTTCTCCGCCTACCTGCCGCCGCAGGCGCGCGCCGGCAAAGTGCCGGTGCTGTACTACCTGGCGGGCCTGACCTGCACCGAGGAGACCTTCGCGATCAAGGCCCATGCGCAACAGCTCGCCGCCGAACTCGGCCTGATGTTGATCGGTCCGGACACCAGCCCACGCCAGCCGCGCATCCCCGGCGACGCCGATTCCTGGGACTTCGGCCAGGCCGCGGGCTTCTACGTCGATGCCACCCAGGAGCCGTGGGCGGCGAATTACCGCATGTACAGCTACATCACGCGCGAGCTGCCGCGGGTGGTCGAGGCGAATCTGCCGGCGCTGCCGGGCGTGATGAGCATCTTCGGCCATTCCATGGGAGGCCATGGGGCGCTGACTATCGCGCTGCACAACCCGACCCAGTACCGCTCGGTGTCGGCGTTCGCGCCGATTGCCGCGCCCATGCAATGCCCCTGGGGCGTGAAGGCGTTCAGCAATTATCTGGGGGCGGATCGCGAAGCCTGGCGCGAGCACGATGCGAGCGAACTGGTGGCGCGGCGACCCTTCCCCGGGCCGATTCTGATCGATCAGGGCGATGCCGACCCCTTCCTCAAGCAGCAGCAGCTGCTGCCGGAGATGTTCTCGGCGGCGGCGGCCCGTTCAGGCCAGGCGCTCACCCTGCGCATGCAGCCGGGATACGACCACGGCTACTACTTCATGCAGACCTTCATGGCCGATCATCTGCGCCATCATGCCCTGCATTTGAAGAAGTGAGGCGCCCTCAGCGGGCCGGCTGCACCCGGGGCGCGGCGGTGACCCGGCCGTCGAAGTCGGTCCAGGCGTGGGCGGCGAAATCGTACAGCTTGCAGCGGCGCACGGTGTTCCAGTAGTAGCGCCAGGTGAACACCTCGGAGTTGAGGCGTTCATCGAGCGTGGCGGAGAGCCGCGCCTGCGCCGCCTTGAGGCGGTACAGCGGAATGCCCATGTTCACGTGATGCGCGCCGTGCTCGAGGATGTAATGGATCATGCCGTCGAAGGGGCGCATCAGCTTGACGTGCACCGTGGTGGTGGCGTAGCCGGCATTGGCGGACCATTCGTCGCGCCGCTCGTACCAGGCGACGCGCGGGTGGGTGTGCTGCACGTAGATCACGAAGCCCATCAGGCAGTTCCAGAAGAAAAACGGCACCGCGAAGCCGAACAGCAGCAGCGCCGTCAGTGAGCGGCCGCTGTACAGGCCCCACAGAACCAGTCCGCCTATCCAGGCGACGGCGAACGCGGTCACCAGCAGACTGTCCCAGGTGTAGCTGCGCCGGCGCACGCCGATGTGTTTCACGCCGGGAAAGTAGAGCTTCTTCCACCACATCTCGATCATGTAGTACACGCCCTGGCCGACGCCGCTGCGGTAGAGCCGTTCCATCCAGCGGCGCATCCAGGGCAGTTTGGCGAACTCCGCGGGCGAGTAGGGGGTCCAGACGTAGTCGCGTCCCTTGAGGTTGGTGAAGCCGTGATGGGCCAGATTGTGGCCGATCTCCCACAGGCTGTAGGGGGTGAGCGAGGGTAGGAAGGCGATACGGCCGATCCAGACATTGAGCGTCTTGCTGGAGGTATAGGCACCGTGACAGGCATCGTGGCCGATCACGAACAAGCGCGCGATCCACAGCGCCGCCACCAACGAGGCGAACACCCTCATCCACCAGCCGTCGGCCACCAGCAGGGTGGCGAGCGCGGCGCCGAGCACCAGCCAGTCGAGCACGAACCAGATCAGGGGCGCGGCGACCGCCCGCCGCAGCGTGAAGGGCTGCAATAATCGCTGCAGACGGAAGCGCGATTTATCGGCCACCGCCGGCCGCGGGTCGTTGGCCGCGACGCC
>VFSW01011690.1_pt1 | contig 12305 bp, 17 predicted proteins | sample 5358111 | NCBI WGS metagenome assembly VFSW01 (sample SAMN11554181, study PRJNA540505) | mine drainage metagenome | isolation source: sediment from site ElyBrook_90M | place: USA: Ely Copper Mine, Vershire, VT | collected 2017
GGGGAGAGGAAACCAGAGAAATCAGAGGGGCCTCTCCCCGACACAGTCGAAGATAGCCCAAGACAGTCGGTTCCAGTCCGGACCAGTCCAGAACTAACCCGATGGCTGCTAAACGATCCAAACCCTTACGAGGGGCAACTAAACCAAGACTCCAGTCGATACCTCTCAAGGGCGAGACTAAGCTGCAGGACGTAAAAGACCTCTGTGAAATTATTCAGATGCCTTTATTGCCATGGCAGGAGTACGTTCTCAAGGACATGCTCACAGTTGATAAGCAGGGCATGTGGGTTAGAAAGACCTGCCTTGCCCTCCTGTCACGTCAGAATGGAAAAACTCACCTAGCCCGCATGCTTATCCTTGCCCACCTCTTAAAGTGGGATAGTAAGAACATTCTCATCATGTCCTCGAACCGCTCTATGGCTCTGGACACCTTTCGCCAAGTCGCTCATGTATTGGAGAGTAATGACCACCTCAAGGGATTCGTCAAGCAGATCAGATATGCCAACGGCACAGAATCTATTGAGATGCTGGACGGAACAAGGCTTGACGTTGTTGCGGCAACTAGAGATGGATCTCGCGGAAGAACTGCGGACTTCCTCTACATCGACGAGCTTCGAGAAATCAGCGAGGAAGGATACCGAGCAGCTATTCCTACAACTAGAGCGCGTCCAAATTCTCAGACGCTTCTTACCTCTAATGCAGGAGACGCTTTCAGCCTAGTCCTCAATGGCATGAGAGAGCGAGCCTTAGAAAATCCGCCTAAATCTTTTGGGTTCTATGAATACTCAGCGCCTCAACATTGCAAGATTACAGATCGTGAAGGTTGGGCAATGGCTAACCCTGCTCTGGGTTACACCATCACAGAAGAAGCACTAGAAGAAGCAGTTGCAACGAGCCCAGTCGAAAATACCCGCACGGAGCTATTGTGTCAATGGATTTCCAGTTTGGTCAGCCCATTCCCGCCGAATTCCATTGAGGATTGCTCTGATGCCAGCCTCGTAATGTACGAAGGCGCATATACAGTTTTTGCCTTTGATAAATCCCCGAGTTCCAGAGATGCGGCACTTGTGGCTGGACAGATACTTCCTGACGGTAAGATTGGAATTGGAGTTCTGCATACTTGGGAAAGTCTTGTATCGGTGGACGAGCTTATGATTGCCAAGGACATAAAAATGTATGCGGATCAGTTTCGTCCTCGACAGATTTTGCATGATAAATATGCCACTCAGACCATTGCCGACAGATTGACCAACGCGGGGCAGATGCTGGTCGATGTATCAGGAGCGCAGTTCTATCAGGCATGCAGTGATCTTCTAGATGCAACCGTGAACCAGCGATGGGTTCACAATGGTCAGGATTTACTCATCACCCAATTCGCCAACGTAGCGGCAAAGACCAACGACTCCAGTTGGAGAATTGTGAAGCGCCAATCCGCAGGATCCGTAGCAATTCCAATTTCCGTCGCAATGGCAATCTCGACACTTATGAAACCACAACAAACTGCTATGATTTACTCGGAGTAGTGTATAATTGCACCCTATGGGTCTCTTTTCGCGTAAGCCACAAGTAATCGAAGCGCAATACGCACCGCAGGTAATGGGTGAAAATCTCCCAACAATTTACAATGCTATTATTCCGCGAGTTTCTCGCCATGATGCGATGAGCGTCCCTTCTGTAGCTCGCGCCCGCAATCTTATCTGTGGCACAGTTGCGTCAATTCCTCTTGAGTATTACAAGACTTCAACGGGCGAAGTTATCGCACCACCTCGCTGGATTAAGCAACTCTCTAAGTCTCAACCTTCGTTCATCACAATCTCATGGATTGTAGATTCACTTTTATTCTACGGAGTATCTTATCTCCTAGTTACGGAGCGTTATGCAGAAGATGGTCGCCCAGCTTCTTTCGAGTGGGTGGCTAACACTCGCGTTACTTTCACTACTGATCTTTATGGCATTCATGTAACTCAGTATTACGTCGATGCTTCTCCTGTGGACATGAACGACATTGTGACCATTCAGGGATTCGACGAGGGAGTGCTAGACCGTTCTGGTCGCACCATTCAAGCTGCTATCGACGTAGATCGTGCAGCTGCAACAAACTCAGCAAACCCACAGCCAGCAGGATTCTTGAAGAACTCAGGAGCAGACCTTCCTCCTTCTGAGGTTCAGGGTCTTATCGCTGCATGGAAGCGCGCCCGTCAGAACAACTCCACAGCATATTTAACTTCTACTCTTGACTATAACCCTGTTTCATTCAGTCCTAAAGACATGATGTATAACGAGGCAGTCCAAAACCTATCTACACAAATTGCTCGCGCAATGAACGTCCCTGCTTATTACTTGTCAGCGGATCAAAATACGACTATGACTTATGCGAATGTACAGGACGAGCGCAAGCAGTTCTACGCATTGTCAATCGAGCCTTACATTCAGGCAATTCAAAGCCGTCTTTCAATGGACGACATCTCAACAGCAGGACACGAAGTCAAGTTCTGCGTTGGAGATACATTCCTCAAGCAAGACCCACTTGTCGAAATTCAGGTACTTGAGAAGCTCTTAAGCCTCAACCTCATCACAGTCGAGCAAGCAATGGCAATGACAGACTTAACTCCCAACGGAAGCGAAGGAATCAGTTAATGAAAGAACTCATCATCGAAGCAGCCTTTATTGAGTGCAGCGAAGAACGTCGCGAAATTTCAGGCAAGATTTTGCCAATGGGAACTGGCGAAGTCGGTTCAACTAACATGGGTGGAGTCGTATTCGCGGCTAACTCAATCGACGTTACAGACATCTCAAAGATTAAGCTGCTATCACAGCACGACATGAAGAAGCCAGTTGGTCGCATGACCGCTGCTGAGGTTCGTCCTGATGGCATCTATGCAACATTCAAGTTGTCACGTTCAACAGGTGGCAACGATGCGCTTATTCAGGCACAAGAAGGCTTAGTATCCGGGCTTTCTGTAGGTGCAGAAGTTATTTCATCGCAACCATCACGCGACGGTCACATCGTCGTCACAGCTGCAAAGCTGAAAGAAGTTTCTCTCGTTACTGAGCCAGCCTTTAAGTCTGCTCAGGTGCTAGAGATCGCTGCTGAGGAAGTTATCCCAGCAGAAGAAACCCAACCAGAAAGCGAGCCAGTCGTGGAAGAAACCACTACATCGGTAGAAGCTCCAGCAGTTGAAGCAGCAGCAGTCGAAGCGGCTCGCCCAACAGTTGTAGCGAATCTTCAAGTGAAAGAGCGCACAGCGCCTATTTCATCATCTCAGTACCTAGAAGCATCAATCAAGGCGGCAATGGGAGACGACAACGCTCGTCGTACCGTTCTTGCAGCTGACGATACAACTTCAACAAACACAGGACTCACACTCCCACAGCACATGAACGAGTTCGTCACAACGACTTTCACAGGTCGCCCAGCGTTCGAAGCTGTAACACGTCAGGCACTTCCAGCATCAGGAATGTCATTCACAATTCCTAAGTTGGGAACTGCTCCAACAGTTGCAGATGCTGACGAAGCTCAGACAATCTCAACAACAGGCATGACTTCAACTTACGACACAATCAACGTGAATAAGTTCGCTGGTCGCAACGTTGTCTCATGGGAACTCATCGACCGCTCATCACCTGCGTTCATGGATCTCCTCATGACAGAACTTCGCAAGGCTTACGAGAAGTCTACAGATGCAGCACTTATCGCAGCGTTCACAGCATCAGGCGTACAGGCTACAGGCGTTGCAGCTACAGCAGCAGGTCTCCAGAGCTTCATCTCTGTTGAATCAGCAGCAGCTTACAAGAACACAGGCGGCAACTTTGCTAATAAGCTCGTTGCTTCAACAGACCAGTGGGCAGCAATCAACGGTTACGTTGATGGCGCACAGCGTCCACTTTACTCAGCACAGGGTCAGACAATGAACGCATCAGGCGCAGTTGTCCCAACTTCTGTTGTGGGTAACGTCCTAGGTACTTCACTTATCGTGGATCACAACATCGCAGTTTCAGGAATCGTTGATGAGTCAGCGTTCTTGGTCGCTCCAGAGTCAGTTTACGTCTATGAGTCACCAACAACACAACTCCGCCTCAACGTTCTTACAACAGGCGAAATCGAAATCGCACTCTACGGATACCTCGCAATCGCCGTCCTCAAGGGTGGCGCAGGAGTTCGTCGCTTCAACCTCGCGTAAGCGAACCTAAGTCGCTAGAGGGGGCTACCAGAGCCCTTGTAGTCCCCTCTAGTCTTTAGAAAGGATAACAATGGCAATCACAAGCATCGCAACACTTAGAACCGCGCTTGGAATCGGAACGCTTTACAGCGACGACATTCTAACCGAGGTTGTAAATGCTGCCGATAATGTCTTGTTGCCTTTTCTATGGAAGAACCAAATGTCTATTGTCGCGCACGGCAATACAGGCACAACTGGAACGCTTTACTTTGATGAAGATATTAGAGATACCTTTTACATTGGGCAGTCAGTAACTATCAGCAATGCTGGCACAAAATACAACGGCACTAAGACAATTACAAATGTCAGCGCGTACTCTTTTGACGTAACAACAAGCCATACTTCTGACAATCCTTATCACACAGTTGCGCCTTACGGAACTGCCGCTGCTGAAACTTACATTGACTACACAACAGTCCCGGCAATTCAAGAAGCAAGCCTAATGATTTCAATCGACATCTGGCAGAGCCGTCAAGCACCTTCAAGCGGTGGCGTATCTATTGACGGCTACACACCTAGCCCTTACCGCATGGGTAACACACTTCTTGCTCGCGTTCGTGGCTTACTTGCTCCTTATCTCGACCCACGTTCTATGGTGGGCTAATGACAGCCATCACCACACTCCGCTCCAGCATTGCAACAGCTCTTACTGATAACTCAAAGTATTCAGTATTCAGCTTCCCACCTGCAACGCCTATTGCTAATAGCGTTATTGTGACTCCTGCCGATCCTTATATTGAGCCGACCAATAACGATTACACATCAATTAGCCCAATGGCTAACTTTAAGATTTCTATACTTGTCCCATTGCTAGACAATGAGGGCAACCTTGCTGGCATAGAAGCCGACGTAGTTCGGGTCTTTTCGCTCCTTGAAGCGTCCAGCATTGTTTTCAAAGTAGGAAGCGTAAGCGCGCCTAGCGTCCTATCAATCGCTTCTGGAGATTTACTTACTTGCGACATTGCAATAAGTACCCTAACGGAATGGAGCTAATCGATGGACGATTGGACAAAGGAGCAAGCTGACTTTCTAATCAAGATCGGACAGCTTCCAGCACAGGCACCAAAACCAACAACTAAGAAAGACGAGGAATAACCTAAATGGCAGTATTCATGAGCAACAACGTAGGCGTGAAGGTGAACTCAGTTGATCTTAGCGACCATGTTACAGCAGTAACACTTAACCGCAGCTTCGATGAACTCGAAGTAACAGCAATGGGTGATGCAGGTCACAAGTTTGTTAAGGGACTTGAAGCATCATCTATCACAATCGATTTCTTGAACGACACAGCGACAGCTAACGTTCTTGCAACTCTTCAAGCAGCATGGGGAACTAACGTACCAATCGTATTGCTACAGACAAAGGGAACAGCAGTATCAGCGACTAACCCGCTATACACAGCTACTTGCCTTATCAACAACACTACAGACATCAACGGCGCAACAGGTGACCTCTCAACTCAGAGCATTACATTTAACGTCTCTGGTACCGTAGCAGTTGCAACTACAGGCACATTCTAAATAACTAACTAAGGGGCTAACAATGGCAAAGCTAAAGGTAACAAGGGCTGACAACTCAGTAACAGAGTACGAAATTACTCCACTCATTGAGTATGCCTTCGAGCAATACGCCAAGAAGGGCTTTCACAAAGCTCTCATCGAAGATCAGAAGCAGTCAGACGTTTACTGGCTGTGCTGGGAAGCAATTCGACGTTCGGGTGAAACAGTCAAACCTTTTGGGGAACAGTTTCTCGAGACTCTCAAGTCAGTTGAGGTCTTAGAGTCTGACCCTTTAGGGTAGATCGGAACTCCGTCACCTATCTCGCGACTCGCTTGAGTTACGAGTTTGGAGTTCCTTTCCAAACCATCGTGGAATTATCTCCGATGGCTTTCAAGGCACATTTAGAAGCACTTAAAGATATAGCGAAGGAGCGAAGCGATGCCAGCAGAACTGCACGGCGCGGTCGCGCTTCGTAAGGCTTTAAATCAGTATGCGCCAGAACTTGCTAAGGAAACCCAGAAGCAAATTGCTGGAGCTTTGAAAACCATTGTGCGAGATGCTCGAGGCTTCTTGCCTACTAATTCAGAAGCACCTAGCGGCTGGCTCAAAGAGAACCAGACAGGCAAGTGGGCTAATCGTGCTTACGACCAAGTGACAGCGGCTCGAGGCATTACTTATCAGACCAGTCCTTCCCGCGCTAACCGTCGAGGATTTAAGTCCTTGGCAGCTATCTTAAACAAGTCTGCTGCTGGTGCTATTTATGAAACCGCAGGGCGCAAGTCTGGCATTGAAGGAAAGTTCACTCCACGACTAGGTGGCGAACTCAAAGGCTATAAGCAAAAGATGAAAGGTCGAGCCATGTTCAGGGCTTGGGCTGAGGATCAAGGCAAAACCAACGCAGCAGTTATCAAAGCTATTGAAACAGCTAACAACCACGTTGCGACTCTTACTAAGAAGGGCTCAAAGTAATGGCAGCAACAGATTTAGCAATTCGGATTGCCACAACTCTTGACTCTTCTGGTCTAGCGCGAGCTGATAAAGCCGTTGGTAAACTTCAGAAGTCAGTCAAAGCCCTTAGCGGTGCTATTGGTGCGCTTGCTATCGCTTCCTTTGCTAAGAAGTCTTTATCTGCTTTTGTAGCCGATGAACTTGCAGCAACTCGTCTAGCTAATGCGGTTAAGAACCTTGGCATGGAATTCGCTAACCCTTACATTACTGACTACATCTCGAATCTTGAGAAGACTAGCCAAGTCGCAGACGATATGCTTCGTCCAGCCTTTCAGCGCCTTTTGCAGCAAACAGGTTCATTAGCCAAGTCTCAGGCAATTCTCAACACAGCGATTGAAGTATCCGCAGGAACAGGCGAAAGCCTTACCTCAGTTTCAGAAGATTTAGCAAAGGCTTACTACGGCAACACTCGAAGCCTCAAGAAGTATTCTCTAGGTCTTACTGATGCAGAACTCAAGGCTAAGTCTTTCTCCGAGATTCAGGACATTCTGAATAAGAAGTTCACAGGATCTAACGCAACCTATCTCAAGACTTATGCAGGTCAGTTAAACATTCTTTCTCTGGCTTGGAGCAACTTGCAAGAGAACGCTGGAAAGGCTCTCTTTACCCTTGCAGGGGCTAATGGAGACCAATCCTCTGGAGCTAAGCGACTCGGTGGGATTATCGACGCTTTTGGCACAGGGCTTATTGAAGCTGCAAAACTTATCAACAACGCTTTCACAGCCTTTGGTCAGGCATACTTTGGAGTAGGTAGCGCAAAGCAAGAGGTAGCGCCTTCAGCGAAGCCTGGGCAAGAACTATTCCGTAAGTCAATGAGCAATGATGCAAAACTCAAAGCTATTGAAGCAGAACAAGCCAAGCTCTATAAGCAACAGTTGGCAGCGACAAAGGTTCTTACTCTTGAGCAGAAGAAGCAGGCAGCTCTAAAGAAGGCTGGCACAATCTTCGACCTAAACCAGATTCAGATTATCGCTGCGCTTAAGGGTAACGTCTCCAAAGAAGATAGATTGCGCCTTGAACTTCAACTTGCTCTGGCCACAGAGAACACAGATCAGGTTGCAAAACTAACCAAAGAACTTGCTACCTCTCAGGGGCTAGGCAAAGACCTTGCCGCTTTCCTTGCAGACCTTCCAGCGGCCAAGAACCCATTCGAGGCTTGGAAATCATTCCTAGATGGCATTGAAGCGCAAGCAATGAGAATTGCTACAACTAACTTTAACCTTTCCTCGCTCTATGGAACTCCAGTCCAGAACTTCACTCCTTACTTGACTTCACCGTTCCCTGACACGACTTCTCCTAGCTTCGTAGGCCCAACAGCACCTAACACAGTAGTTGTAAACGTCGGTGGATCAGTTACTACATCTCAGAGCCTTATCGACGAGATTCGCGGTGGTCTTAACGTCGCAGCTCTATCTGGTTCAAGTGCAAACGTAGAACGCAGAATCGGCGGCTGGTAATGGCTATTCCAGCAACCATCAACGTATCCTTCGACTTCTCTTCTGGAGCAACATTCGGCGCAGGATTCGTTATTGGTGATCCTACTTATGGCGTAATTGGCGTGAGCCGCTTTGGTTCAGATTCGACAGTTATCCCAGTCGTGGACTTAACTCCCAACGTTTATCAGATTTCTATCAACCGTGGGCGCAACATCATGCGCGATACTTACGAGGCGGGCAACGCCACAATCCGAGTGCTCGACCCTGATTCTTACTTCAACCCTCAGAACACAGCCAGTCCTTACTACGGCTATCTTGTCCCACTTCGCAAGATTCGTGTCTCTGCTTCAACAGCCACAACTAACGCATGGCTTTTCAGCGGTTATGTGCAGGATTATAAATATACCTACCCTCAAGGTCAAGAGACTGGTTACGTCGATATAACTGCGACAGATGCTTTTCGCTTGTTCAACATGGCTAACGTCCAGACAATTCCAGACACAGCAGCAGGGCAGACCACTAGCACCCGAATCACAAAGATTCTTGACTACATTGAGTTTCCTGCTTCTATGCGCTCAATCTCTATGGGTCTCAGCACTTGTATTGCTGACCCTGCAACAGCTCGCACAAGCCTTGAAGCTATTAAGAACGCTGAGTTCTCTGAAGGCATGGGAGCGTTCTATATGGACGGTTCAGGAACTGCCGTATTCAAGAACCGCACAGAAGTAGTCCAGTCCATAGGCGCAACTCCTATTGAGTTTAATCAAACCACAGGTATCCCATACAAGAACCTACAGTTCGCCTTTGACGATAAACTTATTATTAACGACGTAACCTTTGCTCGCGTAGGCGGCACAGTCCAAGAGGTCTATGATCAGCCTTCTATTACTAAATACTTCCCTCACAGCCTTAACCGTCCAGACCTTGTTGCCCAGACTGACGATATTGTCCTCAACGTAGCCCGTGAATATGTGGCTACCCGTAAAGAAACGACTATCCGCATAGATGCCATGACGGTTGATCTCTTAGACACAGCAGTTCCAACCGACATAATGATTGGGTTGGATTATTTTGAAAACCTCAAGATTACTAACGTCCAGCCAGATGGCTCGACTATTGTAAAGACCCTGCAAACCCAAGGTCTCAAGTGGGATATAACCCCAAACCGCATGACTTGTACCGTGACAACATTAGAACCTATTGCTGATGGCTTCATCATTGGTTCTAGCCTTTACGGTATAATCGGACAATCGACAATGAGTTACTAGGAGAAAACAATGGCATCAGGCTTTCCAGCAGCAACAGGAGACGTGCTAACAGCTGCCGCTTTTAACGGGCTAGTAGCATTTACAGTCGGCTCAGAACAGACAGCTGACTACACAGCCGTCCTTACGGATCAGTACCAAGTCCTAGTTCCTATGAACAAGGCGACAGCAGTAGCTTTCAAGATTCCTACAAACGCCTCAGTAGCGTTCCCAGTAGGCACAGTCATTACAGTATTGAACAAGGGCGCAGGAACTTGCACAATTAGCGCAGTTACTTCTGGAACTACAACAATTTATTCTGGCGGTGCTTCGGCTTCTGCTCCAACCATTGCACAATTCAAATCAGCTGCATGTATTAAAACAGCGACAGATACTTGGTACGTCGTCGGAGCTATTTCTTAATGCTAAACAACATCGTTTCGGTAGCGGATAAAGTTCCATTGCCACAAGGCGCAGACATTCTCATTGTTGCGGGCGGCGGTGGCGGCGGTGGCGCTTCTAGCGGCGGCGGTAATGGCGGTGGCGGCGGTGCAGGCGGTCTCCTTTATTTCACGGCTCAAACTCTCGCAGTCGGAAGTTATTCATGCACTATCGGTAGTGCGGGTGCGGCTGGTGCTACTAATGCGCAAGGCAGTAACGGTGGCAACTCAGTTTTCGGCTCGCTAACAACTGCTATCGGCGGTGGCGGTGGTGGAAGTTTTGGAACTGGAAACTCTACAGAACAAGGACTCAATGGTGGTTCTGGCGGTGGACAGGGACAATTCCACTCAGCAGGCTGGACAGGTGGACTTGGAACGTCAGGTCAAGGAAATAACGGCGGAAGCCATGGCAGCACAAATGCTGGTGGTGGTTCTGGCGGTGGCGCAGGCGCAGCTGGTACTGCACCTTCAAGTGGTTACGCTGCGCAAGTTGGTGGCGTAGGTCTTGCTTTTACAAATTTTGGAGCTGCAACTTCTAGTGGTCAAAACGTTTCAGGAACCTATTATTATGCTGGCGGCGGTGGTTGTCAGACTACTGGCGGTTACGGCGGTGGTGGTTCTGGTGATGATGGTGGTGCAAACCGCGCAACAGCTGGAACAGCAAACACAGGCGGTGGCGGCGGTTCTGGTGAGTATTCAGTAACAGGACATAACGCATCAGCTGGTGGTTCTGGAATCATTATTGTTCGCTACGCAACTGGCACAATGGTTGCAACAGGTGGAACAATCTCTACTTCTGGAGCTTATACTTATCACAAATTTACAGGCAACGGCACATTCCAGAGGACTGCATAATGGCGCATTGGGCAGAAATAGACGAGACTAATAAAGTTATCCGCGTAGTTGTTGGCGATAATAATGACCCTAACGGCGACGAAGGTTATCAATGGCTTTTAGATAACCTTGGCGGCACATGGGTTAAGACTTCATTTAACGGCAATATCCGCTACAACTTCGCTGGAATTGGTTATACCTATGATCCGATTGACGATGCTTTCATTCCGCCAATCATGGAGTGCGGACATGGCTCTCTTTTCCTAAACGATAAAAAGCGATGGGAGTGTCCAGACTGTGACAGCACAGGCAAGATTGTGTAAAGCTGGGCAACAGTTAAGGCTTCAAGTCGATGATAGTTACCCTGACAGAGACCGACGTTCAGATGGCTGGATTGCCGATGCGCGTCATATCGCAGGTGGCGTTTCAGATCACATACCTACAAAAGATACTGCCATTGTCAGAGGACTTGATCTTGACAGGGATTTACATGGACTACCAAAGCCAGACGAAATGCCTTACCTTGCAGACCAGTTACGCAATCTTGCCAAGTCTAAAAAAGACAGTGGCAGAATTGCCTACATCATATTTGATGGCTTTATTGCCAGCCCGAAGAAGTCTTGGGCTTGGCGTAAATATGTGGGGGCTAATCAGCACCGCCATCATATGCACGTCAGCTTTACACCGAAGGGCGATACAGATGGTTCGTTCTTTAATATCCCGATGATAGGCGGCACACTATGAATATGAAGAATCCAGCAGTCCTAACAGCAGGGGCTTTCCTTTCAGCGTGGGCTGCTTCCAACTTTGCAGCAGATTACCGCTCAATCCTCTGGGCAGTCCTCGCGGGCGTATTCGGATACGCAACTCCTAAGAAGTAATGAGCGCGCAAGACCTTGCTGCTTGGCTTGTGGCTGTTGTCACTGTTCTTGGTGGTATTGCTGCATTCACCCAATTCATGATAAAGCACTACCTCAGCGAGCTTAAGCCTAATGGCGGTGGCTCACTCAAGGATCAGGTAAATCGTTTAGAAGCGCGTGTCGATACAATTATCGACCTGTTAGGTAAGTAACAATTCTGCTATGGCAAGGAAACGACCAACCATAGACTTAGACACTTACAACGCTCTCGATGCTTATTGCATTGCGCTGAATGAATATTACAAGTCTTTGCGCAAAGCGGGCTTTACCGAGACTCATGCCTTCTGGATTCTCGGAGACCGTGACTCGTTCCCTGATTGGATAATCCCTAATCTGCCTAATCGCATCGATAACCTACCCTACGAGGACGACGACGAGGACTAGATGAAGAAGATCGTAATCTTGAGCGACCTGCAAGTGCCTTTCGAGGACGTGCATGTAACTCGGAACATAGCACGATTTCTCAAGACCTTTAAGCCAGACCAGACAGTCACCATCGGTGACGAGATTGACTTCCAGACTATAAGCAAATGGTCGGAAGGCACACCTCAAGCCTACGAACAGAGCCTAGGTGATGACCGAGACCGCTGCGTCCAGCTGCTTTGGGAGTTAGGCGTAACCGACTGCATAAGATCGAACCACACGGATCGCTTGTATAACGTCATCATGAAGAAGATCCCGTCTTTCCTATCCTTGCCAGAGC
>VFSW01011691.1_pt1 | contig 12304 bp, 11 predicted proteins | sample 5358111 | NCBI WGS metagenome assembly VFSW01 (sample SAMN11554181, study PRJNA540505) | mine drainage metagenome | isolation source: sediment from site ElyBrook_90M | place: USA: Ely Copper Mine, Vershire, VT | collected 2017
CCACACTCCCTTCCCCCCGTGGGGGAAGGGACAGGCGCAGGCCGCAGGCCAAGCCAGGGCCAGACCGTCACCCATCATTATCCCTTGGCGACGGCCTGGCTCGCCATCCAGGCGGCGCCGACGATGCCGGAGTTGTCGCCCAGGGCGGCGCGCAGGATGTCGAGCGAGCGGGTCGCGGCGGGCAGCGTCGTCTCGCGGGCGCGCAGCCCGGCGCGGTCGAAAAGCAGATGCGTCGCCTCGATTAGCCCACCGCCAAGGATGATGCGCCGGGGATTGTAGAACGAAGCCAACGACCCTAGCCCCGCGCCCAGGAAATCCGCTGCCTCGCTGATCGCGTCAATCACCAATTCGTCGCCCTCGTCTATGCAGCGGGCGATCAACTTGGAGCGAATGGTTCGGTCGCTGGCGCTGAGCAACTCACTAAGTTTGGAGACACGCCCGCGCCGCAGTTCCGCCTGCAACACCAACGTGATCGCCGTGCGCGAGGCGTACGCCTCAAGGTGACCGCGTCCGCCGCAGCCGCAGATGCGCCCGCCGTACTGCACGATGGTATGCCCAATCTCACCCGCCGTCCCCGTCACACCTCGGCGGAAATGGCCGTCCTGCACGATGCCCGCGCCGACACCCGTACCAATGAACACACAGACGAAGTCATCGCAATCGCGCCCGGCGCCAAACGCCTGCTCGCCCAGCGTCGCTACTTCGACATCGTTGCCCAGCGTCACCGGCGCCTTGGCGTGCTCGGCCAAGACCGCGCTCAACGGAAAGTTATCCAGCCCCTGGCCTAGATTGGGGCCGCTCAACAGCACGCCTTGCGCGCGATCCACCTGGCCCGCTACGCCGACGCCCACACCGACGATCTCCAAAGGGACTTCGGCGTTGGCGCCCTCGCCTTTGGCGCCCTCGCCTTTGGCGCCCTCGCCTTTGGCGCCCGCCAGCGCAGCGGAGACCACCTCCAGCAGACGCTTGCTGAAGAAATCGGCCCCACGCTCCGGGTGCGTGCGCTTGCGCGCCGAACTCACGACCTCGCCCGTCTCAACATTGATGACTCCGGCGAGCAGCTTGGTGCCCCCGATGTCTATCCCTACAGCATAGCGTGCAGCCATGACGAGTTCCCCTTTCTGCCTGGCGCGCGATCTGATGCGCAGCCTTTGCGCTGGTTAGCGATTGCTGGCGCCGATGGCGGCGTCGGCGCTGCTCGGCGCCATCCCCGGGGCGAAGCGACTCGGCGGCGCCGCGCCCAGCAGCGCAACGGCCACCCGATCGAACGCCGCGCCATCGGCGCCACTGCGCCAGAACTCGTCATCCGGGCGCGGCAGGCGCGACGCGGCGGCGGGGCCGCCGACCGGGTTCGCCAGCAACCCCGCCGTGGTGAGCAGCGCACGCGCACGGCGGGCGATGGCGGCGCCGGAGTCTATGACAGCGACACCCGGCCCCACCACCCGCTCGAACGCCGGACGCATCGCCGGGAAGTGCGTACATCCCAGCACCAGCGTATCAATCTCGGCGGCGAGCAGCGGCGCGATGTCCTCGCGGATCGTCGCCTCCACCAGCGGGCCATCCAACTGCGCGGCCTCCGCCAGCAAGACGAGCCGGGGGCAGCCCACGGCGCTCACCGCGACGCCCTGCGCATGCTCGTCAATCAGCCGCCGCAGGTAATCGCCGCGCGCCGAGGCCTCGGTGGCGGCCACGCCCACCCGGCCCACGCGCGTCATCCGCGCCGCTGGCTTCACCGCTGGCACCACACCAACTATTGGTATATCGGGATAGGCGGCGCGCAGGGCGTCGAGCGCGACCACTGAGATCGTGTTGCAGGCGACCACCAGCAGCTTGACTCCTCGTTGCGCCAGAAAGTCCGCGATGGCCAGGGCCAACCGCCGGATATCGGCCTCTGATCGTACACCATAGGGACAGTTGCCCGTGTCACCGAAATAGAGGTATCGCTCATCCGGCAGCTCGCGCAGCAGATCACGCAGGATGGTCAGGCCACCCACCCCCGTATCAAACACGCCAATCGGCGCGCTAGCCAACGCCACTCCCCCATCGACGCCCTCAAGGCGTTGAACGTCGTTCACAGGCAAGCCGCTCCTTCCGCTGGCGAGACCAGGCGCCATTGCCGATGACGCGCCCCCATTGTAGCATGTACAAGAAGGCGCGTGTCTTGGCAGAGGAGCGCGCCCTCGCCTACAGCGATGGTGGCCCCTGGCGGATGCGCTGGCGCACGTCGTCGGGCGTATCGCCGGGCAAGAAGCCCTCGCGCCACCACGTCACTCCGGCCTCCGCGTAGTCGCGCAGCAACGCTGTCGCCGCCGCTGGTTCGCGATCACCGACAAACCCGGCCAATGAGACATCAAACGGCTCCTTGCTCGTGCGCAGCGGTTGGATGTACGCTAGCAGATCGCGTACCTCGTCTGGCCGCACGAAGCGCCCATCCGCGCCGGGGCAGACGCCATCCCAGCGGGCGGCGCGGCGCAGTGGCGCTTTGTTGGGCAGCATCGCCGCCACCCAGATCGGGATGCGCGGCGTCTGCACAGGCAGCGGCAGAAACTGCGCGTCGCGGATCGTGTAATACGAGCCAGTATGGCTGAAGCGTTCGCCGCGCCAGAGCTGTGTCAGCACGTCGAGGCCTTCATCCAACATCGCCGCGCGCCGCTTCTCATCCAGTTCTTCGTTGAGCGCGCTATACTCGTGGAACCAGTTGTCACCGCCGATGCCCACTCCAACGATCAGGCGTCCGTTCGAGAGGTGATCAAGCGTCACGGTCTCACGCGCAAACTTCCACGGGCGACGGCGCGGCAGCGGCGTGACCAGCGCGCCGAAGCGGAGCCGCTCGGTGCTGAGCGCGATGGCGGTCAGCGCGACCCAGGGATCGGCGACCGCCTGTGACGGCTCGACCTGGATGTGATCCCAGAGGAAGAAGCCATCCCAGCCGGTCTCTTCGGCTTCGCGGGCGAGGGCGGCAAGCGCACGCACATCGGCGAGCGGGCCAAATGGGGGGATGTCGAGCGCAAAACGCATAGAACGTCTCCTTGCTGATGAACCGCACCAACAGTCGTTCTGATGGGGCGCTATCAGTATAGCCCAGCTATGTTGACATCTTGTGTCTTAAAGTGCGCGTCGGCTTCGCATCACTGGTCTTGGTAGCAACCATACGGAAATTAGATCATCGCCAGCACTAGACGTAACGAGTCAAACGTGGTACACTATTGCCATACCTACACAAGTGGCGCTCAAAGGCACACCATCAGCGAAGAGGAGGCCTGCGATGTATGCGCACTACCCGCAGACCAGCGGCGCGCGCCCGCTGAGTGTCGCCACGGCGGTCTGCCTGCACGCAACGCCGGGGAGCGCCCCGGCCAGTGGGCCGCGCGTGGCCTGCCAATGTGACCACGCTGACCACGCTGACCACAAAGACCTGGCCCCCATGAGCAACAGTAACAGACAGGCGTCGGTGGCATAGAGCCTCCGGCGCCTGTCTGTTTTTGTTGTCCTACGGCTGAGAGTGAGGAGGAATCTACCGGCGACTGAGCGCCCACAATTGAAGCAACGCCGCGTTCGAAATCAGCGGTGGCGACGCCGGGCCACCAGAACCACGCCAGTTCGTCAGCTCACCGCGACATCGTCGTTCGCGCTGAGCCGCCCGCGCGAATCAGTCACCTTGAAGCGCCACCAACATGGGTCGGGGGACAGGAGACGCGGGAGAGTGGCGCCGAACGCAATTGAGCAGAAAGAGAGCCACGCCGATGTACTCAAGCATGTACGGAAAGATCGCCAAAGCCAAGCAGTATGCCCAGGAGCCACAACGCATCCAATTCTCTCACTTCGAAGCGTCCTTCCGTGGCGAGAACGACACCCACACCATTACCTTCGACAAAGGCGCATGGACCTGCACCTGCAACTACTTCGCCGAGCATGACGCTTGCTGTCACACGATGGCCGCCGAGCGGGTGCTTGGCGTCTCCATTCCCGCTGACCAGCGCCAGGGTGAGCCGCTCAGCATAGACTATCAACCCACACTTTAGCCCCAATTAGCCAAGCTAAACCCAGACTGGTTCCCCAAACCGTTCGCCAGATAGCAGCGCGCGCCGACACGCAAGCGGTAGCCATCAGCGTGAACCGACAGCGCGGCGCCGCCGCCAAACGCCCCGACGCGCGACCACCTCAGCGAGCAGATCGCCCCGCGACCTGCGCAGGTTGATCGCGCGGCGTGGCGATAGACTGGTCTACAACGGTCGGCGACCGACTACTGGGGTAAGACGAAGTGCATGACGATGAGGAAGACGGCGAACAGGATAGCGACGGCGCCAATCAGCCGCAGATCGGTCAAGACGTACTTGTAGTGCTCTGGGGTGATCAGGTTGGCGGCGCGGGTGCGCTGGGTCGCGCGGGCGCGCGCTAGCCGGGTCGCCTGCTCGCGCGCACTGTTGCGCGCGCCCCGTGACGCATTGGTCGCGGCGGGGGCTGGGGCGGGGCGCGCGGCGGCGCCCGTCTGCCCGGCGCCCCGCGTGGGCAGCGTCAGCGACATCGCGCTCTTCGGTGGCCTGACAATCGCTGCGGGTGGCGGCTGTGGCGTCTTCGCCTTGCTCACCACTGACGATTTCACCCCGGCTGACAGCGCAGACTTCGCGGGCGGGGCGACGCGCGTAGGCGCATCCGCCAGCGCGACGCCGGGCGTGCGCGTCGGCGCGCTCGCCTGGGCGCCAGTTGTGGCGGCGCCAGACTCAGCGCCCGCGCCCTGCTGTTGCGGTCGCACCAACACGGCGCCGCCCGTCTTGGCCGCGCTCTGCGTCCGTTGGGCTGCGGCCTGCCGCGCGGCTGAAGACTTCTTCGCCATGGTTATACTCTCTCCGTTCTCTCGCCGTAGTAGTGCTTGCTGTGCGCCGTTGGGGCTGTGTTTCAGTGGATCGCGCCAACCGAGCCATACGCGCCTGTCGCCCATCGGCGCGGGGCCACGACATCCCTCTGATGACGCCGTATTCCCAGCCAGTATAACGCGCCCAACACGCCGACGCAAGCGCCAAGCGGTATAACTGCGGCGGAACATGCTACAATACGCCGATGGGATGACAGCGCAGCGTCTCGCAGGCGCGCAGTTATAGAACAGCTTCGCCTACTGCGCGCAAACTCTCACTATACCAGAACGAATAGGCTGGTGTATCCGACACACCATTGGTCAGATCGTGGCCAGTTGCGGCGGCGCCAGGCGTCGGCTCCCCAGGTGTGGGGACACAGGAAAGAAAGCAGTGTGATGGAGCTGACGCATTTCGACGAGGCGGGGCGGGCGCATATGGTAGACGTCGGCGCGAAGGCCGAGACTGCGCGCGAGGCGGTGGCGACCGGCGTCGTCTGGATGCGCCCGGCGACGCTGGCGCTGATCCGCGCGGGGGGCATGGCGAAGGGCGACGTGCTGGCGGTGGCGCAGGTGGCGGGGGTGATGGCGGCCAAACAGACGCCGCAGATCATCCCGATGTGCCACACCCTGTTGTTGACCGGGGTAGACATCGCCTTCGAGCTGGCTGGCGATCTCGCCAGCGATGCGCCCAACGCCGCCGCTACGCCCAGCGGCGAGGCCAGCGCCTCCAACGAGGCGCCCGACGCTGCGCGGCGGGCGCAGATCGCCATCCGGGCAACCGTCCGCACCGTCGGGCGAACGGGGGCCGAGATGGAGGCGCTCACCGCCGTCAGCGCGGCGGCGCTCACCATCTACGATATGTGCAAAGCAGTTGACCGCGCGATGGAGATTGACGCGATCCACCTGCTGCGCAAGAGTGGCGGCAAGAGCGGCGTCTACATCGCAACGGATGACGCCGCCACGCCCACGAGCTAAACGGCCAACGATTCTGAGATCAGCGCCATTGGTCTTCGCCGTTGGCGTCATCCCCGTTGGCCGATCCATTGTCCTGGCCGCCCCATCCGGCGCCACCGTTGCGCGGATCCGCGCCAGGGCCGGGACGGTATGCTGGGCGCTGTGGCGCGGCGCCCGGCTGGCGCGGCGCGGATTGGGGCGATGGCGGCTGCAAGTACGGCAGCGGTGACATCGAAGGAGCTGATGAGGGGAACGGCGTAGGATATGAGGCGGCGCGTGGCGACGAGGGACGGGCGGCGCTCGGCGCATTCAAGACGGCTTGCAAGGTCTGCACCTGCGCCCGCAGCGTCTCGCACTCGCGGCGCAGTTGCGCGACCTGCTGCTCAAGCGTCCCCTGCCGCGCCAGCGCCTCCTTGGTCAGTTGCGCCTCGCGCTCCAGCCAAGCCACTCGCTCTTGCAGGCTCCCCATTGGATCGAGCGGCGCGTAGCGGTGATCTGTGGCGGCGGCGGCATTCGCCAGTGGGCCACGCGGGCTGGCGAAGCCTGAGGAGGAATCGCTGCGGATGGCAAACCCGCCCGCGACGCCGTTCATCCCTGCGAGCGGGCCGATCTCGCTGCTCGCGCCAAACCCGACGTTAGCAGGCGCCGCCGCCGCCAGCCGCTGCCTGCGCAGCGCCGGGGCGAGGCGCTGCAACCGATTGAGTGAGCGCACCTCCCAGAACGCGGCAACACAGACCAGCAGCGACAGCGCGAAGATCGCGGTATGCAGCAGCGTATCGTAGATGTTCAACGTCAACAGTTGGGCGATCACCGAGATCTGGGCAAACCCAATGATCACCAGCAAACCATAGATCACGCTCATCACCACGGTATAGACCCGCACAGACCGATCTGAGAGGCCAAACCCAGCGGCGATCCCCAACGCGCCCGTCAAGACATGCGCCAGATTATGCGGGGTGTTGACGGCGAAGATGCCCAGCAACGCGCCCCCCGGATTCAGGGGCGGAATCCACCCCAACACGCCGATCAAGAGCAACACCCCACCCAATACCTGCGAGTAGAGCCGCGCGATGCTATTCATTTTTTATCTGCTCTTTCCGCGCCGCGTCAGCGTTCTGCCCGCTACGCCGACCAAGCCACGCCATCCCAACGCCACACTACACTACACCACACACCACACACCACACCACACCGCACGCAGCTGACCCTATCTGCCAGCGAGTATATCAAACACAAGCGGCGTTCACAAGATATCCGGTACAAACGGCCAGGATTCAGCCAGAATAGAGTAGCGCCATAGAGCCGCGTCAGTGGCGCATTTGCGGCAACTATGGTATCCTAGAAGCCACAGGACGCCCAATGATTGCGCGCCACTCCCCCTGCGCAACGTCTGCGCCGAGCGAGGGCGCGTTTCTTTTTCGCTTGCGGGCGCTCTTTCGCCAGCGGCGCCGCAGGCTCTGCGGCAGGTTGGCGGCTACGAAGACAGATTGAGGAGGCTGCATGACTGCGCGCGCGACACCACCCAAGACACCACCCACAACGGCGAGCCAATTCGCCACCACACCTCGGTTGGAGCCAGCCACCAGGCCGCAGACGACGCCGCAGCCAACCGACGCCCCCGTGCGTCGCATCCCGGCGGCGGTCGTCAACGGCACAGGCTATGGCGGGATGGAGCTGCTGCGGCTGCTCCGTCGCCATCCGACCTTCGAGGTGGTGGAGGCGACCGCGCGCAGTGAGGCTGGTTCGCCGGTGAGCGCCGTCTTCCCGCAGTTGGCGGGCCTCGACCTGACCTTTGGCGAGCGGGTGGAACGCGCCGAGGTGGTCTTTGTCGCGCTACCCGACCATGCCGCCATCGAGATTATCCCCCAACTGTTGGCGGAGGGGCGGCGCGTCGTGGATCTCTCGGCGGGCTTCCGGCTGCGCGACGCCGCCCTCTACCCCACCTGGTATGGCTACGACCACGCCGCGCCCGACCTGCTGACCGAGGCGGTCTATGGACTCACCGAATGGGCGCGCGCCGACCTGCCGACGGCGCGGCTCGTCGCCTGCCCCGGCTGCTTCCCCACGGCGACCCTGCTGGCGCTGGGGCCAGCCCTGGCCCACGACCTGATCGCCCCAGATGTCGTGGTGGATGCGAAGACCGGCGCCAGTGGCGCGGGCCGCTCGCTCGCGCTCGCCCAGCATTTCAGCGAGGCCAACGAGGATGTCGGCGCGTATGGCCTGGCTGGCCACCGACACTGGCCAGAGATGGTTCAGGCGCTGGAGCAGGTACGCGGCGCCCACCCAGCGGCGGCGACTGAACCCGCCACACCGGACGCCCTTCGCCTGACGTTTCTACCCCATCTGATCCCCATGACGCGCGGCATTCTGGCGACCTGCTACGCCACCTTGCGCCCAGGCGTCACCCTCGCCGACGCGCAGGCCGCCTACGCCGAGGCCTACGCCGACGAGCCATTCGTGCGGCTCGCCGCTAGCGCCCCCCACACCAAATGGACGTATGGCTCGAACCTCTGCTACGTCTATCCCACCCTCGAACCGCACAGCGGACGTTTCATCGTCATGGGGGCGATTGACAACCTCGTGAAGGGCGCCGCCGGGCAGGCCATCCAGTGCGCCAATGTGATGTATGGCCTGCCAGAGACCCAGGGACTGCCACAAGAAGGAGTCTATCCTTGACCGCCGTCAAACGCCCCAGCCACCTCGGCGCCAGGCTAACGCGACAATCAACTGCGCACGCCAGCGAACCAGCTAGCGCCCTCGCCAGTGAGCAACCGACGAGCCAAGGGAAACAACACACCTCACACAACTCACACGACTCACGTGAGCAAAACGACCCGCACGACGCTGCGCCGCCCACCGACGTGAGCGCGCTCGCCGCCGCCAGCCAAATCGCGCGGCACGAGGTAATCGCGCAGGTGCTGCGCGAGGCGCTGCCCTATATGGAACTGTTGCGCGGGCAGGTGATCGTGATCAAGCTCGGCGGCAGCGCGCTCGCCTATCAGCGCGACGTGTTGGAGGATGTGATCTGGCTGCATCGGCTGGGCGCACGACCCGTGCTGGCGCATGGCGGCGGACTGGAGATCGACCGCTGGCTCGACCGCCTCGGCCTGCAACGCCGCTTCCACAATGGGCTGCGCGTGACCGACGCCGAGACGCTCGATGTCGTGCGGATGACTCTGGAGCGCAAAGTCAACAGAGAACTGACCCAAGGCATCACGCTGCTCGGCGGGCGCGCGGTGGGCCTCTCTGGCCTGGATGGTGGCCTGCTGCGCGCCCGCCCATTGGCGCCCGAACTGGGCTACGTCGGTATGGTGGAGCAGGTCAACCCTGGGGCAGTGGAGGCGCTGGTCGCGGCGGGCTACATCCCGGTGATTGCGCCGTTGGCGTTGGGGCTGGATGGTCAGGCGCTCAACGTCAACGCCGACGACGCCGCCGCCGACTTGGCGCGCGGCCTGCACGCGGCAAAACTGATCTACATCAGCAATGTGCCGGGCATCCTGGCGCACGATGGCTCATTGCTCTCGTCGCTGACCGTCAGCCAGACGCGCCGCCTGATCGCCGATGGCACCATCCGGGGCGGCATGATCCCTAAGGCCGAGGCGTGCCTGCGCGCGCTCGACACCATCGAGCGCGTCCACATCGTAGATGGCCGCGAGCCACACGCGCTGATCCGCGAACTCTTCACCGACGCAGGCGCTGGCACGATGATCGAGCGCGAAGGCGCCGAACCAACCCAACCCGCGTAATACCATGTTTGGCGCCCCACCGCAGTCGCCCTCCATCCCCCTCTCCCGCCGTGCGGGGGAGGGACAGGCTGACGCCGCAGGCGTCGGCCAGGGTGGAGGCGGCGCCTAGCGACCACCAACCAGGGCGCCTTTGGCGTGGGGGTCTGGCGCGGCGCTGATGGCCCGCCCGCCAACCGCCGCGCCCATCCGTTGCGACGGCGCGCCACGCACCAAGGCGCGCACCGCAAAGAACGTCCAGATCGCCAGCGGCGCCATGATCAGATACAGGCTGAACCAATGGGGCAATCCCAGCCAGAGCATCCCCAGATTGGGCGGCGTCGCGCCATTCATGGTTGGCACCTTGCCCGTGCTCAATAGTGGCCAGTAGAGGTCAGTGAACGGGAAGGGACTATAGGATTTGAGCATCCGTACCCCACTCGCCACGAACAGGAACGAGATCGCGACCGCGAAGCTGAGCATCGCCGCAAAGAGTATGCGTACCCAACGACGCGCGTCATCCACTACCCAGGCCAACGGCAGGCAGGCGAAGGCCAGCATCGGCACCAACAGACGCGGCCCTGGCAGATTCTCGCCCGCCATAGGAATAAAGTAGCCGGAGATGGCCAGCGGATAGACGATGCAGATCGCCACGCTGACCCAGGCTTCGGGCGCCGCAGTCAGCCAGTCCCAGGCCTGCGTCAGCCACCGCTTGAGGCGCGGCGTCGGCGACGCAGGCCCAGCCGCGACGGCTCCCGCCGCTTCGACGCGGGCAGCCCGCGCCGCGCGTAGGCTGCCGATGAGCCAGATCGCCAGCCCCAGGGGAACGAAGACCAGAAAGGGCGACTCCATCAACAAGCCACGAGGATAGATCAGGATCGCTGAGAGGCCATCCAAATGCGGCCAGGTGACGCCGAAGAAGCCGTGATGCTGACCAGCAAACGCGCTATCCGCGACGTAGGCGTAGCTGATATTCAAGGGATTGCCAAAGGCGAACCAGTCATACCACCCCAGCAGCAGCGCGCTCGGCGCCATCCCGGCGGCGTAGACCAGCAGCAGACGGAACGAGCGATTGGGGAAGACCAGCACGATATACGCGCCCAGGATCACCATCACCAACCCCACTGGATACTCGCTGATGACGGCGAAACCGACCAGCAGCCCGGCGAGCAGCACGCGCCGCCACGGCTCCGCCTGCGTGCGCGCGCGATAGAGCAGGTAGAAGCCGATGAACACCAACGCGCCACCGAACGCATGGCTGAAGAACGTCGTGGCGAAGGGGAAAGCAAGCGTCCCCAGCGCGAAGGCGCCCGCCACCACCGTGGGTAGCGGCGTCCGCGCGAGCTGCGGGCGCAGGTGATCCACGAACCGCTTGAGCGCCAACGCGCCAATCACTGCCGCTGGAAGGACGGTGAAATCGTTCAAGATCGCGATCTGCAACGTCAGGCTACGCGGATCGTTCAGATTGAGGAAGTTACCCATTACCACGAGGATGGGTACGCCAAGCAGCGAGAGGCCAAGCGAGCGGGTCGAATACCAGTGACCATTGAAGAGGCTCACATCAATGGTATTGCTGGCGTGCTGGTCAATGATCGCTGTGCCATGGGCCAACGCATACACCATATCGTACCGACTGATGGTATTGGTTCCCGCTGGCGTCAGAAAGAAGCCATAGCTCAGCGTCAGCAACCCGACAAACACCCACTCGGCGCGCGAGAGTCGTGAAGCCAGATACGTCAACCAGCCCCAAAGCTGCATGCGCAGCAACCCAATACGGGTGAGCGCCGATGGCTCAGCGGGAGCGGCGCTCGCCTGCGCTGGAGCAGACGGCTTGGCGCTTGGCCTGGCGATTGGCCTGGCGCGCGACTTCGTCGGTGGCCGAGCAGGCGCCGCCGAGGCGGCGGACGCCAAACGCTTAAAGACTGGTGTGACTCGTGCGCTCATATCGCATTGTGATCCTTCGCTGCATGCTCCCAACAGAGGGAAAGCGGCGGACGGCGCCAACAAATTCGTCGTCTTCTGGTTTGTTTCGCTGGGTATCGTACCACAGGCACATTGGAGCCGTATTGGGAACGCCCGCTGGCGACAGCGCCGCGTCGTTGGCGTAGGCAATACGGTTGAGGCGCCCCATTGCGCCAGACGCCCTAACTATCCGCTGAGGCGTCACCCCAGCGTCTCCGGTTCGCCCTTGAACGGTTCGACTCTCTCATGGGTGGGCCAGCCGCCAAAACAGCCGTTCGCCTGCGCGCGTTCGCCTGCCATCAGGCGCGCCATCCATCCAGCGGGGATGGACGGCGTTTAAGGCGCCCAGCGCGCTCTACGCAAGGGTCGGATCGGGGGAATACGAGATCCCATCGGGAATCCGCGCCTCGCCGACCCATACTATTATGATACGGCGCCAGACCCTCGAACTCACAAGACGGTATGCGGCGAGGCGTCCCCGACGAATACCTGTGGCGAGGGAACAATCGCATCTACAGAGGATACGTATCCTCAACCCGCGAAACTCACTCTCACTGGGTGAACTAGCCCATCAGGCGGCGTTCGTTGTCGGCGCGTGGCCGCTGCGCTATACTGAATCCGCCGGGCGCATGACGCCGCAAGCTGTCGAAAGACGCCTTCATCACAGGAAGAGCGAGGTGAGCGTGAGACACGAAGGCGACGCAACACAGACGATGCGAACGAGCCAGACGCCTGACCAGACGCCCGCGGGGAGGGGGAACGCAGGGGCGGCGACCCACACCCCCCAAAATAACACCACCAACCACCCGCCCCC
>VFSW01011692.1_pt1 | contig 12302 bp, 10 predicted proteins | sample 5358111 | NCBI WGS metagenome assembly VFSW01 (sample SAMN11554181, study PRJNA540505) | mine drainage metagenome | isolation source: sediment from site ElyBrook_90M | place: USA: Ely Copper Mine, Vershire, VT | collected 2017
TGCTGATGGACGAGCCGACCAACCACATGGACATGGAGTCCATCGAGTCGCTCAATACGGCGCTGCTCGAATACAAGGGCACTGTGATCTTTGTCAGCCACGACCGCGAATTCGTTTCGTCGCTGGCGACGCGCATCATCGAGATCACCGACAAAGGCGTGAGCGATTACCACGGCACTTACGAAGAATATCTGCGTGACCAGGCGATGGCATAGTGGGGCGTAGGGGCGAGATTTATCGCGCCCCTACCGGATTGTTAGGTGAATGAAAAATTCTTCAGCAACAATAGGCGTTTTCGATTCCGGCGTGGGCGGACTCTCCGTGCTGCACCACATTCGCCGCATGCTCCCTGACGCGCATCTGATCTACGTCGCCGATTCCGCCCATATTCCCTACGGCGACAAGCCCGCGTCGTATATCGAACAACGCTCCCACACGCTCACCCGTTTCCTGGTCGGGCAAGGCGCGGAGGCCATCGTCATCGCCTGCAATACCGCCACCGCAGCTGCGGTCGCCAGTCTGCGCCGGGATATCAAACGCCCTATCATCGGCATGGAACCCGCCGTCAAACCCGCCGTCGCCGCAACCCGGAGCGGTGTGGTCGGCGTGCTGGCGACCACCGGCACGTTAGAAAGCGCGCGCTTCGCCGCCTTGCTGGAACGCTATGGCGAAGAAGTCGAAATCATCACCCAAGGCGGTCCCGGCCTGGTCGAACAAGTGGAGCGGGGCGACTTGGGCGGATCACGCACGCGCGAGTTGGTCGCCCGCTATACCGCACCACTATTGGCTCGCGGAGCGGATACTCTGATCCTGGGATGCACGCATTACCCCTTCCTCGCCCCGCTGATACGCGATGTGGTGGGCGAGGGCATCACGCTGGTGGATACAGGGGAAGCGGTTTCAAGACAGTTGCAACACCGCATCCAAACGGAATTAGCCACACCCACAGAATTTGCTCGCCCTTCGATAGACCTCGTACGACCTTGCTTGAATGGCAGCGCACAATTTTTCAGCAGCGGCGATGCCGCGTTTGCGTCGTGCATCATGTCGGTATTGTGGGGCGGCGCTGTTGTAGTACAGTCGATACCGTTGGAGTTCGCCTAAGAAGAAACATCTTTGGTTGATATTCGCCAGTTCAAATTTGGCGTGCAACGCCTGCTTGAAGGCGATATGTTGCGCGATGCAATAACCGGAGAAACATCCCTATGAGCCACCACTACACCCTGACCATTTCCTGCCCCGACCGTGCGGGCATCATCGCCGCGGTGAGCGGCTTTATCGCCCAACATGGCGGCTTCATCGTCGAAGCCAGTTATCACACCGAGCAGGAGGCGCAGCTTTTCTTCATGCGCCAGGAGATACGCGCCGATTCTTTGCCGTTCGATGCGAACGAATTCCGCCGCCTGTTCACACCGCTTGCGGACGGGTTCAGGATGAGCTGGCAGCTTGCCGATTCGGCACAGAAAAAACGCCTGGTGTTGCTGGTGAGCAAACAGGACCATTGTCTGGACGACCTGCTGCATCGCTGGCGCAGCGGCGAGTTGCAGGTAGACATCCCTTGCGTGATCTCCAACCACCAAGATTTGCGCAGTTTCGTCGAATGGCATGGCATCCCGTTCCTGCATGTGGACATGCAGGAACGGGATGCCGCATTTGAAAAAATTGCCAAGTTGTTCGAGACATATCGCGGCGATACGATGGTATTGGCGCGCTTCATGCAAATCATGCCACCCGCGCTGTGCCGTCATTACGCCGGGCGCATCATCAACATCCACCACAGCTTCCTGCCCTCCTTCGTCGGCGCGAAGCCTTATCACCAGGCCTACCAGCGCGGGGTGAAACTCATAGGCGCGACCTGCCACTACGTCACCGACGAGCTGGATGCCGGTCCCATCATCGAACAGGACACGGTGCGCATCGATCACGGTGACACGGTGGACGATCTGGTGCGCTACGGGCGCGACATCGAAAAATCGGTGCTGGCGCGCGGCCTGCGTTATCACGTGGAGGACCGCGTGCTGGTGTGCGGCAACAAGACCATCGTGTTCCGCTAATATTTGCGACTCGCTCAACAATAAAAAAGGGCACCTTGCGGTGCCCTTGGAACTGAAGCGGGAGGCTTCAGAGGAGCAGATGATTCTTAGAGGTTGTTGTAAGCACTCTCGCCGTGGGACGAAGTGTCCAGGCCTTCGCGCTCTTCTTCTTCTTTCACGCGCAGACCGATGGTCAAGTCCACGACTTTGTAGCAGATGAATGCGACCACACCCGACCAGACTAACGTAGTCAGCACGCCTTGAGCCTGGATCCAGACTTGCGCACCCATATCGGTGTCCACGACCTTGTTGGCAACATAGTCGGCTATACCTGTGCCGCCCATGCCCCAGCCGTTGAACACACCGGTGAGCAATGCACCCAAGATACCGCCGATGCCGTGAATACCGAACACGTCCAGCGCATCATCCGCGCCCAGCAGTTTCTTCAGCCCGGTGACGCCCCAGAAGCACACGACCCCCGCCAGCGCACCGACCGCCAAGCCGCCGCCCACGCCCACCCAACCGCAGGCAGGAGTGATCGCGACCAGGCCAGCGACCGCGCCGGACAACGCACCCAATATGGAGGGTTTACCCTTCACCAGCCATTCGGCCAATGTCCAAGCCAAAGCCGCTGCGGCAGTCGCATCCAAAGTATTGATGAAAGCCAATGCTGCAGTGCCGTTCGCTTCCAGAGCAGAACCTGCATTGAAGCCGAACCAGCCCACCCACAGCAACGATGCACCTATCATGGTCATCACCAGATTATGCGGGGCCATCGCTTCTTTGCCGTAACCGATACGCTTGCCGACCATAAACGCCCCGACCAGACCGGCGACAGCCGCGTTGATGTGCACCACGGTACCGCCCGCGAAATCCAACACACCCTTCTGGAATAACCAACCGGCCTTGGCAGTCTCACTCGCCAACGTGGCCGCATCCTTGATCGCATCCGGACCGGTCCAGAACCACACCATATGAGCGATGGGTAAATAGGCGAAAGTGAACCACAGCGCGGAGAACAACATCACTGCAGAGAACTTCATCCGCTCGGCAAACGCACCCACGATCAGCGCCACGGTGATGGCGGCAAAAGTCGCCTGGAATGCCACGAACACGAACTCAGGAAGCACCACGCCTTTGCTGAATGTCGCCGCATTCGCCACGCTGCCCGAAACCGGAGCGAAAATGCCCTTGAGGAACAGCCGATCAAATCCGCCGATGAAGGCATTGCCCTCGGTGAAAGCCAGCGAATAGCCATATATCGCCCACAGCACGATGATCATCGCGAAGATGCTAAACACCTGCATCAGGATGGACAGCATGTTCTTGCTGCGCACCAAGCCGCCGTAGAACAGAGCCAAACCCGGAATCGACATCATGATGACCAGCAAGGTCGCCACCAACATCCATGCGGTGTCGCCCTTGTTGGGCACGGGGGCGGCAGCTGCGGCGGCCGCATCCGCAGCTGGGGCGGCTGCGACGGCAGAAACAGCCGTCGCCACTTCGTCGGCATAAGCTGTTGCGGAAAGGCCGCACAGCACCGCCAGCAATGCGAATAATGCAAATAACTTCCTCATCTCATTCTCCTTTTATAACGCGTCTGCGCCGGATTCACCGGTGCGGATGCGGATCACTTGTTCGAGGTCGGATACAAATATCTTGCCGTCGCCGATCTTGCCGGTATGTGCGGCTTTCTCGATGGTCTCGACCACCTGATCGAGCATGTCCGCTTTGACCGCCGCTTCCAGTTTCACTTTGGGCAGGAAATCCACCACGTATTCCGCACCGCGATACAATTCGGTGTGTCCCTTTTGCCGTCCAAAACCCTTGACCTCGGTAACCGTGACACCCTGCACGCCAATGGCAGAAAGGGCTTCACGAACCTCGTCGAGTTTGAATGGCTTAATGATTGCTGTGACCATTTTCATTTCGCTCTCCTTGAGATTTGCTGCTATTAAAATTGGTAAAGCGCTTGCACCGCAAATGAATGTTGGCTGTTAGCTGCGGTATTGTTGCTCATAAGAAACGCATTCTGCGTCGAATGATCGTAACGCACTTCACCGCGCAGCTCCCATTTTTTATCGAGTGCATATCCGACAGTCAAAGTATTCGAATCCAGCTTTTGACCTGTGGCTACGCCATTAATGAGCAACCCGGAACGGAAACCGTTTTTGTCATTAAAAGTTTCGTGGCGGTAGGAAAGTCTCCAGACGTCGGTGAACTGATAATTCGCATACAGCGCCAGGGCATCCCATTTGGCGTCTATCGGTGCCGCGAGTCCGGTCAAGGTCACATTACTTTGGCTTCCGTTTGCATAGTCAAACACAAAGTTGAGTTTGTCGGTCGCATTGATAGTGCCTACCATATCCAAATAGCTACGTGTGCCTATGGTTCCTACACTGGTTGATTGGCCTGGCAAGGTGTTGGCAAGTGGCGAGGTTAGCGACCCTTCCTTGCCGTTCAAATAGGTTGTAGCCAGAGAAAACATCGGACTTGGTGTCAGGACTAAACCCAATTCCGCCGTTTTTCCGGGAGCGCCTTGGATCGGAGCAACCTGATCCCAACCGTTATTGATACCGCCGATCAATGTCACCACATCGTTGGCAACATAAGTTGTTCTGACACCCGTATGGGTATAGGGACCCCAGCCGAACATCCATGCGCGCGAATAGTTTTTATTCATTGGGCTGGCGATATATTCCGCACCCGCCAATGTCGTATATTTTCCCGCGATCACGGTCGTTGGGCCGGTCGCGTAGCTCGCATATGCTTGAGTCAAATCAGTGAAATGATTGGGGTTCCCCAAGCCCAAGCCGTTAGCGGCAACCCCTGGTGCATCCTGGCCCGAAGTGATATTCACCAGGCCGCCCAAACCTTCTTTAGGCGTCTTGGAAATAAACACGGCGGCTTGTTGCAAGTTAAAGCTGTTGAAATTCTGTCCGGCAAGTGCGCCAGGCGTGTCAAATATGCGCGAAGGGATGCCGCCTTGCTGCAGCCCTGTGCTATTCATATGGTTATATGCAAAGTCGATGTAGCCGGTCATCGCGATACCGGAAGCATCGAGTACATCGGATAAAGTCGGAACGGCTGGTTTTGCAGCATCATCAGCCAGTGCGGTACCAGAACATGCCGCCAGAATACAAATTACCAACGCTTTCTTTTTCATCTCACTTCCTTTCGGTTTAGGTTTCAGGGCGGGATAAATTATCCACGCTGATTCCTAAGCAGAATTCATGCCACTCTATTTTTTACATGTACAACAATATGTTAATGGCATGCCTAATCGTTGTCAAAATGACAGCGCACCAATATCTGGCGGGTTTCCACGCCGATGCACTACCAATGTGCGGGGCTTGCTTCGCCACTGTGGCCGCACATGCGCGAAGGGGCTTTACCGGGCTCATATAAGCCCTGTAAAATCGTCGGTCGTTACATTTGGTAACAAGTTGGAAGCTGCAAATTAATACGGATGCAACAATCGGGGCGCATTCCCCACATCAAATAACTAGGGAGAGAGTAAGTATGTTGCTAAAAAACAAATTGTTGGCTTGCTGCCTGAGCTTGGTTGCTGCATTTCCTGCTTGTGCTGAAGAAGTGAGACTTACGGATGAAGTCACCTCAGCATTGACGGAAGAATCGCCGTTTAGCTCCAACATTAATTTGGTCAGTAATTATCTGTATCGCGGAATTTCATTGTCGGGCGGAAAACCTGCCATTCAAGGCGGGTCCGATTATGAACGCGCCGGCTTTTATGCCGGCTTCTGGGGCTCCAACGTCAGCAAACCAGGGGATTTGTTTGCGGCATCTAATGGCACGGAGGGGGCGAGCAATGCCAGCCTGGAACTGGACACCTATCTAGGTTTCAAGAAAAAGCTGGCGAACGATTTTTCCTATGACGTGGGTTTTTTGCGTTATAACTATCCGGGCACCTATCCTGTTGGCGCGACCAGAGAAGACACCAACGAAGTATATGGCGCAGCCAGCTACAAATGGATAACGGCGAAATATTCATATAGCCTGGGCAACACCTTTGGCCATGCGAACACGGCAGGCACTAACTACCTGGAATTGAACGCGGTCTATCCAATAGAGTCGCTCGGGTTGGCATTGGGTGCCCACTACGGCAAACAAACCTATGTGGGCGCAGGAGCCATAGACGTCAATGGGAACAGCTTCACTTACAGCGACTACAAGCTAAGCGCGACCAAGGAACTGGACGAGGAGTTTGAATTCTCCCTCGCTTATAGCAAAACCAATGCGACTGCCGCTTATACGGTGCTTGGGCAAAACCTAGGAAAAGGGGCTGTAGTCGCCACCATTACCCGCGTGTTCTAATCAACACAGCGGACAATTAAAACCCTCAAAGAAACCGGCTGTCAGTATAATAGGACAGCCGGTTTCTTTGTCGGCCCGCCACTAGATATCCACTAGCACGAGGGATCTCCGGCAATCTCGAAACGCTATGCCGAATCCGCATGTATCCGCGATGGGCAAGGGCTCAGTCAATAAATTTTCCGAAGTCAACGCGTGTATCCCAAACTTGGATATTTGGCTGCTGAATGCAACTCGGACATCTCGACCGCACCTTGGCCCGAAGTGGCGGGAAATATTGTCCGCCACAAGTCATGCACAGCCAGGTCATAATTTTTTGCTACACTCGCGCCACCACATAGTCGAGGAATACGCCATGCTGAACCCCAATATCTTTAATGACTTATCCGAAAAATTACACGGGGTCGTCAACAGCAGCCCCGCCAAAGACATGGAAAAGAACATTCGCGCGCTGCTTGCGCAAGGTTTTTCCAAGCTGGACTTGGTCACCCGTGAAGAGTTCGATGTACAGACACAAGTTTTAGCTCGAGCGCGCGAACAGCTCACCGCACTGGAAGCACGCATCACCGAACTGGAAGCACGCATCACCGAACTGGAAGCGCAACGCAAATAAAAAATGAAAGCCGCTTTAGATGTCGGAGCGTGCTTGTGAGTCTCGCCGTCCTCTATAGCCGCGCCCTGTCCGGCATGGAGGCCGAGCTGGTCACGGTTGAAGTGCATCTGGCCAACGGCCTGCCCAGTTTCACCATCGTTGGTTTGCCCGAAACCGAGGTCAAAGAAAGCAAGGATCGCGTGCGCGCCGCGTTGCAAAATTGCCAGTTCGAGTTTCCCGCGCGTCATATCACCGTCAACCTGGCACCGGCGGATCTGCCCAAAGAAAGCGGGCGATTCGATCTGCCCATCGCACTCGGCATCCTCGCCGCCACCGGACAGATACCTTCCGACAGGCTCACGGAATATGAATATGCCGGAGAGCTGGCATTGACCGGCGAGCTGCGCGCCATACGCGGCGCGCTGGCGATGACTTATCGCGCCGCCAACTCCGGCCGCGCATTTGTGCTGCCTGCGGTGAATGCGCCGGAGGCCGCGCTGGTCGAAGATGCCGTGGTGTATGCCGCCCAATCGCTGCTGCAAGTGGCCGCACATCTGGCCGGACGCGACACACTCAGCCGTTACATCCCGAACACGCAAACTGTCGCGCCGCACTATCCCGACATGTGCGAAGTAAAAGGGCAGACGCAATCCAAACGCGCGCTGGAGATCGCCGCCGCTGGCGGACACAGCGTGTTGATGTCCGGCCCGCCCGGCACGGGCAAAAGCATGTTGGCCGCGCGCTTCCCCGGCATCCTGCCGCAGATGACGCAACAGGAAGCCCTGGAAAGTGCGGCCATGCAATCGCTGGGCGGCATGTTCGAGGTGGAGAACTGGAAGCGGCGGCCTTATCGCGCGCCGCATCACACCGCCTCCGCCGTGGCCTTGGTGGGCGGAGGCAGCAACCCGCGCCCCGGCGAAATCTCCGTCGCGATGCACGGCGTTTTATTTTTGGACGAGCTGCCGGAGTTCGACAGGGGCGTGTTGGAAGTGTTGCGCGAGCCGCTGGAAAGCGGGCGCATCACCATCTCGCGTGCGGCGCGGCGCGCCGATTTCAAGGCACAGTTCCAGCTCGTCGCCGCGATGAATCCCTGTCCCTGCGGCTATCTCGGACACTACAACGGCAAGTGCCGCTGCACCCCGGATCAAGTCGCGCGCTATCGCGGCAAGATCTCCGGCCCGTTGCTGGACCGCATCGACATCCAGATCGAAGTCCCCGCCGTGCCCCAGGAAGACTTGCTTAAGCAAGCCGACGGCGAAGCCAGTACGGCCATACAAGCCCGAACCGAGGCGGCACGACAACGGCAACTGGTCCGCCAGAACAAACCCAACGCACAACTCTCCGTCACCGAAATAGATCGCTACTGCGCGCCCGATGCAGAAGGCGAGGCGCTGTTGCGGCAGGCTATCACCCGTTTGAATCTCTCCGCGCGCGCCTACCATCGCGTGCTCAAAGTGGCGCGCACCATCGCCGATCTTGCTGGCAGTGGGAATATTCTGACTGCGCACATCGCCGAAGCCGTGCAGTACCGGCGCATGGATAAAAACGGATAATTGCTGCGTATCATTCATGCGCATATACTGTGCACATCTGCAATGGAGGCAAACATGACAACCGTTCATTTCGATACCAACGCACCGAAAAAAGCGACCAACCTAAGCATCAACTCGGATTTGTTGCGTCAAGCCAAAGAGCTGCATATCAATCTGTCGCAGACGGTAGAGGAGTATTTGGCGCGAGTGGTACGCGAGGCGAAGCAGCGGCAATGGCTGGCAGAAAATGCTGATTTTATTGCGGCGTATAACAAGCGCATCGAAAAAGATGGTCTGCCGCTGGAACAGTATCGGACGTTCTGACGATGGCGCGTTTCGATATTTATCCCAATCCAGGCCATACAAAAAAATCCGACGTTCCCTACTTGCTGGAAGTGCAAAGTGACTTATTGAGCGCGTTGGATAGTCGCGTGGTTGTGCCAATGCGCCGCGTGGATCGCTTCGATAAAGTGGCACTACCCAAGAGCCTCGCGCCCGCATTTGAGATTGGTGGGCTGCCCTGCTTTATGGAGACTGCAAAATTAGCGGCTGTGCCTGCCAAGATTTTGCAAACGCCGGTCGCTTCTTTGTCGGACCATCATGCCGCCATCACGGCCGCGCTGGATTTTCTCTTCCAAGGTTATTAAGGCCCGCAGCCACAAACCGTTAAAACATCATGAACAAAAATCCACACCTTATCGAACGCCTCATGCAGCAGCGCATCCTGATTCTGGATGGCGCGATGGGCACGATGATTCAGCGCTACAAACTGCCCGAAGAACACTATCGCGGCACGGTTCTTTACGGCGACTACAACGGCGAGCGCAGGACTTTTGCGGAACACGGGATAGACGTTAAAGGCAACAACGACCTGTTGGTGCTGACCCAGCCGCACATCATTCGCGAGATACACGCCCAGTATCTGGAGGCGGGCGCGGATATTCTCGAAACCTGCACGTTCAACTCCACCGCCGCCTCGCTGGATGATTACGACATGGTCGATCTGGCTTATGAGCTGAATTTCGCCGGGGCGAGATTGGCGCGCGATGTGTGTGACGAGTTCGAGGCGAAGATAGCCGACAAACCGCGCTTCGTGGCGGGCGTGTTGGGCCCGACCACCAAGACCGCGTCCATCTCGCCGGACGTAAACGATCCGGGCTTCCGCAACATCAGTTTCGATGCCTTGGTCGAGGGTTACGGCGTGGCGATACGCGGCTTGCTGGACGGCGGCGCGGACATCCTGATGGTGGAAACCATCTTCGATACGCTTAACGCCAAGGCCGCGTTGTTCGCGATTGAAAACTATTTCGAGCAGCATCAGACGCGCGTGCCGGTGATGATCTCCGGCACGATCACCGATGCATCGGGGCGCACGCTGTCCGGTCAAACCACCGAGGCGTTCTGGAACTCTCTGAGCCATGCGCGTCCGCTGTCCATCGGCCTGAATTGCGCGCTGGGCGGCGACCTGATGCGGCCTTACATCGAGGAGTTGTCACGCGTCGCAAGCTGCTATGTGAGCGCGCACCCCAACGCCGGGCTACCCAATCCGCTGTCGGAAACCGGCTACGACGAGACACCCGAATACACCTCCAGGGTCGTCAAGGAATTCGCCACCAGCGGCTTCCTCAACATCGCGGGCGGCTGCTGCGGCACGTCGCCCGCGCACATCAAGGCCATTGCCGATGCGCTGCGCGACGTGCCGCCGCGCCAGTTGCCGGAACTGGAACACAAGTGCCGCTTGTCGGGCTTGGAGCCCTTCAACATCGGCGACGATGCGTTGTTTGTCAACGTCGGCGAACGCGCCAACGTAACTGGCTCGGCCAAGTTCAAACGCCTCATTCTCGAAGGTCAATACGACGAGGCACTGGAAGTCGCCAAGCAGCAGGTAGAGACCGGTGCGCAGATCATCGACGTGAACATGGATGAGGCGATGCTGGATGGTCAGGCCGCGATGGTGAAATTTTTGAATCTCATCGCCTCCGAACCGGACATCTGCAAAGTGCCGCTGATGATTGATTCCTCGAAATGGGACATCATCGAAGCCGGACTGAAATGCGTCCAAGGCAAGTCCATCGTTAATTCCATCTCGCTCAAGGAAGGCGAAGAAAAATTCCTGGCGCAAGCGCGTCTGGTGCGCAGCTACGGCGCGGCAGCAGTGGTGATGGCGTTTGACGAACAGGGTCAGGCAGACACGTTCAAACGCAAGACCGAGATCTGTAAACGCAGCTATGACATCCTGGTAAACCAGGTCGGCTTCCCGCCTGAAGACATCATCTTCGATCCCAACATTTTCGCGATTGCGACCGGCATCGAAGAGCACAACAACTACGCGGTGGACTTCATCGAGGCCTGCACTTGGATCCGCAAGAACCTGCCTTACGCCAAGATCAGCGGCGGTGTATCCAACGTGTCGTTCTCATTCCGTGGCAACGAGCCGGTGCGCGAAGCGATACACACCGTGTTCCTGTATCACGCCATCAAAGCGGGCATGAACATGGGCATCGTCAACGCCGGGCAGCTGGGCGTGTACGAGGAGATCCCGCGCGAATTGCGCGATGCGGTCGAAGATGTAGTGCTCAATCGCCACCCCGACGCGGGCGAGAAGTTGGTCAAGATCGCCGAGAGTGTGAAGGGCGGCGGCAAGGAACAGGTCGAGGATCTGGAGTGGCGCAGCGGCACAGTGCAGGAGCGGCTGACGCACGCGCTGGTGCGCGGCATCACCACCTACATCATCGAGGACACCGAAGCAGCGCGCTTAGAGGCTAAGTTCCCCGTTGAAGTCATCGAAGGGCCGCTGATGAACGGCATGAACGTGGTCGGCGACCTGTTCGGCGCGGGCAAGATGTTCCTGCCGCAGGTGGTGAAATCCGCGCGCGTGATGAAACAGGCGGTGGCGCACCTGGTGCCCTACATCGAGGCGGAAAAATTGCGCTCCGGCGACAACAAGCCCAAGGGCAAGATCGTGATGGCGACGGTAAAAGGCGACGTGCACGACATCGGCAAGAACATCGTCACCGTGGTGCTGCAATGCAACAACTTCGAGGTGGTGAACATGGGCGTGATGGTGCCCTGCCAGCAGATATTGGATACGGCGCGCGAGCACAACGCCGACATCATCGGCCTGTCCGGCCTGATCACCCCTTCGCTGGAAGAGATGGCGCATGTGGCGAAGGAAATGGAGCGGCAGGGCTTCAAGATACCGCTGCTGATCGGCGGCGCGACCACTTCGCGCGTGCACACGGCAGTGAAGATCGAACCGAATTATCGTAGCGGCCCGACCGTCTATGTCACCGATGCCTCGCGCGCGGTGGGCGTGTGCAGCAACTTGCTTTCCGATACGCTGCGCGATGAATACGTCGCGGGCATCAAAGCGGAATACGTGGCCGCGCGGGAGCAGCACGAGAGCAAAAAGAGCAAAGCCGTGTACGTCACACTGGAAGAAGCGAGGGCGCATGGCGTAAAAACCGATTGGACGCGATACACACCGCCCAAACCCTATCTGATGGGTGTGCAAAAATTCGAGGCGTATCCGCTGGACCAGATCGCCGCCTACATAGACTGGACCCCGTTCTTTCAGGCATGGGAACTGGCCGGGCGTTACCCAAAAATCTTGCAGGATGAAGTGGTGGGCGTAGAAGCGACCAAGCTGTTCACCGATGCGCAAGCGATGTTGAAGCAGATCATCGCGGAAAAATGGCTCACCGCGAATGCGGTGTTCGGCCTGTTCCCCGCGAACACCGTAGCCGTTGGTGAAGGGCGGGGCGACGACATCGAAATCTACACCGACGAGACGCGCAGCAAAGTGGCGATGAC
>VFSW01011693.1_pt1 | contig 12302 bp, 7 predicted proteins | sample 5358111 | NCBI WGS metagenome assembly VFSW01 (sample SAMN11554181, study PRJNA540505) | mine drainage metagenome | isolation source: sediment from site ElyBrook_90M | place: USA: Ely Copper Mine, Vershire, VT | collected 2017
TTCTTGCGCGTCACGGCGCCGGAGACACCCTCGACAAAGTTTTTCCCGATTTCCCGCTTCAACCGGTGGACCTCTATGCGAAGGGTTGATGACGTTCAGATTCGGCCCCCCGGCAATCACCAAAAAGAAACTCAAACGAAGCGATTGGTGTCAACGAGCCAATTCACCGCCACTCGCTTGCTCGATGCTGCAATTCAACAGAACTGACGCCGTCAAAAGGCGCGGCCAACCCGCCTTCCCAGTCGAACCCGAACACATGCTTCCGAGGCTGCGAGGCGTTGCCCTTTTCGACGAGAATATCCAGCATCGCCAACAATTCCCGACGCGACTCCCCGGGCAGGCCCTCGATTCGCGCGAGAACATCCCAGTTCATAATGCCAACATAACAAATATCGAGTCGCGTATCAAACCTTACCCCAAATCAGCGCCTAAGCCGGCTAACTTCACGGCCCGGGGGGCACACGCGCCCCCGCGTGTGGCGGCCGGCGCCGGCGCCATGAACGCACACCGGCGGTTGCCGCGCTCCGGCAAATCCGCCTAATTTTCCGAATCTTTAACACGACAGCGGCCTGTTTTAATTAACGCGCGCGCGCGCGCCGGGATAAATTTGCGGCATGAAATGGCATCGTGTGCCGATCATGCGGCAGGTAATCACGGAGTATTTGACGGCATTCTGCCGCCCTCGCGCCTGCCGCGCCTTGATGCACGGTTGTTCCACTCCCGGCCCATCCCATATCCGGGAAAGAACCGCCCTGCCGCAAACTTCGGCGTCTCCGCAAAATACTATGAACAATTGCGCTTGGTCAATTGACCGCTGGCTTCGTTGCCCGCTGGTTGCAGATCGCTTCGGATATGCGCCTCGCTCGCGTCTCGCCAGCGGTCAAAATCCCGGCGCGCAAGTTGTCCATCTTATTTTGCGGAGGCCCCTTATGGCCGCTTATGCATGTGAAACGAATTCTTATCCCGCTGGATTTGATCCGCGGCACGGTTGATCCGTTGATTTTTGTCCGGGACATCGCCGCGGAAGTGCCAGTCTGCGCAGGGTTGCTCCATGTGGTGGACGTCAATTTGGCCGCCTCAGAAACGCGCATTTATGCGGAATTATGCGCGGAAGCGGAGGCGGCTTTGAGCAACCTTGCAAAGCTTTTTCTTGGGAACAGCCAGGAGACCAGGATCATCGCCCGCATTGGACGTCCGCACGAGCAAATTTTGGCCGAAGCGCGCGCGTCGCGTTCCGAGCTGATCATTCTGGGCGGCGGCAAGCAAGGCTCCTGGACGCGTTTCTTTGGCGCCGGAACAGCCGGGCGGGTGATTCGCGCGGCGCCCTGCCCGACACTGATTTTGCCGCCGTGGCAAATGAGCAACCAATCCATCCCGGTTTCGTTGCGCGAGGACGGGCCTGAAATTGCGCAAGAGGCCGGGACGCGGAGCCGGCGCGCGCAAACCGCCGAGGCTTGCTTTGCGAAAGAGTCAAATGAAATTCACACGATCAGATGACCGGCTTCCACGGCGCCTCGTAAATGTTGAGCGCGCCGCGAATGCCTTTGACCTCGCGGGGGGGCAGGGCGATGCACGTTGCCGCCAGGCGCGGATCGTCGCGTTGCAGCGCAAGAAAGGTGCCTTCGGAGATGATGACGCGGCTGTGTCCGGAAATGCCTTCCAGGCGCGAGGCCAAATTGACCTCCCGTCCAAAAACCGTATAGTTGACAATGTGGGCCTCCGACCCCATCAATCCCATGATCGCCACGCCGGTGTTGAGGCCGCTGCCCATGGAGAGCAGAGGCAAAGGCGGGTCGATGGGGAATCCCATCGCGGCGCGCGAGGCATTTTCTCTTTCCTTGCGCTTGTTGGTTTTTTCCCGTTGCAGGTTCAGGGCGTGCAACGCCCGCTGCGCGTCGATGGCCGAAAGCACCGCGTCGCGCGCATGATGCGGATTGGGCACCGGGCCGCCCCAAAAGGCCATGACGCAATCTCCGATATATTTGTCGAGTGTGCCGTTGTGCTTTTTGATGGTGTCGGCAATGGTGGCAAGATAAAGGCTGACGGTGCCGAGGGTCTCGCTGGCCTGGAGATCATAATAGGCGTCGGCGGCTTGCTCGCTGAGTTTGTTTTCCTTCACGAACTCCTCCGCGCGGGCTTGCGTGAGGTCCGTCAATTCGGTGAAGCCGCGGACGTCGGCAAAATAAACCGTGATCTCGCGCCGCGAACCGCCCAAAGAGATATTTTTGGCGCCCAGCAATTCATGCACCACCTCCGGGGCGACCATCTTCTGAAACACGCCGCGCACGCGTTTCTGTTCGGATTGCTCGACCCTGACGCGATAGGTCATGGCAAAGACATGCGTGACAAGCCCCGCGCACATCAATGGCAGCACAACCGGCAGCCAGAAACGAAACTCGACGAACAGCAACCACGCCACGCCAATGTAAACCGCCGCCATTCCAATCATGAGCAGCGAACCTGAATACGGCTTGACGACCGACCAAGTGGTGAAGCCCGACAAACCGCCAATCGCCACGATGAGCAAAAGTTTCAAGGGCATCGGACAAAGGGTGAAGAAATGTCCGGTGAGAACTGAATTGGCCACGTTCCAATGTTTGCTTGACAGAAACGTCTTGGAGGCCAAAGGCGTCGCCCCAACATCGCTCAAATCGCTGCCGGTGGCGGTGGAACCGATCACCACCAGCTTGTCTTTCCATCGGTTGGGCACATTGCTCCCGGCCTGGCGTCTGCGCCAGGATTCAAGGAGGTCCTCCAGCGAGTCCTGGGTCAATTGCGCATGATTCAATCCCAGGCTCCAATCAATGTAGAAACTGTTCGTTCCGTCCTCCTGGCGCGGGATGGTGCGTGTAATGCCGTTGGCGCCGCGCAAAATGATTCGGTCAGCCTCGATCTTGGGATGATCCAAATCCAGCTTCAACTGCGCGGCCGCCAATGCAATTCCCATGCTCCAAACCCGCATTTCCGTAAATGGATGAAAATTGGCCATTTTTTGCGGATGTGGCAGTTTCTTGGTGTCAATGCGGCCCTTGTCATCGGTTGGAAGTTCAAGAGGGTCCAAAGCCGCCAGTTTGCGGGGGAAAATAATTTTATGAGGTTTGATTATCGTTTTGGTCAACTGCAAGTCCAACTCCCTGGCGAACTGCCGAATGAGCGGATGCCAGACTCGGTAAATCGTGAAAGGTTGGTCCCGTCGCAGCACGCCATCGTCATCCTTGTCTATCGTGATATTGGCCACCATCCAGGCGTCATTTGTGAAGAGATCGTCAGGCAACACCCCTCGGTCCGCCGCCAATATCGCGTTGCCCATTTGCAGCAACTGCCGGGAAAAATACTCATCGGACGGCACCTCCACCGCGCCATCCCTGGCCGGCGGCAGGTCCGGGCGCGCCTCGCCAAAAAGGACGTCCAGGGCCACCGCCTTCGCGCCCTGCGCCTCCAGCTCCTTGAGCGCGTGGGCGTAAACCGTGCGCGGCCAATAAAGGCCGTAGCCATACCCCAGCGAGCCGGCATTGGTATGATTGACTGCCGCGATGGTTTCATCGCTGATTTCCACAAAGCCCAAATTGGTCGCGTTGGCAAACGGGCCGGGATGACGCTGCGCGTAGCGAACCCGCGCGTCGTAGGTAATCCACTCCAGGCGTTGCGCCACCCAGTAATGCGTCAGCTCCAAAACGCAAGTCAACAGGATGACGACGGCGGCAATGAGCGTGGGCGGCGACTTGAAAAAGTTCAGGCTCACCTCGTATCCCTACCCGAAACCGTTGCGCCAACTCAAGTCAATAACCTGTTCTTTTCTTTGCCGGCGGCCTTCTGCGTCTTTTGCTCATTGATCGCGGCCCTTCATCTGCAGGCGCAGCCGTTCGATTCCGCCAGGCTGCAACAAATGGACCACGCGATTGAGAAGGCAATTGCCGAGAAGAAAACGCCGGGCGCGGTCGTATGGGTCGAACACGGGACCAATGTTTATTGGAAGGCTTACGGCCGCCGCGCCCTCGCGCCCGCGGAAGAAGCGATGACGCGCGACACAATTTTCGACGCCGCCTCGCTCACAAAAATTCTCGCAACCGCGCCCGCCGTGATGATTCTGTGCGAGCGCGGCAAAATCCAACTCGACGAGCCGGTCCGCACCTATATCCCGGAATTTCAAGGTGACGACAAAGAGAAAATCACCGTGCGCCAGCTTTTGACGCACACTTCGGGACTGCCCGAGGATGTCAGCACCAATCCGAAATGGGAAGGAGCGGAAACCGCCATTCGCATGGCTTGCGCGATGAAATTAAAATCCCCTCCCGGCGAGGCATTTCGTTACAGCGACATCAACTTCTTTATGCTCGGAGAAATCGTGCGTCGCGTCAGCGGCGCGCCGTTGAACGAGTTTTGCGCCAGGGAAATCTTTGGACCGCTCAAAATGGTTGACACTGGATTTCTGCCGCCCGCCTCAAAGCGGGTGCGCATCGCCCCCACACAAATGACCGACGGCGTGATGTTGCGGGGCGTCGTGCATGATCCCACGGCCCGCTATATGGGCGGCGTGGCCGGGCACGCCGGAGTCTTCACCACCGCCGCGGACATGGCCCGGTACGCCCGCATGATGCTTAACCTGGGCGAATTGGACGGCGCGCGCATTCTCAAGCCCGAAACGGTGAAACTGATGACCAGCGTGCAAACGCCCCAGGACATGCGTTCCCGACGCGGGCTGGGCTGGGACATTGACTCTGGATTCAGCCGTCCGCGTGGGCGCCATTTTCCGCGCGGTTCCTACGGCCACACTGGTTTCACCGGCACCGCATTCTGGATCGATCCTTTTTCCAAAACTTTTTTTGTGTTTCTCTCCAACCGCGTCCATCCAGACGGCAAAGGCGATGTGCTTCGACTTTATGGCACTATGGGCACGCTGACGGCTGAGGCGGTCACCGACTTCGATTTCAATTCCGTCCCCGGCGCGCTGGCTCCCTTTTCGGCGAAAGACGGGGCGGATGAGAATGGCGCCGCCGCAGGCCCGGCGCCGCGCGTGCTTGATGGGATTGATGTCCTGGTCAGGCAAAAGTTCGCGCCCCTCAAAGGATTGCGCGTCGGCTTGATTACCAATCCGACCGGAATGGATTGCCGCCGAAACTCCACGATCGATCTACTGCGCAACGCCCCGGACGTTCAACTCAAGGCGCTCTTCAGCCCGGAACACGGACTTTACGGCACATTCGACGCCCCGGTGATTGACGGCGCCGATATGCACACCGGATTGCCCGTGTTCAGCCTGTTTGGCGCGCATCACGCGCCGACGCCCGAACAGATGCGCGACTTGGACGCGCTGGTGTTCGATATCCAGGATGTCGGCTGCCGCTTTTATACCTACACGGCCACGCTCGGCCTTGCGATGGAAGCGGCCAACAAGGCGCGCCTTAAGTTTTTCGTCCTGGACCGCGTCAACCCGATAAACGGCGCGATGATCGAAGGCCCGGTGCTTGAGGGGCCGTCCAGTTTCGTCGGCTATCATTCCGTGCCCGTGCGTTATGGAATGACCGAAGGCGAGTTGGCAAAAATGTGCAGGGCTGAAAAACATTTGGATGATCTCGACTTGGTGGTCGTCCCGCTGGAGGGCTGGAGCCGCAACCTGTGGTTCGATGAAACCGGGCAGCCGTGGATCAATCCCTCGCCGAATATGCGCAGCCTCACGGAGGCGACGCTCTATCCGGGAATCGGTCTGCTGGAAACTTGCAACGTGTCAGTGGGGCGCGGCACGGGCACACCCTTTGAAGTCATCGGCGCCCCTTACATTGATGATCTCAAACTGGCTGCGGCGCTCAATCAGGAGGGCCTGCCCGGCGCGCGTTTTGTTCCAATCCGTTTCACGCCCGCCGATTACATTTTCAAGAACCAATCCTGCGGCGGGGTAAATATACTCTTGACAGACCGCCGGCAATGCAACGTGGTGGAAGTCGGGATCGCGGCGGCCCTGATTTTGAACCGCCTGTATCCCGGTCAATTCCAAGTGGAAAAAATGGCGCGATTGCTGATCAGTCCGCCGACGCTGGCCGCCATCGAAGCAGGCAAGCCGCTTTCAGAAATCCGGGACCTCTGGAAAGGCAAGTTGGACGAATTCAAAGCGCGCCGGGAAAAGTACCTGATTTATCCATAATTGCTGGCAAGCGACGGAAAGTTTGTCGTCGTATACGGCGATGAGATTATTGGAGCTTTTATCGCCTTCGATGACGCACTGGTATTCGGATATGACAAGTGCGGACTGAACCCTTTTCTGGTAAAGAAAGTCGAGGCCGGCGAACTGGATCAGCTTTGCCTGAAATCGAATCAGAATTCCACTGCCAGAGACTGCGGTTGTGATGGGCCATAAAAAATTCTGCGCGCACAAACACGGGCGGCCATTTTTTATTGACGAAAACACCCGGCGATCATTCGCGCCGCCAGCACGCGCTTTTTCTCGCCGACCATCTCTGCCCCCATGTGGGGTGTACGCCCCAAACCGGCGCGCTGAGAATGCCGTCCATTCACCGTAAAGCGTTTAAATTCAAATAGTTATAATACTTCTTTGCGAGTTGCCATTCACCGTTCATTCAACGCGGCAAGTTGCAAAACTCACTTGCACAATGCAACGTGTGGGATAAGCTCTTGAATCAATTCGCTAAGAGCATCTGACGAATACAAGGCCATGGACCTGGCAGAGCAACAAATGGCGTCTCACATCGCGACCTCAATGGCCACAGATTGTCTGTTAGTCGTTGACGACCAAGAATCTGAAATCCAGGTGCTCCGCTCGATGCTTGGACGGCTGGGGTTTGAGATTTTACCGGCGACCACCGGCGCGGAAGCCTTGAAATGGCTGGCCCTCCGGCGGCCTGACCTGATTCTGCTGGATCTGCAGATGCCAGGAATGGATGGCTTGGAGGTTTGCAAACGCATCCAGGAAAACACCGAGTGGGCCGACATTCCAATCATCTTTCTCTCCGCGACGGAGGATAAAAACCTCATCGCCCGCGCGCTCGAGATGGGCGGCGTGGATCATCTGCCCAAACCCTTCTATAAGCAGGAGCTGCTTTCCCGTGTGCGGACTCATTTGATGCTTAAAACGACTCGAGACCATCTAAAGCAGCTTGCTGAAGAAAAGGAAGAGTTGCTGGGCATGATCTCGCACCACCTCCAGAACCGGCTCGCGGGAATGGAGATGAGCGCCCAGCTTTTGTTGGATCGCACAAAATCAAAGGACGATCCAAAAGTGCGCTTGTTGGCCGAAAATATCCGCAGTTCCACCAGCCAGATGCACACGTTTATCAAGGCGTTGCTGGCCAACGCCAATGCGGATCGCGGCATCACAGTCAAAATCGAGCCCGTCCATTTTTCCGAATCCGCCCTCCGCGCCATTGCCCGCTACGAGGAAGCGGCGCAAGACAAGGAATTGGTGCTGCGCGCAAACATTCCCAACGACGGCATTGTCATCCCGGCGGACCCCAATGCGCTGGATCAGGTTTTGGACAATCTTCTCTCAAACGCCGTCAAATTCTCCCCGCCTGGCAGGGAAATTCTGGTTTCCGTGCACAAAGGCCCCGTCGGGGCCGAATGCCACATCCAAGACCATGGACCGGGTTTTACTGAGGAGGACATGGCCCGCCTTTACCAGCGTTATGTGCGGCTCTCCGCCCGGCCCACCGGCGGCGAACCTTCCACCGGCCTGGGTCTGAGCATCGCAAGAAAACTGGTCCATGCGATGAACGGGGAGTTGCAATGCGTCAGCGCGCCTGGCAACGGAGCAACCTTTGTGCTGCGCTTTCCAATCACTCCGACTCCGCCAACCCTTTGATTTTTCCCGACTGCCTTTATGGATTTTCTGGTGGTAGATGACGACAAGATTTTTCGTGACGCGGCGTGTCTGATGCTTCAAGAAGAGGGGCACCATGCGCAACCCGCCGCTTCGGGTCCTGGCGCGATGGGGGAATTGAACGGGAAGGATTTTGACGTGATGCTTTTGGACGTCAATCTGGGCGGTGAGAGCGGGCTGGATTTGCTGGCGCAGGTTTTGCGCAGCCGCCCCACTTTGCCCGTCATAATGTTGACGGCGCACGGCCGCGTCGCCACAGCGGTCGAGGCCATGAGGCTCGGGGCGGTGGATTTCCTGGAAAAGCCCTTCATGCGCGACCAATTCCATCGCGTGCTGGCGCGGGTGCAAAGGTTCCACCAAATGAGCCAGAGCATTGAGCGTCTCGAACGGGAGGTCAAGGAAACCAAGTCCCAAAGCCCCGAAGTGTTGCTGGATTTTGCCTCGCCACGAATGCACGAAATCATGGGAATGCTCGCGCGAGCGGCCCCAAGCTCCGCATCCATTCTTCTTTTGGGTGAGAGTGGAACGGGCAAAAGCGCCCTTGCCCGCGTGGTGCATCAGCGGAGCCGGTTGCACGATAGGCCATTTGTCACCGTCAGTTGCCCGAGCCTGTCGCGGGAGCTTCTGGAGAGCGAACTCTTTGGCCATGCCAAAGGCGCCTTTACCGGCGCCGTCAAAGAGCGATGGGGCAAAGTCAAGGCGGCCGCCGGAGGCACTTTGTTTCTGGATGAAATCGGCGACTTGCCCCTGGAAATACAATCCAAACTATTGCGATTATTGCAAGAGCGGGAATACGAACGGGTCGGTGAAAACATGACGCGCCAGGCCGACGTGCGGGTCATCGCGGCGACCAACCAGGATTTAAAGAAACGGATGGCCGCGGGCGCCTTTCGCGAGGACCTTTATTTCCGACTCAATGTGATCGCCGTGGAGATGCCTCCGTTGCGCAGCCGCCCGGGAGATTTGCAAAGATTCGCCGCGCATTATCTCAAATACTTTGCCGGCCAATGCGGACGCAGCGTGTCTGGATTTTCAGACGAGGCGCTGGCCCGCATCAACGCCCACTGCTGGCCGGGCAACCTGCGGGAGCTGCGAAATGCCATCGAGCGCGCCATCATTCTAAGCAAACACGACCGCATCGAGGCGGAGGATTTGCCGTTGGAGGTGGATGGCAAGATCCACAATGGCCACGCCGCGCCCCAGCCGGGCGATTTGATTTCCCTCGAAAAACTTGAAGATTTTCACATCTCCAAGGTTATCGAGCGCACAGGCAATATCGCTGAAGCCGCGCGAATTCTCGGCATTGACGACGGAACCATATACCGCCGCCGCAAAAAAGCCGCGCCCGAATAGAGCCATCCTCCCACGCCACGAAACTTCCAGGAAGGTTTCGAGCCTTTCAGCAACGACAGCAAAACCACTGGAGGCCTTTCGGGGGTTGCGACCACCCTCGCCAAAGGCAAATCCCTGGCGCGCCGCTTATTTGGCCGCGCCAGTCTCCCGCGGTTGTTGAAGGAAGACGAATGTCCCTTTTTTATTGCCCACGACGATATCGGGAAGTTTATCGCCGTTGATATCTCCGGCGACAACCTGGGTGCCGACGCCGGAATCGTTGTCAATTAGAAAGGGAACAAAATCGGCGGTGTGATTTGCGCCGCGAACCAGTTTAAACCAATACAGCACCGCGGGCGCGTTGGGCTCCACGTCGCCCTCGTTTCCGTGCGCCCAGAAGCGTTTGCCGGTGACAATATCCTTCAAGCCATCGCCATCCATGTCGCAAAGAGCCACCGAATGCAATTGGGAGAAGGAAACACCGTATGAATTTGGCTTGCCATCGGGATTTAGAATGAGGTGTTGCTTGAATTGCGTTTCTCCATTGGCGTCTTTTTCTGGCAATTGTTCGTACCACGCCAGCCCGAAACCGTGCGCGTTGAGGCTGGTGATGACGTCGGGCAAGCCGTCTCCGTTGACATCGTATGCGAACATCGTGGAACTGCCCGTTCCTGGAGCGAAGGCATAGGGATGAAACTTCCAGAGCGGATCCCCGTCCAGCGATGCCGGCTGCTCATACCAGCCCGCCGCCAGCAACAGGTCATTGCGGCCGTCGCCGTTGACGTCTCCAAAACCCAGGCCATGCGTGAATCTTTGGTATCCCTTCTTGGGCGAGACCCGGTGAAAAGTCCATTTTTCAGTTGGATGCTTCGGATCGGGCGTGGCGTATCCGGCATAGCCGCCCGAGCAGCAGATGAGCGCCGGCTGGCCGTTGCCGAGCAAATCGCCAAAGCCGGGCGATTCGTCATCCGTCACATCCAGAATCGTGTGCCGCGCCCAATGGCCGGGCTGGTTTTGAGGATTCTCATACCAGTAGGTTTCCTTTCCCGGAAAACCGATGACGACAATGTCCATCCAGCCGTCGCCATTGATGTCCGCAGTGAAGGCAAGAAAGTTATCCGAGTAAGTATTCTTGACCCCAAGCGCTCCTTCAAAGCCCGGAATCGTCATTTCCGTGCCGTCCTCATTTTTTTTCTTAAACGACGCCGCGGCCGGATAATACTCGTGGCGGATTTTGAAATCCGGCCCTTCGTACCAAAACGGCCCGGATGCCACGTCCATTTTGCCGTCGTGATTGAAGTCGGCGAAATCGGCCCCTTCGCTCCAGAACTGATTGCTGAGTTGAATTTTTTTGAACGTGATTGGCGCATCGGCGGCCAGTGCGCGCGACATGGCGGCCATCAGCACCGCAAGGCAAAGGACGTGGTGAATCATAGCGCCTTAATCTGTCGCAGGTTCGAGGGGCAACGTCAATGCCAATGGGGGGGATTTTGGCCGCAGCCGGGGCGGCGAGGACCGCGCATCCCCAACGCGGGCTGTAAGGTCCGAGCCAACGAAGGCTCCGGGCAAAAGAACCGCCGCAAAACCCCTCGAATTTTTCAGACACGCTCTAAGGCACAATAGTGGATTGGGCGGCGCATTCAATGGCGGTCAACGCGAGGCCCACCAGCAAAAAAACGCCTGTTTGAATGCGCAATCGGCGTCCTTTGCCTTGATTGGCGAACCGACGTCGAGGCCCCGCGCATAAATTCATCTTCTTGGGAATGCCGGAGCCGGACTTGCGCCGGCATTCGCGGCGCGCGAGAACTTAAGCCAGGTCAGCCCTCGTCCGGGCGTCTTGACAGTTTTCATAATTATTTGGCGAGGCTGCCGCGGCCGCATCCGCGCAGGCGCGAGAGTCTTCCCCTGTATAAGAAGGAACGGGGGCGGGGGATTACAAAGATTCTAACTTTTTGTAACTATTGAGCACTGATGCCAGAAGCGCGCGGCTGGAAGCCGGGCTAAGGGTCCGTCAAGGAATAACATTTACAAGCTGACTGGCTCTTTTGGCGGCTGGCGGCGTTGCTCACTCGTTACAGATCCGTGCGGATATGCGCCTCGCTCGCGCCTTGCCAGCCGGCAAAACACCTGCGTCATCTTGTAAACGTTATTTCTTGACGGACCCTAACCGGCAGGCAGGATGCCTGCCCCACACCCGGTCGGCGGCGGCGCCGAATAGTCGCCAGTTTTATACATCAAGGCGGACGAATGGCGGGGAAAAGAGCGCGTTCATATCTGCGAATAGGGCATCGGTTGAAGGAAAATGTTGCTGATGTTGGAAACCACCTCGGCATTGGTATAACCTGGCGTCGCGCTGAGTTTCTTCCACTCAGGGTCGGCCACAAAGGCGCCCCAGTTTGCCGTGCGTTGCTCCAGGCTGTCAAAAACCAGCATGTAGGTCAGATTGGGAAGTTTTGAACCGACCAGCGTCTGGCCGAAAAAAACAGGCCGCAGCCCGGTCTTGCGGAAGATCGCGATCTCCCCGCGATTGAACATTTCAATTTTTTTGCGGCCCGCTTTTTCGCCGGCGCTCTCATAAGTGCGCAGCTCAAAAATTCGCGGCTTGTTGTCCGTTGCCCCGGCGGGAATCTCCAGCCTGGGCATCCCGTCGAAGGCGGCCATGAAGGAACTTTCCATGCGCACGTAGGCTGGCGCGCCGGCCGGCGCGTTGAGAAAATCCGCGCCCGCCTTTTGGTATTCCGGATCCGCCTCCGCCTGCCGCCAGGCGCCGGCGAGCCCCTCAAGCGATTTGCACGGCAGAAGCACATGCATCGTGGGATTCTCCGGTCCGAACATCACATTGAACACTCCCACCGGCGCGACGCCCGCGCGATTGAGCGCGGGAATTGCCGCCCGCCGAAAAAACTCATCGAACGTTTTTTGCCCCGCTCCGATGCGCAGGCGGTAAAGCCGCAACTCGTAGCATTCCCGCCCGTCCGAACCTCCCTCGTTGGCCGCCGGAGCCGCGGACGAGGCGCTAAGACTTCCCAGGGTTGCGGCCACCATTGAGGATTTAAGAAATTGCCGTCGTTTCATAGTGATGAGAGTCTGGGATAGACTACGGTTTGCCGCAAGAACCTAAAAAAGGAAGAACACAGTA
>VFSW01011694.1_pt1 | contig 12302 bp, 16 predicted proteins | sample 5358111 | NCBI WGS metagenome assembly VFSW01 (sample SAMN11554181, study PRJNA540505) | mine drainage metagenome | isolation source: sediment from site ElyBrook_90M | place: USA: Ely Copper Mine, Vershire, VT | collected 2017
AAGGCAACACATTGGTGGGGGACACTACGAATTTCAACGGGCAGACCTTCATCGAGGTCTATTTGGAAGATTATCACGTGGTGCCCTTCCATCCGGGGTTATCCGGATTTGTGGATTGTGATGCTCTGCGCTGGGAGTTTGGTGCCTGGCATAGCGTGCAGACCGTGGGGATCAAGGAACATCTGCGCCGCGCCGGATCCCCGGTATATCAGCAGTGGCACGAGGTGGTGCGGCGCTACAGCCAGAACCAGGACCCCTCTTTTGGCGCCATCTGGATGGTGCTCTATCCCAATATCATGGTGGAATGGTATCCCCATGTGCTGGTGGTGAGTACCGTCTGGCCTGACGGCCCGGAAAAATGCACCAACGTGGTGGAGTTTTATTACCCGGAAGAGATCGGCCTGTTCGAGCGCGAATATGTGGAGGCGCAGCAACGCGCCTATTTCGAAACCGCTGTGGAAGACGATGAGATCTGCGAGCGCATGGCACGTGGGCGGCGCGCATTGATAGATCGAGGTCTGGAAGATGGCGGGCCCTACCAATCCCCCATGGAAGACGGCATGATGCATTTTCACGAGTTTGTGCGAGCACAGGTGGGGCCGCGCTTGAGTCAGAGCGGAACCCCTTGATTTTTTGATTTTTATTTTGTATGATGTTTGGCTTTTTCGGAATCGGGATTTTCTCGAGGCCCAGGCATAAAGGTTAATTGACTATGGTAGTGATCCGATTGTCTCGTGGCGGTGCCCGTAACCGTCCTTTTTATAATGTGGTTGTTGCGGATTCGCGGCATCGTCGCGATGGTCGCTTCATCGAACGGGTGGGATTTTACAACCCGTTGCGGGAAGCGGGGCCAGATACCCTGCGCATCGATCTGGAGCGGATTGCCTTCTGGAAGAGTCACGGCGCCCAAGCCTCTGACGCTGTGGAAAAGTTGATCAAGCGCGCGCCCCGGCCCGAGGTTTCCGCTGCCTGAGCACTGGGTGGTCATGGGGCGAGTGGGTGCTCCCTATGGCGTCAAAGGCTGGTTTCGAGTGCAGACCTTTACCCAGGCGCAGGACGCACTCGCTGATTACCCCATCTGGTGGATTGGCCCGTCCACGCAAGCGTTGCGTGAGTGTTCGGTGGAGTCCTGGCGACTTCATGCGGGAGATCTGGTGGTCAAGTTGGCAGGAATCGAAGATCGCAGCGCAGCTGAAGCCTTGCGTGCCCTGACCATTGCCATTCCCCGCACCCAGTTGCCGCCCATTGGGGCTGAAGAATATTACTGGTCTGATCTGGTGGGCTTGGCCGTACTGAATACCCAGGGGGAGCGCCTCGGAGTGGTCAGGGAATTGCTGGAAACGGGGGCCAATGACGTGTTGGTGGTTCAGGATGAATCCGGCCTGGAGCGCCTCATTCCCTTTGTGGAACCTGTGATTCAGGCGGTATCCGTTCCTCTGCGCGAGATCCGGGTGGAATGGGGGTTGGATTACTGAATGTCTTACCTGTTTGATGTGGTCACCTTGTTTCCGGCCATGTTCGAGGCGCTCACAGCGCACGGAATCACACGGCGGGCGCTGGAGCAGGGGCATTGGGACATGCAGACCTGGAATCCGCGCGACTTTACCACGGACAATTATCGCACCATCGATGACCGTCCCTACGGGGGAGGGCCTGGCATGGTGCTGCTGGCCCAACCGCTGGCATTGGCCCTTGCTGCGGCCCGGGCCCGGCAACAGGCGGCAGGGGTTGCTAAACCCCATGTGGTTTATTTGAGCCCACAGGGTAAACCCCTCACGCACGCACGGGTGATGTCCTTGTCCTGCAGTGCGGGCTTGATTTTGCTGGCAGGACGCTACGAAGGGGTCGACGAGCGTTTGCTGCAGCGCGAGGTACAGGAGGAAATCTCCATTGGAGATTACGTCCTCTCGGGGGGGGAACTCCCTGCCATGGTGTTGATGGACGCCATTTTAAGACAGCTGCCCGGTGTGTTGGGTGATGCCCAGTCCGTGCAGCAGGAGTCTTTTGTACAAGGATTACTGGATACCCCCCATTACACTCGGCCTGAGGTGTATGAGGGTTTACCGGTGCCCCAGGTATTGTTATCGGGGCACCATGCCGCCATCCTCCGGTGGCGGCGCAAACAGGCCATTGGCAGGACCTGGCAAAAACGTCCGGATATGTTGGGAAATCAACCGCTATCCGCAGATGATCAAAAACTGTTGGACGAGTTCAAAGCCGAACTCACATTGTAAGGAGTGGTTTCATGGATCTGATCAAGCAACTGGAACAAGAAGAAATGGCCCGTCTGGGTAAGACCATTCCCAGCTTTGCCCCCGGAGATACCGTGGTGGTGAATGTCAACGTGGTGGAAGGGGAACGCAAGCGAGTGCAGGCGTTTGAAGGGGTGGTCATTGCACGCCGTAACCGTGGCCTCAATTCCTCCTTTATCGTGCGCAAGGTTTCCTCGGGTGAGGGGGTGGAGCGTACCTTTCAGACCTGGTCTCCCCTGATTGCCAGTATCGAAGTCAAGCGTCGTGGTGCAGTGCGTCGTGCCAAACTGTATTACCTGCGTGATCGTTCCGGCAAGTCGGCACGGATTCGCGAAAAGTTGGTGCTGCGTTCCAGTGCCACTGTGGCGGCGCCGAAGGCCGAGTAACTCGCACCGGAGAGTCTGCGGGTGTCCACTCCGGACGCTTTCTGGCACGAAGATATCGATCGGTTTTGCGACACCCTATGGCTGGAAGAGGGGCTGTCCCGCAACACGATTGAGGGATACCGGCGTGACCTGAGCCAGTTTTCCCGCTGGCTTCTCGAGCACACCGATTGTACGGCCCTGAATCAGGTTCAACCCCATCACCTTCAGTCCTGGCTGGGATGGGTGTTTGGTACGGGTCGGTTGGGAAGCCGTTCAGTGAGTCGGGCCCTGTCGGCGCTGCGGCGCTTTTATCGCCAGGGGCAGTGGAGCGGACAGTGCCTGCAGGATCCCACAGAAAATCTTCAGTCACCGCACCTGCCACGCCTGTTGCCCCAGTCCCTGGGGGAATCCGATGTGGAGCGTTTGCTGCGGGCACCCGATGTGGCGGATGTGCTTGGCTTGCGCGATCGCGCCATGCTGGAACTACTCTATGCCACCGGTTTGCGGGTATCGGAACTGATTTCATTACCCTTGGCGGGCTTGGATCTGGACGGTGGTTTGATTCGAGTACAGGGGAAAGGCGGACGCGAGCGTCTGGTGCCCCTGGGAGAGGAAGCGCGCGATTGGTTGGAACGCTATCTGCACCAGGCGCGTCCTGCGTTGCTGGAAGGACGGCTCCATGTGAGTCTGTTTGTTACCCAGCGGGCGCGGGCCATGACGCGTCAGGCCTTCTGGTATCTCATCAAACGTCACGCCTTGCATGCCGGCGTTGTGGCGCCGCTGTCTCCCCATACGCTGCGCCATGCCTTTGCTACCCATCTGGTCAACCATGGGGCTGATTTGCGCATCGTGCAATTGTTACTGGGGCACGCAGACATTTCCACCACCCAGATTTATACCCATGTGGCACGGGAGCGGTTGCGTTTGCTGCACCAAAAACATCATCCCCGTGGGTGAGCCTGGCGGCCCACATTAAGGAATTACCATGCTCAAGCTTATGTTAATTGCCGTGCTGGCCTATCTGCTGGGCTCCATGGCCTTTGCAGTCATCGTGAGCCGTGTCATGGGGTTGCCCGATCCGCGCACCTTTGGCTCAGGCAACCCGGGCGCTACCAACATGCTGCGCGGCGGGAGTCGGCGGGCGGCGGCGCTGGTGCTGCTGGGCGATGCCCTGAAGGGCTGGCTGGCCGTATGGTTGACGGCACAAGGCAGCGCTGCGCTGGCGTTGCCGGCACAGGCCACGGCGGTGGCCGCTGTGGCGGTGTTTTTGGGGCATGGCTACCCGGTGTTTTTTTCCTTCAGGGGTGGCAAGGGTGTGGCCACGGCCTTGGGGATCCTGCTGGCATTGCAACCCCTTTTGGGGCTGAGTACCCTGATCGTTTGGTTGGTCGTGATGGGAGCAACCCGGATTTCCTCCCTGTCGGCACTGAGTGCAGCTGTGACTGCGCCCCTGTTTGGGTGGGTGTTTTTAGATCAGGACTGGCTGCGCTGGACGGTGTTGCTGCTCTCCCTGATTTTGCTGGCGCATCACCATGCCAATATTCGACGACTTCTCAGCGGAGAGGAAACCATTTTCCGTAAAACACGCGAATGACGTCAGTCTGGGATTCAACGATAACGCGGAATCTGATGCTGTCGTTCTGCGCCCCGCGCAACATATCTTTGAACGCAACATAGTAAAGGATATGTGATCGACCACATATCCCTTACTCGGGAACGCTGTTCGGAGTCACCCAGGCCTCACAGGTGACGTTAGTCTAAGGTTCAACGATAACGCGTTCCGGTGTTCCCGTCGTGCTGGGAGCGCGCCAGCACGGCCCAGGATGGACCAAAGGACGAATACCAAGGGGCACCGCTGACCCAGGGAAAGGCACACCAGTGTCCACAGGCCCCAGCCGCAGCAAACGGATCCGGTAAAATTCGCACCTGTGCCCGGAATAGTCATCCTCAGTGCAGGCCCGGAATCATGCCTTTCACCCCGCGCATCATTTTGCCGAGCCCCCCCTTGGAAAGCATTTTCATCATCTTCTGCATTTGTTCAAACTGGGTCAACAGACGGTTTACTTCCTGTACCGAGACCCCGGCGCCCGTGGCCACACGCCGTTTGCGTGAGGCCTTGAGCAGATCGGGGCGGCGCCGTTCGGTGGGCGTCATGGCATTGATGATGCCTTCAATGCGATTCAAGGAGCGATCATCCACGGTATTGTTCACAGCCATCCCCCGCGTCAGTTGCGCGGGTAATTTGTCCATCATGGCACCGATCCCTCCGGCCTTTTTCATCTGCTGCAACTGGGTTTTAAAGTCTTCCAGATCAAACCCCTGGCCTTTCTTGATCTTTTGAGCCAGTTTTTCTGCCTCGGCACGATCAACCGTGCGGTGGGCTTCTTCGATCAGAGAGAGCACGTCACCCATGCCCAGAATGCGCGAGGCCATCCGTTCTGGGTGAAATGCCTCCAGGCCGGTGAGTTTTTCCCCGACGCCAATGAATTTCACGGGTTTTTGGGTGACATGGCGCACGGAGAGCGCCGCGCCGCCACGGGCATCCCCATCCAGTTTGGTGAGGATGACCCCGGTCAGTGGCAAGGCGTCGCCAAAGGCGCGTGCGGTATTGACTGCATCCTGGCCTTGCATGGCATCCACCACGAACAGGGTTTCGATGGGCTGCAGGGCTGCATGCAATTGCTGGATTTCCTGCATCATGGCCTCGTCAATGGCCAAACGGCCCGCCGTGTCCACGATCAGAACGTCGTGGTAATGACGCTGTGCGTGATCCAGAGCGGCACGGGCGATGGCATCCGGTGCCTGTGACAGGTCCGAGGGAAACCAGTCCACCTCCAGCGTTTGGGCCAGAACATGCAGTTGCTCGATGGCGGCGGGGCGATAGACATCACAACTGACCAACAGCACCTTTTTGCGCTGTTGTTCCTTGAGCCATTTGGCCAGTTTACCGCTCGTGGTGGTTTTGCCCGAACCTTGCAGGCCCGCCATCAGGATGACTGCCGGGGGCTGGGTGGCAAGATTGAGTCCTTCGTTTTTTTCTCCCATCAGGCGGGTCAGGGACTGGTGCACAATGCCCACTAATACCTGCCCCGGGGTCAGGCTGGTTAGTACGTTTTGGCCCACGGCCTCCTGGCGCACCTCTTCCATGAAGCGTTTGACCACGGGAAGGGCCACGTCCGCCTCCAGCAGGGCGATGCGCACTTCGCGCAAGGCTTCCTGAATGTTGGATTCGGTCAGGCGCGCCTGGCCCCGTAAGGATTTGATGACACCGGTAAGACGGTCAGTGAGTTGATCCAGCATGGAATAAGCAGCCTTGGATGAATGGAATGGTAAACTATGCGTATTATGATTGATCCGCGCTTGTATTTCATTACTGCTGCCCTCTATGTGTTGCTGGGATTGCGGGTATTTTTATCGCAACGCTCCCAGGAGCCGGGCCCGCCCCCACTTCCGGCACACCCTGCAGAAATGCGCGTTGGGTTGGTACGGGGGCTGATTCTGGGGGTGTTGCTCATTCATGGCCTGCTGCTGCATCAGGGGTTGCTGGAGGATAATCAGCTGGATCTGTCCCTGGGGCATAGCCTCTCCCTGATCGGGTGGGTGACGGTGGCCTTGTACTGGGGCGTGAGTTTTCGCTACCGCATGGGCATACTGCTCCCCGTCATCTTGATGATAACGGGGGTTCTGGTCTTGTCCCCCTTGCTCCTGCCTGCGGACAAGCAGGTCTCCTATAGCCATTTGCTGGCGTTCAAAATTCATCTGGCCGTGTCTCTCATGGCCTATGGGCTGTTTGCCATTGCTGCCTTGCATGCCGTCCTGATGAGCGCTATGGAGCAACGGTTGCATAACCATGATCGTCCGCTCACACGTCTCGGCCCCATGCCTTCCCTGGTGGCCATGGATACCCTGCTATTCCAGATGGTGTTGGCTGGTTTTTTGCTGCTTACCGCCACGTTGGTCAGCGGCGTTTTCTTTTCGGAATCCTTGTTCGGTAAACCGCTCCTCTTCAACCATAAGGTGGTGTTTTCCTTTGTTTCCTGGCTGATTTATGCCGGATTGTTGCTTGGACGCCAATTCTGGGGCGTGCGGGGACGACGGGCGGCGCGCTGGACCCTGGTGGGTTTTGGCATGTTGCTGGTGGCTTATGTGGGCAGCAAGTTCGTGCTGGAAATTCTGCTGCACCGTGGATGAAATTTCTTTTGGCGTCCTGCTGGGCGTGTTGGCACTGCTGCTGATTCTTTCGGGTTTCTTTTCCATGGCCGAAACCAGCATGATGGCCCTGAATCGCTACCGTCTCAAACATCTGGTGGCCCAAAATCAGCCCGGGGCCGCTCTGACTGCACGCTTGCTATCCCGGACCGACCGTTTGTTGGGTGTGCTGCTATTAGGCAACAATTTTATTAATGCTGCTGCCGCTTCTATCGTGACGGTCTTGACGGTGCGCCTGGTGGGGACCGGGGAATGGGCCATTACCCTGGCCACTGCTTCAGTCACGTTGGTGATCCTGATTTTTTCGGAAATCACCCCCAAAATCATCGGGGCCACCTACGCCGAACGTATCGCCCTGCGCTGCAGTTTTGTGCTGCGTCCCCTGTTGTGGCTCTTTTCTCCCGTCATCTGGTTTGTCAATCTGTTTGTACGTGCCCTGCTGCGCCGGCAGGATTACGAACCCCCCACGATTTGCTGAGACCGCATTTGCGCCTGGAGGGACTTCGCATTGTGGTGCTGGTAGGTGGACATTTTATCGCTCCCAAACACCAGAATATCATGCTGAATCTGCTGGGTTTGAAGGATGTGACGGTGGATGATGTAATGACCCCGCGCAATCTGATCGAGGGGATCGATCTGGAGGAGCCGCTGGAGGAGGTTCATCGTCAGCTGGCCACCTCTAATCACACCATTCAGTTGCTGTATCGGGGCAACCCGGATGATGTGGCGGGTGTGGTGCATGTGCGCAAGGTGTTCAGTCAGGCCTATTCCGGCGTGTTGACGCAGGAAGACCTGAACGCAGTCATGCAGCCGGCCTATTTTATCCCCGCCGGTACCCCCCTGCTAACCCAGTTGCAGCATTTTCAGGAAAGCCGCAACAAGGTGGGGTTGGTGGTGGATGAATATGGGGAACTGCAGGGATTGGTGACGATGGAAGACATTCTGGAGGAAATCGTGGGGGAATTTGGCGTCACCTCGCCCCACCATCAGTCTCATTTTACCCGGGAAAAAAACGGCACCGTGTTGGTGGAGGGGGTTTGTCCCTTGCGTGACCTGAATCGCAATCTGGGGACCCGGTTCAATCTGTAGGGCCCGCGTACCCTGAATGGGTTGATTCTGGAAACGCTGGAGGATATTCCCGAACCGGGCACTTCTCTCAAAATTGATGGCTATCCCATCGAAATCATTCAAACTCAGGATCGTATGGTGCGTGTGGCGCGCCTTACGCTGGATCATGTCGGGAGCCTGTAGTTCATGACCTTGTTGCGTCTATTCGTCTTTGCTATTGTGGGCTATGTCATCGGTTTTGTTCTGGATCGGTGGATTCGTTATTTTGTGGAAGACTGGGCACCCGCCCAAGGGTTTCACACCCCGGAGCAAGCGCTGGTGTTCAGGCAGGCCCGGCGTCGATACTATGATCTGGTCCCCCTGCTCAACGCGCTGTTAACGGGCGCCATGGCCGGCGTTTGGGGCTTGCATGCCAGCCTGTGGGGCGGGTTGCTGCTGCTTTGGGGCACGCTGGTGCTCTTCTTTGTGGATCTGGAAAGTCTGCTGCTGCCTGATGCCCTGACTTTACCCTTGCTGTGGCTTGGTTTGTTCTTTAACTCCTTTGGCATGTATACCAGCCCATCCTCCGCACTTTGGGGGGCTATGACAGGTTATGTGCTGTTATGGTGCGTGTACTGGCTGCATCAGCGTTTGACGGGACGTCCTGGGCTGGGCTACGGCGACTTCAAGTTATTGGCGGCTTTGGGTGCCTGGTTGGGATTGGGCGCAATCCCTTCCCTCCTGTTGCTTTCATCCCTGTCGGGAATCCTGGTGATGGGAACGGTATTGATTCGAAAACGTGGGGCCACGGTACAAACCCTGTTTCCCTTTGGCCCATTTCTTGCGTTTGCTGGCGTAGGTGTTATGCTGTGGGGCAAAGGAGGAATGCTGTGAAAAATAAATTTATTGTGGGTGTCACCGGTGGGATTGGCGCAGGAAAATCCACTGTGGCCGGAATTTTTGCCAAACTGGGGGCCGGTGTGGTGGATACGGATGCCATTTCCCGCCAGTTGACAGCCCCTGGTGGTGGCGCCATGCATGCGATCCGTGAAAAGTTTGGCGACGCCTTCATCAGCGAAGACGGCGGTTTGAACCGCAGCGCCATGCGTGAATATGTTTTCAATCATCCACCGGCGCGCAAACAGCTTGAAAGCTTGCTGCATGGACGCATTCGGGACGCGGTGCAGGCCGCGCTGGAGGCGGCAACCCAGCCCTATGTGTTGTTGGTGGTGCCCTTGCTGATCGAAGTGGGTAGTTACCGTCCTATTTTGTCGCGGGTATTGGTGGTGGATTGCGAAGAATCGCTGCAAGTGGACCGGGCCAGTGCCAGAAATCAAATGACGGTAGAGTCGGTCAAGGCCATCATGGCGGCGCAGACAGACCGTAAAACCCGCCTGCGGGTGGCTGATGATGTCATCGACAACAATGGAGACCTGGCCCACTTGGAAACCGTTGTGCGGGCGCTGGATCAGCAGTACCGGTCGCTGGCCGCCGGGGTCGTCTGATTAGCGCCTGAGACTGCCTGCGGTGATTTCCTACGATTATCCACTGAACGAGCAGATCAGAACCTTTTTGCGTCTGAAGCATCTGTTTCGGCGGGTGTTTTATTGGATCGATCAAAGTGCACCCCATGACCATCACGGTGCGCTGCTCACCCTGTTTGAAATCATCGATGTGACGGCCCGGGCCGATGTAAAGTCCGATCTGCTGCAATGTCTGGATCGGCAGCGCGTTGCCTTGGCCCCCTTGCGGGGCAATGCCCATGTCCTGCAAGAGCCCCTGGAAAAAACCCTCTCCGATCTGGAAACGGCTGCCTACGATTTACATGCCAGCAAGGGCAAGTTTGGAGAGCACTTGCGCAACCATGAATGGCTCATGAGCATTAAGCAGCGCACGGGAATTCCCGGGGGGATGTGCGATTTCGATCTGCCGGCCTACCACTACTGGTTGTCTTTGGCCAGTGATGTGAGGCGCCAGCAAATGCAGGATTGGCTTGCCCCACTGCTACCTACCTACCATGGTTTAAAGGTGCATTTGACCCTGTTGCAGTAGATTGGTCGAGCCTTGCAGTTGGAAGCCAGCCAAGGGCTGTATCAACAGGCCAAGGTGGGCCCGGAAGTGCGACTGTTGCGGGTATTACTGGCCGATGACCAACCCTGTGTTCCGGAAATCAGCGCCAACAAGTACTTGCTCAACATTCGCTTTCTGGAGGCTGGCGATGCTGTGCGCTCTTGCGTCTATGCCGCCAATCTGCCTTTCACCCTGATTTTGTGCAGCCTCTAGAGCCCTCTCCAGAGGGAAAAGCAACCGGGTGTTTGCCGGAAATGGCCGGCGCCGGGCTCATGACTGGTGCTACACAAAAGCCATTGCGCAGTGAGGTTACTCGCGCCGAAGCATGAGGGTTTGCCAGTCCTGGCGAGTGCTCTCCACGCCCACCCCGATTTCTTGCACTTCCTCAAAGATGGTGGTTTTGCGGATCGTGGCCTGCACATGTTCAACCCGTTCATCATCAAAACAGCGCGTCACCAATTCATCTAGCAGGTCCTCAATTAACGGGACATGAGGACGGTGGGCCCAACTGCGGATGAAATCCCGCAGCGGCTCATAGTTGACCGTGTCGTCAATATGGCGGATACGGCGCAAGGCAGTAAAGGGAAATGACAGGCGGACTGAGACCAGGATTTCCTGGGGGCCATGTTTTTCGTGGTCATGGATCCCCAAGCGCACGCGACAACGCGCGTTTTCGATGATGCAGTAAAAATGGCTCATAGAGCCGGCTGGAGTGCCTGTTTCAGTTTTTGCAGGGCACGCACCTCGATCTGGCGCACCCGTTCGGCAGAGACGCCCAGCTCCCGAGCCAATTCATGCAGCGTGGCAGCGTTTTCTGTCTCGGGTTGCAGCCACCGCGCAGTCACGATATGGCGGCTACGTTCATCCAGGTTTTCCAGGGCTTGATGTAACCCCTCCCGAGACAACCGGTCCGACTCCTTCAGTTCCAGCGCTTCAAACGGTGTGGCTGACTCATCCGGAAGCCAGGCGATGGGGCTGACCCAGTGGGCGTCCTCCTCCTCGGTGGGGGGGGCCAAGGAAATGTCCTGACCCGAAAGACGCACTTCCATCTCGCTCACATCTTCGGGGCGGACCCCTAATTGCTGTGCCACCTCCAGCGTTTCGCGCGGGGACAGGGCGGCAAAGCCCGGTTTCAGGCTGCGCAAACCAAAAAATAGCTTACGTTGCGCCTTGGTGGTGGCAATTTTCACCAAGCGCCAATTACGCAAAATAAATTCGTGAATTTCGGCTTTGATCCAGTGCACGGCAAAGGAAACCAGCCGCACGCCACGCTCAGGATCGAAACGGCGCACTGCCTTCATCAGGCCCACGTTGCCTTCCTGAATCAGATCTGCGTGGGGCAGGCCATAACCGTGGTACTGGCGCGCAATGGAAGCCACCAGACGCAAATGGGAGAGAATCATGCGCTGGGCCGCCTGCAGGTCGTTATGGTCGCGCAAACGTCGCCCCAAGGCTATCTCTTCATCAGCGCTTAGCAAAGGAACGCGTGCAATACTTTGAAGGTATTGTTCCAGGCTGCCGGCTAACGCGGGTACCGGCATGGGCAAAGTCATATCATGCATGGTGTCCTGTCCTCATAAATCCGTTAACGGTTATTTTAGCACTCTTGCGCTTTGAGTGCTAAAGTCTCGGGAGGTTCCCCGTTCTACCCGGGCAATGGCCCACGTACTGGTGCTCCAGGCTACCAGCCAGCACAGCAACACTGCACCCAGGGGTAACAGCAGGATTTCCCGTAGGGAGGGAGGGGCAAGAGTGAGATCGATTGCAAACAGGCGGGAAAGATCCCGCGCATATTGGTTGTGGATTTGAATCAGAACATGCAGCAGGCCCAGCGCCAGTGCGGCGCTCAGAAACCCTAGAAGTGACCCCAGATACAGGAAGGGGCGCCGGATGGTGCGCGCACAGGCGCCGATCCAATGGGAAATGCGAATTTCTTCCTGCGCTTGCTGCACGAATTCGCGCACCAGATGAAATACAACGAAAGCAAAGGCCAGCAGCAGCATGAGGGCTAACAGGCGCGACATCTTTTCGATGAAGTGCAGCAGGGCTGCCAATTGCTGCGCCCACTGTTGATCCAGTTTTACCTGGGCCACCTGGGGCGCTTCAGACAGGCGTTGTTGCAAGTACGCCAGCGCCTCTGGTGCCAGAGTCCGGGGAATGATGACAAAGGTGTGGGGCAAGGGATTACGCTCCAGGTTTTGCAGGATCGAAGCGATGTCGGGCAAGGTTTTGAGTTGGTCCAGCGCGTCCTGCGGCGAAATGGACTGAAAGGACTGTACCTCGGTATTGGAGGCCAAGGCGTGCCATACCGTCTGGATGGCCTCATCGCGGGCATCTGGTTTCATGTACAGCGTCAGGT
>VFSW01011695.1_pt1 | contig 12301 bp, 12 predicted proteins | sample 5358111 | NCBI WGS metagenome assembly VFSW01 (sample SAMN11554181, study PRJNA540505) | mine drainage metagenome | isolation source: sediment from site ElyBrook_90M | place: USA: Ely Copper Mine, Vershire, VT | collected 2017
AGCACCAGCCTTCTAAGCTGGGGGTTACAGGTTCGATCCCTGTCGGGCACGCCATCCCTACTGAATGATGTCGGCACCCGGAGGGGGAGTGAAACGGAAAGTATCCGGCGTGAATTTCGGATCCCTGTCGAACTGGGTGAACACGATGCTGAGCGTATGACCGAAACTATCCTGCAACTCCATCCGCGCCAGCGCCTGATCCGTAAACCCCATCCTTACCCATTCAAATCCTGATTCCGTACTTTTTGGTTTGGCCATCACCCATTCCAACCCCTCGCTCTCCCCGCCCTCGGTGACCACGTACCCCTTCTCCAAGGCATCGTCCCCCGCCAGCAGGGCAGCCGGGGTGCTACCCAAACTCTGGCTCATTTTTTTTCGGGTCACCTGCTGCAAATCCGGATCCCAGATCCAAAGGGTTTGACCGTCCGCGACCAAAGTCTGTGGATAGGGACTGCGATACTCCCAACGAAACTTGCCTGGCCGGGAAAACAGAAAAACGCCCCGACTGACGGTCCCTCCCGAATCTCCATTACCTTTGAGGTTGCGCTGCTCGAACTGGGCCTCTCCCCGATGCGTGTCGCGCAGAAAAGCATGCAGACGATCAAGACCGGAGGCACTGGCCCACCCCATGCAGCCCATCCATAACATTACGCCAGCCCACGGTTTCCATCGCTTCATTCCCGCCCTCCTCCCACCAAGACATCCCGACTGCCGTTGGTGGCCATGCCGGACACCAAACCCGCTTTTTCCATATCTTCAATCAAACGCGCCGCGCGGTTGTACCCGATCCGCAAGTGGCGTTGCACCTGGGAAATCGAGGCTCGCCGCGTTTCCAGAACCAATGCCACGGCTTGGTCATACAAAGGATCCTGTTCTCCAGTAGACTGCCCGGGGGCCGTTTCCGGATCCATGCCCTCCTCGATCCCCTGCAGCATTCCTTCCACGTAAGCCGGCTTGCCCTGCGCCTTCAGGTAATGAACGACCTGATGCACTTCGTCGTCGCTCACAAAAGCCCCATGCAAACGGTGGGGATAGCCGGCTCCTGTCGGCATGTAAAGCATGTCTCCCTGGCCCAGCAACGCTTCTGCACCCATCTGATCGAGAATGGTGCGTGAGTCTACCCGACTGGAGACCTGGAAGGAGATTCGGGTGGGAATATTGGCTTTGATCAGTCCGGTGATCACATCCACCGAAGGACGCTGGGTCGCCAAGATCAGGTGGATCCCGGCAGCCCGCGCCTTCTGTGCAATCCGCGCAATCAATTCTTCCACCTTCTTGCCCACTACCATCATCAGATCCGCCAATTCATCGATCACCACCACGATGTAGGGCATCGGTTCCAGTGGCTCCGGGGTATCCGGGGTCAGCGACAGGGGATTCATGAGGGGCTGGCCCTTGTGGAACGCCTCATTGATCTTGTGGTTGGCACTGGAAAGGTTTCGTACCCCCAATTGAGACATGAGTTTGTAACGGCGATCCATCTCTGCCACACACCAGTTCAGGGCATGAGCCGCTTCCTTCATGTCCACCACCACCGGCGCCAGAAGATGTGGAATCTCGTCATAAACCGACAGTTCCAACATCTTGGGATCCACCAGAACCAGGCGGACCTGCTGCGGAGTTGCCTTGTACAGCAAACTCAGGATCATGGCATTGATGGCCACGGACTTTCCGGACCCCGTCGTACCTGCCACCAGAAGATGGGGCATTTTGGCCAGATCCACCACCACCGGATTGCCCGCAATGTCCTTACCCAGCGCCAAGGTGAGCGGCGAAGCCATATCCCCATAGACCGCCGCCCCCAAAATTTCAGAGAGTCGTACGGTTTCACGCCGCGCATTGGGTATTTCCAAGCCCATGCAGTTCTTTCCCGGAATGGATTCCACGACCCGGATATTTCCGACGGTCAGGGCACGAGCCAGATCCTTCACCAGATTGATGATCTGACTCCCTTTGACGCCCACCGCCGGTTCAATTTCGTAGCGCGTGATGACAGGACCAGGCAAGGCGGCCAATACCTTCACGCTGACATTGAAATCCGCCAATTTTCGTTCGATCTGGCGCGACGTGAATTCCAGCAGTTCCTGGCTCACCGATTCCCGTGCCGAACTGGCCTCGTCCAGCAATTTGAGGGGAGGCAAGGCAGAATCGGGAAGATCCTTGAACAAGGGCACCTGGCGTTCCCGTACTGCCTGCATGGAGGGCTCGATCTGGGTGGTGACCGGCAATACCTGCAACGGTTCGTGATCTTCCTGTAATTTACGGGCTTCCTGCACCAGGGTCTGGCGTTGTTCGCCGGCCCGACGCCCCACGCGTCGGTCGATGGCGACACTGCGCTTCGAATTGAAGCGGCGGAAGAGGGTTTCACAGGTCGCTCCCAAAGATTCCGCCAAACGTAACCAGGAAATCCCCGTCATGAGCGAAAACCCGAGAGCCCATGCCAACAGCAGAAACATGACTGCCCCGCTCAGTCCGACCCCCTGAATGGCCCAACTGGCCAATTCGCATCCCAGCACACCGCCGCCCCCACTACAGGTCCCTTCGCCCATGGACTGAAGGGGCAACTCGAAATGCAAACCGGCCAGACGCATGGCTTCCAGCCCCGCACTGGAAATCACCATCAGCAGGAAACCCAGGCCCATCAGCACGAACCAGTATCGGGATACCGGCGATGCGGGTTTTTTCTCCCCGGCGAAACCCGGTTCCTGTTTGAGATAACGATAGCCGCGCCAGGCCAACCAACCCAATGCGACCACAAACCAACCCGCCGAAAATCCGAACAGATAGAGTAAAAAATCTGACAACCAGGCGCCTACCCGCCCACCCGCATTGGCCACATGGGAGACGGAGGCTTCCCAGTCGGGGCGGTTGACCGCCGACCCCAGGGACCACCCCGGGTCGGTCCGATGATAGGTCAGCAGGGACAAAGCGAGATAAAGCGCCAGTAGTACCACCAGCAGCAACAAGGCCTCGCACAGCAGACGGGTCAACTTCAGGGCAAGGGGAGAATCGCTCATGGGCTGATTATAGCCTTTCTGACTCCGAAACGATAAGAGTCATCGAAGGGACAATGGTACAATTACGGGTTGAATTAATTACGGGAGAAGACCATGCCCAAGCGCCGTCATTCACGTCTACTGATCCTGGGCTCCGGCCCCGCCGGTTACACTGCGGCAGTTTATGCTGCACGCGCCAACCTCCACCCGGTATTGATTACCGGTATTGCCCAGGGAGGGCAGTTGATGACCACCACCGAGGTGGATAACTGGCCTGCCGATGTGCATGGGGTTCTGGGACCGGATTTGATGCAACGCTTTCAGGCCCATGCCGAACGTTTCCACACCGAAATCCTCTTCGACCAGATTCATCGGGCGGATCTGAACACCCGCCCCTTCACCCTGGAGGGGGATGAAGGGACTTATACCTGCGATGCCCTGATCATTGCCACCGGTGCTTCCGCCCTTTATCTGGGCCTGCCTTCGGAACAGGCTTTCATGGGGCGGGGGGTATCCGGTTGCGCCACCTGTGATGGCTTCTTTTACCGAGGCGAGGCAGTCGCCGTGATCGGAGGGGGCAACACGGCGGTGGAAGAAGCGCTGTATCTCAGCAATCTGGCTGCTCACGTCACCCTTGTTCACCGTCGTGACCGTCTCCGTGCCGAGCCCATTCTGGTGGATCGACTCATGGAAAAAGTGGCTCAGGGAACCCTGAGTATCCGCTGGGATCATGTACTCGACGAAGTATTGGGCGATGAGTCGGGAGTCACCGGCGTGCGTCTGCGCCATACCGCCTCTGGAATCCCCGAGGAGTTGGCAGTCAAGGGCGTGTTCATCGCCATTGGTCACCGCCCCAACACGGAACTCTTTACCGGCCAACTGGAGATGGAGGGCGGCTACCTGATCACGCGTACCAGTCGCACCGGCAACCTTACCGAAACCAGTATCCCCGGCGTATTTGCGGCGGGTGATGTACAGGATTCGGTCTATCGCCAGGCCGTTACCAGCGCGGCCACCGGGTGTATGGCTGCCCTCGATGCCCAGCGCTATCTGGAAAGTCTTGTCACCCATGCCGGCTAAGCCACACCCTTGAACCCCGGCTCGATCAAAACCTGCGGCGTCTGGATCATCCTGCTGGCAATGATCTGGAGTCTGGGGCTGGGGACGCGCGCCCTTACTCGGCCCGACGAAGGGCGGTATGCCGAAATCGGCAGGGAAATGGCCGTTTCGGGAGATTGGGTGACCCCCCACCTGAATGGAATTCCCTACTATGAAAAACCGCCCCTGCAATACTGGGCCACGGCACTCAGTATCGACCTGCTGGGGCCCACTCCTCTGGCCGCCCGTCTTTGGACGGGCCTGCTTGGGTTTTTGGGGATCCTGGCCAGCGCCTTTTTTGCCCGGCGCCTCTTCGGAACGGAAGCCGGATGGCGTGCGCCCCTACTCCTGATCGGAACCTTTTATTACACCGCGCTGGGGCATATCAACACCCTCGACATGGGGGTTACGGTCTGGATGTTCCTGGCGGTAGGGTGTTTTCTGCTGGCCCAACAGGAATCGTCTTCGCGTCTCTGGATGACCCTGGCCTGGGGTGCAGCGGCGGCCGGGTTCATGAGCAAGGGTCTCATGGCCCTGGCGCTCCCTGGCGCCACTTTGGTGCTCTACACCCTGTTCACCCGTGACCTGAGCCCCTGGAAACGTCTCCACCTCTTTCCCGGCCTGCTCCTGTTTTTATTGCTCACCTTGCCCTGGTTCTGGTTGGCCAGTCGCGTGCACCCCGAATTTCTGTGGTTTTTTTTCATACACGAGCAGTTTGACCGGTATACCACCACCCTCCATCAACGGGTAGAACCGGTTTGGTATTTTCTCCCGATCCTGCTGGTTGGTCTCTGGCCCTGGACTCTGGTGGCTCTGCGCGCCACGGGCAACGCCTTGTTGCGCAATCATGGACGTCATTTTTCACCGGCCCGTTTCCTCGCCATTTACGCCCTCTTCGTCGTCGTCTTCTTCAGTCTGTCCGGTTCCAAGTTGCCTGACTACATCCTCCCCGCCTTCCCGGCACTGGCCCTGCTCGGTGCTCGCCAACTCAGCGTTCGCCCGGGCCCCTTCCCGCTCAGCCCTCCTCTTCTGCTGGCCCTGGGCGGCGCTTTTTTCGGGGTCACTGCGTTACTTCTGGCGTTTCCCGCCCTTCCTGAAAGTTTGGGCTGGTCTTTGGGAATGGACCCGGACATGGTCATGGGTTACCAGGGATTTTCCACCTGGATTGCCGCTGCTGCTGCGGTGTCCCTGGTTCTGGGCTACCTGGCCCACCGTCAACGTGCCCGGCCAGCCCACAGCCTGAAAACCGTCGCCGTCGGTACACTGCTCGTCACCCAACTGCTGATCAGCGGAAGCAATACCCTGGCGGACTTTCAATCCGGGGCCGCCCTCGCCCGCCGCCTGGCCCCACGATTTGCTGCAGCCAGCCATCTCTACAGCGTGAACACCTACGACCAGACCCTCGATTTTTACCTGCAACGCACCGTCATTCCCGTGGCTTATCAGGATGAAATGGCCTTTGGCCTGAGTCTGGAACCCCAACACGCCATTCCCACCCTGAAAGAGTTCAGACCCCTTTGGGCCGCGGACCTGGGGGCCTTGGCCATTCTCCCGCCACCTTTGTACGATGTCATGAAAAATCAGGGTTTCCCCATGCGCATTCTGTTTCGGGATGCGCACCGTGTTATAGTGGCCCGAACATGAGCCTGGTCAGTTTTTCTCTCATCCTTTCCGGTGTACTACTCAATGCCGTGGCCCAACTGTTGCTCAAGGCAGGAGCCAACCAGTTGGGGCATTTTGCATTCACCTGGGAGAACCTCTGGCCCATTGCGCTCAAAATTTGTACCCAATGGCCCATTCCGGTGGGGCTGTTCTGTTATGCCGTCAGTGTGGTGGTATGGATTCTGGCGCTCTCACGCGTCCCCGTTTCCCAGGCCTACCCTCTCTTGTCCATTGGCTACGTGGTCAACGCTCTGGCGGCCTGGGCGTTGTTGGGAGAAACTCTGACGGTTAGCCGGATTTCCGGCATTGCCATCATCCTCGCAGGAGTGTATTTGATTGCCCGCTCATAACCTACCCTATCTGCCCTTTGCCCGCCCCACGATCGATGAATCCATGGTGGAAGCCGTCGGTGACACCCTGCGTTCCCTATGGATCACCTCCGGCCCGCAGGTTTTGGCCTTCGAAAAAGCCTTGTCCGAATATCATGGAGGGCGTCCGGTCCGGGTCTTTTCTTCGGCAACGGCAGCCCTTGAGGTCGCTGTCCTGACGGCGGGCATCGGCCCCGGCGATGAGGTCATCATCCCGGCCCAAACCTTTTTTGCCTGTGCCAATGCGGTCGCCCGCACAGGTGCTACCCCCGTCTTTGTGGATGTGGACCCCGTCACCCGCAATCTGGATCTGAACGCTGCCGAGGCAGCCCTCACCCCACGTACCCGCGCCCTCATGCCAACCCATTTTGCCGGTTGGCCGGTGGCCCCCGAGCCTCTCTATGCTTTGGCCCAACGACACGGACTGCGGGTCATCGAAGATGCCGCCCTGGCCATTGGCAGCCGCTGGAAAGGAAAGCCCATCGGCAGTTTTGGGGACATGGTGAGTTTCAGTTTTCATCCCAACAAAACCCTCACCACCATCGAGGGAGGGGCACTGGTTTTTGCCAGTGAGGAAGAGGCACGCACCGCCGAGCGCCTGCGCTTCCACGGCATCGTGCGCCTGCCCGATGGCACCCGCGACGTCGTGGTCACCGGAGGAAAATCCAACCTGCCCGATGTCAATGCGCGCCTGGGATTGATGCAACTGGCCCGCCTCGAGGAATTCATTGCTCGCCGTCATGCCCTGGTTGCCCGCTATTTTGAGCGCCTGCATACCGATCCCCCCTGTGAGCTGCCTTTCCGGGGGGACGAAGGGCACAGTTGGAATTTCTTTGCCCCGCTCCTGCCACTCGAGCATCTGCGCTGGAGCCGCAAGGAAATCATGGATGCCCTGCATCGGGAGGGCATCGGGAGCGGAATCTCCTATGAAGCCTTGCATCTGACCACCCGCTATTCTGCTCTGGGCTATCAGGCGGGCGATTTCCCTCATGCGGAGCACATCGCACGCACCACCCTGACCCTTCCCCTCTATCCCACCCTGACCCTGGAGGAGGTGGACCGCGTCTGCGCAACCCTGGAAAAAATCCTGAAACAGGCTGCCCGATGAATCAGAAACCCGCCCTTTCCGTCGTCATCCCGGTCTATAACGAAGAAACCGGATTGCACCTGCTCTTCGAACGTCTCTACCCATCCCTCGACGCCCTGCAGATCCCCTACGAAATAATCTTCATCAACGATGGCAGTCGCGACCGCTCCGCCGCCCTATTGCGCGAGCAATTTCAATTGCGCCCCGAAGTGACCCGCGTCATCCTCTTCAATGGCAACTATGGGCAACACATGGCCATCATGGCAGGATTTGAACATTGTCGAGGCGCGCAGGTGGTTACCCTGGACGCAGACTTGCAAAATCCCCCGGAAGAAATCGGTAATCTCCTCGCCGCCATGGATGCGGGCCATGACTATGTGGGGACCATCCGTCGCACCCGCGAAGACAGTGCCTGGCGCCATTGGGCGTCGCGCCTGATGAACCGCCTCCGTGAAAAGGTCACCCATATCCACATGACCGATCAGGGCTGCATGTTGCGGGCCTACGATCACCGGATCATCCAGGCCATCGTTTCCTGTCGTGAGGCGAACACCTATATTCCGGCACTGGCCTACAGTTTCTCCTCCAACCCCACGGAAATCGTGGTAGGACACGAAGAACGTTCGGCGGGCGAATCCAAGTACTCCCTATACAGTTTGATCCGTCTTAATTTCGATCTGATCACCGGGTTTTCCATCCTGCCCCTCCAGTTCTTTTCACTGCTCGGCATGGGTCTGTCGGTCTTGTCCGCCCTGTTCGTCGTTTTTCTGGTTCTGCGCCGCCTCATCGTCGGGCCTGAAGCCGAAGGGGTTTTCACCCTCTTTGCCATCACCTTTTTCCTGATCGGTATTTTGCTGTTCGGCATTGGCCTGTTGGGAGAATACATCGGACGCATCTACCAGCAGGTTCGCGATCGCCCGCGCTTCCTCATCCAGGGTATCCTGGAGTCCCCCCTGCCGCCCGAGGAGTCTGGCGATGCCTGACAAAACCAAAAATCCACCACGAGTCGTGGTCTTCGCCTACCACTCGGTGGGCGTACGTTGCCTCGAGGTACTCCATCGCTCCGGCGTGGATATCGCCTTGATCGTGACTCACCCGGACGACCCTTCAGAAAATCGCTGGTTTGACAGTGTGGCCGAATGGGCAGCTCAACAAGGCATCCCCGCCCTCACCCCGCCAAACCCCAATGATCCCGCTCTGGTGGAACGAATTTCCGCCCTTCATCCCGATTTCTTTTTCTCCTTTTATTACCGGCAGATGCTGGGAGCCGACTTGCTCGCCCTGCCCAAACGCGGCGCCTATAACCTGCATGGTTCACTTCTGCCGCGTTACCGGGGGCGGGTCCCGGTCAATTGGGCGGTCATTTGCGGCGAAACGGAAACTGGTGCCACCCTGCACGTCATGACTCTCAAACCGGACCAGGGCGATATCGTCGCACAGGAAAAAGTCCCTATCGGTCCGGACGACACGGCTCATGATGTTTTCCTGCGCGTCATCGAAGCGGGTGAACGAGCCCTTTCTCAAGTGCTTCCTGCTCTGCTGGCGGGAAAAGCCGTGCATCGCCGGCAGGATTTGGCCCAGGGAAATTACTGCGGTGGACGCCGCCCTGAAGATGGAAGAATCGACTGGAGCCAACCTGCCCAAGCCATCCATAATCTGGTGCGAGGCGTTGCCCCTCCTTATCCGGGTGCATTTACCCTGGTGGGTGGTCAATCCCTGCGTATCCTCAGAACCAGTCTTCAGCCCCATCCAGATGCACTGGCAGAAACCCGGGGCGGAGATGGCCACCCCCTCTACCTGTTGCAGGCAGAATGGCAGGGGCAATGCCTGGATGCAGCGCAATTCAGGGCCACTTTTCCCCAAGGCTGCGTACCGGATCCTCTGACTGCAACAAAAAGCCCTTAAAATGCCTTTCCCCCCGTTTATCGGAATGAAGGCTTCCCGTATAATAGCGGGGTGATGTGCCATTTTTATCTTTGAACAACGGAACCTCCATGAAAAAAATCCTCATCCTTGGCGTCAATGGCTTCATCGGTCACCACCTCAGCCAGCGCATCCTGTCCACGACCGACTGGTCGGTGTACGGCATGGATATGCACAGCGAACGCGTCAAGGATCTATTGGACCACCCGCGCTTTCACTTCTTCGAAGGGGACATCACCATCAACAAGGAGTGGATCGAGTACCACGTCAAGAAGTGTGATGTGGTCCTGCCGCTGGTGGCCATTGCCACCCCGGCCACCTACGTCCAGCAGCCCCTGCGGGTTTTTGAACTGGATTTCGAAGCCAACCTGCCCATCGTGCGCAGTTGTGTCAAGTATGGCAAACGAATCCTTTTCCCTTCGACCTCGGAAGTCTATGGCATGTGTCGGGATAGCGAATTCGACCCCGACCAATCCGAATTGATCCTGGGCCCCATTGAAAAACAGCGCTGGATCTATTCCTGCAGCAAACAGTTGATGGACCGGGTGATCTGGGGCTACGGCATGCAGGAAGGACTGGACTTCACTCTGTTCCGTCCCTTCAACTGGATCGGTTCCGGACTGGACAGTATCCACACGCCCAAGGAAGGCAGTTCACGCGTCATCACCCAGTTCTTCGGGCATATCGTACGGGGAGAAAACATCAAACTGGTGGACGGCGGAACCCAGAAACGGGCCTTCACCTACATCGACGATGGCGTCTCCGCGCTCATGAAAATCATCGAAAATCCTCAGGGTGTGGCAACGGGGAAAATCTACAACGTGGGCAACCCAGGCAACAACTACTCAGTCAGGGAACTGGCGCAAATGATGCTGGATTTGGCGATGGAATACCCTGAATACCGCACCACCGCACAACAGGTCAAACTGGTGGAAACCACCGCTGACGCCTATTACGGCAAAGGCTATCAGGATGTCCAGAATCGCGTCCCCAAGATCACCAATACCTGTGAGGAGTTGAACTGGTCGCCTGAAGTCGGCATGATGGACGCCCTGCGCCGCATCTATGATGCCTACCGCAGTCAGGTCGCAGAAGCACGCGAATTGGTGGACTGACGCTGATGCCGGCAACGCCCTGGGTAGGACTGGTCATGGGAAGCCAGTCGGACTGGACGGTGATGGAACAGGCCGCCCTGATGTTGACCCGTTTCGAAGTCCCCTTCGAGGCACAGGTGATTTCCGCCCATCGCACGCCCGACCGCATGTTTCGCTACGCAGAGGAAGCACGTGACCGTGGCCTGAACTGCCTGATCGCAGGAGCCGGCGGGGCAGCCCATCTACCCGGCATGCTGGCCTCCAAAACCACTTTACCCGTCTTGGGCGTTCCCGTCCCCACCCCCTACTTTCAGGGACAAGATTCGCTCCTGTCCATCGTTCAGATGCCCAAAGGCATTCCGGTGGCCACCTTTGCCGTAGGCGCCGCCGGTGCTGCCAATGCCGCTCTTTTTGCGGTCAGTTTGTTGGCGGCACAACACCCACACCTGGCCGAACGTTTGAACGCCTATCGCGCCGAGTTGGTCGCACAGGTCACCGCCATGCATCTTCCACCCACCCCATGAGCAGACGCGATCGGACCTTGGGTTTGTTGGGCGGAGGGCAATTGGGGAGAATGTTCACCTCGGCTGCCCGCACCATGGGATTTGATGTTTGGGTATTGGACCCCGACCCCGACGCTCCAGCGGCGCATTTTGCCACCCGCCACCTGTGTGCGTCCTTCGATGATGCCGCGGCTCTGAAACAACTGGCAGATTCCTGCCGAGCCATCACCACTGAATTCGAAAACGTACCGGCCGAAACACTGTCCGCCCTGGCCAGCCAGGTGATTGTCCGCCCGGGCGCACGCGCCGTATCGATCGCCCAGGATCGTATTCGGGAAAAGACTTTCCTGCGCGACGAGGGCTTTCCCGTAGGCGCCTTTGCGCTTATCCCTAACCGGGAATCCTGCGCCAATGCACTGGCACAGGTCAAATTTCCCGCACTGATCAAGACTGCACGGTTTGGATACGATGGAAAAGGACAGGTCCACGTGGAATCGCCCGAAGAAGTTCAAGAGATTCTGAGCCAGCAGGCTGGCCTCCTGCCCTGTATTCTGGAAGAAATCGTCCCGCTTCGCCTGGAAATATCGGTCATTCTGGCGCGAACCGCCCGCGGTGAGATCGTTCACTGGCCCGTGGCTGAAAATCGTCACCATCAAGGCATTCTGGACATCACCATCGCCCCTGCCCGCATTCGCGACGAACTGGCCACCCGGGCGCGAAAAATGGCCAGTGAAATTGCAGAACGACTGGAGTACGTGGGGGTCATGGCAGTAGAATTCTTTGTGACAGGTATCGATCAGATCCTGGTCAATGAAATTGCGCCACGCCCTCACAACAGTGGGCATTACACCCTCGATGCCTGTATCACCAGTCAATTCGAGCAACAGGTTCGGGTGCTTTGTGATCTCCCTCTGGGCAGCACAGAACAGTTGAAACCTGCAGCCATGATCAACCTGCTGGGGGATTTATGGCAGGAAGGGACGCCCCCCTGGCCCCTGGTTTTTCAGGAACCGGAAGCCAAACTACATCTCTACGGCAAGGAAAAGCCTCGTCCGGGACGAAAGATGGGACATATCACGGTGCTGGGTCCCAGCGCCAATGAAGCGCTGGAACGCGCCCTGCGCCTTAAAAACGCGTTGGCCACAACGTCTTCCTGCCCAGTCGCGGTATAAGAATCGACTATCCCTGACCTTTGGAAAAGAACGAGATCAAACAGCTTCCTCGCCCTGTTCTCCCGTACGGATCCGCACGGCTTGCTCCACGTCGACGACGAAGATCTTGCCATCGCCAATTTTACCGGTACGGGCGGAATGGATCACCGCATCCACAACCTTATCCACCAACGTATCGGTTACAACCACCTCGATCTTGACCTTGGGAAGAAAATCCACAATGTACTCGGCGCCTCGGTATAACTCCGTGTGGCCCTTCTGACGCCCAAACCCCTTGACCTCGGTAACGGTCAATCCGGATACGCCCACTTCAGAAAGAGCTTCCCTGACTTCGTCGAGTTTAAAGGGTTTGACGATGGCCGTAATCAATTTCATAACATGCTCCGACGATTCCATAA
>VFSW01011696.1_pt1 | contig 12301 bp, 7 predicted proteins | sample 5358111 | NCBI WGS metagenome assembly VFSW01 (sample SAMN11554181, study PRJNA540505) | mine drainage metagenome | isolation source: sediment from site ElyBrook_90M | place: USA: Ely Copper Mine, Vershire, VT | collected 2017
TTGAGCGATTACATTTGTTCCGGTTTCATCAGTCTTCAGCAGGCACATCTGCCCCGTGGGACAGGCCCCGCCGTTTCCCAGAAAATACTCGATAGTAATAGGCGGAGCAGGAGTCGCTGCGGAAGAAACCTTGCAAATAACATCTCCTGTGTTGAAAAGAACGCCAGCAGTGGATAAACCAACTACCATGTTAAGCGTGATTGAGTTAACGGGATTCCCTGAAACTTGATATATTCTGTCTGTCCCTCCCGGTTCAGTCTTGTCAACGGGATGGATGATTCTTACATAATCACCATTGCTGAATGCACTCGCTGAACCATCGTTGTCAACAGTGAACGTATTCGGCATCGGCGACGCAGTTCCAATTTGTGGCGACGGTGAAGGTGTTATCCTGGTGATTATGCCTGAAGGGCAGCCGGAGCTGATAAAAATCGTCGACGACGTGGTGCCCGAGCTGATCGGCGTATTGCCTGTTGGGAGAAGAAAGCCGGCAATCCTGATATCCCTGGATATGCTGTCCATGGCGATCCGCAAGTTCTGCTGCACTTCCACGGTTTCGTCCGAAGTATATGCATTCCGCTGATGGGAAGTATAGATGGAATACATGGCGCCCATCACAATACCCAGCATGGCTACAACCATGAGCAGTTCGATCAATGAAAATCCGTGCTCGCCCTGACCAGTCTGTTGTTTCATTTAGTTCACCATCTTGTGTGTTGTGTAGGTCACGTTATTCACCGTCACTTGAATTTCGGTCATCCCGGGGAACGATGCGCCATTAAAGGTATTCGCTTGTATACTGTAAGAGGCTGTGAATGTGCCTGCACCGGGGATGGTTAATCTGCCTGCCTGTTGTTCAGCGCCGGTCGACCAGTCGACAAACTGATAAGGTAATCCCTGCGAGTTGGTTTTAAAGATCGGGTCAGCTATATTGCGCGAACTGATCTCCTCAGCCACTTGCTGAGCGAGAAAACTGGAAACAGATACCCTGTTGGCAATGGAATTGGAATCCAACGCAACGGCCTGCATTGTAGCCGCAGCAGACAGTCCTATTGCGAGAATTACTATTGCCACGAGTAGCTCTATCAGGGTAAAACCGCTTTGCTTATTCTTGATATGCTGCGTATCCGCGACCATTGCCCGGCCTCTCTTCAATAATAGTAAGTAGTGAAGCTCTAGAGCGTTTCCTTAATCTTTAATCTTTGCCGTATTTATTTGCTCTCTGCTTGTTTTCATTATTTTCAGTTACTGAATTATTTATACAGACGCCTGCGCGAAGCGAATGCTTTTGCTCTGTTGCATAATATTGCATAACGTATGCCAAGATAATCTCCCTGTTTTTTTAGGTAGTTATTCAAAAGAGAAGCATCATAAAAAGATCGATTATTTCATAGATAGGTAATGTACTACATAATGAATGAGCTATCAGAAGCTCCCTGAATTTCGACGTGTTTTAGGATCTGCCACTGGCTTGAGAGAAGTATTTTCAGGGAGAAAAAAATGATGCAGTCTGGTGGCGAACTACGAAGTAAGGATAGTTATTATTGAACCGCTCAGCATATTTTGACGCGAAAAATAAAGTGCGCGAAAAATTTTTACGTGTATCACTTTGCCTCAAGAGAAAGTGGAAATTCCTGAAAAACCGTCCCGCCATTCCCATCATCGACAACAACTTTTACCACGTTTCCCTGGTTTCCAGAGGCCGTCTTAGGCAATTCCCACCGTATCAGTCCGGTAGAATGATCGATGGTCATGTCCGGCGGCGCACTGAGAAGTGTATACGTCAAGGGGTCGCCATCGGGATCCGTTGCAACTACCTGGTAAATATAGACACCGTCTTTATACCCGGACGGCGGAAGGGAAGTGATCTGCGGCATGGCGTTCTGAAGCGTGGTACTGCCCTCCATTGACGCGCCAAAGGCCTCGCCATCCGACGGAGTCACTACGACGCTGACGACATCTTTTTTGTGGAGGTCCCGCGTGTTAAAAGTGTTGCCGTCCCCCGCCTCTGGGACAAATTCGTTGTTCACCTTCCAGCGAAAGGAATACGAGACTGCGTCCCCGTCGATATCTTTCCCGTTCGGGACTGCTGTAATGACCGCTCCGGCAAAAGCCGGGAGAGGCTTCATTACCACTGCAGTAATGACCGGCGGTTTGTTAATGATCGTTACAGAATTGGACCTGATAGGAACGCCCCCCAACGGAATAACCTCCACGTACACAATTGAGCCTTTTTTCTGTATCCCGGGATTCAGTGTGCCCGTTGCATCTTCCTGCGCGAGAGTATTGTCCACAAACCACCGGAACATGCAGCTGCCCTCCTGGCCTGGCGCTGTAAATTGGACGCCCAGGGTCGTGTCTGCAAAGGGCCTGTCAGGAACGATCAAGGCGGAAGTACCCGCGGGTTGCGTCTTCTCAGGATGGGGCGCTTTGCCGGAGTCAGTACCGGATGCCGACGAAGCGGGATTCGAGGTGGATTCTGTTTTTTCTCCGCTCTTCGTGCACGCCAGCAGCATGCTGCCTGATAAGATGACCAGAAAGACCATTGTTCTGACCTGCATAGCGATCCATCCTTTCCCTTAAAAAAACGAACAACCAAGCAAGATCACCTGGTTTTACACTCAATGAAACTGGCATGGGCTATCGCGGAAATACAGCATTATGATGGAGTGCAATAAACAAATTCCCCCATGAGGACAAGATATCTCATGGGGGGATTGTTCTTACTTGACTATGTGCCGGTAGATCTCCTCGATCCCCGGCAGGCTGCCGCCGGTTTCCTTCCAGCTTTCCGAACCGCTTCTCACGGTCAGGGCGGGCTGAGTATCGACTACGACGATTGCGCCCGTTGACGTCTGGATGTATCCCTTGGAAGACTTCCCAATCGCCATACCGACCGTAGTCGGCAACCCTTTCCCAAGGTCCGCGGTCCTTTTTATCGTTGCGGACGTCCCGCTGCCGGAGGTGCCTACCGCGGGCTGGTTGTACGCCGTCCCTGTCTCGTAATAAAGCGCATAGAGCTCGCTGTTACCCTGAACGGCACAAGGGTCGCTGTTGGGCGTAAACGCGGTCATGAGCGCGAGACCTCCTATGACAACGCTTTTTGACAATGCCCGCTCGCTCGGATTGCCGGCGGAAGAATTCAAGTTAAGGTACCACCCTTTGTAGTTTAACCGCATGTCGCTCAGCAAACTGCTGTAGGATGTGTACGCAACCGCACCGGAGCCGCATGAACCCGTGCCTCCGCTGAAGATCTCTCCGGAATTGGCGCCGGCGGTGCTCGAACAAACAGCCATGGTCGACGTGTTTTTCAGGTCGGTCAGCGTGTAAGTCGTCGTGCAGGGATTGGCGGTGGTGTTCGACTTCCAGCACGCATCTTTTATCCCGTAAAGAGTTTGTTGATCTGTATTCGATTTGTCCGTTAGGCTCCAGAATCTCCCTGTGCCGAATATCACCCAACGGTTGTTAAGGGCATCCGATGCAACGGAGGGCCCCACGAGAACAGGTCTGCCCTGATTGATAAGCGTTGACAGCTTCCAATTGACCGGATTGGGGTCGCTGTTGGTATTGATCCGGTAGACCTTGCCCAAAGTGGTCGATATCGCATTCCCGATGTATATGACGTCGCTTGAATAATCCAGGTCCCCGTCCATGACCGTCGGGTCGCCCATGAAAGAATTCGCATCCGTGGGGAATGTTGTTGCCAAGGTCCCGTCCATGAGATTGACGATAAACACCGTTCCCGTCTGCGTGCTGGAGCCGTCATAGCCCCGCGTGCCGCCCGGGACATTGTTGTCCGGACCGGACCCGACAACCATAAACCATTTCTCCGTTGATCCGGACTTTATATGGGCTATAGCGGGATAGGTAGTAGAAAAGCCCAAGGTGCTGTCAGTGAACCGCCACAGAAGTTTTGGAGGGTATTCTGGGTTCGTTATGTCCAGGACATAATAAGCAGACCTGAAGGTCCTGGTCGTGGCGACGCCGGAGCCGAAATCCTGGGTAACGCTGATCGCCCCTCCGCCGAACCGCAGGCCCACAATAACGATCGTGCCCCATCCGTTCGGATGCGATACGTTACTCTGCCCGTCAATCCCGCCGGAAAAACCAGTCCCTGTGTCATTGAACATCCGCACATCCGTGACCTTGGGCCTCAGATCAACGTAGTAAACATGGCTGTACGCCGGGTCCGTGAGCCACTGCAGATGCGGCAGGTCATCATAGGGAATGAACGACCAGAGTTCGTCTCCCAATGCAGGCAGCGGAGATAACCATCCGTTCCCTGACGACGGGTTGGCATCGAACCACCCATGCTCAATAGACCCTGTGCCAGGATCGTCTCCGGCGTGATAAACCCCTGAATTAAAGGCGTGCAGCATGCCGTCGTTGCCTCCGACGTACACAACATTTCTTCTGTTCGCGTACATTTGTCGGAAGGCGATATATGAAGTATGGCCGTATATCTGGTCGTATTGCTCCTTGGGAGAAGAGACCGTCGTAGGCGTCGAATAAATAATATCGCCCAGGGCCCAGACCCTGTCTCCCGCGCTTGCGGGATTGCACCCTGTTTCCACGGTCGTGGACCCGCTCACGGGCAAACACCGGTCCCGCAATCCGGTTACGGTATTCCCCCTGATAAAATTAATGATATTATCGGCAGTGGTCGTGCTGGAAGTATTGAGATACGGCTGCAAAACCAGGTCATTCGTCACGCTCAAGCTCAAAGCTTCTCCGCCCAGACTGCTGAAATCTCCGTTAGCCACGATGCCGTCATTATTTTTGTCGACCCAGACATAGAGATTCCTCGTGCTTTTGTCCTTTTTGCCGAGCATTGTCCCCGCTTCCCATAAGGAACTGATATCGTCAATGGGCACCGTATCAACAAGAGCGCCGATGCTGCCGGTTTCACTCGTCGCCAGGTAGCGATTGGCGCTCACCTGATTGGTTGTGGGATCCAGCGTCATCTGGATGGCCTTGTCGTCGTTGAATATGAGCCTGGCGTCGTGATTCGAGTCCTCGCGCAAATTTCCATAAGTGTCCAGGAAAAGGCCCCGGACATAACCGAGCCAGAACTTTCTCGAGTTGTCCACGGGGTTGGGCTTCTCGGGATAGAAATATGCCTGGTACAGGGAGCCTTCACCTTCGGCCGAGGTGGCGAGGATGGACACCGATGTGCCGGAAGCGCTCTTTTTCAGGATGTCTTCAAATACCTGGGTCAGCTGTTGTTCCATCTTTAATGGGTTGCTGATCAGGAAATAGGTGTCCGGCACGCCGTTGCCGTCCTTGTCCCACTCCTGGCACTTGGGATTGGGCGTAGCAGTGCCGCAGGTGGCGTCGGTATAGGGTATTTTGTTATTTTCCGTATCGTCGAACCCGCCCCACTTGGCAGCGTACCAGAGAGGATCGTGGAGAAACTGCGTAGCCGAACCTGTCATGGAAGGCGTGAAGGTCTTTGTCCACGAGGTGGGAAGCCCTTTTACATAAGGAGAGGCACTGGCGTCATCCAGGTCCCTGACCGCAAGATAGGTGCCGTCTTCCGTCGTGCCGGATATAACGAAACCCATCACCTGATCGATACAGCCTGCCGCATAGGATGAGTTAAGATTGATGGTTACTTGACCCGTCACTGAGTCGACCTGGTAAGAATATTCAACGATAGCGTCCATTTCGTGGTCCGCTCCCTGCTCCGAATCCTCAAAACTTACCCTGAATTTCCCATACGTGTCGTTCAGATCGCCGTCAATGTAGAAACCCACGATCTGGTTGGTCGGGCAGAACGCGGTGCTGGAACAATTGCTGATTTTAAGGCCGCTGCTGGCATCACCGGCTAGATTGAAGCCAAAGGAACAATTGGACATGCAAGCTGCATCGACGCCCAAGCAACCCGAAACGGATTTTCCGACCGGAATGATCTTGATTGTATTGGAGCCCGCTTTGATCTTGATCTCCGGCACCGGAGATTGGAGGGCCACACTATAGGTAGTGACATTCGGAAGATTGTCGCCGTTTGAGTCTTGGTTGTTCTGGCCAAACGCCGTCTTGCCGTAGTACGCCACGCTGGCGGAATAGAACGAGCCCTGCTTCGTGGGCTCTTCCGCGCACTGGCCCCTGATGCTGCCTAAACCCGTGGAGTCGTTGCCCAGGGTCCCCGCGGGCTTCGACGTACAAAGTGTATCGTTCGTTGCGCCGCTTTGGCCGATGAATACATTCGACCCGTTGATGCCTTCGGTCTTGCCGATCGTGTCCGCCAGGTCCTTTACGCTGGTCAGCCCGGTGAGGTCGCCGGTGAAGGCAGACCTTGTACATACACCACTTGAACAAGTATAGCCTGCCGAGCAATCCGAGGATACGGAGCAGGGCCCGGACGACAGAAAATTACTATCCACTCCCGGCAGTTGGTCGGAATCATAACTGGGGTTCACGTCGCTCAAAACGATCATGAACGGTTTGGAGCAAAGCGGGAACTTATCGTACGGTTTGATCCACATGTTCGTAGGATCGCTCTGGTTCGTAAGGCCCAGGGTTGCGTCATCCGTGCCCGCAGCGCCGGTGCCTGACGCATATTCCGCTGTGGGGGCGCCCTTGCCCGCAAAGTACCGCAGCCCCTCATACATCATTTCGGCGATGGGGTTGCCCCACATGGTGCACTCGCCTTCTTTCATAAGCCGGTTTTCGATCCAGCCGCAGCTATAGGAATAATTGCCATAGTTGAAACCGGTCATCCTGAGATTGTCCAGGTTCGTGATCGGGAACCCGTCAGAGCCGGCGGTACCGCCCGGTTTTTTAAGCTGTCCGATGTTCTTATTGTCAACCTGGTTCGACATTGAGGCGATATTGCTTCTGATCACGCCGCCGCTCATATTCTTGGAATAGGAGCCGGTCATAAGCCCGAAGAGCATCTGCCCCTGCTGGATGCAGGTCTGCGGCGCGGTGCAGTCCGCGGTGGTGTTGCAGGCGAGGAAGGATTTGGAACAGACTGTATTCTGACTCTCGCCGTATTTCTGGAAAAGCCCGGCAGGCTTGTACGTGCCTCCGCCCCCAGGGTAGAGCTTGCACCAGGACTCGAGCCCCACAGAGGGATCGCAAACCTCGACCTGATCATTATACGCCATGTAATCCCCGGCTGCCGCGCCTGCCGGAGCTCCGATGGACGTGGATCCCCCGCTGTTTGCAATAAGATGCTGGTATGCCCCCGGGGTCTCCGGGCCGCTGCATTCAGCCCGCTCCGTGGAGGCCCATTCCCAAACGCGGTGGGTGCTCGTTGATAAGGCCCTGATGATCGGAATGGCGGGATGGGTGGCATCCTCAGCCGTCGGGCTCGTAACGCAGAACAGGACCCGAGGGGAGCAAGCGGGTATGTTGCCGCTGGCGTCTTTTGTCGAAGCAGGGCTGGGATTATTTTTCCAGGAAGGCTCTCCGTTCACGATGAAGGCATTGTCCTTGAACCTGATGGATTCCCCGGTCGGCACGTTGGGTGCGCGGTAGTTGAGGCTTGCAGGAGTGAAGGAGCTTCTGGTTGCAGAAAATGAATAAGAATGACTTTTAATATCATCTTTAGAGATGTTAGTCGTGGTTGTAATAGTTCTGCCGTCTGCCGATATGCTTAAGATGGTAAAAGATGTACCGTCATAAGTGTAAGAAGACCTATAGCCGGTAATGTCAATTTTATCGCCGATAAGGAAACCGTTAGTAAGAAATGATCCGCTGCTCCGAACGATTGTATTCGATGCCGCGTAGAAATTCACGGTTATCATTCCGCCACTGGTAACGGTTGTCGATGCCATGTTAGAGCCATTGATGTCCGATGCGGCCCCAAACACAAGCCAATTAGCGCCGTTGTTGCCTGCAAGCTTCGTTTCCGGATTTCGATAAAATACCTTCACTCCGTCAAATCCCGTATTTTCCCGAAGCCTTGCGATCATCCGGTACCAACCGGGACTCAACACGACACCGCTGTCAACCTGCTTAGAACAAGGTGTCGTACCAATGCAATAATTGGCTGCACCTAAGCCACCATCATCTGATGCGCTCGGCCCATAAGGCGTGCTGGTCCATCCGGCGCCGTGCGAGCCGTAATACGCGGCAACGACGCCCATTGAGGTCCATGCATTGGCAGTATGATCATATTGCCCCAGTTCCATTTCCACACCATCATCGCCGTCGATCGCGAAGTCCCAGCTCCCGGCGTTGGTGCTCGTCACTTCGAACTCCGTGACAAGGATTCGGTTCATCGAATCAAGGTGGTCCTGGGTGACCGGACAGGAGAGCGTATAAGCAGTGCCGCCCAGGGTCTTTGTTACACAGCTGCTGCCTGTTTTTACGAGATCGGAATTGTTGAAATCACCGATGTAGGAGCTCGACTTGTAGTCGCAAAGGGAGAAGGAATTCAGCATATCGGTGTGATCGACCCCATACACGCCCGTCTTGGTGTCGTCGTATGTAACTTCCAGTATTTTCTGGGGCACTTCGTAATAACTCGTCCCGTCGCTGACACAACCGGGAGCGCTCGGTATATTGACCGTCGCAGGCAGAATAACCGGCACCTGGGTCGTGGTCCAGTCGGAAAAGCAATCCGGAAGAGTCCCGCCCGTCGGGGAGAAGAAGGGCGTCAACTTTCCAAGATCGCCTCCGTTGTATTCCTTGCCCCAGCTGTGCGCGTCTTCATTTATATGCTCGGCTGCCAGGACCGTCAGGCTGCTATTGTCCACGGACCGGTACCCGCCGTACAGCACCCTTCGAAGGGCGTCGATCCTGGAGGTGCCCAGCCAGTCCAGGAAATTCCCGCTCCATTTTGTGCCGTCGCAGTATTTGTCCGCGGTCTTGCTGACCGGAAAAAATCCGCTCGCAGCGCCGCCGCCTATGCTGCCGTAATCATAGCATTTATAAGGATCGAAATATCCATAGTAGTCTATGGAATGTTTGTAGGTAGATTCAATTTTGCCGTCATCATCGATGTCCGAAGCGTCGTTATAGGCCGGCTTATAAAGTTTGTGGTCCCGGCCCATGATCATCAACACCATCGGAGGGACGGCACTGCTGATAAAGGGGGGGACCGCCGTATAAGCGGAATAATCAGGCACCACGCCCGAATATGACGGTGAGGCTATCAATATTGTGAGGATAAGAACAACACAATATGATATGAGATGTCTTTTCATGATGCCTCCTCGTTAATGATACAGTTCCACGTATATGAGCGTAACCACGCCGGAAGAAAGTTTCAAAGTCACCTTCACACCCGGCTCCACGTCGGAAAGTCTTCCTCGATTTTCGTGGATGGCGCCATTTCTCTCCTCATGAAGGAGCACCCGCACCTGTGGATCGACTTTGAAGGTTTGATCATTTACCTTTATGACGCCCCAGGAATAGGCCTTCACCGTGCCGGAATAAAAAGTTTCATCAGCCCGCAACAATTGAGGGGCCATGAGCGTCGCGAAAAAGAATAATGTGAAACCGGCTAGTATCCGCCTTATCATGTCCCGCATCTTTTCCTCCACAGGTGAATGTATCCCCTCACTGCAATGCACTAAAGCCCTACGCCGTCGATCCGGTAATATATTACCGCGCCGCCGCCGCCGGCTGAGACCCCTATGCCGTCGTACGCGGACGCGAACTCCAGCGCGGACCCCGGAACAGTGGTCGTATACAGCCGGTCGATATCAACATACACTGCCGTACCGCCGACACTGCTGAAAGTCAGGTTCGGCTGCATGTTGGCCGGATTGGGATCATAAGCTGTGTCGGGATAATAATTCTGTTTCCCGAGTATTTCATCAGCTAATGAATAGGTGCGCGTGCCCGAGGAAACAACATCTACACCCACGCCCGCGATGCTGCTCGGGGCCAGCTGTCCGGCCTGAAGAGTTGCTTCGATGACCGCATGACCCAACTCGACGCCCCCCTCTGCCGCGTTTAAGGTACGGTCGGTCTTTTTCAGGTTGCCCATGACCTGAAGTTCTACGCTCGTCATACTCAGTGCGATCACTGCCAAGATGGTAACAATCACCAAGAGCATCAGCATGGAAATAAGGATGGTGCCCTTTTCATTCACTCTCAACATGGTAAAGTCCCTCTTCACGATAAACTGCAACCATAATCCGAGCTTCTCAGGATCAATGGCCTGCTATCCTCGGGTTCCTCAACTTGACCACATTGGTCACGACCCTCCGTCGATAATGGTCAGGGGTTCCCGCGACACGGTCCTCTAGCGCCGGCAACTGGAAGGTAATGTTGGAATTATTGTCAGCGTTCCTCGCCTTTGCCACGAGACTTACCCGTACCGCGATGATGGTGGTCGGGTCGGCTATGGCGGCATCACCGGCCTCGGAAAATCTGAAATCTTTATCGTCAAAAACACCATTGCCGTTTTTATCGTCCACTTTTCCGTCTCTGGTATAGTTCGGCGGAATACTGCCGTCCAAGCCGTAGGCAAGCTGCATGTCTTCGATATTTTCGGCAAAGGTCTGGGCCCCTGCGCCCCGAAGTCCCGTGTAATCCTGGGTCATCAAGGCGGGTACCGGCCCGCTCGAGTCTATCCAGTATTTAACGGCCTGGATTATATATACCGAGGTGTTATCGCTGTCGTTGATGGTCCTGGCAAGGGTCGCGGGAGGGGCTAATCTGACCATTTTGTTTGCATAATCATGCCCCGTTGTATCAAGCTGCTGAAACGCCTCTCCTCCGATGCTGATGTATTTTCTGTCCGGAAGGAATGCGTGCGATGACGAGTCGAACAGGCTGTCGACCCTGCTAAGGCAGAGGCAATTCGCCGCGGAGTTGTTGCAGCCGTAGCCGTTGCTGCAGATGACGGAACCCCTGTTGGTGACCAGCATCGACCCATCATACCCGATGCCGATAATGGTGATGGAGTCAGAAGTTGTCGTGGTGCCGTTGGAAACCATGACGGGAGCAGTGAAAGACTGGCCGTTGATCGTGAGAAGGAATGGCATATTCGGCAAACCGAATCCTGCCTGCCTGATGTCCTTTGAGAGCCTTTCTACGGCCATTCTCAGGTTCTGCTGCTCCTCAACAATGTCCTGCTGCACCGTATAGGTCCTGCTGGTGTTTTGGAATAAGGAATAGCCCGCCATGCCTATTATAAGCGCTATGAGCATGGCAATAAGCATTTCGGGCAGTGTAAAACCTTTTTTATTCATCGTAAGTCCTTCAATGGATAAAAATAGAGTGCTAGCATCATGTCAGCCATGTGGACACAATAGTCGTAAAGGTCACTTGATGACTTGCAGTCGGGATAGCGCCCCAGGTAAGAGTAACCGTGACTGTTGCCCACTTGCCGACCGGGTTGGCGCTCGTGTCCTGCGGGACATCACTCGACACGGTGACCGTCCCTACCGGATTGATCAAGCCGGAACTCTGGAGTCTTGCTTTCCACTGGCTACAGTCTCCCAATGCGGGATCGAGCCCGCCGCAAGTTCCGCTGGTATCAATGCCGTTGTATACTTCAGGGGTATTGCCTGCATTGGTCCTCACCCTGTCTACCATTTCCTGCGCCATCTCAACGGCAATGGTCCCGTCCCGGGACAAGGTATTTCCCTTTATGGATGTCGCCATTAAGCCGGCCGTGGACATGAGGCCTATTCCCACGATAAGAACAGCGATAAGCACTTCGAGCAGTGTAAAGCCGTTTTTTCTTTCCCAGATGTTCTGCGTTCCCGTTTGCCGGCACACAAACATTCCAGACATGAGACCCCCCTTATTATCTTCCTGACCGCATCATAAACTTATCAAGGACAGGGAGAATCTTTTATTAACTTGATTGAACCGGAATATTGATTGACAAGCACCTTATTGCCGCCGCTGCTGTTGCAAATGGTTATGGTATACGTTGCGTCGCTTGCCGCGTCTGACTTGAATATGACTCTGAAGGGCGACGACACGGGTTCATATGTAGCCTTGACGCCGGGAAACCCATTCGCGAGATCAACGGTCTTGATGATCTGGTCATCCGCCGTCCCCCCGGTCGTGCATCCGTCTTGCCAATTACCATCGGGACCCTGGTTTTTTATGCAATATGTGCTACTTGCGACTTCCAATGCCCATGGCCTGTTGTTTTTGATAGCGCTGATTTTCACCATTCCCAGGTCTGATAAAAACTGCCGGGACTCCCCGTTTACACGGAATTTACCAATGATACCCTGGTAATTTAATGTCGACAATGCAAGCAGTACAGAAAGGATCACAATGACGACTAAGAGTTCCACAAGGGTGAACCCTGAAGTCTTCATTTTCAACAATGAGTCCTCAATTATCCGCATCGGTTCGGGTGCCTTCCACATAGAGG